>Ga0233385_1000136_pt1 | contig 42164 bp, 35 predicted proteins | sample ElkDunMinimDraft_16_FD_191543 | JGI IMG/M metagenome (GOLD analysis project Ga0233385, IMG submission 191543) | Fecal eukaryotic communites from dung pellets of Tule Elk in California, USA - Elk Dung G36 | ecosystem: Host-associated > Mammals > Digestive system > Large intestine > Fecal | place...
AAGCCCCCCGATGGTGTGCCCCGGCTTCCGTGGAGTCGGATTGCTGGAATCTAGGCCACGGTGATCGATGCTGCGTTCTCGAACTCTACGGGCGTCAGCCATCCGAGCGCGGAGTGGCGACGCTGGCGGTTGTGGAAGATCTCGAGGTACTCGAAGATCGCGTTCGCTAGTTCCAGGCGGGTGCGCCATCGACGCCGGTCCAGGAGCTCGACCTGCATGCGCGACCAGAAACTCTCGATGACGGCGTTGTCATAGCAGTCGCCGATCGATCCCATAGAGGGCACGAGGCCAGATGCCTTCGCTCGGGTGGTGAAGGCCCAGGAGCCGAACTGGACTCCGTGGTCGGAGTGAATGATCGTCCCGGCCGGTGGCCGGCGGTTCTCGATGGCCATGCCGAGCGCATTGGTGACCAGGGCTGCGGTCGGCGAAGAGTCGATCGACCACCCGACCACGCGCCGCGAGCAGACGTCGAGCACGACGGTGCAGTACACCTTGCCCTCACGGGTGGGGTGCTCGGTGATATCGGTGACCCACAACTCGTTCACGCCCTCGCGGGCGAACTGCCGATCGACGAGGTCGCTGGAGATCAGGTCGGGCCGGGCGCGACGCCACTTCGGACGTCCCCCGACGCCCTTGAGGCCAGCACGGGCCATGAGCAGCTCCACCGTGCCGTGCCAGACCTGGATGCCGTGGCCCTGGGTGAGCTCGGCATGGACCCGCCGGGCGCCGTAGACGCCGCGCGAGGCGGTATGGATGGTGCGGATGGTCTCGGTCAGCAGGGCGTGTCGCACGTGACGGGCAGAGGGGGCCCGCACCAGCGAGGCGTAGTAGCCGGACTCCGAGCAGCCGAGGGCCCGTACTGCCGGCTGAACCGGCAGCCCTTCACTGGCCATCACCGCGATCGCTTCGAACCGCCTTTTGGGGGCACCACCGTCCCCAGCAGCTCGCTCGCGCGCCGGTGGACCGCCAGCTCGGTCTCAAGCTCGGCGATCCGCTTCCTGGCCGCAACCAGTTCTGCCTTCTCACCGCTGGTCAGGCCCGGCTCGAGACCCTTGTCGATGCGGTCCTGCCGCCGCCAGGCGTAGATCGTCTGGTCGCTGATCTCGAGATCGCGAGCGACGTCCGCGACCTTGCGGCCCGACTCGAGCAGGTCCAACACCTTGCGCCGGAACTCCGGCGGATACCCACGACGTCCCACGAGGCCACTCCTACAGGGTCAGGTGGCACAAGAATCCAGTAATCCGACTCCACGGAACGCGGGACACACCATCCAGTGGGGCCTCGGCCCCGAGCAGGCCCACCCGGTCGTGATCGGGTTCGACGTGCTCGTCAGCGACGAGGGCGGCCGGATCCGCCAGGTCACCGGGTTCCTCGACAAGGTCCCTGCCTGAGTCGAACGTCGGATCCACAGGTCAACAGGATCAGCTCTGACTGCCAGCCCGTAGGCGCCCTGGCGACAGACGTGCGCTGGGGCGCCCCCATCGGCGACCGGCGCGTGGCTCGGGCTCCTCCGATGGGGTGTGCCAGGAACTTGTCGGCGATCGGTGTCGTCGACGTGCACCATGAGCCGACCCGTCGCGCTCGAGGTATCGATCGTCCCCGTGAGCGATCGCAGGGTGACGCCGCGCTCGTCGAGGTCGCGCACCAGGCGCGCGACGTGCGCGGCCGACCGGCCGAGCCGGTCGAGCTTCGTCACGACCTGAGCGGTCAGTCGTGACCTGCGAGCGTGCCGAGCGCCTTCGTCCACAGCGCGTGCGCGCGCTCCGCGCGCTCGGCCGACTCGATGTTGCGCTCGACGACGCGCACGCGCGTGCCGGAGTCGTCCGCCTCGAGCGTGATGGCGATGTCGTGGTAGCTCTCGGGCACGTCAGGCAGGTCCATCGACGGCGAGAAGTGCGTGAAGTGCAGGAGCCACGGGCGGTCGACCGCGACGACGGTGCCCCAGTCGGCGAACTCGCGGCCCATGTAGTGGCCCTCGAACGTGATCGGGCTGCCGGGCCGGAAGTCGCTCTCGACGTTCATCCCGAGCATCCAGCGGGCGCTCGGGTGCATGAGCTCGGCCCAGACGACCGCCGGCGGGCGGGCGACGTGGACCTCGACGGTCGTGCTGTGCTCGGTCCGGGTCGGGTCGGTCATCGGTACCTCCGGCGGATGGGGGGCTGGCCTGGGGCCGACGGTAGACCCTCCGCGCGTCTCCGGCAGCCGGTAGGTTCGGGCGCGTGACCCGACTCGTGCTCGTCCACGGCCGCGACAACCAGGGCCTCGACGCCGAGGAGCTCGACCGCACGTGGCTCGCGGCGCTGGGCGCAGGCCTCGTCGGGGCGGGGTCGGCCCTGGTCCTGCGCGACGAGGACACGTCGTTCGTCTACTACGGGGACACGCTCGCGGGGCTCGTCGGCGGCGCCGGCTCGCCGCCGCCGGTCACGGTGCACACGATCGGGCCGGGCACCCTCGCGGCGCTGTCCGACGACGAGCTGGCCTTCGTGGTGGCCGTCGCCGAGGAGGTGCTGCGGGCCGGGGGAGCGCGCGTCCCGCCGCGCCCGGAGGGCTCCGGGTGGGCCGACGGCGGCGCGTGGGTCAACCTGCTGCTCTCCGCGCTGGACCGCCACGTCCCGGGCCTGAGCAGCGCCGTCGTCGTGCTCCTCGCGCGCGACGTCTGGGCGTACCTGCACGAGCCGGCCGTGCGGGCGGTGGTCGACGACGCGCTCGCCGCGGCGATGCCGACCGACGAGCCGGCGGTCGTCGTCGGGCACTCCTTCGGGTCCGTCGTCGCCTACGCGATGCTGCGCGAGCACCCCGCTGCCGCGCGCCGGGACGTGCTGCTGCTCCTCACGCTCGGGTCGCCGCTCGCGATCCGGGCGATCCGCGACGTGCTGGCGGCCCGTGCCCCGCTGCGCGTGCCCGGGCCCGTGCGGCGGTGGGTCGCGGTACGCGACCCGCGCGACGCGCTGGCCCTGCACGGGCTCGGCCCGGCCGCCTTCCCGCTCGACCCGCCCGTGCCGGGGATCGAGGACCTCGAGGTCGCGAACGCCGCGCCGGGCCACCACGCGGCGGCCGTCCTGCTCGACGACGGCCGGCCGGCCGGCTACCTCGCCGTCCCGCTGGTCGCGCGCACCGTGGCGGACGCGTTCGACCGCTGACGCGTGCCGCCGGCGCGACGCTCGCGGGTCAGGCGACGCCGTGCAGCCGGGCGTGCAACGATCGGATCTCCGGCGCGAGCTCGTACGCCGGCCCGCGCACGGCGACGCCGGGCGCGACGTCGCCGATCGCGAGCGGGCGCACCGGTCCGGGCGCCACGCCCCACTCCTCGAGCCAGCCGAGGAGCTGCGTCGTGCTCGCCGCGTAGACGATCGGCCCCAGGCCGACCCAGGCGTGCGCGGCGCTGCACATCGCGCAGTGCTCGCCGGACGTGTAGACGACCGCGTCCCGCCGTTCCTCGGGGGTCAGGTGCGCGGCGGCCCAGCGGGCGATCTCGAGCTCGGGGTGGCGCGTCGCGTCGCCGTCCTTGACGCGGTTGCGGTCCTCGTACCGGACGGTGCCGTCCCCGTCGACGAGGACGGAGCCGAACGGCTCGTCGCCGTCCTCGAGGGCCTCGCGTGCGAGCTCGACGCAGCGGCGCAGGTGGCGCAGGTCGTCGTCGGTCAGGTCGGGAGAGGGTTCGAGGGCCATGCCGCCATCCTCACCCGGTCAGGCCGTGACCGCGAGGGTGCCGCGCACGTCCGCGACGAACGCGTCGACGTCGCCCGCCGTCGTGTCCCACGCGCACATCCAGCGCACCTCGACGCGGTCCGGCGTCTCGCCCGGTCCCCAGTCGTAGAAGCGGTGCCGCTCGCGCAGCCGTGCGACCGCGGCGCGCGGCACGGTGGCGAAGACCGCGTTGACGAGGGTGGGCTGGGTGAAGGCGAGGCCGGCGACGTCGGCGAGCCCCGCGCGCAGCCGGGCTGCCATCGCGTTGGCGCGCCGCGCGTTGCGCAGCCAGAGCTCGTCCGCGTCCGTGATCTCGTCGACCTCGGCGACGACGTCGCCCACCGGCTCGAACAGCGCGAGCAGCTGCGCCGAGACGTAGCGCATCTTCGACGCGAGCTGCATGGTCGACTTGCGCACGAACTCGACGCCGTCGACCGCCGACGGGTCCAGCACGACCACCGCCTCGCCGAGCGCGAGGCCGTTCTTCGTGCCGCCGAACGAGAGCACGTCGACGCCCACGTCCGTCGTCAGGGCGCGCAGGGGGACGTCGAGCGCGGCGGCGGCGTTCGCGAGGCGCGACCCGTCCAGGTGCACCCGCATGCCCCGCGCGTGCGCGGCGTCGGCGACGGCGCGGATCTCGGCCGGCGTGTAGAGGGTCCCGAGCTCGGTGGACTGCGTGAGGGACACGACGAGCGGCTGCGCGCGGTGCGGGTCGCCCAGGTCACCGGCGAAGCGCTCGACGGCCTCGGGCGTGAGCCGCCCGTCCGGTGCCGGGACCGGGAGGACCTTGATCCCCCCGACGCGCTCGGGGGCGCCGTTCTCGTCGGTGTTCAGGTGCGCGTGCTCCGTCGCGACGACCGCACCCCAGCGCGGCAGCGTCGCCATGAGCGCGACGACGTTGGCCCCGGTGCCGGTGAGCACGGGGTACGCGGTGGCGTCGCGCCCGAACCGTGCGCGGACGGCGTCCTGGAGGCGCGCGGTCCAGGGGTCCTCGCCGTAGGAGATCTCGTGGCCGGCGCTCGCGGCGGCGAGCGCGGCGAGGACGTCGGGGTGTGCGGGGGAGTAGTTGTCGGAGGCGAAGGACGTCACGCCCCCAGGGTAGGTAACCGGAGCGCGAGGAGCTCCTCGACGGGGCGGGTGGAGTGCCCGACGGTGTACACGACGCTCACCCGCACCATCGTAGGAACGGCCGCCCGGACCTGCCCGCGCCGGCCCGGCACGAGCGAGCGGGCCCGGACGTGCCTACCGTCGAGGAGGCGCCCGCCCGGGCGTCGTGAGCAGCGGAGGTGCAGCCATGACCACGAACCCCGACGAGCCGGGCACCGAGCCCGTCCCCCCGGTCGAGCCGACGGTCGAGCGGCCGAAGTCGCCGGGCCCGCCGACCGACCCGTCGACGCCGCCGCGCGACCCCAGCCACGCGGACCCTGTCCCTCGGGAGCCCCGCCCCTCGGACCCGGACCCCGACTGGCCGTCCTCGCCGGGCCCGCCCGTCGGTCCGGACGAGCCGACCCACGACGACTGACGCGGTCCGCCCGTCGCGCCCGCGGGCCGCGCCGGCTCGCGGGCTCACAGGAGCCGGCGCGACCCCGGTCGCGTGACGCGCAGCCAGCGGTACCCGTAGCCGTCGAGCCGCACCTCGGCGCTGCCGTCCGCGGCGGGCTCGACGTCGTGGTGGTCGAGCAGGTCGACGAGACGGGCGCCCTCGGGCAGGTCGAGGGCGAGCGGCACCACGGCCGGGTCCGGCGAGAGGTTGTGGAGCGTGAGCATGGACGCGTCCTGCCACGTCGTGCGCAGCGCGAGCACCGCGGGCACCGGCTGGTCGAGCACGACGGCGTCGCCCCACCCGAGCTCGGGGCACTCGCGGTAGCGGTGCGCGAGCAGGCGCACGAACGACAGGAGGGACTCCGGGTCGCGTCGCTGGTCGGCGACGTTCACGTGCTCGGGCGCGTACCCGTCGCCGGGCAGGGGAGCGGCGAGGCGGCGCGCCGGCGCGCGTGAGAAGCCGCCGTTCGGCTCGGGCGTCCAGTGCATGGGGGTGCGGACCGCGAGGCGCCCGGGGACGGCGAGGTTCTCGCCCATCCCGATCTCCTCGCCGTAGAAGAGCACGGGCGTGCCCGGGAGCGCGAAGAGCAGGGAGTAGACCATCCGCACACGCCGCGGGTCGCCGCCCAGCATCGGCGGCAGCCGCCGGCGCAGCCCTCGGCCGTAGAGCTGCATGTCCGGCTCGGGCCCGAACGCGGCGAACACCTCCTGGCGCTCCTCCTCGGACAGCTTGTCGAGCGTCAGCTCGTCGTGGTTGCGCACGAACGTCGCCCACTGCGTGTCGTGCGGGATCGGGGGCCGCGCACGGAGCGACGCGGCGAGCGGGCCGGCGTCGTGCCGGGCGAACGCCAGGTACATGGCCTGCATCGCGTTGAAGTCGAACTGCATCGTCAGCTCGGTGCTCGTGATGCCTCCGGGGTCGCCGTCGTCGGGGTTCCCGTCCCCGAAGAATCGGGCTTGGTCGAGGTAGGGCAGGTTGACCTCGCCCATGAGGATCGCGTCCCCCGAGCGTCGCCCGAGGAAGGCGCGCAGCACGCGGAGCATGTCGTGCGGGTCGTCGATCTCGTCCCCGGGGTTCGCAGCGGCGTCGGTCAGCGCGAACGGGACCGCGTCGACCCGGAAGCCCGAGATGCCGAGCTCGAGCCAGAAGCCGATCGTCTTGGCGATGGCGTCCCGCACCTTCGGGTTCGCCGTGTTGAGGTCCGGCTGGTGCCGGTAGAACCGGTGCCGGTACCACTCGCCGGTCTTCTCGTCGAGCGTCCAGATCCCCTCCTCCTGGTCGGGGAAGACGACCTGGTCCTTCGTCGACGGGGGCTCGTCCGAGCGCCACACGTAGAAGTCGCGGAACGGGTCGTCGGTCGAGCGGCACGCGCTGCGGAACCACGGGTGCCGGTCGGACGTGTGGTTGACGACGAGGTCGACGATCACGCGGATGCCCCGGTCCCGGGCCGTCCGCACGAGCTCGACGACGTCGCCGAGGTCGCCGAGCCGCGGGTCGACCCCCAGGAAGTCGGTGATGTCGTAGCCGTCGTCGCGCTCCGCGGTCGGGTAGAAGGGCATGAGCCACAGGCACGTCACACCGAGGTCGGCGAGGTGGTCGAGGCGCTGCACGAGCCCGGGGAAGTCCCCGACGCCGTCGTCGTTCCAGTCCATGAAGGTCTCGACGTCGAGGCAGTAGACGACGGCGTTCTTCCACCACAGGTCGGCCGTGTCGCGGATCCTCATGCCGCACCTCCGTCGGTCGCGGCGGTCGTCGCCTCGCGCAGGAGGGGAAGCAGGGTCCTGCCCGCCGCGTCGAGGAACGCGTCCTGCTGCTGCCCGACGTGGTGCAGGTACACCTCGTCGAACCCGCAGGCCACCATCTCGGCGACGCGTGCGGTCAGCCGGGAGGCGTCGTGCTCGACGAGCACCGTGCCGCGCACCTCCTCCGGGCGCACGAGCTCCGCGACGGCGTCGAACTGCGCGGGCGTCTCGAGGTGCCAGCTCACGCTCGGCGGGAGCAGGTTGGAGCGCCACTGGTCGTGCGCGACGGCGAACGCCGCCTCGTCGTCGTCGCCCCACGCGACGTGGACCTGGAGGGCGAGCGGACCCCGGCCGCCCGCTTCGCGGTACGCGCCGACGACGCGGCGCAGGGACTCGACGGGCTGGTTGACGGTCACGAGGCCGTCCGCCCAGCCGGCGTGCCGACGCGCGGTCGCCTCCGTGACGGCGGGGCCGACGAGGCGCGGGACGACGTCGGGCAGCGACCAGACGCGGGCCCGGTCCACGGTGACGTGCCCGTGGTGGGTGACCTCCTCGCCCGCGAGGAGCGCGCGGATGACGTCGACGCACTCGCGGAGCCGGTCGTCCCGGTCGGCCTTGGTGGGCCAGGGCTCCCCGGTGACGTGCTCGTTCATCGCCTCACCCGAGCCGAGCGCCGCCCAGAAGCGGCCGGGGAACATGGACCCCAGGGTCGCGATCGCCTGGGCGACGACCGCGGGGTGGTACCGCTGGCCGGGCGCGGTGACGACGCCGAACGGGAGGCCGGTCGTCGCGAGCGCCGCGCCGAGCCACGACCACGAGTGGCCCGACTCGCCCTGGCGGGCGCTCCAGGGCGCGATGTGGTCGGAGCACATCGCGGCGTCGAACCCCACCTCCTCGGCGCGACGTGCGGCGGCGAGCAGCGGCCCGGGGGCGATCTGCTCGTGGGACGCGTGGAAGCCGATGGTGATCATCCCGCCAGTGAACCGAGCATCGGTGGGGCACGCTCGCCGAGGAGGGGGCGGTGGAGGGAGAGCGCCCGCCCCGCCGCCGGGCACGGGCGGGTCCGACGACGGGCGACCGTACCCTGAGGCGGTGCGCCTGCTGACCTGGACCTTCGCCGTCTACCTCGCCGCGGTCCTCGTGGTGACGCTCTGGCCGTCGCCGCAGTCGACCGACGCGCCGGGCTGGGCGACGTCCACGCTGGGACTCCTCCAGGGCCTCGGGATCCCGATCACGCTGCCGGTGCTCGAGGCGCTCGCCAACGTCGTGATGTTCGCGCCGTTCGGCGTGCTCGGCGTCCCGCTGCTGCGGGGGACGGTCGCCCGGCGGCGCGGGGCCGCGCTGGGCATGTGGCGCGCCGTCGGGATCGTGACCCTCGCGGGCGGTGCGCTGTCCACCGCGATCGAGCTCACCCAGCGCCTCCTGCCGGGCCGCGTCCCGACGGTCCAGGACGTCGTCCTGAACACCGCGGGCGCGCTCCTCGGCGGCCTGGGCGTCGCGCTCGTGGTGGCCGCCGTCCGGCGGGCGCGGCCTCAGTCGAGCAGCCCCACGGCGTAGCCCACGAAGAACAGGGCCGTGAGGACGGCGACCGCGCCGACGACCCCGATCCACACCCACGGCACCGCGCGGTGCGGCCCGTGCTCGTCGTGTCCCTGGGGCGCGCTCACCTGGTCCTCCGCCGGCGGCGTCTCGCCGGGCTGCACGTCGCCGCTCGCGGAGAAGTCCGCGGCGGACGAGCGGTGCGAGGCGTCCAGGGGGTCGGGGTCGGGGGAGGCGGGTCCGGTCATGGTGCGGTCCTTCCGTGGGTCGGGTCGGGTGCTCAGGGTGCTCGGGGTCCGTCGGGTCAGGGGCGGCGCCAGTCGTCCGAGGTGAGGTGCGAGCCCGCCATGGGGCCCATCCGCAGCATGCCGCCGTCGACCGCCCAGGACGCCCCGGTGACGTACGTCGCGGACGGCCCGCACAGGAACGCGACCACCGCGGCGACCTCCCGCGCGTCGCCGGGCCGGCCCAGCGGGATGCCCGGACGGTCCTTCGGGTGCGGGTCCTCGTCCTCCTGGCCGGTCATGGCCGTGGCGATCTCGCCGGGTGCGACCGCGTTGACCGTGATGCCGTGCTCGGCGAGCTCGAGCGCGGCGACCTGGGTCAGCAGCCCGAGGCCGCCCTTCGCCGCGCAGTACGGCGCGGCACCGACGCGCGGCGCGTGCTCGTGCACGCTCGTCACGTTGACGACGCGCCCCCCACGGCCCCCGGCGACCATGTGGCGCGCCGCGGCCTGGGTCAGGACGAACGGGCCGTCGAGGTCCGTCGACAGCACCTCGCGCCACGTCGTGAGGTCGAGGTCGAGGAACGGCGTCGCGGTCCCGGTCCCGGCGACGTTGACGAGCGCGTCGACGCGGCCGAGCTCGGCCGCGAGGGCGTCCACCGCGGGGGCGAGCGCGTCGAGGTCGGTGACGTCGACCCGCCGCGTCACGGCCCGGGCACCGGCCTCGCGGACCTCGCGCGCCGTGTCCTGCGCGTCGTGCTCGTCCGCGTACCAGCACAGGCCGAGGTCGAACCCGTCGGCCGCGAGCGCGACGGCGGTCGCTCGGCCGATGCCGGACTCGGAGCCGGTGACGAGGGCGACGGGCCGCCCGGGAGCGCGCCCGTCCGGCGCGGCCGCAGGGCGGGGAGAGCGGGGGTCGAGGTCCGGGGTCGTCATCGTCCCACCCTCCGGGGTCCGGCCCACGCACGCATCCGGCCGGGGTCGCGCTCCAGCGGCCTGCGCCTCCCGGCCGTGCAGGGATGGAGCGGCCGCCGTGCGCGCTACCTGGTCCGCTCCGCGGGGAGCGTGCCGTCGACGTAGTACCAGCGCGCGCCCTCGCGGACGAACCGGCTCACCTCGTGGAGCCGGCTGCGGTCCGACGGGCCCCCACGGTCGCCGCGCGAGCGGTGGTGCGCGACGAACTCGACGACGCCCGTGGTGTCGAACGGTCCGCCCGCCTGCGTGCGCACGACGTCGAGGCGTCGCCACTCGACGGCGTCGTCCAGGTCGAGGGCGGCGGGCCGGGTCGACGCGTGCCACGTCGCGCGGAGGTACTCCGCGTCGCCGGCGGCGAACGCGCTGTAGCGCGAGCGCATGAGCGCCTCGGCGGTCGGGGCGTACGGGCCCGGGGTCCGGCCGTCCGGGCCGGGGCGCATCCCCGCGTGGTACCGGCCGCAGCACACGCCGTAGGCCTCGCCCGACAGGCAGGGGCAGCGCGCGTCGTCGGACGGGGCGGCGGGCGTCACGACGCCTCCCGCCGGCCTGTCGCGTCGTCGTCGGCGGACGGGCTGCGGCCCGAGCGCTGGATCGCGTCGGAGATCGTGCGGGAGACGTCCTCGAGGTGCGTCAGGCCGTCGGGGCCGAGCGGGTCGAAGACGACCTCGCGCAGGAGCTCGGTGTGCCCCCGGACGGTGCGCAGGAGGGCGCGACGACCGGGGTTGGTGAGGGCGATCCAGGTGCCGCGGGCGTCCTCGACGCAGTCGCCGCGCTCCACGAGGCCGCGCTCCGTCATGCGGCGGACCAGGTGCGAGACGCGGCTGCGCTCCCAGCACAGCTCGGCCGCGAGCTCGCCCGTGCGCAGCGTGCGGTCGTGGGCGGCGTGCAGCGCGGACAGCGCCTCGAACTCCGCCTCGGAGAGGTCGCCGTCGTCGCGCATCCCGGCGGCGAGCACGCGGTCGAGCGCCTTGCGCATCCGGATGTACGCGCCCCACGCGTCGCGCTCGGCGTCGTCGAGGATCGGGTGCCCGGTCATGCGACGATCCTAGCCGCGGTAGGTGACACATCACCGAGATGGGTTATGGTGACGCATCACCAACTTTGGTGACACGTCACTCTTCTGGAGGAACCATGTCCTCGACACCGCGCATCGCGATCGTCGTCGGGAGCACGCGCGCCGGGCGGAACAGCGAGGGCGTCGCGCGCTGGGTGCTCGACCGCGCGTCGCAGCGCACCGACGCGACGTTCGGGCTCGTCGACCTCGCCGACCACCCGCTGCCGCACCTGGACGAGGCGCTCCCGCCCCGGATGCAGCAGTACGAGAACCCGCTCGTGTGGGAGTGGTCGCGCGTGATCGACGGCTACGACGGCTACGTCGTCGTGACTCCCGAGTACAACCACGCCCCGCCGGCCGTGCTGAAGAACGCGATGGACTGGCTCTACCACGAGTGGTCCGACAAGGCGCTCGGCTTCGTCGGGTACGGCGCCCAGGGCGGGTCGCGCGCCGTCGAGCAGCTGCGCCTCGTCGCGGGCGAGCTCCGGCTCGCCGACGTGCGCACGGCCGTCGGGCTCTCGCTCTACGACGACTTCGAGGAGTTCCGCACGCTGGCGCCGCGCGAGCGGCACCTGCGCGACCTCGACGCGACCCTCGACGAGGTCGTGTCGTGGAGCGGCGCGCTGGCGGTCGTGCGCGAGCGCAAGGCGGCCGTCGCCGCGTGATGCGGCCCCGGCGCCCGACGGCGCCCGCCCACCAGGAGGTGAGCGGGCGCCGTCGGGCATGGCCTCACCCGGGCGCGGGGCCCGGGCGCGCGTCGGCGGGCCGGCGCGTCAGCTCTTCGGCTCCCACGGGCCCCAGCGGTCGCCGGGCTCCTGGTTCCGCGTCCACCACTTCGCGGTGTACGTGGTGCCCTCGTGGGTCACGGTGTCGCCCTTGACGTAGACCCGCGTCGGCTTCCACGCGCCGACGCCGTTCGAGTCGACCCCTGCGATCTCCTCCCACGGACCCCACGGGTCCCCGGGCGTCTGACCCTTGGTCCACCACTGCGCGCGCCACACGGAGCCCGCGTACGTGACGGTCGCGCCGCCCTGGTAGGTCGCGCTCTTGGACCAGGCCGCCGGCTCGGTGTACGTCGGCTGGGCCTGGGGGTTGAACTCGTCCGTCACGATCGACTTCGCCGCGTTGGTGAGCGGGTCGTCGAGCAGCAGGACGTCGAGACCCTGCTGGATGTCGTTCGAGATGATCGCGCCGTTGTACCAGTACGCCGACCACGAGCCGCCGAGGATCAGCCGCTCCGCGGACAGCGGGCCGCGGTCGAACCACGCGATCTCGACGGGGTTCGCCGAGTCCGTGAAGTCCCACACGGAGATGCCGCCCTGGTACCAGGCCTGGACCATGATGTCGCGGCCCGGGACCGGGATGAGCGAGCCGTTGTGCGCGACGCAGTTCTCCGTCGCGGCCTGCTCCCGCTCGATCTTGTAGTAGCTCTTGAACACGAGCTCGCCGTCCACGATGTCGTAGATGGCGTCCGCGCCCTTCTCCGGCCCGGTCGCCGCGTTGCACGTGGGCGCGCCGCCGCCGCCGAGCTCGTCCGTGAAGACGACCTTGGTCCCGGCGTTGTTGAACGTGGCCGAGTGCCAGAAGGCGAAGTTCTCGGTGTCACGGACCACCTCGGTGACCACCGGGTGCGCGCGGTCGGAGATGTCCATGAGGATGCCGTCGCCCATGCACGCGCCCGCCGCGAGGTCCTTCGACGGGTACGTCGTGATGTCGTGGCAGCCCGAGGTCGTGCTCGACCCGTTGCCGCCCGGGTTGCCGCCGTCCGGGAAGAGGACGGGCGTCGAGACGAGCGTGGCGGACGCCGGGTCGTCGAGCGGGATCTCCACGACCGAGATGAGGTCGTGGGGCGGCTGGCAGTCGGGGAACGCCGCGTTCGGGCTGTACGACGAGACGTACACGAACAGGTCCTCGCCGTCCTTCGACGGGGCGAGCGAGTGCGTGTGCGAGCCGCACTGCGTCTCGACGGCGGACACGTACTGCGGCGACGTCGGGTCGGAGACGTCGAAGATCTTGACGCCCTCCCACGAGTCCTTGATCGTCGCGCTCTGGGCGACGTTCTCGCACGAGTCGTTGCTCCGCGAGGAGTCGGTGCTCAGGACGAGCAGCTCCCCGAAGACCGAGATGTCGTTCTGGGAACCGGGGCACACCACCTGGGCGACCTGCACCGGGGCGGTCGGGTCTGCGACGTCGTAGACCGTGAACCCGCCGTAGTTGCCGGCGAACGCGTAGCGGCCCTGGAACGCGAGGTCGCTGTTGTACTGCCCTTCGGGCGCGAAGTCGCCGTTCTTCGGGATGTTCGCGACGAGGGAGAGGTTGGGGCTGCCGGCGATCTCCCCGGGAGCCAGGACGTCGGTGGCCTGGGCGAGGGGAGCAAGACGTTGTGCAGGGAGAGCGGGAGCGGCCTGCTCGGTGAGCGCGGCCACCGCCTCGGGAGAGCCGTCGGACGGCTCGGCCGACGCGGCCGAGGCGACCGCGAGAGAGGAGACGGCCAGCGTGGCCGCCATGGCTGAGGCGAGCATGACCCGGCTTCGTCGCGTGTGCGTCGTTCGATGCACGAGGGAAACACCTCCTTGGTAGGGTTCTGCGAATTCTGACCGTCAGATGTGATCTGTACCACCCAAACCGGGTGTGTCCCGGCAATGTTTTACACGGAGGGAACAGGGCGAGTGCAGAGTTTTCCTAGTGGTAACGCAACGGCGGGCACGACGGCCCGGGCCGTGACCTGCGGGTTCGTCGTCCTCGGGGTCGTGCTCGGCCTCGGCGCGTGCACCGACGACCCGGAACCGACCTCCACGCCGTCGAGCGTGGTCGTGCAACCCGGCCGGCCGGGCGAGGACGCCACGACGACCGCGCCGGAGGACTACGAGGCGTCCGCGGAGCAGGGCTCGTGGAACCAGGCGGACGTCGCGTTCGTCGCCGGGATGATCGAGCACCACCTCCAGGCGCTCGAGATCGCGGCGCTCGCTCCGGACCGCGCGCAGTCCGACGACGTCCGCGCGTTCGCCGAGCGCGTCACCGCCGCCCAGGGCCCGGAGGTCCACGCGCTCGCGTCGTGGCTGCAGGCACGCGACCTCGAGGTGCCCGAGGGAGCCGACGGCGCCGGCGGGACCGGTCCGCGGGCCCCGGACGGCGGCGGGCCGGGGCACGACCACGGGGACGGCCTCGCGGGGATGCTCACGGACGAGCAGATGGCGGCGCTCGAGGCGGCGGACGGCGCCGCGTTCGACCGGCTCTTCCTCGAGGGGATGATCCAGCACCACCAGGGGGCGCTCGACATGGTCGACGTCGTGCTCGTCGACGGCCAGGACCTGTTCGCGAACGAGATCGCCGCCGACACGGCGGCCGGCCAGGGCGGCGAGATCGACCGCATGCGCGACCTCCTCGCAGCGCTCTGAGCGCGACTCGCACATGCTGCACGACCCCGGGCCACGAGAAGGACGAGACGACCGACGACGAGGGCGACAGGGCCGGCGGCTCGGGCGGCGCCGTCGGGCCAACCGGAAGGCCGCACGATGCCGCCGAACGTCGACGAGCGTCCGGCTAGGGGTTCGCCCGGCGCCGGCGGACCGTCACGAGCGAGCCTCCGAGGAGCACCAGGAGCAGCGCGCCCGTGAGAACGGCGGCGACATCGGTTCCGGTCGCCGGCAGACGCGACGGCGGTGCCGCGGCCACGGGCGGAACCTTGTGCGTGGTGCTGCACGAGTCGCACCCGCCGCCCGGGCCCGGCGTCGCGACGTTGGTGACCGTCACGCCGTGAGCGCTCGACGAGAGCCTGACCTGGTAGGAGATCGCGGTCGTCGCTCCCGCGCCTGCGAGGTCCGGCACGGTCCAGGTGAGCGTCGTCCCGGCGAGCGTGGTCCCCAGAGGCTGCGAGACCAGGGTCCCGTACTGCAGGACCTTGGACAGGTCGTCGGTCACGACGGCGCCGCTGACCACGGCGTCGGTCGTGCTCGTCACGGTCAGCGTGTACGTGATGACGCTGCCCGCACCCACCGTCGAGCCCGTCGCCGGGTCGCTCGTCTTGGCGAGAGTCCACGCGGGCGTGACGTGGGACGTCGTGCGGCAGGCCTCCGCCGGGTCCACGACCGCGAGCGCGGCGGGCGCGGCCGCCACGGCCGCCACTGCCACGTCGGCCGCGCGCGCGGTCGCGTCCGGGAAGCGGGTGGACGCCGACGGCGTCGCCTCGGGCTCGACGGGTGGCTCCGGCTCGACGCACGGCTCGGCGCCCGGTGCCGTGACCACGTTGGTCAGCGTGACCCCGTACGCGCCGTCGTCGACGCGCACCTGATAAGTGATGGTCTCGGTGTCGACCAGGTCCCCGATGGTCCAGACGAGCGTGGTCCCCGTGAGCACGGCGCCGCCCGTCGAGGGCTCGATGCTGCCCTCGACCAGGGCCGCGTTGTTCAGCACCTGGGCAAGGTCGTCCGTGATGACGACGTCCGGGTCGAACCCCTCGCCGACCGTCGCCACGGTCACGGTGTACGTGATGACGTCGCCCGGCAGGACCGTCGCGCCGCGGCCCGGGTCGCTCGACTTCACGACCGTGAACGGCGCCGGGACGTCGTCGTTCACGACGGTGCAGACGACCGTCTGCCCGACGTCGACCTGGACCGTCCCGTCGGTCACCGCCACGGGCGTGGCGGCTCCGCCGTCGACGCCGGGGATCTCGCACGTCCAGTCGGACGCCTCGTATCCGGCCGGGCCGCCCGTCTCGGAGAGCGCGTAGTCGCCGGCCTCGACGTCCGCCCCCGTGACCGCAGGGTCACCGCTCACGCCGCTGAGCGGCGTCGGCCCGTCGGCCTCGAGCGTCCAGTCGGCCGGCTCCGCCGATCCGCCGCTGTCGTTGACGACCTCCTTGACCAGGGTCAGCGACGGCTGCTGGGCGGTGTTGAGGATCGTGCACGTCACCTCCGCGCCGAGCGGGACGGTCACGGTCGACCCTTCCAAGGTCCCCCCTGTGCAGGTCCACGGGTCGGCTGTGTACCCCGCGGGGCCCTCCTCGGAGAGCACGTAGTCGCCGATCGCGACGGGGGCCGACGTCACGGCCTCCGACCCCGACGCACCCGAGACGACCGTCGGGCCGGCCGCGGTCAGCGTCCAGTCGGACGGCTCGTACGTCCCACCGGTGGTCCCGTTGTCGACGTCCTTGACGAGCGTCAGGGTCGGCTGCTGGGCGGTGTTGAGGATCGTGCACGTCACGTCCGCGCCGGACTCGATCGTCACGGCGGCACCGGTGACCGTCGCCCCCGTGCAGCTCCAGGCCCCCGCCGCGTAGCCCGCGACCGCGGACTCCGTGAGGTCGTACGTCCCGGCGAAGACCTCGACCTGTGAGACTCCACCCGCGCTCGTCGGGTCGCCGTTGCCGGAGACCTCCGCCTGTCCGACGATGCCGTCCGGTGAGGCGGTGAGCGTCCAGCTCGCGGGGACCTCGGTGGCTCCGGTCGTCCCGGCCTCGACCTCCTTGACGAGCGTCAACCGGGCCGGCGTGTCCGCGTTGGTGAACGTGCACGTCGTCGTGTCCAGCGCCTGGAGGGTGACCGTCGTCCCGTTGAGCGGCGTACCCGCGTCGTTCACGCATTCGGCGCTCTGCTCCACGTAGCCCACAGGTGTCCCCGACTCCGTGATCTCGTACGCCACGCCCGGGCGCACGTTGATCGTGGTGCCGGCCGCGGAGCCCGTGACGGTCTGCGCCTGGAGGCCGGCGGGAAAGGTGCCGGTGGGCGTCGCCGTGATGCTCCAGTCCTCTGGCTCCGCCGTCCCGCCGTAGGAGTTCTCGACGGCCTTGCGGAGGTCGAGCGTCGCGGTCTGGTTGACCGCGGTGCATCGGATCCAGCGCCCGAACGGCACGTTGACGCCGCCGTTGAGGCCGTCGGAGAACCCCGGGATGACCGTGATGCCGTCCGCGGCGAGCTCGACGCACGACCAGCTCCCGCTCGAACCGGGGATCAGGACGGCGTTGGGCTCGGTCGACTGGGCGTAGTTGAGGTCGCCGCCGGACTCGCTCAGGGGGTAGTCCACGTCCGGCGTCACCTCCGCGGTCGCCTCCGGGGACCCGGTGACACCGCCGGGACCTGGGAGCGCCCCCGAGGGAGCGACCGCGTCGAGCGTCCAGTCCGTGGGCGCCGGGTCGTCGTCCCCGTCCCCGCCCTGCACGAGCTTGGCGAGCGAGAGACGGCTGGTGCACGTGACGGTGTTCGTGACTGTGGCCGTGTTGCTCCCGGCCACGAGCGTAGGAGAGTACGGCAGCGGCTCCGAGAGCTCGGTGCCGTTGAAGTCCGTCACCTCGGTCGAGTCGAGCGTGCACTGGGTGAGGACCACCGTCGTCTGCTCGCCGATCGTGGGGGTCTGACCCGCCTGGAGACCGGTGCGCGGCACGCCCCAACCCTGGGGGGTCCCGCCGATCGACGCCGACGCCGCGAGCCCCTCGGGCTGGTCGCCGTCCGCGTAGGTCTGGCCGTTGACGACCCATTCCTTGCTGAGCGTGAGCGAGGCGACGGGGTTCGGGGCTCGGTTGTAGACCGCGCACGTCACGGCGGCCGTCGGGTCGACGGGGACCGTGAACCCGGTCGTCCCGCTGTTCGTCACGGTGACCGGGTCGCCGGTCGCGATGTTCGTGCAGACCGCGTTGTCACCGTCCACCGGCTGGAGGGTGAAGCCGCTCTGCGGCGTCTCCGTGATGCCCAGCACGCCCGACGAGGTCGACGTGGGATACGACAGCTCGAAGTTCGCGGCGCCCGTCTCGGACGCCGTGGTCACGGTCGTCGGCGGGATGATGCTGACGTCCCCGTCCTGCACCTCCGCGGTGAACTGCCACCCGCCGGCCGGCTCGGCACCCACGATCGACCCTGCCGGTGCGCCCGACGGGACCACCTGCTTGATGACCGAGACCGACCCCTCGCAGTTGCCCAGCGCGAGCGCGCGCAGCTGGTCCCCGGCCTCCTGGTAGTCGTCGGTCTGGAAGTAGTCCGTCCCCGCGAGCTCCCCGGAGATGGCCCGCAGGTTGAGGCCGCTGCCCGCGTTCTCGATCCCGGCCCCGACACCGAACGCCACCAGGTGGGTCCCGTCGGCCTTGACCGCGTTGGCGCTGAAGACGCCGTTCTCGACCTCGCGCAGGCGCGTGAAGCCCCCCGGACCCTCCTGGTTGCCGTAGAAGGTCGGATTGCCGTCGGTCAGGACGACCGCGACGTCGAACGTGTTGGCGTCCGAGGCCACCTGGTAGATGCCCCGGTCCCAGTTGGTGCCACCGCCCGCGGTGTAGGAGTTGATGCGGTCCTTCACGAGCTGGGCGCTCGCGGCGGTCGACACGGGTGTGAGCGCGAGGTTCGGGTTGCCGGTCGCCGGCGCGAGCGAGCTGAACGTGAAGACCTCGACGTTCGAGGGCGTGCCGGTCAGCGAGTCCACGAACTGGTTCGCCGCGGCCTGGAGCTGCGGCAGGTCGCCGGCGACGGAGCCCGAGAGGTCGAGCACGAGCGCCACGTCGATCCCGCACTGCGCGGGGAACGTCGGGTTGACGCGAGAGCTCTGCCAGATGCCGCCCGAGGCCGCGTTGTTCGCGTTGCCCGTGCCGAGCATGAACGATCCCTGCGACGTATAGGTCGTGCCGGACCGGAGCTGGATCCCTGTCCGGAAGTCGTACGGCGTGACGGTGCCGCCGACGCTCCCGGTCCCGAGGTCGGGGTTCGCGTACCAGCCCGTCGGCACCCCCGTCTGGACCACCCAGAACCGGCGGTCCCGGTTCGCCCCGCCGATCTGCGTGTTCGGAACGACGAACGAGCAGTCGCCGTCGGCGTCGGACACGCACGTAGCCCATGCGTCGGCGACCGGGGTCGTGGGCGCGGCGCCGCCGTTGTAGAGCTGGAGGGTGACCCCGGCCAACGGACCGACCGCGACGAGGCTGGTGCGGTCGCCGCCCACCTTGACCGTGACGACAGCGTTGTTGCCCGTCGCCGGGGGAACCAGGAACGGTGTGACGCCGGGCTCCTCGGCCTCGTCCGACGTCTCCGTTGCCTCGGCGTCCGGCCTGGGCGGTCCCTGGACCTCGGCCGGCGGCGTGACGGGTCCGTCGCCGGGCGACGGGCTCTCCGTCACGGGCGGCTCGCCTGCCGGGTCCGGGACCGCGGGGTCTGCTGGTTCGGTCGGAGACTCCGTCCACTCCGGCGTGGCCGTGGGGTCCGTCGCAGTGCCCGCGCTGCTCGACTCCGGTGCGGGTGTCGGTTCCGCTCCGGCAGGGGCCACCGCACCCATCACGAGCAGGGAAGCGACGGCCAGCGAGGCCGTGAGCCCCGACACCGGGTGTCGCTTCCTGGAGGTGGTCGAGTCCGAGGTCCCTGCATGTCGCATCGCGTTCCCCCTGTGGTCGGAGAGTCCCGGCCATGAGCCGAGATCTCTCGCACATACCACACCATCGCTGATGTGGCCCGCATTCAGAGTGACACGGAGTGCCGCCCTCGGCGACCCTGGACGCACGTCTCACCTCGGGCGAAACCCGGCCGGTACCGTGCCTGGACGACTCGCACCCTGCTTGGACCTCGCCCGCCGTGCGGCCGCGGCCGAGCGCTACCTGTCGAGGACGCTCCCGGCCTCGTCCCGAGGCGGGGCGGGTCAGCAGGAGAGGTTGCCGCCCGTCGTCGTGCCGAGGATCTGCGCGAACCGTTGGAACGCGGCCACGCGGGACTGCACCTGGGCGGGGTTGCCGCCGTTGCACTCGATCGAGCCGTTGATCGAGCGGATCGACTCGCCGAAGCCTGCGCCGGACACGATCGCCTGGTGCCCGGACATCGAGCCGGCGCCGGACTGGGTGTTCCAGAACCAGAGGCCGGTCTTCCACGCGATCGCCGCGTTCTGCTCGACGAGGTACGGGTTGCCGAGCAGGTCGATGCCGAGCGCGTCGCCCGCGGCCTTGTAGTTGTAGTTGTGGCTCAGCTGCATCGGGCCCTTGCCGTAGTACGCGTTCTGGCCGGCGGGGCAGCCGTACGGCTGGTCCCAGTGGCAGTAGAGCGGGTAGTTGGCGGTGTTGATCTCCTTGATGTGGACGAGGCCGCCGGTCTCGTGACCGACGTTCGCGAGGAACGCCGCGGCCTCGCGCCTGGCGACCTGGTCGCCGCCGGTCGTCGCGAAGCCCGGGTAGGCGGAGAGCGCGTCGACGAGGCCCTGGTACGTGTAGAACGGGTTCCGGTTCGGGAACATCTGGTTGAACTGCGCCTCGGAGACGACGAAGCTGCCGGGGGTGCCCGGGTTCCCGGGGTTGCCTGGGTCGGTCCCGCCGCCGCACGCGCCCTGGGTGCGCCAGACGCCCCACTCGCCGGTGGTGCCGGGCGTCTCGCCCTGCGTCCACCAGCCGGCGCGCCAGTTCTGCCCGCCGTGCGAGACGACGGCGCCGCCGAGGTAGACCGCGCCGGCGTCCCACGGGGCGGCGCAGGTGGCGGCGTGCGCTCGCTGGGCCGGACCCGCGGCAGTCCAGGCCACGGCTCCCAGGAGCGCGAGGACGACGGCGAGGAGTGCGGCCAGGGGACGTGCGGCGACCGGTCGGGGCGCGACGGCGGGCGCCGCAGGAGAGGACGACGCCGGAGCTGGGGTGTGCATCGGTGCACCTTTCGTCGGGGTCGGGTCTCTCCGAGCGTGGGCGGCGCGCACCCGTCTGGACAACCCCCGTACGGGGAACCCCGTACTCCGTTCCGGTGCCTCGCGTCCCTCACGACGTGCACTCCTCGAGACGCTGGTTGATGCCCGCCGCCTGGTCGTAGGTGTAGGCGAACGTCCCGACCGCCGACTCCGAACCGGGGCGCAACGGTTCGTAGGCCGCGCGGGCGTCGGCCTCGGGCGTCCCGTCCTGCACGGCGACGACGACCGCCAGCTCGTAGCTGCCACGCGCCACGAGCTCCTGGTACGTCCCGCCGTCCGCGACGACCTGGCGGACGGCGTCGCGGACGTGGTCGGGCAGGAGCCCGCGCACGACCTCCGTCGCGATGGTGACGGCGGTGGCCGAGACGATGGGGTTGACGGACGACATGGCGAGGCCCGCCAGGGTGGCGGCCGTCGCGAGGAGATCCTCCTGGAGCTGCGCGTCCGCCTCGGCCCCGAGGAGCCCGGCGTGCTCGATCCCACCGTGCACGACGCCCACGACGCGCAGGACGTCGTCGGACGCCACGAGCTGCTCGGCGAGCTGGTAGGGCTCGCCCGACTCCGGGAGGTACACCTGCGACAGGACCGTCATCTGGTAGCTGGTCGCGTGCTGCGCCCAGCGCAGCGCGGCGTCCGGGTCGGCGCTCGCGGTGCTCGCGACGACCTCGCGCAGCGCGACCGGGTCGAGGACGGGCATGACGTCGCGCGACCCGACGTCGAGGCCCAGGTACTGCGTGCGGGCGAGCCCGGTCCGCGTCTCGGTCCCGCCACAGTGGACGGCGTCGTAGAACGGGTCCTCGAAGGCGCCGAGGTACGGCTCGTACAGGTTCACGAGGTGCAGCGCGGCCTCGCGCGAGACCGGGGTGGAGAGCATCCCGCCCGGGAGGGCGGTGGTGATGCGCGCGACAAGCCCGGCAGCGCGCTCCTGCCGCTCCGGCGCGCCGCTCGCCTCGCCGTCGAGCACGGCGGTGCGCAGTGCGTCGGCGAGGGCCTCCCCGCCGTCGGGCCAGCCCGCGAACGGTGCTGCGCCCGCCCACCGGGCGACGCGCTCGCGACCGAGCTCGTCGCTCCCGGCGGGCGCGAAGAAGTCGAGCGCGTCCTCGCCCGACGCCGCGAGGCCCCGGAAGACCGCGACGTCCAGCTGGGCGTCGACCGGCGCCGCCGGGTCGTCGGAGGCCGGGCCCGGTGCGGCGCCGGCCGCGGCCTGGCCCAGCGTCCCCGTCCCCGGGACGACGAGCGTGCGGCGGACCTCGTCGTCCATCGCGCGGGCCGCGCCGAGGTGCACCCGGCCGGGCACGAGGGGAGCGCCCAGGAGCAGCGCTGCGTACGGCGCCCACGGGATCGGCTCGTACCGGCCGGGCAGCGTCCCGCCCGAGAGCATCTCGCGCCCGAGCCGCTCCTGGGCGACCGGGTCGAGCGCCCGGGTCCACGCGGAGAACGCGTGCGTGACGTGGTCCGTGGTCTCGGCGTCACCGGCGAGACCGAGCTCGAGGAGCAGCACGTACGACTCCTCGGGCGTCGTCGCGGCGAAGAACGCGGACCAGAAGACGTCGTCGTCCGCGCCGCTCGCGACGAGCCGCGCCACCTCGTCGAGCGCGGCGGCCCGCGACGCCACGCCCGCGGACCCGGAGGCGGTGCCGGTCGCCAGTCCGTCCAGGACGAGGGCGGCGCGGGAGCCCGCGTCCCAGGAGCCCTGCAGGGACCAGGCGGGGCGTCCGGACGCGATCCACAGACCGACCGTCGTGACGTCGCCCAGGGGTGCCAGGTGGGTCGCGGCGCGCCGGGCGGAGGTCGCCGCGGCGTCGCGTGCCCGGTCCCAGTCCGCCTCGGCGCGTCGCACGTCGTCGGCGGCCTGCGCCGCGCGCGCCCGTGCCGTGAACGGGTCGACGGCGACGGGCGCGAGCGGGTCGGTGGGCAGCGCCGGGCCGAGGCCCGCCGGAGGGCCGCCGCCGAAGCCGGGCTGCCCGGGGGGCGCGAACCCCGCCGCGTCGGAGAGCCACGGCGTGCCGGACCAGCGGCGGTGCTCCGCGAGCGCCGCGTCCCGTCGCGCGATCGCGTCCTGCGCGGCCCGCTGGTGCACGGCGAGCTCGTCCGCGTAGGCCTGCAGCGCCTGGGCCGCCCGTGCGAGGACGTGCGCGGTCGTGGTCGCGCGGTCCTGCAGGTCCGTCAGCCGTCCGGCGGCGCGCGTCACCGTGGGGCCGCGCTGGTCCGCGAGGGCCCGGCGCACGCGGGAGACGTCGTCCTCGGCCCCGCCGAGCGCGGTCGCGGCGCGGGAGAACGCCGCCGCGGTCGCGCCGAGCGCGGCGGGGTCGCCGGGCAGCGGCCGGAGGTCTGCGCCGAGCCCCGTCACGCGACCTGCCGCACGAGGTGGCTCGCCGCGCGCGCCGCCGGGGCGGTGGCCAGGAGCCCGGCGAGGTGGCGGGCGGTCGCCGACTCCGCGTCGTCGAGCAGGGCCGCGGCCGCGGAGAACGCGCGACCGGCGTCGTCGAGGTCGGTGGTGAGCGCGCGCCGGGCCCTGGCCCACGTGTCGACCACGGTCGTGAGCGTGGCCGCGAGCGCGGCGTCGCCGCACGCGCCCGGGAAGTCCGGCCGCGCGTCGGCGAGGCCCGCCTCGCCCAGCCGTGCGGCGGCCGACAGGACTGCCGTCCCGGCCGCGGCGAGCGCCTCCGTGTCGACGAGGACCGACGTCGTCCCCGCCTCCGTACCGCCATCGAGCATCCCGCCACCCCGGTGCGTCGACCGGCCCGCGCCCTGGTGGGCCGAGCATGCGTCGAACCTAGCGACCGGGGAGGGGTCGTCCGCGGTCGTCCACAGGCTCGGAGCGTACGGACGTGGGCGCGGTTGACACGGTCGGGTGCGCGTGCAAGAGTTCCGCTCAATCCGGAAACGTTTCCAGACGCACGGCGCAGCGCGTGCTGGAATCGTTTCCAAGGTTCGAACTTCGACGACGAGGTGGAGCGACAGTGACGTCATCACGCGCCACGCTGATCCAGGTGGCACAGCGGGCCGGGGTCTCCCTGGCCTCGACCTCCCGCGCCCTGCACGGGACCGGCGCGAGCCCGGCCATGGTCGAGCGCGTCCGCGCGGCGGCCGACGAGCTGGGCTACAGCCCTGACGCGACGGGGCGCTCGCTGCGCCTCAAGAAGACGTTCCAGGTCGCGTTCGCGGTGGCCGACATCGGCAACCCCGTCTACGTCGAGATGATGACCGCGATCCACGAGGTCCTCGCGCCGCACGGGTACCGCGTCGTCGTCATGACGACGGGCGACACCCCGGCCTCGACCGCCGAGCTCGTGCGCAGCCTGTCGAGCGGCTTCGTCGACGCGATGGTCCTCAGCCCGCTGCGCACCGACGACGCGCTGGTCGAGGAGATCCGGCAGGCGCCCGTCCCCGTGGTCGTCATCGGCCGCACGCTCGCCGACCACGGCATCGACTCGGTGTCGACCGACTCCGCCGGCGGCATCGGCGAGGCCGTGCGGCACCTGCTCGACCTCGGCCGGCGCCGCATCGGCTTCCTCAACGGCCCGCTCGACACGACCCCCGGCGAGGCGCGCCAGCGCGGGTTCGACGCCGCGACCGGCGCGGCGGGCTTCACGGGCGAGCGTACGAGCGTCGCCCTCGCCGCGGACTTCACCGTCGCGGCCGGGCTCGTGGCTGCGCGCGACCTGCTGGACCGCACGCTCGGCGCCCCCGCGGGCGCCCTCGACGACCGGCCGGGCCTCGACGCGATCGTCGCGGCCAACGACCTCCTCGCCATCGGCGCGATCCGGGCCGTGCGCGAGCGTGGGCTCGCCGTCCCCGAGGACGTGGCGGTGACCGGCATGGACGACACCGAGATCGGCCGGGTGTTCCAGCCGAGCCTGACGAGCGTCTCGCTCGGCTCGACCGAGCGTGGGCGCGTCGCGGCGCAGCTCGTCGTGGACCTCGTCGACGGCGACGCCGAGCCCGGCCGGCACACCGCCGTCGGGCCACGGCTCGTCGTGCGCGAGTCGAGCGTCGCGACCGAGGCGGCCCACGGCGTCGGGCACGGCGCGACGACGGCGCCCGCGGTCCCGGACGGTGGTGACCGGTGAGCGCCGCAACCCTCGCCGGCGACCCGCGCCGGTCGGCGCCCCGACCGGACCGCGGCACGCCCCGCCGGACCGGAGGCATGGCCCGGGCCAAGCGCCGCGAGGCGATCGCGCTCGTCATGCCGTCGCTCCTGCCGATCCTCGTGCTCAGCGTCGCGCCGCTCGTCATGGGCGTCGCGCTGGCGTTCACGGACGCGCGGCTCGTGCGCCAGCCGGACTACCAGTTCGTGGGTGTCGACAACTTCGTGCGTCTGGCGGACAACAGCTTCTTCTGGGACTCGTTCCGGATCGGCATGATCTGGGCCGTCTCGGTCACGCTGCTCCAGCTCGTCGCGGCGATGGGGCTCGCGCTCCTGCTGAACTCGGGGCTGCGGCTCCAGGGGCTCACGCGCGTGCTCGCACTCATCCCGTGGGCGATGCCGCCCGTCGTCGTGGCGATCATGTGGCAGATGATCTACTCGCCCAACGCGGGGCCGCTCAACGCGTTCCTCGGCGCCCTGGGGCTCCCGGACGACATCAACTGGCTCGCGGACTTCTCGACGGCGCTGCCCGCCGTGATCGTCGTCGGCGTCTGGGTCGGCATGCCCCAGACGACGGTGACGCTGCTCGCCGGGCTCCAGCAGATCCCGGACGAGCTGCACGAGGCCGCCTCGATGGACGGCGCGGGCGCGTGGCGCCGGTTCACGGCCGTGACGCTGCCGAGCCTGCGGCCGATCATCACGTCGATCACGTCGCTGAACTTCATCTGGAACTTCAACTCGTTCTCGCTGGTCTACGTGCTCACCGAGGGCGGCCCGGGCGGCCGGACCATGCTCCCGATGCTCTTCACGTACCTCGAGGCGTTCAAGAACCGGAACATCGGCTACGCCGCCGCGATGGGCGTGGTGCTCGTCGTCGTGGTCGTCCTCCTGCTCGCGATCTACCTGCGGTCGCAGTTCCGCTCCGAGAAGGAGAGCTGACCCGTGCGCGCACTCGTCCGCCCCGCCCAGTACGCGGCCCTGGCGTTCTACATCCTGTTCCTCGGCTTCCCGCTGCTCTGGCTGATCTCGGCCTCGCTCAAGTCCTCGGGCGAGCTCAACTCGCTCACCGTGAGCCTCGTCCCGCAGGACTGGCACTGGGAGAACTACTCCCAGGCGCTGTCCCGGCAGGGCCTCGTGCGCTCGGCGTGGAACAGCGCGGTCGTCGCGGTCGTCTCGACGGCGCTCGTCATCGTCATCGCGCTGCCGGCGTCGTACGTGCTCGCCCGGCTGCGCGGGAAGATCCGCGCGGCGGGCGTCGGCTGGATCCTCGTGAGCCAGGTCTTCCCGGTGATCCTCATCATCCTGCCGCTGTTCCTCATCCTGCGGACCATCGGGCTCACGGACTCGCTCGTCGGGCTCACGCTCGTCCACACGACGTACACCCTCCCGTTCGCGCTGTGGATGATGCAGGGCTACGTCTCCGCGATCCCGGTGGACCTCGAGGAGGCGGGCTCCATGGACGGCGCGAGCCGGTTCACGGTGCTGCGCACGATCGTCTTCCCGCTGCTCATGCCGGGGGTCGTCGCGACCGCGATGTTCAGCTTCGTGTCCTCCTGGAACGAGTTCTTCTTCGCGCTCGTCCTGCTCCAGTCGCCCGAGAACTACACCCTGCCCATCACGCTGAAGATGTTCATCGGCGGCGAGGGCAAGGTGGCGCTCGGCCCGCTCGCGGCGGGCTCCGTGCTCGCGGCCATCCCCAGCATCGTCTTCTTCTCGATCATGCAGAAGAAGCTCACGGGCGGCCTGCTCTCCGGTGCCGTGAAGGGCTGACCCCTGACCGCGAACCACCCCCAGAACCCCTCGAACCACCCCCACCCGAAAGGTAGACCCATGAAGACTCGTGGTGCGTCCATCGCCGCATGCCTCACGATCACGACCCTGCTCGTCGCCTCCTGCAGCAGCGGCGGCAGCGGGGAGGACGGGGCCGACGGCGGCCCGATCACCCTGAAGTTCCAGTCGCTCTCGGACCAGCCGGCCGCGATCGAGGCGACCGAGCAGATCGTCGCCGACTGGAACGAGGCCAACCCCGACGTCCAGGTGGAGATCGTCCCCGCCGGCTGGGACGGCATCTACGACAAGCTCATCACCCAGTTCAACGGCGGCGCCGCGCCGGACATCATCCACTACGAGGCGGCCAGCATCGTGCCGTTCGCCGTCGACGGCTACCTCGCGGACCTGTCGGAGTACATGTCCGACGAGAAGCGCGCCGACATCCCCGAGGGCATCCTCGACGCGGTGACCGTCGACGACCAGGTCATCGCCTACCCGACCGAGCTGCAGTCCTACATGGTGTTCGCCAACGCGACGATGCTCGAGGCCGCGGGCGTCGAGATCCCCACGGGCGAGACCATGACGTGGGACGAGCTGCGCGAGATGTCGAAGGCGACGACGAAGGACGGCGCGTTCGGTCTCGGCTGGGGACTCGCGAGCCCGACGGCCGCGTTCATGGCCATGGCCCCCGGCTTCGGCGGCGAGTACTTCGAGGGCTCCGGCGCCGACGCGAGCATCACCATCGGCGAGGGCGAGATGGCCCTGCCCGAGCTCGTCGACGCGATGGCGCACGAGGACAACACGGTCCTGCCCGTCACGCTCACGCAGTCCGGGTCGGAGACGCTCGCGTCGTTCTACGCCGGCCAGGTCGCGATGACGATCCAGGGCTCGTTCCAGGCGGCGAACATCGCCAACGACGCGCCCGAGGGCTTCGAGTGGGTCGTGCTGCCGCCGCTCGAGGGCCCGGACGGTGCCGCGCAGGCCGCCAACCCGCAGACCCTCTCGGTGAACATCGACTCCGAGCACGTCGAGGAGTCCGCCGAGTTCATCGAGTTCTTCACCGGCACGGAGAACCTCGCCGCGCTCAACGAGGCGGACGCCCTCATCCCTGCGACGACGTCGGCGCAGGAGGCCATGGCCGCCTCGCTCGGCGACGAGAACGGCTGGTCGACGATCCTCTCGTCGGGGCAGTTCCTCACGTCGGCGCCGTACCTGTTCGTCGACGCGTACGCGCAGTGGAAGGACACGGTGGCCACGCCCGCGTACCAGAAGTTCCTCGCGCAGGAGATCGACGCCGACCAGCTCGCGACCGAGCTGGAGAGCGGCTGGGACGAGATCACGAAGTAGGCCCCAGAAGGCTGAGCACGACGGCCGGGGTGGCCGCGAGGCGACCACCCCGCGCCGGACCTCGCGGCCCGCGCGACGGGTCGCACCGGGCGCGACGCGCGCCGTCGACCGACGCGCGACGCGCCGTGGATCGACCGTTGACGAACAGGAAGTGGACCCGTGACCTGGCTGGACGACCGAGCGGTGGCCGTGATCACCGGAGCAGCGGTGGGAGATGCGCTGGGGGGCGCCACCGAGGGTTGGACCCCCGAGCAGATCGAGGAGCGCCACGGGGGGCGCGTGACGGGGATCGTCGAACCCTGGTACCCGAACTGGCAGGACGCACGTCCGATCGCGCCCTACCACAAGGGCGACGGGCACATCACGGACGACACCCTCATGACGCGCGCGCTCGTCGAGGTCTACGCGAAGCGCCGGGAGCACCTCGACGCGTACGCGATGGCCGAGGACCTCGTGCCGCTCATGATCGGCGAGCCCCGCTGGATCCCCGAGCTGGAGTCCACCGCGCTGCTGCTGCAGCGCGTGTTCCTCGCCGAGAAGTGGATCGTCGCGCGCCTGCACTACGGGCACGTCGACCCGCGCGAGGCGGGCGTCGGCAACGTCGTGAACTGCGGCGCCGCGATGTACGTGGCGCCCGTCGGCCTCGCCAACGCGGGCGACCCGCGCGGCGCGTACGCCGAGGCGATCGACCTCACCGGCGCGCACCAGTCGAGCTACGGCCGCGAGGCCGCGGGCGTGTTCGCGGCGATGGTCGCCGCGTCCGTCGCGCCGGGGGCGACGGTCGACGACGTCGTGCACGCCGCGCTCGACGTCGCGCACGACGGCACGGCCGCCGCGCTCCGGGCCGTCGTCGACGCCTTCGACGGTTGGACGACGGCACCCACGACCGACGAGGAGGAGCGCGCCCTCGCGCGCCTCGTCCGCGAGACCGTCGCGCCGTTCGACTCCGTCGGACCGGCGTACCGGCAGATGTCCATGGACGCGCGTCGACCGTCGCGCACCAAGTCCATCGAGGAGCTGCCCGCCGCGCTCGGGTTCGTGCTGGGCCACCGCGGTGACTTCCGCGGCGCCGTGCTCGGCGCCGTGAACTACGGCCGCGACGCCGACTCGATCGCCGTCATGGCGGGTGCGGTCTGCGCCGGGCTCGGCGGGACCGCCGTCGTGCCGGACGAGTGGCTCGACGCGATCGAGGAGGCGAGCCGCATGGACATCCGCGAGACGGGCCGGCTCATGGCGTCCGCCGCGCAGGACATCCTCCGCGCCGACCGCGAGCGCGCGACCGCGCGGCTGCGCGCGCTCGCCGACCTCGGCGGCGCGTCCGTGGACGGCACCTCCACCCCCGTGCCCGACGCCGCGGGCCGGCCGACGCGGACGGGGGACCCGGCGTGAGGCTCACCTGGGCCCAGCCGGAGGACCTGCTCGCGCACGAGCTCGTGCAGTCCGCCGCCGAGGGCAGGGACGCCGCCGCGCTCGCGGCGGTCCGCGACCGCTGGGTCGCGGCCGGGGGAGACCCCGCTCCCGCGGTGAGCGGCGCCGGAGCCGTCCCGGCGACCCCGGCGCTGCGCGCCCTCGCCCGCGAGCTCCTCGACGAGCTCGCCGCCGTGCCTGCGGAGGACCCCGCCGGCCTCGCGTCGCGCGAGCCCGACGACTGGGACGCGATCGTCGCCACGCTCCCGGCGGCGCCCGGCCTGCCCACCCGCCCGGGCGCCGCCGGGTCCCCTGCCGACGCCGCTCGTGCCGACGCCGCTCAAACCGACGTCGCTCGTGCCGACGCGGCGGACGCCGACGCCGCGTACGCCGACCGCGTGCTCGGCGCGTGGACCGGGCGTGCGGCGGGGTGCCTGCTGGGCAAGCCGGTCGAGAAGATCCCGCGCCAGGGCATCGAGGAGATCCTGCGCGCCACGGGCCGGTGGCCGCTCGACCGCTGGTTCACCGCCGTCGGGCTGCCCGACGAGGTCGCCGCGCGCTGGCCGTGGAACAAGCGCAGCGCCCCGACGTCGCTCGAGGAGAACATCGACGGGATGCCCGAGGACGACGACCTCAACTACCCGATCCTCGCGCTCGCCCTGCTGGAGAAGCACGGTCGCGCGTTCACGACCGACGACGTCGCGCAGCTCTGGCTCGACGCGCTGCCCGCCGGGCGTGTCTTCACGGCCGAGCGCGCCGCGTACCGGAACATCCTCGACGCACGTCCCGTCCCGGAGACGGCGACGCACCACAACCCGTTCCGGGAGTGGATCGGCGCGCTCATCCGCACCGACGTGCTCGGGTGGGTCTCGCCGGGCGACGTGCGCGAGGCCGCGCGCCTCGCGTGGACGGACGCGCGCCTGAGCCACACCCGCAACGGCGTCTACGGCGCGATGTGGGCGGCCGCGCTCGCGTCGGCGGCCATGGTCTGCGAGACGGTGGACGACGTGCTCGACGCGGCGGACGCCGTCGTGCCGCCGGGCAGCCGCCTCGCCGGGGCGATCCGGCTCGGCCGGGACGCGGGTCGCGCGGGCGACACGTCCGAGGCGGGCGTGCGCGCCGGTCTCGACACGATCCACGCCGCGTACGGCGACCTGCACTGGGTGCACGTGCTCAACAACGCCGCGGTGATCGCCTACGCGCTCACCGCGGGGCGCGGCGCGGACGGTCGGGGCGACTTCGGCGCGAGCGTCGCGATCGCCGTCACCGCGGGCTGGGACACCGACTCGGCGGGTGCGACGGTCGGCGGCGTGGTGGGTGCGCTGCAGGGTGTCGACGGCATCGGCCCGCAGTGGACGCGCCCGCTCGACGGCCACATCGCGACCTCGCTGCCCGGCGGCGAGCAGAGGATCGTGGACCTCGCGGCGCGGACGGTCGCGCTCGCCGCGGGCACGAGAACCACGCGGGAGGGACGGTCATGAGCACGACGGCGGACGCTGGGCAGGGCGGGGAGGTCCCGTCGGGTGCGGGCCGGGTCGTGGTGGTCGGGTCGGCCAACGTCGACCTCGTCGTCGACGTGCCGCGCCACCCCGGCGGCGGCGAGACCATCCTCGGCGGCGACCTGCGCCGCAACCCCGGTGGCAAGGGTGCGAACCAGGCCGTCGGCGCGGCGCGCGCGGGCGGCGCCGACACGACGTTCGTCGGGGCGCTCGGGCACGACGACGCGGCGGACCTCCTGCTGGCGTCGCTCGACCGCGGGGGCGTGCGGACGGACCTCGTCGTCCGGGTCGACGTCCCGACCGGGACCGCGCTCATCACCGTCTCGCCCGACGGCGAGAACGCGATCGTCGTCGCGCCGGGCGCGAACTCGCACGTGACCGTCGGGACCGCGCAGGCGGAACGCATCGGCGCGGCGGACGTCGTGCTCGCGCAGCTGGAGATCCCGCTCGACGTCGTGCGCGCCGCCGCGGCCGCGCGTCGTCCCGGCGCGCTGCTGGTGCTCAACGCGGCGCCGTCGCGCGAGCTCCCCGACGACGTCTGGGACGCGATCGACGTGCTCGTCGTCAACGAGCACGAGGCGGCGGACCTCGCGGGCGCGACGACCGCCGTCGACCCGAGCGCCCTGGCGGGCCTCCTGCTCGAGCGCGTGCCGGCCGTCGTCGTGACGCTCGGCGGCGCGGGCAGCCTCGTCGGCGAGCGGCTCCCCGGGGGGAACCTCCTCACGGACGTGCCCGCGACCCCCGTCGAGGCCGTCGACACGACCGGTGCGGGCGACACGTTCTGCGGCGTGCTCGCCGCGGCGCTCGCACGGGGCGCGGACCTGCCCGACGCCGCGCGCCTCGCCGCCGCCGCGGGTGCGCTCGCGGTGACCCGGCCCGGGGCGCAGGACGCCGTGCCCGACGCGGCGGACGTCGTCGCGCTCGCCGAGCGGACCGCGCCCCGCACCTGACCGACCCGGCACGACCGAGCGCGGGCCCGGCCCGCCGAGGGAAAGGCACCATGACCTCCACGTTCGACCCGCTCGTCCCCCGACCCATCGACCGGCCCACCGAGGTGCCGCTCGACGGTCCGCTCACGCCCGAGCAGTCCCTCGCGCTCGACGAGGCGAAGATCTTCGTCGGCCCGGCCGACCCCGCCGACCGCCCGGCCTGGCGCGAGCGCCTCGCCGCGTGGCGCGACGACGCGCGCCGCCGCCACGGGTACACGGGCGCCGCGTACGACCGGCCGGCGGCGACGTGGGCCGCCGGGTGCTCGACGGTCGCGCAGGTGTGGCTGTGGGACGAGCTGCTGTACTCGTTCGCCGAGCACCGGTTCACGCCCGAGCGGCTCCTCGCCGACGCGCGCGAGCGGTTCGGCGGGCTGGACGCGGTCGTGCTGTGGCACGCGTACCCGGTCATCGGGATCGACGACCGCAACCAGTGGGACTTCTACCGCGACGTGCCCGGGATCGTCGAGCTCGTGGAGGCGTTCCACGACGCCGGCCTGCACGTGTTCGTCGACTACAACCCGTGGGACGTCGGCACGCGCCGCGGCGACGACGACCTCACCGAGCTCGCCGCGCTCGTGCGCGACCTCGGCGCCGACGGCGTCTTCCTCGACACCCTGAAGAAGGCCGAGCCCGAGCTCGTCGCGCGCCTCGAGGCGGCGCGACCGGGCATCGTGCTCGAGGGCGAGTCGAAGCTCCCGGTCGAGCGCATCGAGGACCACTCGTCGTCGTGGGCGCAGTTCTTCGCCGACTCGCCGGTGCCCGGCGTGCTGCGCGCGCACTGGTACGAGCGCCGCCACATGCAGCACCACGTGCGCCGCTGGCACCGGGACCACTCCGAGGAGCTGCAGTCCGCGTGGCTCAACGGCGTGGGCGTCATGGTGTGGGAGGTCGTGTTCGGCGTGTGGGTCGGCTGGTCGCCGCGCGACGCCGCGACCGTGAAGCGGCTCGTCACCGTGCAGCGCGCGGCACGACCGCTGCTGCTCGACGGGGAGTGGACGCCGCTCGCCGAGCTCGCGCCCGAGGCCGAGGCCGCGGGTGTGTACGCGTCGCGCTGGGAGCTCGACGGCGTGACGCTGTGGACCCTCGTCCACCGCGGCGAGACGGACTACGCCGGCCCCCTGCTCCCGTCCGCCCTGCAGCCCGACCCGCCGTCCGGCCGAACCCGGGGTTCCGGGTCACCTGAGGCCCTCCGTGACGCGGAACCCCGGGTTCGGCAGACTGCGGGTGACGCACGACCCCGGGTTCGGCCCGGCGTCGTGCGGGTGCCCGCGCGGGGGATCGGCGCCGTCGTCCACGTGGCCGACGGCGTCCCCGAGCCCGCGTGGCTGCCGCACCTCCTCGACGTGGTCGGCTCGCTCGACGAGCGCGCGCCGCACGACCCGGACGCGCGGTTCCCGCACCGGCTCGCGCACCGGCTCGTTCCGTCGGCCGCCGTCTCGGCCGCGTCGGCCGCGTCGCCGGTCTCGCCTGCGCCGGTCTGGCCTGCGTCGGTCGCTCCGGTCGCTCCGGTCGCTCCGGTCGCTCCGGTCGCTCCGGTCGCTCCGGTCGGGCCGGGCGCCACGGCGCCGGTCGCTCCGGAGCCGGGCGCCGTCGTCGTGCCCGCGGGGCCGTACGTGCTGACCGTCCGGTACCGGGCGCGCGAGACGGGGATGTACCAGGGCGCGCCGTACGTGGACGAGTGGAAGCCGCTGCCCCCGCGCCTGCACGACCCGCGGACGCTCCAGCGGGACGGCGAGCTCACCTCCCCGGTCGCGGTGGGCGGGGACGTGACCAACGCGCAGTTCGCGGAGTTCCTCGCGGCGACCGGTTACGCGCCTGCGGTCGCGCACCGCTTCCTCGCCCACTGGGTGGACGGCCGTCCCGCACCGGGCACGCAGGACCAGCCCGTGACGTTCGTCGACCTCGACGACGCCCGCGCCTACTGCGCGTGGCGCGGTGGTCGCCTACCCACCGAGGACGAGTGGCAGCTCGCGGCGGAGCAGCCCGGGTGGTCGCGCGGCGAGCCCGCGGTGTGGAGCTGGACGGCCTCCGAGCACTCCGACGGCCGCACGCGCTTCGTGATGCTCAAGGGCGGGAGCGACTACCGGGCCGACGGTTCCGACTGGTACGTCGAGGGCGGCCGCCACGCGGCCGACCATGCGGTCAAGCTCCTCGTCCCCGGCCTCGGGCTCGCGCGCGGCGCGACCGTCGGGTTCCGCTGCGCGTGGGACCTGCCCGACGACGACCCCGCGCCCGGGCGTGCGGGGCACCCCGGCGAGCGGGCGGCGTCCGGCACGGACGACGAGGCGGTGACGGCATGACCGACGGACCGCGGGTCTCCCGCGACCCCGCCGCCGGCGCGCTCGCCGGCCTGCGCGTCGTCGACGCGTCGACGCTCTTCGCCGGCCCGATGGCCGCGATGCACCTCGGCGACCTGGGCGCCGACGTGGTCAAGGTCGAGCACCCCACCAAGCCGGATCCGTCGCGCACGCACGGTGCCGCGAAGGACGGCGTCAACCTGTGGTGGAAGACGCTCGGGCGCAACAAGCGCACCGTCACGGCGAACCTCGGCAGCGAGGGCGGGCGCGAGGTGTTCCTCGCGCTCGCCGCCGAGGCCGACGTCGTCGTCGAGAACTTCCGACCCGGCACGCTCGAGCGCTGGGGCCTCGGCTACGACGAGCTCTCCGCGCACAACCCGCGGCTCGTGCTCGCGCGGGTGAGCGGGTTCGGGCAGGTCGGCCCGTACCGCACCCGCCCCGGGTTCGGGACGCTCGCCGAGGCGATGAGCGGGTTCGCCGCGATGACGGGCGAGCCCGACGGCCCGCCGACCCTCCCGCCGTTCGGCCTCGCGGACGGCGTCGCGTCGCTCGCGACCGCGTTCGCCGTCATGGTCGCGCTGTCCACGCGCGAGCGCACCGGCCACGGGCAGGTCGTCGACACCGCGATCATCGAACCGATCCTCGCGATGCTCGGCCCCCAGATCACGCGCTGGGACCAGCTGCGCACCGTGCAGCCGCGCACCGGCAACCGGTCCGCGAACAACGCGCCGCGCAACACCTACCGCACGCGCGACGGGCAGTGGGTCGCGGTGTCGACGTCCGCGCAGTCCATCGCCGAGCGCGTCCTGCGCCTCGTGGGGCGTCCGGAGATCGTCGACGAGCCGTGGTTCGCCAGCGGCGTCGAGCGCGCGCAGCACGCCGACCTGCTCGACGACGCCGTCGGCGGCTGGATCGCGCAGCGCACGCGCGACGAGGTCGTCGCGGCGTTCGAGGAGGCGCAGGCCGCCGTCGCGCCGATCTACGACGCACAGGACATCGTGGACGACCCGCAGTTCCGCGCGCTCGGCACGATCCACGAGATCGACGACCCGGAGCTCGGGCCGATGCTCATGCAGGGCCCGCTGTTCCGGATGTCCGACAACGACGGCGTCATCCGCTTCACCGGGCGCCCGCACGGTGCGGACACGGACGAGGTGCTGCACGAGCTCGGTTTCGACCCCGAGCGCGTCGCCGAGCTGCGGGCGGAGGGCGCAGTATGAGTGCGCCCCCGTTGACGCTGCTGTACGTGCCGGGGGACCGGCCGGACCGCGTCGCGAAGGCCCTCGCGTCCGCGGCCGACGTCGTGCTCGTGGACCTGGAGGACGCCGTCGCGCCGGCGCGCAAGGACGAGGCGCGCGGCAACGCCGTCGGGCTGCTCGACGAGGCCGCGGCCGCGCGCGGGGTCCAGGTGCGGGTCAACCACCCGGCGACGCCGTGGCACGCCGACGACGTCGCGGCGCTCGCCGGGCTGCCGCCCGCCGTCGGGGTGCGCGTGCCGAAGGTCGAGTCCCGGGACGAGGTGCGGGCGCTCGCGGCCGCGCTGCCCGGGCGCGCGCTGCACCTGCTCGTCGAGTCGGCGCTCGGCGTCGAGCGGGCGTTCGAGCTCGCGACGGCGTCCCCGCAGGTCGCGTCGATCGGCCTGGGCGAGGCGGACCTGCGCTCCGACCTGCGGGTCGACGACGAGGCCGGGCTCGCGTGGGTGCGCAGCCGGGTCGTCGTGGCGGCCCGGGCGGCGGGGCTGCCGTCGCCCGCGATGTCCGCGTACACGCACGTGCGCGACCTCGACGGTCTCGCCGCGTCGTGCCGCACCGGGCGCGCGCTCGGGTTCTGCGGTCGCACCGCGATCCACCCGGGCCAGCTCGACACCATCCGCGACGCGTTCCTGCCGACGCCGGACGAGATGGACCGCGCGCGCGAGGTGGTCGAGCGCGTGGGCGACGCCGCGGGGTCGGGCACGGGCGTCGTCGCCCTGGCCGACGGCACGTTCCTCGACGTCGCGATGGTGGAGCGTGCGCGCACCGTCCTCGCGCTCGCGGAGCGCCGACCACGCGACTGACGACCGCCGAGCACGGGATCTGCGACCGGATTCCCCCGAGGACGGTCGCCAACCCCGTGTTCGGCGGGTGGGGGGAGGGGGAGGGGGCAGAGCACAGCGACAGATCTCGACGAGGAGACACGATGGACGCAGCACCACGGCCGCACCGGCGGCCGGTCACGACGGCGGTCCGCACGGCGATCGGCACAGCGCTCGCGGCGAGCGTCGGCATCGGCGGGCTGAGCCTCGCCCTGCCCGCCACTGCCGTGGAGCAGGGCACGGTCGAGACGGGGCGGGTCGCGGACTCCGCGGCCGGCCCGATCGACTACTCGGTCTACCTGCCGCCCGGCTACGACGCCGCCGAGCAGGAGTACCCGACGCTCTACCTGCTGCACGGGCGCGGCGACACGCAGGCCGCGTGGCAGCAGGTCACGGGCGACCTCGACGAGCTCATCGGGGCGGGCGAGATCCAGCCGATGGTCGTCGTCATGCCCGACGCGCCGTGGAACGACCGCGGCTCCTGGTACACGGACTCGCTCTATGCCGGGGACGCGACGGGCGCCGGCGCCGGCACCGCCGTCGAGACCGCGTTCACGCGTGACCTCGTCGCGCACGTCGACGCGACGTACCGGACGGTCGAGGACCGCGAGGCGCGCGCCGTCGGCGGCTACTCGATGGGCGGCGCGGGCGCGCTGCGGTTCACGCTCGCGCACCAGGACGCGTTCTCCGCGGGCATCGTGCTGAGCCCCGCGGTCTACGTGCCGCAGCCTCCCGCGGACTCCTCCGCGCGCGACCACGGCGGCTACGGCGTCGGCACCGCGCCCTTCGACGCCGACCGGTACACCGAGCTCTCGTACCCGGCGGCGCTCGCGGCGCTCGACCCGGCGCTCCCGGTGCACCTGTTCGTCGCCGTCGGCGACGACGAGTGGGCGAACCCCGACCCCGCCGAGGCCACGCACGACATCGACTTCGAGTCCGCACGCCTGTACAACCAGGCGCGCCGCACCCCCGGCGTCACCGCTGAGCTGCGCGTGCTCGACGGCGGCCACGACTGGGACGTGTGGCGGCCCGCGTTCCGCGAGGGCGTCGTCGACGTCTCGGCGCGTCTGCGCACGACGCCCGCGACGCCGTGGGACGCGGAGCTCCTCGGCTCCGCGGGCGACGACCGCGCGGGCGGCGTCACGGCCCTGCGCGACGGCGGGACCGCCGTCGCGCTGAACCTCGCCGGCCCGTGGGACGGGTACGAGACCGCGGGCGGGCTCGACACGGTGGTCGTGCGTCGCGACGCCGAGGGGGCCGAGGTCTGGCGCCACGCGGTGGCGACGGGTGCGGACGACCGGGCGTACGGCGTCGTGCCGGGGACCGACGGCGGCGTGCTCGTCGCCGGGTACACCAAGGGCGACCTCGACGGCGCGCACGCGGGCGCGACGCGCGACGACGGGTTCGTCGCGGCGGTCACCGCCGGCGGCGCGCGCGCCTGGACGCTGCAGACCGGCGACCCCGGCGCTGCCGACCGGTTCTACGCCGTCGCGCCCGACGGCGCGGGCGGTGCCTACGTCGCCGGCTACACGAGCGGCGCCGCGGGCGAGACCCCGAGCGCAGGGGACAAGGACGCGCTGCTGGGCCGGGTCTCGGCGTCCGGCGAGCTGCTGTGGCTCCGGCAGGTCGGCGGCGCGGGCGAGGACAAGGCGCTCGCGGTCGCGGCGTCGCCCGACGGCGCGGTGTACGTGGGCGGGGTGTCGGGCGGCGGGATGCCCGGCGCGGAGCACGCGGGCGCGAACGACGGCTGGGTCGCGCGCTACGACGCCGACGGCGGGCAGGAGTGGCTGCGTGCCGTCGCGACGAGGGAGAACGACCAGGTCAACGGGCTCGTCGCGCGTTCCGACGGGTCGGTCGTCGCGGTCGGTCACACGCGGGGTGCGCTCGGCGAGGCTCCGAACGCGGGGGACAACGACGTCGTCGTGCGTGCCCTCGACCCGGCGGGAGAGGTCCTGTGGACGACGCAGACCGGCACGTCGACCGACGACCGCGGCGTGACGGGCGTGCTCGGCGCGGACGACGCGGTGCTCGTGGTCGGCACGACGTACGGCGCGATGGGAACCGCCGTCGGCGGGGTCGACGTCGTGACCTTCCCCGTCGCCGCGGACGGCACCGCGGGCGAGGCGACCCAGGCCGGGTCGCGCGAGCGCGACGGCGCGGACGAGTGGGACGACGCGAACCTGTTCGCCGCTCCGGCCCCCGCCCCGGCCGCCGAGGCCACCCAGGCCGCCGGGGCCACCCAGGCCGCCGGGGCCACCGAGCGCGGCGAGGGGTCAGCGCTGCTCTCGGGTCTCACGTTCGGGGCGCCGGCGGGTGCGACCAACGCGGGCGCCGCGGACGTGTTCGTCGCGCGCGTGCCGTGGGACGCCGTCGTGCCGGGCGGCCCCGACGGTCCGGGGGAGCCGGCGCTCGACGTCACCGCCACGGTGCGGTGCCTCGCAGGCACGGCGTACGTCGCGGTGCGCGCGACGAGCACGGGCGAGGTGCCCGTCGACGTCGCGCTCTCGACACCGTACGGCGCGCACACCGTCACCGGCGTGGTGCCGGGAGCGAGCGCGTACCGGACGTTCGCCGTCCGGGCCGCCGCTGCCCCTGCGGGAGAGGCGACCGCGACGGCGGACGGCCGCACCGCCGTCGTGCCCTACGACGCCGTGCGCTGCGGCTGACCACGGGCTCCACGACCACCGAGAACGGGGTCGGCGACCAGGATCCGTCGGATCCGGTCGCCGACCCCGTTCTCGGCGCAGCGCCGGGCGGTCAGCCGGTCAGCTGCACGTCGTCTCCGGGTAGGCCGCGGCGCCCGGGGTCTCGACCGCGGTCCCGCCGACGTCCTTGGAGGCGACGAGCGTCGCCTCGCCCGCGGCGAGCGTCTTCCCCTTCACGGAGAACGTCTTCTCGACCGTCTCCCCGGCGGGGAGCTGCGAGAACGTGTGCTCGCCCGCCGCGGTCGTCACGTGCACGTCGATCGGCACGGTGTCCGTGTTGGTCACGGACGTGGTCAGCCAGAGCTTCTTGCCCGCCGCCTTGCACGACGGCGTCGCCGTGGCCGTGAAGGCGACCGTGCTCGAGCCGGGCTCGGCGCCGATCGTGCCCGCCGTCGCCGACTGGTCGAACGACGCGTTGCCGTAGGTCGCGAACCAGCCCTGCGCCGTCGCGATGTCCTCGGTGAAGGCACGCGAGAGCAGGAGCAGCAGGCGTGCCTTGACGGCCGTGAGGTCGCCGCCCGCGATGATCCCGTTGCCGCCGCCGTACGACGACCCGGACCCGGTGCGCGTCGTGGAGACGAACCACACGCCCTTCTCGCGGACCGCGGCCGTCCGCGCCTGGCTCATCGCGGACGAGATGCCGCCCGCGCCGGTACCCGCGGTGACGATGCCCTTGACGCCCGCGTTCGCGAACGCGGTGACGGCCTCCCCACCCGCCTGCTGGTAGGACATGAGGATCTCGACGCGCGGCAGCGCCTTCGGGTCGACCGCGGAGAGGTCGAACGGCGTGAACCACTCCTCGGCGTCGCACGACATGACGCGCGCCGGGGCGCGGCCGAGCGTGATGTCGTTCCCGTCGATCCAGCCCAGCACGCCGTACTCGCGGGTCTGGAACGTGTCCGTGCGGTACGAGTTCGTCTTCGTGACCTCGCGGGCCGCCTGGATCTCGTCGTTGAGCATGAGCACCGTGCCGAAGCAGAACGTCTGCTGCGACGCGGCGACCTTGATCGCGTTGTAGAGGTTGGCCGGCGCGTCCGTGCCGAACACGAGGTTCGAGTCCGGCCCGGCGCCCGACCCCCACGGGCGCATCGAGCCGGACGTGACCACGGGCTTGCGCGACCGGACCGTGAGGTCGAGCCAGTACGCGAACTCCTCCTGCGTGTCGGTGCCGGTCGTGACGACGACCGCGTCCGCGGTGCGGAGCTGCTTCTCCACCTCGAGCGTGAGCGCGTGGAACTGCTCCATCGAGTACCCGGACGAGCCGGCGTTGCCGAACTGGACGGCCGTGACGTCGGCGACCGCGTCGAGCTCCGGCCGCAGCGTGTTCAGCATGTCCTCCATGCGGTACGTGCCCGCGCGGTAGCTGGTGAACGTGTCGCGGCCGTTGGCCTTCCCGGCCATGGTGCCGCCGGTCGCCACGACGACGACCTTCGGCTTCTCCGCGGCGGCGTTCGCCGTCGCGGTGGCGTACCGGGCGGACGCGATGCCCAGCGGGTTGGCGGGCACGGCGCCCGCCGCGAGCACGGGCGCCGCCGCACCGTCGGCGCGCGCGGCGGCGGCCGTCGCGCGCGAGTCGGCGACCGTGTACGCGACGGTCGCGGCGAGGGCGGCGCACGCGAGCACGAGTGCCACGACGGCCGCGACGGCGCGGCCGGAAAGGGTCAGGGTGAACGTTCTCAACGGGGGGCCTTCCGTCGGGGGGAACATCTGGCCCGCCCGACGGTAGGGACCGAGTGTTGCCTGGCGGTTGCCTGTGCGTAAGAAGTACTCGCGTACCGGATCGCGCGCGGTGTTGACCGGGGCCCGGGACCGGGCCAGCCTGGTCGCAGGGACCGGCGTCGGTCCGGCCCGGTGAGGAGCGGTCATGGACGATCGCGACGCCGCCCTCATGCGGGCGCACGAGCACGCCACCGCCTGGCTCGACTCCCTCGGCACACGGCCCGTGCCCCCGCAGGCCACGGTCGACGACGTCGTCGCCGCCCTCGGCACGGACCTCCCCGACGGCCCGACGGCGGCCCCGCAGGTGGTCGACCTCCTCGCCACGGCGTGCGGGCCCGGCCTGACCGCCATGCCGTCGGGGCGCTTCTACGGCATGGTCATCGGCGGCAGCCACCCCGCGGCGCTCGCGGCCGACTGGCTGACGAGCGCGTGGGACCAGAACTCGGCGCTGCGCACGGTCACGCCCGCCCACACGGCCGTCGAGGACGTCACGAGCGCGTGGCTGCTCGACCTGCTCGGGCTGCCGGCGTCCGCCGCCGTCGGGTTCGTCACCGGCGCGACCACCGCGAACTTCACGTGCCTCGCCGCCGCGCGCGGCGAGGTCCTGCACCGCGTGGGGTGGGACGTGCGGCACGACGGCCTCACCGGGGCGCCGCACGTGCGCGTCCTGGTGGGTGCGGAGCGGCACGAGTCGGTCGACCTCGCGCTGTCCTACCTCGGGCTCGGCGCCCCGGAGGTCGTGGCGGTGGACGACCAGGGGCGGATCGACGTGCCGGCGCTCGCGGACGCGCTCGCCGGCGCCCCCGTCCCGGGCACCCCGACCGTCGTCGTGCTGCAGGCGGGCAACGTGCACTCGGGCGCGTTCGACCCCTTCGCCGCGGCGGTCGAGGTCGCGCACCGGCACGGCGCGTGGGTGCACGTCGACGGCGCCTTCGGGCTCTTCGCCGCGGCCTCGCCGACCTACCGGCACCTCGTCGCGGGCTACGAGACCGCCGACTCGTGGGCGACGGACGCCCACAAGACGCTCAACGTGCCCTACGACTGCGGCCTCGCGATCGTCGCCGACCCCGTGCCCCTGCGCGCGGCGATGGGCATGCACGGGGACTACCTCATCCAGAGCGACGCGGGCGACCCGCTCGACAAGGTCCCCGAGCTCTCGCGCCGTGGTCGGGCCTTCCCGGTGTGGGCGGTGCTGCGCGCGCTGGGCCGCTCGGGCGTCGCGGACCTCGTGGACGGCTTCTGCCGCCACGCGGCCGCGTTCGCCGACGGCCTGCGCGGGATCGACGGCGCGCAGGTGCTCCACGACGTCGTCTTCACCCAGGTGTGCGCGTCGTTCGGGACCGACGAGCGCACCCGCGACGTGGTGGCCCGCGTGCTGGCCGACGGGACGGCGTGGATGTCAGGGTCGCGCTGGCACGACCGCGCGGTGCTGCGCGTGTCGGTCAGCAGCTGGGCGACGACGGACGCGGACGTCCGGGCGAGCCTCGGCGCGCTCGCCCGGGCGTCCGCCGTCTGACCTGCCGTCCCCGGTCGCCGAGGTCGACGCGCACCAGGTGCACGAACCGGAGCACCGCGTTATGTTGCTGCGTCGAGTCTGGCCCCGGCTCCTCCGTCCCGACGAAGGGAAGCCCTGACCATGTCCGTAGACCATGAGGCGATCGAGATGGCCCTGGCCCGGGGTGCCGACCAGGCGATCGGTCAGTACCGCCTGGACCTGACCACGGGGCAGTGGTGGTGGTCGTCCGAGACGTTTCGGCTGCACGGCTTCGAGCCGGGTGAGGTGGTGCCCACGACCGCGCTGGTGCTGGCGCACAAGCATCCCGAGGACCGGGACCGGGTGCGTCGTACGCTCGACCGGGCGCGGAGCACGGGTGAGCCGT
>Ga0233385_1000139_pt1 | contig 41614 bp, 36 predicted proteins | sample ElkDunMinimDraft_16_FD_191543 | JGI IMG/M metagenome (GOLD analysis project Ga0233385, IMG submission 191543) | Fecal eukaryotic communites from dung pellets of Tule Elk in California, USA - Elk Dung G36 | ecosystem: Host-associated > Mammals > Digestive system > Large intestine > Fecal | place...
CGGCGACCGCGTGCTCGAGCACCTCGAACGTCGCCATGGTCGTGACGACGACTCCGCGCACGGCCGCACCGCCGTCGCCCGCGACGAGGCCGTCGACCGTCGTCGGCCGGGCCGGCACACCGAGCGCACGCGCTGTGAGCTCGACGAGGCTCGCGACCGTGAGCGGCGCGCTCGTCCGCGAGGTCATGTGCCCACCGAGTGCTCGGGGCCGGTCGCCGCGACCGTCACCCGCGCCGTCGCCACCACCGGCGCGGACGCCGCTCGTCAGTCGCCCCTTCAGCCGTCCCGTCAGCGGTCCGGGAGGTCGCCGGCCGGCCCGGCCGCGACGGTGCGGACAAGCGCTCCTGGCGGCGTTCCTGCCAGCGCCGCACCTCGAGCTCCACGTCGCGCGTGGGCGTGAGCACGGGTGGCCCGCCGAGGAGCTGGCGCCGGGCGTCGACCACCCGTGCGTTGAAGTCCTCGACGATCTCCCGGACCTCGTCCGGCGAGGACTGGCGGTCGAGCGTCTCGTCGAGCTCGGCGTGCTCGCGGCGAAGCTGGGCCGCCGGCAGCACGCCGGTGATCTGCTCACGCTCGACGAGGTTCTTGAGCCACCAGTCCGGGTCGTGGGTGCCGCGCAGGCCAGGGATGGGCTTGCCCGCCAGGGGCAGGTCGTCGAACTCGCCGCGCCGCATGGCCTGGTCGATCACCGTGTCGATGAAGCGCTGCCGGTCGCCCGGGGCGGCGCTGTAGCGCGGCCGGGGTGCCTCGTCGTCGTCCGGTCCGGGCTCGGGCGCCGGGAGTCCTTGCTCCGCACGCTCACGCTCCGCCTCACGCTCCGCACGGTACTGCGCAGCGTGACGCGCCGGGTCGGAGTCGGGCTCCATGGCACCAACCTAACGTCCGAGGCACGCCGCGCGTCCGGTGAGGCTCGGCGGCCCGGCATGATGGGTCGCATGAAGGTCTCGCGCCGCAGCCATGTCCCTCCGTTCGCCGTCATGGAGGTGCTTGCGGCGGCCAACGCGCGCCGCGCGGCCGGCAACGACGTCCTGAGCCTGTGCGCGGGTGAGCCGTCGACCGGCGCGTCCGACGTCGTGCGGCAGCGGGCCGCCGACCTGCTCCGCACGGGCGACCTCGGGTACACCGAGTCGCTGGGGGTGCCGGCGCTGCGGGCCCAGATCGCCGGCCACTACCAGCGCTGGTACGGCGTCGACGTCGACCCCGCCCGCGTGGCCGTGACGACCGGGTCCAGCGGCGGGTTCCTGCTCGCGTTCCTGGCCGCGTTCGACGTCGGCGACCGGGTCGCGCTGGCTCGCCCGGGCTACCCCGCCTACAAGAACATCCTCGCGGCGCTCGGGTGCGAGGTCGTCGAGCTCGACTGCGGGCCGCAGACGCGTTACCAGCCGACGGTCTCGCAGCTCATGGAGGCGTACTACGACGGCGGCCTGGACGGCCTGATCGTCGCCTCGCCCGCCAACCCCACGGGCACGATGATCGCGCCCGACGAGCTCGCGGCCGTGGCGCGCTGGTGCGGCGAGCACGACGTGCGGCTCGTGAGCGACGAGATCTACCACGGCATCGCGTACGGCGAGGACGTCCCGGTGGCCACGGCCGCGACGTACTCGGACGCGGGAGCCGTCGTCGTGAACTCGTTCTCCAAGTACTGGGCCATGACGGGCTGGCGCCTGGGCTGGCTCGTGCTCCCGGACGAGCTGGTCGGGCCGGTCGGCGCGCTCGCGGGCAACGTGGCGCTGTCGCCACCTGCTCTCGCGCAGCACGCGGGCATCGCCGCGTTCTCGCCCGAGGGCTATGCGGCCGCGGCCGAGAACGTCGCGCGCTATGCCGTGTCGCGGGCAGCGCTGCTCGACCGCGTGCCCGAGCTCGGCTGGCGCCCCGTCGCGCCGGCCGACGGCGCCTTCTACCTGTACGGCAACGTGGCCCAGTACTGCGAGCGCATCGGCGGTGATGCGGTCGCGTACTGCGCCCGGCTGCTCGAGGAGGCGGACGTCGCGATCACGCCGGGCACGGACTTCGACGGAGTGCACGGCCGCGACTGGGTGCGCCTGTCCTTCGCGGCGGCTCCCGACGTGGTGGCCCGTGCCGTCGACCGCATCGTGGCATGGCAGAAGACGCTCTGAGCGGTACCGCCCGGACGGCCGTCAGCCGACGGCCAGAATGCCCGTCCCGTTGTCCTCGGCCTCGGGCGGCACCGGTGCCGCGAGGAACTCCTTGATCTCGTCCTGCGTCGGGAACTGCGTGACGCCGGGCCGGCTGAACCAGTTCACCAGCCAGATGGCGAGGTCCCGCACCGCGACGTTGAGCTGGTTGGACGCGCTGCGGAGCTGGTCGAACGCCTCGTCGGCATCGACGCTGTAGGCGACCATCAGCACGCCCTTGGCCTGCTCGATCGCGGCCCGGCGCTCGGCCGAGGCGCGGATCGACTTGGTGGCCTCGCGGCGCGCGGCCTCGCGCTGGGACTCGGTGACGTCGATGAAGTAGCCGATGAGCTCCGTCACCTTGCCCGACTCGGGGTCGCGGCGGCCCTGGCCGGTCACGGCGAGGGTCCGGACGTTGCCCTGCGCGTCGAAGATGCGGTGCACCGAGCTGAAGGGCTCGCCGGTCGATGCGGCCTCGCGCAGGACGCCGTCGACCCGCGCGCGGTCCTCCGGGTGCTTGTGCGCCAGCATGAGCTCTGTCGTCGGTACGACCTGGCCCGGCTGGAAGCCATGCATGACGTACACCTCGTCGGACCATGCCCAGCGGCCGGTCTCGAGGTCGAGGCGGTACCGGCCTACCGGTGGTTGCTCGCCCGACGCGAGCGCAGCCTCAACCGCCTTGTCCAAGGATGCACTCTCATTCACTGTCGTCTCCCGTGTGGGTGGTGCGGGGCCGGGTTCTCGACTCCAGTTGACGACCCGTTGGCTTTCCGGCGCCGGCGTGACAGGGCCGACACGGTGCGAACGCGAGTTCGCCGGGCGCGTCACTGGTCACGGTTTCCACCGCCGATCGAAGCGTTCCGACCCCCTCGGAGGAGTTGAACGGGTGTCCAAAAGGTACACCGTGCGGGCCCAAGCCCATATGCCTAGCCTGAACCTCTGATCGAGGAATGGCCACCCCTATGGAGGAAGCAGAGGCCCGTGATGTCGAGCCAGACCCAGGACCAGGCAGGTTTCCCCGCGCAGCAGCAGACGCCCCCCGGGCGGACGGACGCCATGACCCCGGAGCCGGACCACGGCGAACGATCGTACGAAGGGTCGGGCAAGCTCACCGGGAGCCGGGCGCTCATCACCGGTGGTGACTCCGGCATCGGCCGGGCGGTCGCCATCGCGTTCGCGCGGGAAGGTGCCGACGTCGCGATCAGCTACCTGCCGGAGGAGCAGGCCGACGCCGAGGAGACTCGCCGGTGGGTCGAGGAGGCCGGCCGCACGTGCGTCCTGCTGCCCGGCGACATCACGCAGGAGTCCGTGGCGCGCGAGACCGTCCGCAAGGCGGTGTCCGAGCTGGGCGGGCTCGACATCCTGATCAACAACGCGGGCTTCCAGATGGCCCGCCGTGAGTCGATCGCCGACATCACGTCCGACGAGCTCGACCGCGTCTTCAAGACCAACCTCTACGCGCTCTTCTGGATCACCCAGGAGGCGCTCGAGCACCTCAGCGAGGGCGGGTCGATCATCAACAACTCGTCCATCCAGGCGTACGAGCCGTCCAACACGCTGCTCGACTACGCGTCCACCAAGGCCGCGATCAACAACTTCACGGTGAACCTCGCGGCCGAGGTCGGCTCGCGCGGCATCCGGGTCAACGCCGTGGCGCCCGGACCCATCTGGACACCTCTCCAGCCGGCCACCCAGCACGAGGAGAAGATCGAGAAGTTCGGGTCGGACACCCCGCTGGGCCGGGCCGGGCAGCCGGCCGAGCTCGCACCGGCGTTCGTCTTCCTCGCGTCGAACGTGACGGCGTCGTACGTCTCGGCGACCGTGCTCGGCGTGACGGGCGGCAAGCCGGTCTTCTGAGCGGCCCAGGATCGCGCATGGACCCGTTCGGATCGGTGGGCTCGCTCGAGGAGCTCGCAGCCCTCGTCAGCCGGCGTGCGCCGCTGTACGTGCGCTTCAGCGCCGGACCGGACGCCGACGCCACGGAGACGAGCGTCGACCACGAGTCCGGCTGCGAGCTGCCCGGCCTGTCGGTCAACCCGCTCGTGCCCGAGCCGTGGTTCGACCGGCCGGCCGTGCACTGGGTCGCGCGGCAGCTGGTCCAGTACGCCCATCTCGACGAGCCGGACAGGTTCGCCTGGGTGCTCGCCGGGGACGAGGTCGGGCGTGGGCCCGACTGCGAGCCGCTCGTGGCCGGCGTCGAGCCCGTGGCTCGCGTCCCGGAGGAGGTCGTGCGGGAGGCGCACCGTCTCTACGAGGACGTGTTCGACGTCGGCGACGACGGCCGATGAGCGGTCGTCGCCGACGTCGGCAGCGGTCAGCGTGGATGTGCTGCGAGGCCGTGATCGTCGAGGACGGCACGCCCGACGAGGTGATCGACGCTCCGCAAGAGGTCCGGACCCGAGACTTCCTCTCGCACGTCCCCTGACCCCCTGAGCGGGCCGACGGCTAGAGATGTTCACGAAAAGCCAGCCGGATTCGTGAACATCTCTAGCCGTCGGCGCGGCCGCCCACAGGGGTCACGCCGACGCCGGCGTCACACCCAGACGGTCGGTGAGGAAGAGGAACGCCTCGGCGTAGGGGTTGCCCTTGCCCCGAGCGCGGACCTGCTCCCAGTCGACCTGCTCGCGCAGCGCCCGCACGATCGGCAGGAGTGCGCTGAAGTTGCAGTCGTGCTCGGCGAGCGCGACGACCTTGGACCCGATCACGTCGGTCGCGGTGAGGACGGGCATCCGCACCGCGAGCACCTCCATCTCGTCGGCCCGGTCGAGCAGCTGGTCGGCCACCGGCTCGCCACCCAGGACGTGGATCACGTCGACGAGCGCCTCCTGGTGGTACGCCTTGAACAGCCAGTCCTCGGCCGGCTCCCGCAGCACGAGCCCGGCGCCCGCGAGGGCCTCACGGGCGAGGTCCGCGTCCTGGGGTCGGATGACGAAGTCGACGTCGTGGTGCGGCTCGGGGCCGCCGCGTGCGAAGGCGGCATAGCCGCCGCACAGGGCAAAGGGGATGTTCGCGTCACGCAGCGCGACGGCGCTCAGCCGTACCGCGTCGCGCAGCGCGGCGCGCTCGTCCTCGGTCAACAGAGTCACACATGCCTCCTGGTCACCGGACCATCCTGCACTGGAACCGGCACGCTCGCCCGGGTGGGGCCCGTGTGCCGCGACCGCGTGCGGCGAGCCGTCGTCCGCCTCAGAATCGACAGGATGACCAGCCTCCGCCTCGCCACGTTCAACATCCTGCACGGCAGGTCGCTGTCGGACGGCGAGGTGGACGTCCCGCGGTTCGCGGCGGCCGTCGCCTCCCTGGGTGCCGACGTGCTCGCCATGCAGGAGGTCGACCGGGACCAGCCGCGGTCCATCGGCGCCGACCTCACCGCCGTGGCGGCGCGCGCCGCGGGCGCGCCCTACCACCGCTTCGCGGCCACGCTCTACGGTGAGCCCGGCGTCTGGACCGGAGCCACGGGCCGAGGGCAGCCCGGCGTCGCCGAGTACGGCATCGCGATCGTGAGCCGCTACCCGGTGCTCACGTGGCGGCGGCTCGCCCTGCCCGCGCTCCCCGTCAAGTGGCCGCTCATGCTCAAGGACCAGCCACCGATCCTGGTCAAGGACGAGCCGCGCGCGGCGCTCGCGGCGACGATCGACGTGCCGGGCGGCCCGCTGACGGTCGTCTCGACCCACCTGACCTTCCTGCCCGGCTGGAACGCGTTCCAGATCCGCCGGCTGTGGTGGGCGTGCCGGCGGCTGCCGCGCCCGCTCGTCGTGATGGGCGACCTGAACCTGCGCGGGAACCTCCCCGCCCGGCTGACGGGGTGGCGGCCGCTCGCCGAGGGCCCGACCTTCCCGCTCGACACGCCCGAGCACCAGATCGACCACATCCTCGGCGACGGCTCGGTGCACGCCGTGGCGCGCGGCCGGTCGGTCCACACCGGCACGTCCGACCACCGGGCGCTCGTGGCCGAGGTCGCCTGCGGGGACGCCGCGTGATCCGCCTCGCCACCTTCAACGTGCAGCACGGCAGGTCGCGCGCCGACGGACGCGTGGACGCCGCACGGCTGGCGCGCGCGGTCGTGAGCCTCGACGCCGACGTCGTCGGACTCCAGGAGGTGGACCGCGGGCAGCGCCGCTCGGGCGGTTCCGACCTTGCCCGCGAGGTCGCCGAGGCCGCGGGCGCGCACTATGCCTACGTCCCTGCGCTCGCGGGCCAGGTCGCCGGGCACGGTCCGCTCGGGCGCCGCCGGGCACGCGGCGACGAGGCCGAGCAGGTCCCCGGGTACGGCATCGCGCTGCTGTCCCGGTACCCGGTGCGCGCCTGGTACCGGTTGCGGCTCCCGGTCGCCGGGCCCTGGCTGTTCGGCCGGGTGCAGGTGTGGCGGGACGAGCCGCGCGCCGCGCTCGCCGCGGTCGTCGACACCCCCGAGGGGCCGCTCACGGTCGTGACCACGCACCTGTCGTCGTGGCGGCGCTGGAACCGGGTGCAGCTCCGGTGGCTCGTGCGGTGGCTGCGCCGGGTACCGCGGCCGGTCGTGCTGCTGGGCGACCTCAACATCCGGGGCCGCATCCCCGCCGAGTCGACCGGGTGGCGCGCGCTCGCGCGGGTAGACACCTACCCGGTCGGCAAGCCGTCCATCCAGATCGACCACGTGCTGGCCGACGGCGACGTGCACGCGGCAGGCCCGGCCCGCGCACCGGACCTGGGCGTCAGCGACCACCGCGCCGTCGTCGTCGACGTCACGCTCGGGGACGGGGACGCCCGAGAGGGGTAGACCACCGGGCGCTCGTCCGGGAGCATGGCTGGCGAACAGCCACCTGAGGAGAGGACGCGCCATGCTCCGCGGATTATGCACCGTCACCCTGACCGCCGACGACGTCCCGGCCGCGGTGAGGTGGTACTCCGACCTCCTGGGCATCGACCCGTACTTCGTCCGCCCCGAGGAAGGGCCTCCCGCCTACGTCGAGTTCCGCGTCGGCGACGACGAGGACGAGCTCGGCATCATGGATCGCCGCTACCTCCCGGAGCCCGCGACGGTGGGCGGCACGGTGCTCTACTGGGCGGTCGACGACATCGAGGCCGCCTACGCGGACCTGCTCGAGCGCGGTGCGACGGTCCACCAGCCGGTCCGCCCGCTCGCGGAGCCGGGGTGGGCCACGGCCTCGGTCGTCGACCCGTTCGGCAACGTGCTCGGCGTCATGAGCAACCCGCACTGGGCCGGCAAGCACGCCGGGTGACGGCGGCCCCGCTCAGGCCCAGGGGTCCAGGACGACCTTGATGCAGCCCTGCTCCTTCTTCTGGAACATGCGGTAGGCCTCCGGCGCCTGCTCCAGGGGCACGCGGTGCGTGCGCAGGTCGAGCACGCCCAGCGGGTCGGAGGGGTCCTGGACCAGAGGCATCAGGTCGGGGACCCAGCGGCGCACGTTGGCCTGGCCCATGCGCACGGTCACCTGCTTGTCGAACAGCTGCATCATGGGCAGCGGGTCCTTGGCTCCCCCGTAGACGCCGCTGATCGACAGCGTGCCCCCGCGCCGGACCACGTCGATGCCCGTGTAGAGCGCCGACAGGCGGTCTCCCCCCACCTTCTCGATGAGGGGCACGGCGACCGCGTCGGGCAGCATGCCCACGGCCTTCTGGGTGAGCTCGGCAAAGGGCGACCCGTGCGACTCCATACCCACGGCGTCGATCACCGAGTCGGCACCGCGGCCGCCCGTGGAGTCGCGGATCGCGTCGCCGAGGTCGCCGTCGGACGTCCGTGAGGCGTCGAGCACCTCGATGCCGTGCCGCGCCGCCATCGCGAGCCGCTCAGGCACCCGGTCGACGCCGATCACGCGCCCGGCACCGCGCAGCCGGGCGACCCGGCAGCACATCTGGCCGATCGGGCCCAGCCCCAGCACGGCGACCGAGCCGCCCGGGGGGATGTCGGCGTACTGGACGGCCTGCCACGCCGTCGGCAGCACGTCCGACAGGAAGAGCCACTGCTCGTCCGGCGTGCCGTCGTCGGGCACGACGACGGGCCCGTGCTGCGCCTGGGGCACGCGCAGGAACTGCGCCTGGCCGCCCGGCACGGACCCGTACAACCGCGTGTAGCCGAAGAGCGCCGCCCCCTTGTCCTGCGAGCGCACCTGCGTCGTCTCGCACTGCGACTGCAGGCCCTGGGCGCACATGTAGCAGTGGCCGCACGCGATCCCGAAGGGCACGACGACCCGGTCGCCGACCCGCAGGTCGCCCGCCTCCGGCCCGACGTCCTCGACCACGCCCATGGCCTCGTGGCCCAGGATGTCGCCGGTGTCCATGAACATCCCCAGCACGCCGTACAGGTGCAGGTCGGAGCCGCAGATCGCCGTGGAGGTCACGCGAATGACGGCGTCCTGCGGTTGTTGGATCGTGGGGTCGGGAACCGTCTCGACCGACACGTTCTCGCGTCCTTGCCAGGTGAGAGCGCGCATGTTCAACCCTTCGATCCGGTGGTGGAGATGCCTTGGACGAAATGCCGCTGACCCAGGAAGAACAGCAGGATCATCGGGAGGGTCGTGATGACCGACGCCGTGACCACGATCTCCCACTGCGACTCGCCGCCGGGCCCGAACTGGTCGATCAGCGCCTTGAGCCCTCGCGGGATGGTGAACGTCGACGAGTCCTGCAGGTAGACGAGCGGCCGCATCAGGTCGGTCCACGACGCCTGCGCCTCGAAGAGGAAGGTCAGGATGATCGCGGGGCGGCACAGCGGCACCGCGATGCGCCAGAACATGACCCAGTTGTTGGCGCCGTCGAGCCGCGCCGCCTCGAACGGCTCGCGCGGCAGGCTGAGGAAGAACTGCCGCAGCAGGAAGATGTAGAACGCCGACCCGAACAGGTTCCCGGCCCACAGCGGCACGTTGGTGCCGACGAGCCCGAGCTGGTTCCAGATGAGGAACGTCGGGATGAGGGTCACGGCACCCGGCAGCATCATCGTGGCGAGCACGAGCCCGAACAGCGCTCCCCGGCCGCGGAAGCGGAAGTGGGCGAACCCCCAGGCGACCAGCGCCGAGGACAACGTGACGGCACCCGCGGCGAGCACCGTGACGAGCACCGTGTTGCCGAGCCACAGCGCCAGCGGCGCCTCTTGCCACACGGTGACGTAGTTGTCGAACGTCGGGTTGGCCGGGATGAGCCGGTTGTCGAACACCTCGCCGCGGGGCTTGAACGACGCCGAGAGCAGCCACAGCAGCGGGTACACGAACGCGACCGCGAGGGCGGCGAGCACGACGATCACGACCCCGCGCAGCACGGGGCGCCGGTTCCCGTGGCGGGGAGCCCTGGTGCGTGGAGGCGTGCTCGGCGGCATGGGCGGGGCCACCGGTGCGCCCGGCACCGGCACGCCGGCGCCGGCGACCGCCGTCGTGCCGGACGTCGGGACGGCGGTCATCGCTGCTCGCTCTCGTAGTACACGAGTCGTCTGGACACGACCAGCTGCACGGCGGTGACCAGCATGATCACCACGAACAGGAGCCAGGCCAGCGCGGAGGCATAGCCCATGTGCAGCTCTTGGAACCCTTCACGGAACAGGTAGATCACGTAGAAGAGCGCGGCGTCGTTGCTGTACGTCGAGTTTCCCGCGCCGAAGTACGCCGAGTACGCCTCGTCGAACATCTGGAACGCGGCGATGGTGTTGACCACGGTGACGAAGAAGATCCCGCCGCTGATCATGGGCAGCGTCACGGTGCGCGTCCGGCGCCACCAGCCGGCGCCGTCGACGCGCGCGGCGTCGTACAGCTCGGTCGGGACGTCGCGGAGCGCGGCGAACAGGATGATCACCGACGCACCCACGCTCCACAGGCTGATGAGGGCGATGCCGGGCTTGATCCACATCGGGTCGGTGGTCCACGCCGGGCCGTCGATCCCGACGACCGCGAGCATCCGGTTGATCAGCCCGTACTGGCCGTTGAACAGCAGGAGCAGCAGCACGCCCACCGCCACGGGGGGCGTCATCTTCGGGATGAAGAACGCGGTGCGGAAGAAGCCCGCCGAACGGCCCGCCTGGTTGAGCAGCATGGCCAGGGCGAGCGCCACGATCACGTACGTCGGCACCTGCAGCACCGTGTACACGAGCGTGTTCCACAGGGCCAGCCGGACCTTGGGGTCCTCGACCATGCGCTGGTAGTTCTCGAGCCCGACGAAGCTGGGGTCGCTGAGCACGTCGTAGTCGGTCAGCGACAGGTAGGCGCTGTACAGGATCGGCCAGGCGGTGAAGATGAGGAAGCCGATGATCCACGGGCTGATGAAGCGCAGCCCCGCGTTGCGCTCGCGGCGGGCGCTCGGCGTGAGCCGAGGCCGCCGGCCCCGGCCCGAGGACGGCGCTGCCTGCCCGCGGGCGGGCGCGGCTGTGGTCACCCCTCCTCCTCGTCCCACCGCTCCCAGGCCTCGTCGAGCGCGCTCTGCGCCTCCTCCTGCGCCTGGGCAAGGGCCTCGGCGGGCTCCTGCTGGCCGTTGAGCACGCGGTTGACCGCGTCGGTCCAGGCGGTCTCGAACTCGGTGTCGGCCGGGTTCGCGGGGGTCGCGAACGCGGCGTCGTTGGCCTCGTACATCGCCGTGATGGCGTCGGCCCACGGCTGCGGGGCGTCGGCCGGCACGAGCTCGCTGCGGATGCGCTCGTCGGCGTCCTCGTTGCCCGTCAGCACGCCCGTGAACACGAGGCCGTCGCGCTCGCGTGCGGCGGCACGCTCCTCGGCGGCGGCCATCCACGCGTCGGTCTCGGTCATCGCCTTGACGAAGGCGCACGCCGCCTGCGGGTTCTCGGCGCCCTCGGGGATCCCCCAGGCCGAGCCGGTCGCATAGGCGAGCGCCTCGCCGTCGGACCCGCGGAAGGCGTCGAAGGCCACCGGGGCGTCCGGCGACTCCTCGTTGAGCACGTTGATGTACCACTGCTCCATGGGCATCGCGCCCAGCACGTTCGTGGCGAACTGGTTGCCCGCACCGAAGAAGTCGGCCGAGTCGCGGAACGTCTTGACCGCTGCGAAGCCACCCTGCTTGTCGTAGACGCCGACGGCGAACTCCAGCGCCTCGAGCACGGCCGGGTCGTCGAGCTGCGCCGTGCGGCCGTCCTCGGAGATCAGGTCGGCACCGCCGGCCTTGGCCCACAGCGGCAGGAACTCGGGCAGCTTGGAGTCGTAGCCGATGACGCTGAGCTTGTTGCCGTCGGCGCGCATGAGCTCGCTCGTGGCCGTCTCGATCGCAGCGCGGTCCGAGCCGTTGACGTCGGAGACGTCGAGCCCGGCCTCGCTCAGCAGGTCGGAGTTGGCCATCGTGATCTGGACCTGGTTGAACTCGGGGACGCCGTAGACCCGGCCGTCGAAGGTCACCTGCTGGAGTGCCTCGTCCCGGAAGGCGTCGGTGTCGATGCTCTGTGCCTCGACGCAGTCGTCGAGCGGCAGGATCGCGCCGCGCGAGGCGAACGTCCCGATCTGGTCGCGGTTGGCGTAGACGAGGTCGGGCGGGTTGCCGGACGCGACGGCGGACAGGAACGCCTGGATGTCGAGCTCACCCTCGGCGAGCTTGACGTCCACGTCCCCGAGGGTCTCGACGGCGCGGTCGTAGCGCACCTGCGCGATCTCGTCGCCCGTGCCGAAGCCCATCACCGACATGCTGTCGCCAGGGTCCGCTCCGAAGTCCACGGCGGAAGCCGTCGCGCCGTCCTGGTCGTCCTGTGTCCCTTGCGCGCACGCGGCGAGCGCCAGGACGAGGGTTGCGGTGGCGGTGGCCGCCAGCGGTCGAGCGCGCACGGGTCTTCCTCCTCGGCTCCGAAGCGCACGGGTCGTGTGCTGCAGGCCTCCACTGTGAGCCGGTGAGAAACGACTCGCACGAGAAGTGCTTCCTGAGGGCGCTCGTCGGGCGCCGCAGAGCCGGGGACGGCAGGATGCGTCCCTGGTACAGGCGGTCCTGGGTCCGCACGGCTTCGGCCGAGGGCTTCCCAGGCGCGACAGAAGGCGAGGAGAATACGACGATGGCCGATAACGGCATTGGCACCCACACCCGCAAGGAAGGGCGCCAGGAGACCCGCGAGGAGCGTTCCGACCGGAACTGGGTCGAGCTGCTCCAGGAGCTCCGCGTCATGCAGACGGGCGTGCAGATCCTCACCGGGTTCTTGCTGACGCTGCCGTTCCAGTACCGCTTCGAGGACCTCGACGACTACCAGCGCGGGGTCTACCTGGTGCTCGTGGCCCTGTCGGTCCTGACCACGGGGATGCTCGTGGCGCCGGTGTCGCTGCACCGCGCCCTGTTCCGCAAGAACCTCAAGGCGGAGATCGTCACGGGCGGTGACCGGATGACGCGCATCGCGCTCGTCATGCTCGCGCTCGTGATGACGGGGGCGGTCGTGCTCGTGTTCGACGTCGTCGTCGGGCGTGCCGCGGGCTACGTGGTCGGCGGGTCGATCCTGCTGGTCCTGCTCGCCCTGTGGGTCGTGGTGCCCGCGGTGGTGCAGCGGCGCGCCTGAGGCCGGCGGCTCAGGCCGCGAGGTCCAGACGCGCAGCGCCGGACGGAGCCGCGTGGGGCGGCGTCAGCCTCACCGGCTCCGTCGGTGCCGACGCGACGGGCCGGTCGGCGGGCCCGTCGGTGTGGGGGCCTTGCGCACGGGCACGGAACGTGGCGAGCGCGTGCACGCCGATGACGATCCAGGCGGCGTTCGCGGCGACCGACGGCCAGACCTCGTTCGCGGCGGCGACCAGGAGCATCAGGGCCGCCGCGGTCACGTTGGTGACCTGGAACGCCCTCGAGCCTGCCGTCCAGCGACCCTTGGTCACCATTCCGTACGCGAGCAGCGCGGCGACGGCTCCGACCCAGCCGAGGAGGGTGACGAGGGTGATCAGCGAGAACGACATGCGGGGCTCCGGACAGCGCGACATCAGGGCGCGCGAAGGCGCCACGAGGAATGGGAAGGATTGGGGCGCCGGCCCCCTGAGAAGGTGAAACCGGCCGGCGCCGACACCCATGGTGACCCACAAAAGCGTTCAGCACAATCGAACGAATCTGCACCAGGCAGTTAGCATCGCTACATGGCTACGGACCCACGAAGACTTGCCTTCCTCCTTGCCGTGCACCGGGCCGGCGGCGTCCTGGCGGCGGCCGACCTGCTGCGCGTGACGCCGTCGGCCGTGTCCCAGCAGATCGCCCGGCTCGAGGCCGAGGAAGGGCTCGCGGTGCTCGACCGCGGCCCTCGCGGAGTCACGCTCACCCCGGCGGGCCGCGTCCTCGCGGACGCGGCCGAACGCATCGAGGCCGAGCTGCTCGAGGCGCGGCAGGCGATCGCCGCGCTGGGTGAGGGGGTCATCGGCACGGTCAAGCTCGGGGCCTTCCAGTCGGCCGTGCGTGCGGTGGTCGCGCCGGTGCTGACCGTGCTCGCCGAGCAGTACCCGGGCATCGAGGTCGACGTGCGCGAGCACGAGCCGCCCGAGTCGTTGCGGATGCTGCGGGCGGGCGACCTCGACGTCGTCGTGCTCGAGCGCGACGTCGACGTCGACGCACCGGCGCCCCGCGGCTCCCACGACGTCCCCCTGCTCGAGGAGCCCTGGCGCGTCGTCGTCCCGTCCGCACACCCGGTGCCCGAGCGGCTCGACGACCTCCGCGACGTCACGTGGCTCGGCGCCGAGGCGGGAACGGCCACCGACCGTGCGCTGCGCCGGCTCGGTCGCACCCTGGGCACCACGTTCGCGACCCGGCACTCCTACTTCGACTTCGACACCGCGCTCGCCCTCGTGACCGCGGGCCAGGGCTGCGCGATGCTGCCGGCGCTGGCCCTCCAGGGCCGGGCCGCGATCGACGGTGCGACGGTCGTGGGGCTGCCGGGTCTGGGCTCCCGGCGGCTCGTCGTCCGGCACCGCGCGACCCGCCACGAACCGGGCCCCGCCGTACGGGCGCTCGTGGACGCGATGGTCGACGTCGCCCGCGGCCTCCACCTGGGCTGAGGGCGCTGCCGCGACCCGCGCCGACGGGTAGGATCGCCGCTGTGCGGCCACCGGCAGCACACCACAACCACATGCAGCACAGCCGTTCGAGCCGCGACGGGAGAGTCGAACGGCACCGCTATCCACAGGTAGCCGGTGTCGTCCGCGCCGAAGGAGCAATCCCTCCCCGGGAATCTCTCAGGCCCCCGTACCGTCGCGGCGAGGCAACTCTGGAAAGTGGTCCGCGGTGCCGTCCGGCGGCGCGGCGGGCCCACCGACGGTGCAAGTCGGCGCGCCCCGTCTGCGTCACAGGTCCTTGACCTGCGACGACGTCACGGCGGACCGGCAAAACTCTCAGGTCGACGCGTGCGTCCGATGACAGAGCGGGGAGGGCAGCTCGTCCTTCGTCCGCCTGCCCGGCCCGACCTCACGGAGCGTCCGACGTGACCACCACCCTCCACGACACCGGTGCGTACGACCCCGACGTCTTCGCCGACCGCCACATCGGCCCGCGGGGCGACGAGATCCGCACGATGCTGGACCAGCTCGGCTACGACAGCCTCGACGCGCTCGTCGACGCCGCGGTGCCGACGTCGATCCGCACGGACCGCCCGCTCGACCTGCCTGCCGCGCGCACCGAGGCCGAGGTGCTCGACCACCTGCGCGAGCTGGCTGCGAAGAACCAGGTCAAGCGGCAGATGATCGGCCTCGGCTACTACGGCACGGTCACCCCGCCCGTGATCCGCCGCAACGTGCTCGAGTCGCCCGCCTGGTACACCGCGTACACGCCGTACCAGCCCGAGATCTCGCAGGGCCGGCTCGAGGCGCTGCTCAACTTCCAGCAGGCGGTCGAGGACCTGACCGGTCTCGAGATCGCCGGTGCGTCGCTGCTCGACGAGGCGACGGCCGTCGCCGAGGCCGTCGCGCTCATGTGGCGTGCCTCGCGCGCCACGTCGGGGTACGTGGTGCTCGACGCCGACCTGTTCCCGCAGTCGCTCTCCGTCACGCGCGGTCGTGCCGAGGCGATCGGCCTGCCCGTGGTCGTGGCGCGGCTCGACGACGGCCTGGTGGCCGGTCTGGACGCGTTCGTGGCCGACGGCGGCACGCTGCCCGACGGCGACCTCGTGGGCGTCGTCGTGCAGCAGGCCGGGGCGTCGGGGCGGGTGCTCGACGCGCGGCAGGTCGTCGCGGAGGCGAAGGACCGCGGCGCGCTGGTCACGATGGCGACCGACCTGCTGGCCCTGACCCTGCTCGTCTCGCCCGGCGAGCTGGGTGCGGACGTCGCGGTCGGCTCGGCCCAGCGCTTCGGCGTCCCGCTGTTCTACGGCGGCCCGCACGCCGCGTTCATGTCGGTCCGCAAGGGCCTCGAGCGGCAGCTTCCCGGCAGGCTCGTGGGCGTCTCGGTCGACGCCGACGGAACGCCCGCGTACCGCCTCGCGCTCGCCACCCGCGAGCAGCACATCCGCCGCGAGAAGGCGACGTCGAACATCTGCACCGCCCAGGCGCTGCTGGCCATCGTCGCCTCGATGTACGCGGTCTACCACGGCCCTGACGGCCTCCGGGCGATCGCGCAGCGCACGCACGCCCGCGCGGTGGCGATCGCCGACGGGCTCCGGTCGGCGGGCGTCGCCGTCGAGCACGACGTCTTCTTCGACACCGTCCGCGCCGTCGTCCCGGGCCGCGCCGAGGAGATCGTCGCGGCAGCCGCGGACGCGGGCTACAACCTGCACCGGCCCGATGCCGACCACGTCCAGATCGCGTGCGACGAGACCACGACCGCAGCCGACGTCGCCGCCGTCCTGCAGGCGTTCACGCCCGCGCCCGACGGCGGCGCGGTGCACGAAGCGGGGAACGCGGTCTCCCCGATCCCCGCGGCCGCAAGGCGAACCACGAGCTACCTCCAGCACCCCGTCTTCCACCGCCACCGCAGCGAGACCGCGATGCTCCGGTACCTGCGCTCCCTGTCCGACAAGGACCTCGCGCTCGACCGCACGATGATCCCGCTGGGCTCGTGCACGATGAAGCTCAACGCGACGGCCGAGATGGAGCCCATCAGCTGGCCCGGGTTCGCGAACATCCACCCGTACGTCCCCGCCGAGCAGGCACAGGGCTACGAGGAGCTCATCGCCGCGCTCGAGGCGCAGCTCGCCGAGATCACGGGGTACGCGGCGGTCTCGGTGCAGCCGAACGCCGGGTCGCAGGGTGAGTTCGCGGGTCTGCTGGCGATCAAGGGGTACCACCGGTCGCGCGGCGAGGAAGGGCGCGACATCGTGCTGATCCCGGCGTCGGCGCACGGGACGAACGCGGCGTCGGCAGCGCTGGCCGGGCTGCGCGTCGTCGTCGTCGCGACCGCTCCCGACGGCGAGGTCCTGCTCGACGACCTGCGCGCCAAGCTGGCCGACCACGGGCCGCAGGTGGCCGGGATCATGATCACCTACCCGTCGACGCACGGCGTCTACGAGGAGCACGTCCGCGAGGTGTGCGACCTGGTGCACGAGGCCGGCGGCCAGGTGTACATCGACGGCGCCAACCTCAACGCGCTCGTCGGGCTGGCGCGGCCCGGCGAGTTCGGCGGCGACGTGTCGCACCTGAACCTGCACAAGACGTTCTGCATCCCGCACGGTGGCGGCGGGCCCGGCGTCGGGCCGGTGGCCGTGGCCGAGCACCTGGTGCCGTTCCTCCCGGGCGACCCGCTGGGCGGCTCGGCGTCCTCGGAGCGGTCTTCGGAGCCCTCTTCTGTGCCCGTCTCGGCCGCGTCGCACGGCTCGGCCGGCATCCTGCCGATCTCGTACGCGTACCTGGCGCTCATGGGGCCCGACGGACTGACGGCCGCGTCCCAGGCCGCCGTCCTCACCGCGAACTACGTCGCGTCCCGGCTGCGGCCGCACTTCCCCGTGCTGTACACGGGCCCGAACGGCCTCGTGGCCCACGAGTGCATCCTGGACCTGCGCCAGGTCACGGCCGAGACGGGCGTCACCGCGGAGGACGTGGCCAAGCGGCTCATCGACTACGGGTTCCACGCCCCGACGCTCTCGTTCCCGGTGGCCGGGACGCTCATGGTCGAGCCGACCGAGTCCGAGGACCTGGCCGAGCTCGACCGGTTCATCGACGCGATGGTCGCGATCCGCGCCGAGATCGACGCCGTCGCGGCCGGCCGCTGGCCCGTGGCCGACTCGCCGCTGCGCAACGCACCGCACACCGCGGCGGCGGTCATGGCCGACGAGTGGACACGCCCGTACTCGCGCGAGCTGGCCGCCTTCCCCGTGGCGAGCCTGCGCGGCGCGAAGTACTGGCCGCCCGTGCGGCGGATCGACGGCGCCAAGGGCGACCGGAACCTCGTGTGCGCCTGCCCGCCGATCGAGGCCTTCGCCCAGTAGCACCTGTCACGGCCACGGTTCGCCATAGGGCACTGTGGTCCCGACACACAGCCGACAGGACACGAGAGGAGCCTCGGTGAGCGAGGACAAGAAGACGCCCCTGTACGACGAGCACGTCGCACTCGGAGCCGCGATGACGGGCTTCGGCGGCTGGCTCATGCCGCTGCGCTACACGTCCGACCTCGCCGAGCACCGAGCGGTGCGCACGTCCGCGGGCCTGTTCGACCTGTCGCACATGGGCGAGATCGAGGTGACCGGCCCCGAGGCCGGGGCGGCCCTCGACCACGCGCTCGTCGGCAGCGCGAGCGGCATCGCCGTCGGCCGGGCCAAGTACTCCATGATCTGCGCCGACGACGGCTCGGTGCTCGACGACCTGATCGTCTACCGCCTCACCGACGAGCGGTTCCTGGTCGTGGCCAACGCGGGCAACACCGAGCTGGTCGCGCGCGAGCTGCTCGCCCGTTGCGAGGGTCATGGCGTGGTCGTGGCCGACCGGTCGCAGGACGCGGCCCTGATCGCCGTCCAGGGGCCGGCGGCGGTGCAGATCGTCACGGCGATGGTCGCCGACGACGACGTCGAGACCGTCCGTGACCTCAGGTACTACGCGGCGGTCCCGACGACGCTGCAGGTCGGCGCGGGAGTGCGCGCCCTCGTCGCGCGCACCGGATACACCGGCGAGGACGGCTTCGAGCTGTTCGTCGCGAGCGAGGACGCGGTCGCGCTCTGGCGGGCGCTGCTCGAACGGTTCGGCGGCGACGGCGGCCTGCTCGTCCCGGCCGGGCTCTCGGCGCGCGACTCGCTCCGGCTCGAGGCGGGCATGCCGCTCTACGGTCACGAGCTCGACACCACGACCACGCCCTTCGAGGCCGGTCTGGGCCGCGTCGTACGCCTGGACAAGGTGGACGACGCGGGCGAGCGGGTCGAGTTCGTGGGCCGTGCGGCGCTCGCGGCTCGCCAGGCGAGCCCGCCCGCCCGCGTGCTCGTCGGCCTCAAGGGACTCGGCCGGCGCCCGGCTCGCGCGGGCTACGACGTCGTGCTGCCCGGCTCGGGGACGAAGGCGGGCGTCGTGACGTCGGGAGCGCCGTCGCCGACGCTCGGCTGCCCGATCGCGATGGCCTACGTGACGCCCGAGGTCTCTGCCGAGGGCACCGAGCTGGCGGTCGACGTGCGCGGTCGCCCCGAACCGTTCGTCGTCGTGCCGATGCCGTTCTACCGTCGTGGCGAGCACTGACCCTCAGTACCTCTTCCAGTACCTCTTCCTCAGCACCTCTTCATCAGCACCCAACCCGACCCAGCACCACAGGAGCCCGTCATGGCTGACGCCGCCGACTTCCCCGCGAACCTCCGCTACTCCGTCGAGCACGAGTGGGTCGACGGCGCGTCGCCCGCGACGGTGGGCATCACGTCCGTCGCCTCCGAGGCGCTCGGCGACGTCGTCTACCTCGAGCTGCCGGAGGTCGGCGCCACGATCGAGTCAGGGACGGTCGTGGGCGAGATCGAGTCCACCAAGTCGGTGTCCGAGCTGTACTCGCCGGTGTCCGGGGCGGTCGTCGAGGTGAACCAGGCGGCGATCGACGACCCGGCGGTGGTGAACGCGGACCCGTTCGGGGCCGGGTGGCTCTTCAAGGTCGACGTGACGTCGACGGGTGACCTGCTCTCGGCCGAGGACTACGCGGCGCACGCACGCTGAGGGGCGTCCGGGCGATTCGCTCCGTGATCGAATCGTGACCGAACCGCTGCTGACGGTCTGATTGGGCAGGAATAGTGCTCTGACCTGCAACGATGCGTCGGGCGCGGCTCGAGGTCTGGCGGGCTGCGGACCGGCGAGCCAAAGTCTGTCGAGGAAATCTCGCGAGAGCCGCGTCATGAAGTAGTGCTGGGACACTCCCCATCCGTAACGGCAGTCCCCAGGCCAGCCACGTCACGGCTGGCGGCCGCGATGGAGGAACGAGCATGAGCACAGTCGAGCTGGACCGTCCGGCGCCATTCTTTGCGAGCGCCCTGCTGACCCGACGGGAGCAGGTCATCCTGTCCAACCTGTCCGAGGACGTCACCCTCGAGCAGATCGCGACCAAGCTGTTCGTCACGCGCAACACCGTGAAGTCGCAGGTGCGCAGCGTCTACCGCAAGCTCGGCGTGTCCAACCGCGCCGATGCGGTCGCATGGGCTCGTCGGGCTGGGATCGGCCAGAGCTGAAGGTGAGGAAGGCCCTGTCGCTGCAGGGGGGCTGTCGGCGACGGGGCCTAGCCTTGTCCACAGGTCTTACCCGCGTGTCCCTCTCTCGTCGCACGCGCGACACCGTGCGGTCATCGCGCCGTGACGTCGGGATGGGACACTCGGAGGCATGACCCTTCGCCGCCTCGTCGTCGCCGCCGCCATCGTCGACGACCTCGACCAGCCCACGCGCCTGCTCGCGGCGCGGCGGAGCCGGCCGGCCCGGATCGCGGGGCGGTGGGAGTTTCCCGGCGGGAAGGTCGACCCCGGGGAGACGCCCACGGAGGCGCTCCACCGCGAGCTTGCGGAGGAGCTCGGGGTCGAGGTCGAGCTGGGAGACGAGTTCACCGGTCCGGACGACGGCGGGTGGATCATCACGGACCGCCACGTCATGCGCCTGTGGTTCGCCCGCATCGTGCGCGGCGAGGCGCAGCCCTTGGCCGAGCACGACCTCGTGCGGTGGGTGCCCGCTGCCGAGTGGCACGACCTCGACTGGCTCGACGGCGACGTGCGCATCGTGGACGCCCTGGCGAGCGACGTCGCACCGATCGTCTGAGGTTCACGGCGGACGACGACGGCCCGGCCCCCCTGGGGGGACCGGGCCGTCGTCATCCTGCCGCCGGCTCACCGGGTGGCCAGGACCTCCTCCTCACGGGGCGCGCTCGACGACGGCGTCGCGTGGACGGTCGCCTCGGGCCGCAGGTCGAGCCGGCGCAGGAGCTGGGCGTTGAGGGCGACGACCACGGTCGACGCCGACATGAGCAGCGCCCCGACCGACATCGGCATGACGAAGCCGATCGGTGCCAGCACCCCGGCAGCCAGCGGCACCGCCACGAGGTTGTACCCCGCGGCCCACCACAGGTTCTGCTTCATCTTGCGGTAGCTGGCCCTCGACAGCTCGATGACCGACAGGACCGAGCGCGGGTCGTCGCTCGCGAGGATGACGCCCGCCGAGGCGATCGCGACATCCGTCCCGGCTCCGATCGCGATGCCGACGTCGGCCTGCGCCAGGGCGGGAGCGTCGTTGACGCCGTCGCCCACCATCGCGACCTTGCGGCCCTCGCGCTGGAGCTGCTGCACCTTCGCGGCCTTGTCCTCGGGCCGGACGCCGGCGAAGTACCGCTCGATGCCGAGCTCGGCCGCGACCGCCGCGGCGACCGCGTCGGCGTCGCCCGTGATCATCACGACCTCGACGCCTCGGGCATGCAGGGCGTCGACGGCCGCACGCGACTCGGGCCGGATCCCGTCGGCGAGCCGGAGCGCCCCCACGACCTCGCCGTCGACCAGCACGTGCAGGATGGTCGCACCCTCGGTGCGCCACTCCTGGGCGATCCCCAGCTCGGGTGCCGACTGCTCCTCGAGCAGGTTCGGGCCGCCGACGGCGACGGTGCGGCCGTCGACCGTCGCGTGGACGCCGACGGCAGGCGAGGAGCGGAAGCCGGTCGCCGGACGCAGCGCGAGGCCGCGGTCGCCGGCTGCGCGCACGATGGCGCGGGCGAGCGGGTGCTCCGAGTCGGCCTCGGCGGCAGCGGCCAGGGCGAGGACGTCGTCGGCCGTGCGGCCGGCGGCCGGCTCGACCGCGGTGACGGTCGGTGCGCCCAGCGTCAGCGTGCCGGTCTTGTCGAACAGGACGGCGTCGACCGTGCGCATCGACTCCAGGGCGAGCCGGTCCTTGACCAGCACCCCGCCGCGCGCGGCGCGCTCGGTCGCGATCGAGACCACGAGCGGGATGGCCAGGCCGAGCGCGTGCGGGCAGGCGATGACCAGGACCGTCACCGCACGGATGACGGCGTCGTCCGGCTGCCCGATCGCTCCCCACACCACGAAGGTCAGGACTGCCGCGCCGAGCGCGAACCAGAAGAGCAGCCCTGCGGCGGTGTCGGCGAGGCGCTGGGCGTGCGACGACGAGCTCTGCGCCTCGGTGACGAGGCGCTGGATGCCCGCGAGGGCGGTGTCCTGCCCGACGGCGGTCACCTGGACCCGGAGCCCGGAGTCGGTCGCGACCGTTCCGGCCACGACCTGGTCGCCGGGGCCGCGGCGGACCGTGCGGGACTCGCCCGTGATCATCGACTCGTCCATGCTCGCGGAGCCGTCGGCGATCCGGCCGTCGGCCGGCACCCGCCCGCCGGGCCGGACGATCACCATGTCGCCCACGCGGAGCTCGGCCGGAGCGACCACGACGACGTCGTGACCCTCGACGCGCTCGGCCTCGTCGGGCAGCAGCGCGGCGAGCGAGTCGAGCGCGGACGTGGTCTGCGCGAGCGACCGCATCTCGATCCAGTGCCCGAGGAGCATGATCACCACGAGCAGCGCGAGCTCCCACCAGAAGTCGAGCTGCTCGTCGAACACGCCGAGGCTCGCACCCCAGGACGCGAGGAACGCGACCGTGATGGCGAGCCCGATCAGGAGCATCATCCCGGGCGTGCGGCTGCGCACCTCCGCGACCGCGCCCGTGAGGAACGGCCGGCCTCCCCAGACGTAGATGACGGTGCCGAGCACGGGCGGGACCCACGCGATTCCCGGCACCTGGGGCAGCTCGTAGCCCAGGATCATCGCGAACTGGCCCGACAGGAACACCACGGGGATCGCCAGCACGAACATGATCCAGAACAGCTGGCGGAACTGCGCGACGTGATCGCCGTGGCCTGCGTGGCCTGCGTGCTCGCCGTGGCCCTCGTGGGCTGTCGTGCCGGTGTGATGCCCGTGGTCGTGGTGGTGATCGTGGATCGTGTCGTGGCCTGTGTCGTGGTCAGAGTGGTCGTGGGTCTCCATGGCCGCTCCCTCCCTTGGTCGAAGGTCGCACCTCGCTGTTCTCCTGACAACCATATACCCCCAGGGGGTATTCCGGACGTGGGTCTCGCGGAGCATCAAAGAGCCGGCGCGGTGCGGCCGATCCGGTCGATCCAGCGGTCTGCCTCGCGGCGGCTGCGAAGCCGGACGACGGCAAGATGTGGCGCGACCTCGGCAAGCCGGGAGTCGAGGTCGCGCAGCTTGTGCCGAGTGCGCCAAGCCCACCGCACGACGTGGTCGTCCTCGGTCAGGACAGTCCACAGCGGCGGCTCGACGTTGTCGTTCCACAGCCGGACGCGTCGCAGCCGGCGGTGCACCGTGCGGACGACGAGCTGGAGCATCACGACGCGTACCGGCAGGTCGAGCCACACGAGCACCTCGGCCCGCTCGAGCAGCAGCTGCCTGACCGGGCGGTACTGCCACTCCACGACCCACGCCTCGCCCGCCGCGAGCGCGCGGACGTCGTCGGCGAAGCTCGGGCTCGGCGTCCAGCCCGGGCCCCAGTGCAGGCTGTCGAGCTCGGTGTGGGTGGCTCCCCAGGCGCGGGCGATCCGGGCGGCGAGCGTCGTCTTGCCCGAGCCTGACGTGCCGGCCACGAGCACCCTGCGTGGGGTGCGTCCGAGCGCGGCCACGACGTCGTCGTCGGGGCCCAGGATGATCGGAGCGCTCGGCGGGGGCACGACCCGATCCTAGGAGGGCCGTTCGACGACGAGAAGTTTCCCAGATGGTTGACGTCATGAAAGTTTGTGGCAACCTAGCGACGGGACGATGTGGCGAGGGAGCCGCGTCCGCCCGTGCAGTGCCGTAGCCGTTGCTCTCGCGCCACCTCGACCTGCCGTCGCGCACCCGTGGAGACCCTCATGAGCCGAGCAGTGCCGCCCGCCCGTCGTCTCGCCGTCGGCATCGCCGGCCTCGCGCTGCTCGTCCCGGCCGGTCCCGCCGTCGCGGCAGGGGCCGAAAGGCCCGTGACCGGCGCGTCCGTGACCCTTCGGGACGACGTCGCCGACCTCCCGCTCGACGATGACGGGGCCGCGATCGTCACCCGTCACGAGGAGCGTCTCCTTGCTCCCGGCCTCGAGCTCACCCGCTTCGCGCGGCTGACGGAGGACGGCTGGCAGAGCGGCGAGGTGCTCGTGGCGCACACCGGGCCGGGCGGCGGCGGCCCGAGCCTGGGCTACCTCGGACCCGACGCGGTCGCGGGCAACGCGACCGTGAGCCAGATGGCCGCCGACCGTGGTGCGGTCGCCGCGGTGAACGGCGACTTCTTCGACATCAACAACTCGGGCGCGCCGATGGGCGCGGCCGTCGACGGCGGGACGCTCCTGAAGTCGCCGAACCCCGGGCGCGAGAAGGCCGTGGTCGTCGGCTCCGACGGCATCGGGCGCCTCGCGCAGCTGTTCCTGAGCGGCACGGTCGTCGTCACGACGCCCGACGGCTCCCAGACCCTTCCGGTCACCGGGCTCAACGTCACGGCGCTGCCCGCCGGTGGGACGGGAGTCTTCGACGCCTCGTGGGGAGACGTCTCCCGGACCCGCCCGCTCGGGGCGGGCGAGACCGGCGTCGAGGTGCAGGTCCGCGTCGACCGCGACGCGACGGCCGGGACCGTCGTCGCGGTCGGGACGCCGGGATCCGGACGTCTGCCCGACGACGTGCGTGCCGTCGTCGCCCGTCCGGGGGCAGCCGCCGACGTGCTCGCGGCGCTCGAGCCCGGCGTCGAGCTGACGCTCGAGTACGGCCTGCGCGACGACGCGGGTGACGTCGCCGTCGCGGTGGGCGGGGACCCGGACGACTGGCTGCTCGAGGACGGCGAGGTCACGTCGGCCACGAGCGAGCTCGCCACCGCACGGCACCCTCGCACGGCCATCGGGTTCGACGAGACGGGGACGACGGCCTACCTCGTCGTGGTCGACGGGCGCCAGGCGCACAGCATCGGCATGAACCTCGCGGAGCTCGGACGGTTCCTCGGCCAGGTCGGCGCCGACGACGCCCTCAACCTCGACGGTGGCGGATCCTCGGAGATGGTCGCGCGCCTGCCCGGTGACGCCGGCACGACGATCCTCAACAGCCCGTCCGACGGCGTCGAGCGCCACGACGCCAACGGGCTCGGCCTGTTCGTCCCCGCCGGGTCGGGAGTGGTGCACGCCTACGACGTGCGGACCGCGGCCGACGACCCGGACGCCCGGCGCGTCTTCCCGGGCCTGCACCGCACCCTCGTCGCGAAGGGCTACGACGAGACCATGACGCCGACGGCCCAGGTGCCGGACGAGTGGACGTCGTCCGCCGACGTCGCGGTCGTCGACCCCGGGCCGGGCGGGACCGCGGCCGTGACCGGCGTCGACCGTGGCACGACGACGGTGCGCGCCGCCGCCGTCGTCCCCGACGGCGTGGCGACCGGTGCGATCGAGCTCACCGTGCTCGGCGAGCCGGTCCGGATCACCACGCCCGACGCCGTGGTCACGCTGCCCGACGCCGAGTCGACCGCGCGGCTGACCGTGGCCGGGCACGACGCGCACGGCTACACCGCGCCCGTCGAGGCACGCGACGTCACCGTCTCGGGCGGCCAGGGGGTGGCCACGCTCGAGCCGGCCGAGGACGGGTCCTTCACCGTGCGCGCGCTGCGCGACTCGGGCGCGGCGAGCTTCACGCTCGCGGTCGGCGACCTCACGACCCGGGTCGCGGTCGCGGTGTCGCTCGACGACGTCCCGGTCGCCGACTTCACCGACGCGGCGCGCTGGACGTCGGCGAACGACCGCGCTCCCGGCGGTGACATCGCGCCCGCGCCGGGCCACGGCGAGGCGGCCGGCCTGCGCATGACCTACGACTTCACGCAGTCCACCGCGACCCGCGGCCAGTACGCGGTCGTCCCCGACGGCGGACGCCTGATCCCGGGGCAGCCACGCAAGGCCACGCTGTGGGTCCACGGCGACGCGAACGGCGCCTGGCTGCGGCTGCAGGTGCGCCAGGGCAACGGCGTCACGACCAACCTCGACGGCCCCACCGTCTCGTGGGAGGGCTGGCAGCAGGTCGAGTTCCCGGTGCCCGACGGCGTCCAGTACCCGCTGCTGCTGCAGCGCGTCCGCGTGCTCGAGACGCGGGCCGCGGCGCAGTACGCGGGCGAGCTCACGATCTCCGACCTGCGCGCACACGTGCCCCCGGACGTCGAGGTGCCCCAGACGCCTCGCGTGGCGGACCCCGTGGTGGTCGCGGAGAACGCCACCGACGACGCCCCGCTGCGGGTCGCGGTCATGTCGGACGCCCAGTTCGTGGCACGCGACCCCGGTTCGGGGGCCGTGGCGGGAGCGCGGCAGGCGCTTCGCGAGATCGCGGCGGCCGAGCCGGACCTGCTGGTCATCAACGGTGACCTGGTGGACGAGGCCTCGCCCGCGGACTTCGATCTGGCCCGGCAGATCCTCGGCGACGAGCTGGGCGACGCCGGCTTCCCCTGGTACTACGTGCCCGGCAACCACGAGGTGATGGGCGGGTCGATCCAGAACTTCGAGGACGAGTTCGGCGAGCGGACCCGCGTCCTGGACGTGCCCGCGGCCGGGGGCACGACCCGGCTGGTGATGCTCGACTCGTCGTCCGGCCGGCTCGGGACCGACTTCGCGCAGCTTCGCCTGCTGCGCGAGGCGCTCGACGACGCGGCGTCCGACGACGCGGTCACGGGCGTGGTCACGTTCTTCCACCACCCGCTCGACGACCCGCTGCCCACCAAGGCGAGCCAGCTCACCGACCGGGTCGAGGCAGACACGCTGCGCGGCTGGTTCGAGGACTTCCGCGAGCGCACCGGCAAGCACATCGCGAGCGTCGGGTCGCACGTGGGCGCGTTCCACGCGAGCACCCAGGACGGTGTGCCGTACGTGATCAACGGGAACTCCGGCAAGAGCCCGGCGAGCACGCCCGAGGACGGCGGCTTCACCGGGTGGTCGATGGTCGGCGTCGACCCCGCGGCGGCCGGTGGTGGCTCCGCCGACCCGCGGGACTGGTTCGCGTGGGAGGTCAACGCGCGCGCCGAGACCGTCGACGTCTCCGGTCCGGAGGAGCTCGCCGTCGGGACGTCGGGCGAGGTGAGCGCGCTCGTCACCCAGGACGGCACCCGGACCGTGCCGGTGCGCTGGCCGGTGTCGGCCGCGTGGGGCGGCGAGCACGTCTTCGTCGGCAGCCCCGACGCCGCGCCGGCCGGCACGGTCCTGGCGCTCGACCCGCGGACCCTCGCGGTCACGGCCGTCGCGCCAGGACGCGCGACCGTCCGGGTCGAGGTCAACGAGGTGGTCGGCACGCTCGAGGTGCTCGTGCCCCGCGGCGCTCCGGGCGTGGCCCGGATCAGCGACGACAACGGCTGGGACACGGGCCTGCGGGACGGCGCCTACAACGTGCTCGTCGACCTGTGGTGGGGCGAGAACGCCACGAGCCTGCGGCTCTACGAGGACGGCGACCTCGTCCACACCCAGCGGCTCACCTATGACGGCAACCAGGCGCAGCGGGTCGCCGTGCCCGTCACCGGGAAGTCCGACGGACGCTACGTCTACACCTGCGAGCTGGTGAACGCTGCGGGCACGACGCCGTGCGCCGACGAGCACACGGTCGTCGTCACGGACGCGTCGCCCGGCACGCCTTCCGTCGCGCACGACAACGGTGACGGAGACGGCAGCTACACCGTCACGACCACCAAGTGGTGGGGCACGCAGGCGACCGGTTACGTGCTCTACGAGAACGACGTCGAGATCGACCGGCACGCGCTGGAGCCCGGGACGGGTGGCGAGGCGCAGGCGACGACCACGTTCGTGACCGGGCGCGCTCCGGGCACCTACCGATACGTGGCGGTGCTGACCAACGACGCGGGCGAGACGCGCAGCCGGGAGGTGGTGGTTCGGGTCCGGAGGTGAGGCGCTGCCCTCGAGCCTCCGGTCGCTAGGCCGCGCGGCACAGGTCCAGGCGCTCCGGCAAAGGCCTGAAGCCGGCCGACCGGTAGGTGGCCACGGCGCCCGTCAGGGAGCTGGGCGTGCAGACGACCGCGCTCGACGAGCCCAGCTCCCGCAGCGCGGCCGCTCCGGCCACGGTGATCGCGGCGCCGAGACCTTGCCCGCGACGGTCCCGGTGCACGCCCATCGGCTCGAGCAGCCCTGGCCTGCCCGGACCGGCCGACCACACCGTCACCGCGGCCACCGGGACGTCCGCGTCGTCGAACGCCACGAGGCACCGGGCGTCCCGGTACGGCAGCCCGGCGGCCATCGCGTGCCAGTGGTCGGAGGTGAACGTCGACCCGTCGAACGCCGCCCGATGGGCGGCCGCGCGCGCCTCGGCCCGCGAGGAGCCGACGACCTCGACCCGGAGCCCGCGGTCGTCCACGGGCTCGGTCAGGTCGCGCTGCAGCGGGGTCCACGGCTCGTCGAGGTACCAGCCCTCCTCGGCGAGGAGCTCGCGCACGAGCGTGCCGGGCGGTGCCTCGACCGCGGCGCGGCCCTCACCGACGAGCCGGGGCCGGAGTCCGCCAGGTCGTCCACCAGCCGACGCGCGAGCTCGTCGTCATGGTGGGCGTGCGGCGCCATGGTCAGCCGCAGCAGACGGGGGCCGTCCAGGAGCCCGACGGCGAGGATCTCGTCGCCCCGGCTCCACGTCCGGACCGCCGACGCGGTCGCGTCGGCACCATGACGCCAGAACCAGCCCACGTCGCCGGGGTGCAGCTGCATCGGTGCCTCGTCGTGCTGCCACTCCCGCAGCGCGTCGAGGGCATCGTCCAGGCGGCCTGACTCGGGTGTCCGCAGGGTGATCGACATGCCGCGATCACACACCACGGCGACGGCCGGGTGCACGCCGATTCCGGCCGGCCACTACGTGACCAGCGCCGGCTCCACGCCGTTGACCACGGGCGTGACCCGCCTCTCGAGCGCGAACGCGGCTCCCGCGAGCGCGATGCACCCGAGCACGACGACGCCGATGAACCCGCCGGCGAGATGGTGCTCGAGCAGCACCCCGGCCACGACGGGCCCGGCGATCGTCCCGGCCTGGAACGCACCGGAGCTGACGGCGTTGTAGCGGCCCCGCAGGTGGTCGGGCGCCATGTCGTTGGTGATGGCCGGCAGCGCGGACTGCAGGAGCGTCTCGCCGAGCCCGAAGAGGCCGTGGAACAGCAGCACGCCGGCCACCGCCGCGACGCTCCCCGGGACCAGTCCGGTGGCTCCGAGCACCGTCCACGCGAGCGCCCAGACCGACGCCATGACCACGAGCACCCGCGTGCGGCGTCGTCCGCGCGCCCGGTTCATGACCCAGAACTGCAGCGCCACGATCACGACCGTGTTGACCACGAACGCGAAGCCGATGACGCGGGTCGAGACCTCCGCGGCCTGGCGGGCGAACGCGGGGAACCCGCCCTCCATCTGCCCGTACCCCACGAACGACGCGATCAGGGACAGCACGGTCAGCCACAGCACCTCCGGCCGCCGCAGGATCTGGAGGTAGCCGGCGGCCGGGGCGCCGTCGGCCGTGACGGGCTGGTCGACGCGGCCGCGCAGGTGACGCAGCGGTCCGAGGAGCACGACGATCGGGGGGACGAACGCCGCGGCGTTGACGAGGAACGCGGCCACGAAGGTGGAGGGACGGTCGACGTCGACAATGAAGCCGCCGACCGCGCCGCCCACGCCGACGCCGAGGTTGAGCAGGGCGAAGTTGACGCCGTAGTAGCGCTGGCGCAGGTCACCCTGCACGACCGTGGCCACGAGGGTGTTGATGGACGGCCAGGCGACCCCGAGCTGGACGCCGAAGAGGCACAGCGCGACGCCCGCGGCCAGGGGCGTGGTCGCGAAGGCGAGGAGCGACAGCCCGCCGATGCCGGCGAGGAGGCCGGCGAGCACCACCACCCGGGCGCCGTAGCGGTCCACGAGGACACCGGCGGGGCCGGTCACCACGAGCCCGACCACGGCGATGAGCGCCATGAGCGTCCCGGCGAGCCCGAGCGAGAACCCCCGGACCTCGTGCAGGTAGATGATCGTGAACGGCAGCGTCAGGCCCCGGCCGAAGAACTGCACCACGACGGTGGACAGCAGCCACTTCCCGTCGCGGGGCAGCTCGGACCAGAACGCGAGGGCGCCGGAGCGTCCGGGAGCAGGAGGCACCGGACGATCTTGCCGAGGCCCACCGACACGCGTCGAGCGGTTTCCGGACCGGGTGGTCGTCCACGAGCGGGCCCGGGCTCGGAGTTCGGCGGTCGGTCAGCCGGTCGGCCGGTCAGTCGTGCGGGTGCCGGTACGCCGCGAGGAAGGTGCGGACGGCCGCGCGGGCGTGGTCGTCGAGCTCGGCGTCGGCAGGCCGTCCGTCGTCGCCCAGCATCATGACCCGGTTGACGGGCCCGGCCATGAGGAGCCAGTTGAGCTCGGCGGCGGCGCGCTCGGGGTGGTCGACCGCGAGCAGACCGCGGTCTGCGAGCCGGGCGAACGAGGTGGCGAGCGTCGCGATCGTGCGGCCGGGCCCTTCCTCGTAGAAGAGCCTGCCGAGCTCGGGGAACCTGTCGGCCTCCGCGATGACCAGCCGGCGGAGCCGGAGCAGTGTGGGCTGGAGCACGCCCGCGAGCTGGCGGCGTGCCAGGTCGGTCAGGTCGGCCTCCAGGTCCCCGCTGTCGGCCAGGCCCGCCACCTCGTCGTGCACGGGGTCGGCGACCACGGCGACGGTCGAGCGCACGATCTCGCCGAACAGGGTCGCCTTGTCGGAGAAGTGCTTGTACACGGTCTGCTTCGACACCCCGGCGCCGGCAGCCACCACGTCCATGCTCGTGCCGCGGTACCCGCGGTCCAGGAACGCCGTCGTGGCGGCTTCGAGGATCTGGCGGTGCTTCTGTGCCGACCGGGACTCCCCGACCGTGCTCGTGGGCGGCATGGCTCGATGGTACGAGACGGTCTAGTTCCGGTTGTCAGACCTGTCCGGTAGAACTAGACCGTACAGTCTAGTTACGAGCGACGGAGGAGAACCGATGGCCGAGATCACCGTTCTGAACCACGTGAGCCTCGACGGCGTCGTGCAGAGCCCGGCCGGCCCGGACGAGGACCCGCGCGACGGGTTCGCCCTGGGCGGGTGGGCCGCCCCGCGCATGGACCAGGTGCTGGGCGAGTTCCTGGGAAGCCGGATGGGCGGCGAGGGCGCGCTGCTGTTCGGCCGGCGCACCTACACGCAGTTCGCGTCCTTCTGGCCGCACCAGACGGACAACCCGTACACCGCGGTGCTCGACCGGACGACCAAGTACGTGGTGTCGACCACGCTGACCGAGCCGCTCGGCTGGCAGAGCTCGGTGCTGCTGCCCGGCGTCGACGCCGTCGCGGAGCTCAGGTCGGCGAGCGAGGAGCCCCTGACCGTGATGGGCAGCGGCGACCTCGTCGCGTCGCTGCGGGAGGAGGACCTGGTGGACCGGTACGTCCTGATGGTGCACCCCGTGCTCCTCGGCACCGGTCACCGGCTGTTCACCGACACCTCGTCGCCGGCCGACCTGCGCCTCACGGACACCCTGACGACGACGACCGGCGTCGTCGTCGTCAGCTACGAACGCGCTCGCTGAAGTACGGTGTGCGGATGAGCGACTTCCAGGTGAACCAGCGGCGCAAGCAGGAGCCCTCGGGCGCGCTGTTCGGGCGCGTCTTCGTCTCTTTCGTGCTGTTCATCGGCGGCCTGGTGCTCATCGGCGCCGGCGCTTCCCAGGACACCGCGATGGCGCCGGCACTCTTCGTCGGCGGCATCCTCGCCGTCGCGCTCGGGTACCTGCTGCCGATGATCGGCGCTCGCGAGCGCTGACCCATGACGGCGGCGGGGCCCCGCCGGCGACGTCCGCTGCGACGTCGCCGGCGAGGCCCCGCCTCGTCGTCGGCCTCTTAGCTCGCGGCCTCGATCGTCGTCGGGTTGCCGGCGTGCGACACCTCGATGCGGCGGGGCCTGGCCTCTTCCGCGACAGGGATGGTCAGCGTGAGGACGCCGTCGGCGTACGAGGCGCTGATCTGGTCGAGCGCGAGACCGTGGCCGAGCGTGAGCTGCCGGGCGAAGGTGCCCGCGGGCCGTTCGCGAAGGAGCCACTGACCCTCGCCCGACCGGGCGGTCCGCTCGGCGCGGATCGTCAGGGTGCGGTCCTCGCACGAGACGTCGATCGTGCCGGGGTCGATGCCCGGCAGGTCGACGGCGAGCACGTAGTGGTCGCCTTCCCGGAACAGGTCCATGGGCATGCCCGGTGCGTTGCGGTTGCTCAGCGCGAGCGATCCGAAGAGCCGGTCCATCTCCTTGAACGGGTCCCAGTACGTAGCCATCGCGCATCACCTCCTCGTCGCAGGCCGCTCCCGCGGCCCCCGTCGCGCTACGGCGTCGGGGCCTTCCCGGCGCCGGTCGGCTACGCGTCCAGGATTAGCACTCCCGTCGAGAGAGTGCCAGATCGTCGGGCGGCGTGTTCGCTCACAGCGAACGCGGCGCCGCCGCCCGACGACCCGGCCGGGCTCAGCCCAGCGTCTCGCGGACGGCGTGCGCCGCCGTGACCAGGTGCCGCAACGCCGGCACGACCTCCTCGTACGACCGGGTCTTGAGCCCGCAGTCCGGGTTGACCCAGACCAGCGCGGGGTCGATCGACTTCACGGCGAGCTCGAGCAGCGCGGTGATCTCGTCGGCCGACGGGACGCGCGGCGAGTGGATGTCGTACACGCCCGGCCCGATGCCGCGCGCGTACCCCGCCGCGTGCAGCGCCGGCACGATCTCCATGCGGGACCGCGCCGCCTCGAGCGACGTCACGTCGGCGTCGAGCCCGTCGATCGCACCGATCACGTCGCCGAACTCCGAGTAGCACAGGTGCGTGTGCACCTGGGTCGCCGGCGCCGCGCCCGCGGTCGCGAGCCGGAACGCGCGCACCGACCAGTCGAGGTAGTCGGCCTGGTGCTCCCGGCGCAGCGGCAGCAGCTCGCGCAGCGCCGGCTCGTCCACCTGCACGACGGCGATGCCCGCGGCCTCGAGGTCGGTGACCTCGTCGCGCAAGGCCAGCGCCACCTGGGCCGCCGTGTCCGCGAGCGGTTGGTCGTCGCGCACGAACGACCACGCCAGGATCGTGACGGGCCCCGTGAGCATCCCCTTGACGGGCTTGGCCGTCAGGGACTGCGCGTACCGCGCCCACTCGACCGTGATCGGCCTGCGGCGCCGGACGTCGCCCCACAGGATCGGCGGCCGCACGCACCGCGAGCCGTAGGACTGGACCCACCCGTTGGCCGTGGCCGCGAACCCGTCGAGCTGCTCGGCGAAGTACTGCACCATGTCGTTGCGCTCGGGCTCGCCGTGGACCAGCACGTCCAGCCCCAGCTCCTCCTGGAGCGCGACGACCCGGGCGACCTCCTCGCGCATCGCCGCGGTGTAGTCGCCGTCGTCCAGCTCGCCGCGCGACCACGCCGACCGGGCGCGGCGGATCTCCGCCGTCTGCGGGAACGACCCGATGGTCGTCGTCGGCAGCGCCGGCAGGGCGAGCCGGTCGCGCTGTGCGGCGACGCGCTCGGCGTGCGCGCCGCGGTGGGAGGCGGCCTCGGGGAGGGTGGCGAGGCGCTCGCGCACCTCGGGCAGGACGACACCCGGGGCGGTCGTGCGCGACGCGACGGCCGAGGCAGCCGCCTCGAGCTCGCCGCGAACCGCCTCGCGGCCGCGGTCCAGGCAGGCCGCGAGCACCGTCACCTCGCGCACCTTCTGGTCCGCGAACGCGAGCCAGGGCCGCAGGGCGGGGTCGAGGGACGGCTCGTCGTCGACGTCGTGCGGCACGTGCAGCAGCGAGGTCGACGTCGCGACCGCGACGCTCGCCGCGCCGGCCGACGACAGGGCGTCGAGCACGTCCAGACGCGCGTCGAGGTCGGCCCGCCAGACGCCGTGGCCGTCGACCACGCCCGCGACGAGCGTCTTGCCCTCGAGCCCGCGCACGGGACCGGGCGGGACCGAGCCCTGGACGAGGTCGATCGCGATCGCCTCTACGCCGGTGCCCGCGAGGACCGCGAGCGCGTCACCGGACTCCCCGCGCAGGTCCCCGTACGGGGCCGTCACGAGGAGTGGCGGGCGGGCGTCCGCCAGCACGTCGTACGCGGTGCGGACGGCCTCGGCCACCGCGGCGAAGGGCACGCCGTGCGCGTCCGTGACCAGTGCCGGCTCGTCGAGCTGCACCCACGGCGCGCCCGCGTCGGCCAGCGCCCGCAGCAGCTCGGCGTACGCGGCCACGACGTCGTCGAGCCTGTCGAGGGGATGGAAGCCGGCCGGGGAGTCGTCGGCCGGCTTGGACAGCAGCAGGAAGGTCACGGGCCCGACGACGACGGGCCGGGTGACGATCCCGGCCTCGCGCGCCTCGACGTGCTCCCGGACTACGCGGTCGTCGCTCAGCCCGATCGGCGTCGTGGGGCCGATCTCGGGCACGAGGTAGTGATAGTTGGTGTCGAACCACTTGGTCATCTCGAGCGGCGGGCGCTCGCCGTCGCCGCGGGCGAGCGTGAAGTAGCCCGGCAGGCCGTCCGGCAGGGCCTCGAACCGGGCCGGCACGGCGCCGAGCGTGACGGCGGCGTCGAGCATCTGGTCGTAGTAGGAGAACGATCCGGGCACGGAGCCGTCGAGCGGGTCGAGGCCGAGCTCGACGAGCCGGCGCAGCGTCCCGAGCCGTAGCTCGCGCGCCGACGACTCGAGCTCGTCGAGGCTCTGTCGCCCGGCCCAGTACGCCTCGACCGCGCGCTTGAGCTCGCGACGCCGGCCGATGCGGGGGTAACCGAGGATGGTCCCGGTGGGGAACGCAGTGGTGGTCATGAGCAGTCCTCACTGTCCTGCTCCGACCGTGGGAGGCGCCGGCTAGGGCTCGGCCAGCGGGGACGCCACGGCGGGAGCGTGCGATGGGATGCCCGGTACCCACGGCCTTCTGGCCAGGTCGTCGCTCGCCGCGGACGCCGGGGCGACGGCGTGGCCGCCCGTCCCGGGGTCCGCGTCGTGCGTGCCGCCGCCGAGGTCGACTCCCTCGAGCAGGTCCAGAGCTGGACGGTACTTGTTGAAGGTGTACACGTGCAGGCCGGGTGCCCCGGCGTCGAGCACGCGCTGCGCGAGCTCGACCGAGTAGGCGATCCCGTGCGCGTGCTGCGCCTCGGGGTCCGGCAGGGCGTCGAGCTCGGCCAGCAGGCGCTGGGGAGGCACGACGCCGGTGAGCTCCTCGACGCGGCGGAGCCGGCGCGGCTCCGTCGTGGGCAGCAGCCCGGCGAGGATCGGGATCGTCACGCCGGCCGCGCGGGCCTGGGCGACGAACTCGGTGTACGAGTCGGCCTCGTAGAAGAGCTGCGTGATGGCGAAGCCCGCGCCAGCCTCCTGCTTCTCGAGCAGCCGTGCGACCTCCTGCTCTCGCGTCGTGCCGGCCGCGGGGTTGCCGTCGGTGAACGTCGCCACGGCGATCGTGAGCGGCCGGGCCGCGCCGCGCAGCGCCGTGCTCGAGTCCTGCGCGCACCGCCGTTCCTCGACCTCGCGCAGCAGGTGCACGAGCTCGATGCTCGACTCGACCGCGCCCCGCGCCGGCATCCAGTCGGGCTGGTCGCGGGGCGGGTCTCCGCGCAGCGCGAGGAAGGTCCGTACTCCCGCGTCGAGGAAGTCGTCGATGACGGCAGAGACGTCCTCCCGCGAGGCTCCGACGCAGGTCAGGTGGGCGACGGGAAGCACCGGGGTGCCGTCGAGCAGCGTCGAGACGACGGAGCGCGCGGTCTGGCGGTCGCCGCCGGCCGCGCCGTAGGTGACCGAGATGAAGTCCGGGTGCACCGCCACGAGCCGGCGCGCCGTCTCCCAGAACTTCGGTGCGGCGTCCGGGCGTCGAGGCGGCATGAGCTCGAACGACACCGTCGGACGGCGCACCCGGCCCCGCGCGGTGACCTCAGATGTTGCCCCTGCGACCATGCGTCACTCCATCGAACCTGGCGTGAGCACCTTCGTCCTCAGGAGGCTTCCGTCGGAGAACGGGTTGCTGCGGTGTCGTCGAGCCAGGACTCTCGACCGCTCTGGATGGTTGCCACGATCCTAGCCCGACCGGTCCGTGAACGGCCGGACGACCACCCAGTGAGACTTTCTCTCGGCCGGGCGCTCGCACGACGAGCGGCGACGCGACGCCGTAGCCTGCACCGCATGGGATCACCCGACGACCGTTCGCCCGATGCCGTCGCGGAGCTCGCCCCGGTCCTGCAGGGCTGGGCCGAGGCGATCGTCGCGAACGACGCCGAGCGCATCGGCGCGTTCGCCGCGCCCGGGTGGGTCCTCGTCGGGGCCGACGGCTATGTGACGGTGCGTGACCGCTTCCTCGCCGTCGTCACCTCCGGTGAGCTGACCCACTCGCACATGACGTTCGACGTCGTCGAGGCGCGCATCGACGGGGACACCGCGACGACCTTCTCGCGGAGCAGCAACGCGGGCACCTGGCAGGGCACCTCCTTCACCGCGGACGAGTGGGTGACCGACACGTTCGTGCGCCGCGACGGGCGCTGGCTCGGGCTCATGACGACGGTCGTCCCCGCGGCACCGGCCGGCGACCCGGGCTGACCCGCTCGCGCGCTGACCGGGACCGGCGGACCTACCGTGTAACCATGCCGCTGCTCAGGCTGTACGAGAACCTGACGACAGACGTGGTCGCGGAGGTCCGCTCGGGGACGAGCGTGGTTCTCGTGGGCCTGCCCGGCTCGGGCCGGACCGCGATCCTCGACCGGGCGGCCGCGGTGCTCGACGACGACGGGTACCACGTGCTGCGGGTCCGCGGCGCGCGCCCGCTGCGGAACCGGCCGCTCGAGGCGCTCGCCGTGAGCGGCCTCGCCGCCGGTCGGCCCCTGCGCGGCGCGTCGCTGCTCGCGACCTACGTGACCGCGCTGGAGAACCGGGCGGCGACGGACCGGTTCGTCATGGTCATCGACGACGCCGACGACCTCGACGACGACTCGGTCGGCGCCGTCGTCGCCGCCTGGGGCGCACGCCCGTTCCCCGTGATCGCGGCGACCCGGCCGCAGCCCTCGCCCGCCGGCGACCGCGCCCTGGGGACCGCCGTCGACCCGGTCATCAGGGTCACCGTCCCGACGCTGACCTTCGACGAGACGGCACAGCTCCTGGAGGAGGTCCTGCAGGCGCCCGTCGAGGTGACCACGGCGGGTCGCGTGCACGCCAAGTCGGGCGGGATGCCCGGCCTCGCCACCGCGATCGCGCGCAGCGCACAGCGTGCGGGCCGCCTCGAGCACGTGCACGGGTCCTGGCGGGCCAAGGGCGACCTGTGGACGCCGCTCCTCGGCGAGAGCGTCGACCACCTGCTCGTCGGACTGGGGGCGCCGGGCGTGCACGGCCTGCGGGTGCTGGCGCTCACCGGCCCGGTCGCGCCCGAGACGGCCCGCAGCCTCCTGTCGTGGGACGTGCTCGAGGAGCTCGACGAGCACGGGCTCCTGCGCACCTTCCCGCAGGGGACCCAGCGCCTGATCGGCGTGTACCCGCCGTTGATCGGCGAGCAGTTCCGCCACGCGGGGCGCTCGACGGTGCAGCTCCGGCTGACCGAGGAGATCGCGGCCAAGCTCGGCGAGAACGAGCTCGTCGGGTGGGACCCGCGCGAGCGCATGGAAGCCGTGTGGCGCAGCGACGCGGCCGACAGCGTGTTCACGTCCGAGGGGCGGGACCGTACCGCGGTGCTCGACCGGTACCTGGCCGACGACGTGGCGCGACGGCGCGTCGTGCGCGGCGTCGAGTGGGAGCAGAACCCCACCCCGGCGACCGCCTGCCGGTACCTCGAGGCGCTGCTGATGGTCGGCGCCGACACCGCCGAGGCTGCGCGGGTCGTCGAGCTGACACCCGAGCAGGGAGACGGCGTCTCGCTCACGCAGCTGCGCGCGCTCGACTCCGTCCGGCTCGGCGTGCTCGGCGGTGACGTCGCCGCCGCGCACCATGCGCTGCTGCGCGACCCTCCGGACGACGTCAGCGCCGCCTTCCCGCACATGCTCGAGACGCTGCGTGCCCTGGACAAGCGCCTGACCCTGACGCTCGAGCGGGTCCCGGACGTCCTGGACGTCCATCCCGCCACGTGGGCCGCACGGGCGCTGGGGTCGCTGGTCCGCGCCGAGGCGTCGCTCGCGCTGGGCCGTCCCCAGGACGCCCTCGCACATCTCGCCGACGCCGCCGGCGACGGCGTCGAGCCGGCCCACGAGCGGGCGGCCCGGGCCGCGGAGGCCGACCTGGACGAGCGCGCGTCGACGCCTGACGACGTCCTGTCGCACACCGCCCGGATCGAGGGCGAACGCGCCGTGGTCCGCGAGCTCGCGCTGCTGCTCGACGGCGAGAGCGAGGCCGCGCTGACCCAGGCCTCGCGCCGGCTCGACGAGGCGACCGCCGCGCGAGACATCGACGGGGTGTGGGCGCACGGGTACGCGCGGTCCATGACCCTGGGTGCGCTGGGCCGGTTCGCGGAGCTGCGCGACAACGTCGGGGCCCTCCTCGCCGTCGGCGCGATACCGGCGCGGCAGGCGCACTTCGCCGTCGGGAACCTGGCTCTGGGCGCCTACGTCGTCCTGTGGCGGGGCGACCTCGACGCCGCGCGGACGCTCGCCGGCCAGGCCCAGGGCATCCGCGCGGCGCCCGGCCCGTGGCCGTTCATGTCGATCGGGTGGTTCGACGGCGTCGCCGCGGCGCGGGAGGCCGGCGACCTCGCGGGCGAGGCCGATGCCTTCTGGGCCGAGGCGCAGATGCTGGGCGAGCGCCGGTACCTGGCCGCCGCGGCGATGATGGGCATGCTCTCGCTCGGCGCGCACTCGGACCGTCAGCGCGCCGAGTGGCTCACGCGAGTCCTGGCAGACGTGCAGGGCAGGTCGCTGCGGGGCTTCGAGCCGCTCAGCGCGGCGCTCGTCGCGTCGTCGGGCGCGACCGCGACGGACATCGTGCGCGACGCGCTGACCCGCGGCACGCCGCTGGTCGCTGCCTGGGCGCTCCGGAGTGCCACGCACGAGCTGCGGGCACGGGGCGAGAGGGCCGCGGCCGACCGGCTGGTCGAGGCCGTGCGGTCGGCCGCGCTGGTGTCGCCCGAGCTGCAGGTCGTGTACGAGGCGGGCGATCCCACCGCCTCGCTCACCCCGCGGGAGCGTGAGATCGCCCACCTCGTCGGCGCGGGCCTGTCGAACCAGGAGATCGCGCGCCGGCTCTTCATCGCCGTCTCGACCGTGGAGAACCACCTCAACCGGGTCTACCGCAAGCTCGGCGCCGACGGCCGCGACCGGCTCGTCGCGCTGCTGCGGCGTTCGGCCTGAGAGCTCGCGGGCCGCCGTCGGTCCCGGGCCCGCACGTGTCGCGTCACACGAACGCCCAGCGCCGAGGGCCCGGCTCGCGGCGCCGGGTCACCGTAGGCTGACGGCCATGGACACTGAGGAGCGCCTGGCCGTCTTCATCGACTACGAGAACCTGGCACTGGGCGCACGGGAGCACCTGGGCGGCATGCGATTCGACTTCGGGCCCATCGCGGACGCCCTCGCGGTACGGGGCCGGGTCGTGGTGCGGCGGGCCTACGCCGACTGGTCGTACTTCGACGAGGACAGGCGCGCTCTGACCCGGCACCAGGTCGAGCTCATCGAGATGCCTCAGCGCATGGGTGCCTCGCGCAAGAACGCGGCCGACATCAAGATGGTCGTGGACGCGATCGAGATGGCGTTCGAGCGCGACTACATCTCGACGTTCGTCATGTGCACGGGCGACTCCGACTTCTCGCCCCTCGTCCACAAGCTGCGCGAGCTCAACAAGCGCGTGATCGGTGTCGGCGTCGAGAAGTCGACGTCCCGGCTGCTGCCCGCGGCGTGCGACGAGTTCCTCTTCTACGACCGTCTCGAGGGCGTCGACGTTCCCGACGAGGCCGACCAGCCCGCCCCCGCGCGCGGCGGGTCGTCCGGGGAGGGCAAGGGACGCCGCCGCCGCCCCGCGCCGGCCTCCGAGCAGACCCGCCGCCGGTCGCCCGAGCCCGCGCCGCAGGTGGCGTCGCCGCCCGAGCCCGAGCCGGTCGTCTCCACGCCGGACGAGCCCGACGACGAGTCCGTCGAGGCGAGCGAGGAGCCCACGATGGAGGTCCGGGTGGCCCAGACGCTGGCCGACCTGGAGTCCTCCACGAGCGGGGCCGTGACGGCCTCGGTGCTCAAGCGGACCTTGCTGCGCAAGGACCCCACGTTCAGCGAGGCCGACTACGGCTTCCGGACCTTCGGCGAGTTCCTCCGCTTCCTCGCCGACCGCAGCTTCGTCGTGCTCGCGCCGGGGCCGGCCACCGGTGACCCCGAGGTGTCGCTGCCCGAGCAGGGCGACACCGGGCAGGCGTTCGGTCTGCTGCGGGACGTCGTCGCCGAGGCCGGCGGGCCGATCCAGCTCTCCGGGCTCAAGAACCGGCTGCGCAAGCGCCGGCCCGACTTCTCGGAGAAGGCGCTCGGGTACCGCGGGTTCCTGCAGTTCTGCAAGGCCGCCGCGGCGTCGGGTGCGGTGACGCTGGCGTGGGACGACGAGACCGACGACTACCTCGTCACGGTGGGCTCGGGCTCGGGTGTCCGCCCGGCGGAGGGCGCCACGACCGTTCGGTGAGCGCGACCGGTCGTGAGCCGGGGCACAATAGCGGCGTGACGTACCGGTTCCTGCGCCTCGTCCTGTCGCTCGTGGTGTTCCTCGCCCTGCGGCCCCAGGTCACGGGCCTGCACAACGTCCCGCGCCGCGGGCCGGTCATCCTGGCGAGCAACCACCTGTCGTTCATCGACTCGATCATCATCCCGTTGGTCGTCCCTCGGCACGTCACCTTCATCGCCAAGGCCGAGTACTTCACGGGCCGGGGCCTGAAGGGCCGCGTGTACCGGTGGTTCTTCACGACCATGGGGCACGTGCCCGTCCAGCGTGACGACCCGAGGGCCGGCCAGCGCTCGCTCGAGGACGCGCTGGCCGTGCTCGAGCGCGGCGGGGCGTTCGGCATCTACCCGGAGGGGACGCGGTCGCGGGACGGCAAGCTCCACCAGGGCCGCACCGGGGTCGCCTGGCTCGCGCTCGCCGGTCAGGCGCCCGTGGTTCCCGTCGCGCTGCGCGGCACTGACAAGGTGCAGCCCGTCGGCAAGCGTCTGCCGCGGCCGTACCGGCACGTCCAGGTGCACTTCGGTGCCCCGATCGACCCGTCGCGGCAGATCACGGTCGGCGCCCGGCCCGCGCAGGTGCGGCGTGAGCTGACCGACCAGGTCATGGCCTCGATCCACCGGATGAGCGGGCAGGAGCTCGCGGCGTAGATGACGTCGCAGCCCGACGACGCAGGGCCGGTGCGGGGACGCACGGCCTGGCTGCGTCGGGCCACGGCTCCCGTGCGCAGCGTGACCACGCTCCTCGCGGGGATCTACCTGGTGCTCGGCGGCGTCGTCGCGGCCGCCTATGGCGTCCTCGTCGTGGGGTTCGTGCAGATGATGGCCGAGCAGACGCTGCGCCCGTCCGCCGTGGTGCTCGCCGTCGTCGCGGCCGTGATCGTGCTCGCGCCGCCGTTCCTCGGTGCGGTACGCACGCTCGAGATCCTCGCCGTACGCACGTTCCTCGACGTCGACGTGCCCGTGCCGCCCCGCTCGGGTCCGGCGCCGTCGGCCGCGACGCGCTGGCGCGCGGCGGCGTGGTACGGCCTGCACCTCGCGATGGGCGCGGCCGTGACGTTCGCCCTCGTCGTGGCGGTTCCGTCGGCCACCCAGCTCGGCCTCCAGGCCGCGGGCGTCGACCGTGGGCCGCTGCTCGGCCTGCTCCCGCGCGTGGACGGGCCCGGCGGGGTCGTGCTCGCGATCCTGGCCGCGATCCTGTTCCTGCTGGCACTCGCCTACGTCACCGCGCTCGCGCGCGTCGTCCTGCGCGAGGCCGCGCGGCCCCTGCTGGGGCCGGACCAGTCGGAACGGATCGCCGAGCTGGAGAACGCCGCCCGGCGGGCCGACGAGCGGGGCCGACTGGCCCGCGAGCTCCACGACTCCGTGGGGCACGCGCTGACGATCACGACGCTCCAGGCCGCAGCGGCGGCACGACAGCTCGAGTCGGACCCCGAGGCGGCGCGCCGCTCGCTCGCGGCGATCGAGGAGACCGGACGGTCGGCGATGGCCGACCTCGACCACGTCCTCGGGCTGCTGCGCGCGACCGACGGCCCCCGGCAGGGCCCGCTGCCGCCCACGCGCACCCTCGAGCAGCTGCCCGACCTCGTGGACGA
>Ga0233385_1000140_pt1 | contig 41561 bp, 75 predicted proteins | sample ElkDunMinimDraft_16_FD_191543 | JGI IMG/M metagenome (GOLD analysis project Ga0233385, IMG submission 191543) | Fecal eukaryotic communites from dung pellets of Tule Elk in California, USA - Elk Dung G36 | ecosystem: Host-associated > Mammals > Digestive system > Large intestine > Fecal | place...
CCCCGCAGCCTTGGCACGTGTGAGGAGAACGTTGATGCCTTCCGCGTCCGTCACAGTCGGCAGGTGCGAGGCGAACCACTCGACCTCTGCCTTGTGGGCAACCTGGTCCTCGGAAAGCGAGTTGAGCTTTTCCTTGATCGTGGCGACGATGGCAGACAAGCAGGTCGCGTATTCCGCGGCATCAGCGGCCGGGATGGGCATCTCCACGATCCCCGCCGGATCTTTCCCGAATGCAGACTCGGTCGGGGAGAAGATGAGGTAGCGCTGCTTGTTGATGATCGAGATGCGCGCAATCACGTCGCTGTCGGTCAGGACAAGATCCTTGGACCCGCCCGAAATCTTCAAACGCTCCTTGATGACGTCGCCGTCTTTCTGCTCGTCCATGTGAGCGATGAGCACCACATCCTTGCCGAAGCCGCGAAGCATCTTGAGGAAGGCGGAGAAGCGGACGCCGAGTTGTCCCCACCCTTGCTGGCTAAGTGCGCCGCCGTGGGACAGCTTCGAATTGCTTCGGATGATGTCCTGCGCCAGAGTGTCGAGAGCCTTCCCGACCGTATCGATGATGATCGTGTCGTAGCCGGCAACGTCAGCAGCGGAGATAGCCGCAACGTCGCGCCAGTCCGAAACCTGCACCGTGTCCTTGCGATCGACGGCGCGATGGGCGCCCTTGTCGAAGTCGAGAAGAAGGGGGCGGGAAGCGGTAAAGGCGAGGCTGGTTTTCCCAAGCCCGGGTTGCGAATAGATCGTGACGCAAAGGGTCTCGACCTTGATGGGTTCGTTGGAGTGGGTAACCTTGATTGGCATCAGTGCGTCCTCTGCTTGCGCTGGAGTTCTTGTTCGATGATCGCCTTGGCTTCTTCTTCCCCGAGGCGAGATTTTGCGTTGAGGAAGGCGGCGCGGAGTTCGAATGCGGCGTACGCATCCTCGAATTCCTGCTGCTCTGCTTCCTCTTGGGTGGGGAGTGCCCCTGCCATGAAGTTGTCGGGGGAGGTCATGGCTGGGCCTCGGCTTTGGCGATGGTGCTGTCGATGTAGGCAACGTCATGATCTTCGCTGCGCAGGAAACGGCGAGCGTATTTCAGGGCAGCGAGCAGATCAGGAGCGGCCGCGATCAGTTGGGCATTAGCAATATGCTCGGCTTCCGTGCCTACGATGGGCTGCAGCTCAAAGATCGGCATAGGGTGCATGGTGGAGAGGTACAAAGACCCCGTATCGCCCTGATACTTTCCCTCGATCTGCCATGGTCCAGGTGTATGGCTCATCGTCCGCTCTCCTGCGCTATACGGTCCAGCCTCTGCTGCTCCGGGTGTCCTTCGAAGTAGAAGCTGCCGGCCACGAGAAGGAGGCAGAAGGCAACGGTGACGGCGTTGCTGATGGCGACATTCAACCGGACGCGTTCTGCTGCAAGCCCGTCGTTGATGGCCTTGGCACGGGCGAGGGAGGCCTTCGCGCTTTCGAAGGTACCGAGGTCGGTGCGGTTAGGAAGCATCGTCGCCTCCTGCGAGGGCGGCGCGGGCTCTGATCGCGGCCATAATTTCCTTGACAGTCGTCCACGGGACGCTGACGTGTCGGAAGCACTCCTCCCCGTCTTCATCGCGGTCTTCGATGGTGAAGCTGAATTCGCCACAATAGGCCGCTTTGGTTCCAGCGCTTGGCTCCAGCGCCTCCCGGAGCCGTGCTATCTCGGCATCCTTGGCGGCGAGGTCGCTGGCTGCATCAATGCACGTTTGCGATTCTTCAGAGACATTCCCTCCGTTGCAGGAGGTGTGCCAATCTGCGAAGGAGTTTAGGCGCTTGATAATGTCGTTCATGCCAGCCTCGCTCCGTTGACCTGCTGCAGTCCCGCCGTGCGGTGGTTCCACGTTGAATGTTCGCGGGTGGCGTTGTAGACTTGCGGGAAGGCCGGTTCGTCGTCGTCGCCGCGAACAGCTTCCGAGAACGTCGCCTGCGCATTCCGGCCGATCGACGTCTTCTCGTTCTGGATCTCGTCTGCGATTGCCCGGAACAGAGACTTCTTGAAGCTCGGGTGATCCTTCGGGACGCCACCGCAGGCGGTGAGGTGGAAGCCGCCATCAAGCGTGACCTCCGAGACGAAGAAGCTATCGTCCTCGCCAGGATACGCGCTCTCGAGCGTTGCCTTCCCGTAGAGCATCATGCCCTCGACCTTTACGCCGTCGATGACTGGCTGCAGTTCTTCGAACTCAATCTGGATTTCGATGCTGTCTGCCATTGTCGGTTACTCCGGTTGAGTGGAGGGGGAGCGGGCGGCGAGCATGGCGTCGGCCATCGCGTAACGGACCCCGGCACTGAGGCGGAACCGTTCTTCGTTTGGAAGATCACGCCACCAGCTGTCGAATGTCCCGATGCTTGTCTGGGCGTCCCTCCAGACCTGATTGCTGCCGTAGGTCAGGCCAGCATGAGATACGATCTCGGCATACCCCGGCTGGTCAGCGTGGACCGCGAAGTAGTCGCGGAGGCTCATGCCAGAGTGCCCGCCCTGCTCATGGTTGCCGTGGCCGAAGGCAGGCCCGCCGTCTTCGACCTTCTTCGCCCGAAAGACTGGCGGCTCGTTATTGCTGTCTGCCATGTTCTTTTTCCTTGTCCCGGTGTGCAGGAGGAGGGGGTGGGGTTAGGCTACGGGCGCGGGCCGTGGGTGATGAACTTGATCTGCCCAGCCGCAATCTGACGTGCGTAGCGGGCCTTCTGACGGTTGCTGGAATGGGGATAGGTCTTTCCGGTGCGGCGGCGCTTTCCCTCGCCCGGCTGGGCAACACCGAACTGTTCTCTGACTTCCGCCGGTGCTCCGATAAGGGCTGCGGCAAGTATGGCTCCTGCCATCGATGCGTATCTGCTCGTTCTCATCTGCCGTTCTCCTTCTTGTATGGTGCGAGAGAAAGGATCTCTCGGGTGGGGGTTCAGGCCTTGAACAAAGCTTCTGCGACACGTGCGAACTCGTACCTGCTCTTCTCGTTGATGTTCTTTGCGGCTTGAGCGACGAGCTGTTTGGAGAGCATGTCCCCGATTTCGGCGGAGGCCTTGATGGCGGCGGCGAGGATCGCGCTCTTTTCGGAAGCCAGATAAGCCTTCACTTCCGGCATGATCTCGGTCTGCATGAACTCGGCCACGACCGTTCCGATTTGATCGCGCATGGTCCACTGGTGGTTTGAAAGCAGACCGTCGATAAGCCTCTGCTTCACCTGCGCCTGAATGTCGGCTTTGTTGGCATCTAGAAATTCTTTGAGGTCTTCCTCGGTCACTGTCTTCTTCCTCTCCGTTGGTGCGATCCTGATGGAACGGTGTGGGGTTGCGTTAGGCGGCGCGTGCCGCGTCCATTGCCTGTGATTTGCTCTGGAAGGTCTGGTTTACGCAGCGCATCGAGCCCACGACGGCGATGAAGCCAGCCTTGACGCTGTAGACAGCGCGGTCGCCTTCGAACCATTCCAGCTTGCCTGCGCGGCAGAGATTGTGGGGGTGGTCGTTGAGGTCGATGATCTGCATGTCCGTCTCTCCGTTGGTGCGATCCTGATGGACCGTTGTGGTCACTTTCGAAATCCGCCGACGAGGGCGGATGCCGAAGGCGATCAGCAGTTGAAGTAGTGGAAGCGCCCCATGGGCTTGCGGTAGTTGAACCAGTCCTCTTCCTTGTCGAAGACGGCCAGCAGAACCTTCCCGGCCCAGCCGCTGCCACGGGCGAACTCGGCAATACGTCCATCGTCGAGCTTGAAGACGCGGGTGGTGCTATCGTTCGACCAGAAGCGCGTCGTGTGGCTGAAGGGCTTGTAGAAGTTAAAGCCTTTGATGTTGGCTTCGAGAAACTTAGAGACTTCCGCACCTTCGATCTGCAGGGACGGCTCGACGTTGTTCTTTGTCGTCGATGCGACGTAGCCGTTGTAAATTGCTGCCTGCTGTCCTGCCATCTCCGTCTTCCTCTCCGTTGGTGCGATCCTGATCTGCCGAAGCGTCTTCGAGGTCGCTGGTGGTGTCGGGCAGTTTTGCTCATGCCCAGGAGCCTTTAGGGGTTGATCCGTTTTTGGCTGTGAGCCAGGCCGGCGCCGATCGATCAGTTGTCGCTATTCAGAAACAGGGTGAAGGTGGTACTTCGCATCCCGCTATCCTCTTGCTGTTGGCGTTAGGGCGAAACCGCGATCCTGATCTGCCGAAGCGTCTTCGAGGTCGCTGTCTGCCCGTCCTTTATCGGACATTTTGTCCAACGTGTCAACGGGTAAATTGGACGATTTGGCAAATTGTTCTTGCAAACGGATTTCGGAAGGGGGATAAAGAAAAACCCCAGCCATTGCGGGCCGGGGTTCTGAATGCTGTTGGTTGGTTGAAGACAGTGGCAACAGCGACGTTTCGTAACGTTATAGTATTACCACTGGGCGCGGACAAAGTACAGCCCCACTCCGAAAGACCGAAGGGGTGTCCGCCGTGGCTCTACCAGGAGCGACGAAAAAGTGCGGTCAAGATCTGGCGCTGGTGTCGACTAGATCGGAAGGGGTGACGGGCGGCTCCGGCGGTCAAGATCACTTCCTGCGTAGGGGCTAACCTGCTTGTCGTAAGACTGCGGGCTTAGTCCTCCTATGTTCGGGGCTCTAGGCTCACCAACGGTCAAGGAGCTTAGGAAGAACGTAGGTAGAGGGGACATAAACTGCGAACCGCGCAGAGAAAAAACCGTCGCCTCGCCATTAACCAAATCGTTAATTCTTTGACAGGCGTCAATTTACCACTTGATAAATATGTGCTGTTTTGGAACAAATAATACAAAAGTCGGGGGGGGTGGGATGCCAAAGTCTTCGCTGGAAGTCGCGCTAAGCGAAATGACGGACAGCGAAAAGGAGGCATTCGAGACCGTCGTCAGTTGCCTCGAATGTGCCGCTTGCGGGGAGTGCCAGATAGCGAGGCGCTTGTTTCAGCAACCTCTTTGGCAACTCGCTGCTGACGATTCCCAAGTGCGTCAACGCGCTGAAGAATGTCAGCGTCGGAGGGCATCTTTCGGGCGATCAGGACGGGTCTTAGCCGTTCGCGTGGCTTGCCCAATATAAGGTGTTCGAGGTCGCAGCCGATGATGCGGCAGAACTTCGGCACCAGGTAGACCGGCAGCGGGCTTCTGGTCTCATACTTCCTATAACGATCCGGCGGCACGTCTAGCAGTTCCGCCATCTCGGCAGCGGTCATGTTCGTTTCCTCCCGGAAACGCTTCACGCGGCCGCAGTACTCGTTGTTAAAGACGAACTCTTCCGATTCACTCATGCGGCGATCCTATCATTGGACAGAAAATCCAACTTGATACAAATTGGCCATTGACTTGTTGGACAATTTGTCCGATAAGAAATCATGAGCATCAAAAACGCACCCCCGAAGTGGACCGAGATTGTAGCAGCGGCGAAGGCCGAAGGCGCTGGCGAATGGGCTATGCGCAAATGGCTTGAGCGTTGCGAGATTCCGGCCGGCTGGAAGCTGAAAATCATGCAGCGGACGCGGGGCCGATTGAAGCTTACCGACATGGAGATTTCGCCCCACGTGGAGGCAGCGGAATGACCATCCCAAGCAAAGCAAAAGGTGACGGCATGAGCGAGTGGCAGGACATCAGCAGTGCGCCGAAGGATGGGAAAGACGTCCTCTTGTTTTGCGAAGCTACCGGCGAGCAATTCGTCGGCTTCAGCGACGGGCGAAAGGACAACCGTTACCAGTTCGCGACAACCCATACAGGGCGGCGGCTGATGTGTGAGCCGAGCCACTGGATGCCTCTCCCTTCTCCTCCCCACCCTCACTCCTCCAAACCCGTAGAGGTGACGGCATGACCCAATGGGGCACTGGCTTTCCCGGCAACGAACTCCCCACCGACAACACCGAAGGCGGGGAGTGGATCAAGCACGACGGCAAGGGAATGCCGGTCGGTGAAGATGACCGCGTGGTCGTTCTCTTCCCTGACGCCTTCGCTGCCCCCGAAATCCGGGCCGGATACTGGCACGGCAAGACCGAAGAATGCAGCAGCTGGCTCTGGCCGAACGGTGTGCCGACAAAATCGCGCATCATCGCCTACCGCGTGGTGAAGCCATGACCTCCACCACGAAAGACACCCAGCTAGATCTAGATTGCCAGCACGCGATCGAGGCAACCCCAGGCGCGCCCAAGTGGCAGCGACCCAACGTAGGGAGAAGTCATGAGCCGGAAGAAGCCATCTGTAAAACGTGATGGCGTTGCCGCTCGCAACGCGTTCATCGTGGACGCTTACAGCAAGAATACCCCTATCAAAGATATCTGTGCAGCCACCGGACTGACCTACGGCAGCGTTAAGGTGATCGCACATCGTCTCGGGTGCACGAAGAAGATGCGGACGGTGAGAACCATCAACGAAGCCATTTACTGCCGGGCACGAGATTTCATACGGCGCCACCCGACCTTGGCGACGGAGATCGGTCGGCAGGTTGCTGAACTCTCGGGCTCCAGCGCCGTGACCAAGACGGACAGGCTGGCGATGACGGCGAGGCAGAAGGAGGTCTTCGACTTCATCGCCAAGTACACGGCCGAACAGGGCGGAGTTTCTCCGTCGTTCGACGAGATCAAGGATTACGTCGGCCTCCGTTCCAAATCTGGCGTCCATCGCATCATCACTGCTCTTGAGGAGCGCGGGTTGATCCGCCGGCTGGAGAACCGGGCTCGGTCGATCGTCCCGGCGGAGGCGGCGTGACATGAACTGGCAAATGCTCAATTCGGCTGCGGCCATCATCCTCGCCATCCTGATTTTCATAGCTCTCTTTCCAAAGACAGGAGCATGACATGACCGAAGACAGCATCACCCGTCAGCTTGTGAAGTCGCTCTACTCCAGCCTCGGCCGCTTCGTCAGCAAGTTGAACGAAGACCTTGGAACTGGAACGGAAGCCCCGGCTCCTGCGACAGGTATCTCCCCGCTCGACAAGGGCTGGACGTATCGCAAGGGCGACGAGATCGGCATCCGCGAGCGGTACGACCGGGACTGCATCTGATGGAGCGCTTCCTAGCTGGCGTTCTGTTCGGGTTCGTCATGGGCGGCATCGTAACAACTGGGGTCTTCGGCATCTGGAAGGATGCCGGCCGCGAGAAGTGTGAAGCAGCGAACAACGTCTACCGGTGCGAGTACGTCGGCCAGTGGCAGCCGGCTCCACCGAAACAAGACTGACGGCGGCACCGTAGCGCTTTCTCTCCTCCTTGCGGCGCTAACGAGATCCACCGTCACAGCAGGCTCCCGGCTTCCTCCTCCTCCGAGCCGGGGGCCTGCGACCAGACCAGAATGCGAGGGCGCTTGAAATCAGCGACCAGACGAACTGCGAGGACGCCGATGCTTTCCCAGCAACCAGCGTCCTCGTCTTCCCCAGCCCAAGGCGGCGGCAGCGGGGCAGGGAACGGAATTAGTTTTGCGGTTTGGCCCAGAGGCGGACCGAAGGACGGCGAGATAAGCCCGGCAAGGCCTGCCTCGTCGTCACCAATGGAAGTGCTTCGGTTGCTCATGTGCGTCTCCTTCTGACGAGGGACAACATGGCAGAGAGGCACAGGAATGTACGGAAATAAGGGTTCACGATCCGGCAATTCGATTTCCGGATCTGGAAAGAAGTCCGAGGCAGAGATGACCAGCATAGCACTTCAAGAGGCCATCCAGTGGAACACCGAACTGATGAACCGCGAGTTCCAGGGGCGTGGCGACAAGGACTATTTGATCAGGCACCGTCTGTCCGAGAAGACGGGCGTTCCTGAAAGCTACCTCTTTCGGCTGCAGCACAAGTCGCGGGGGATGAAGGATGTCGCAGGCGAATATTACCGGCGTTTGAAGCTCTACTACGAGCAGGCCTGCGAGATGCACGAGGAAGCGGCAGACGGCTATCGCGCCGAACGCCTAAAGCTAAAGGCCGATCATGAAAAGACTGACGAAAAGCCTGCTGCGGCGGGCAAGGGAGTGGCTGTTCCTACAGTGGGCAAGGCTAACCGAAAGAAGGCGTGAATAGATGTTTCTAGGCCTGATCTACGCGATGACGGCGGCGGGTGTGGACGCAGTCACAGGGAAGTTCTGGGACGGCGTTCTGTGGCCCTACCACCTTGGAAAAATGATTGGGAAGGCGATCAAGGCCGCCCCCACCGACGACACGAAGAAGGACAACTGAGATGGAAGTAGCACGCGACCAACTCCGCAGCTTCATCGAGCGAATAGAACGACTCGAAAGCGAGAAGAAGACGATCGCGGAAGACATTCGCGACGTGTTCGGGGAGGCCAAATCACAGGGCTTCGACACCAAGATCATGCGCAAGGTTCTCGCCCTCCGAAAGAAGGACGACCAGGAGCGGATGGAGGAAGAACTGATCCTCGACCAATACCTGATCGCGCTGGGAATGCAGCCGGACCTTTTCGAAGAAGCCGCATAGCCACCCATCCACACCACCAAAGACAGGCAGAGAGATGAGCAACGAAGCGAACAACGGCACCCCCGCTCCCTGGTCACATTTGCGGGTGCTTAGGCCGGTACCTTACGACCACGATATCACGCTGGAGTCGCGCACAGCTTCCAGCGGAAACGTTGATGGCGCTGACCCTCGCACGGTTCTTTTGGCTGTCCTCGGCTGCACCGAAACGTGGGTAGGTGACGCTCGGATCATTGGCAACGTCCGCGCCGTCGATATCGCCGTAGCAATCCGAGCAGCCCTCGCCACCACGGAGGGCTCGCCATGAAGATGCCGATCGACAAAGACTGGTTCCAAAATCGCGCAGCGGCCGAGGGCGATCACGAGATCGGCGCTGGTGGCAATCGCAAGACGATGACGCTCAACCTGACTGACGAAGAGATCGAGCAGCTTCAGAAGCTCATTGACGACCATCGCGGGACCATCATCCCCGTGCCGCGTGGCGGCGTCGAGCCAGATTGGCATGATGCCTTTCTTCGGATGCGCCTCCGCTTCAAGCGGTTAGAGCAAGCTGCCTCACGCGTAGTCGCTGAGACGGACCGCATTCACGACAATGAGCCTTGGCCGGTCAAGTACCGGGCGCCCTATGAGGCAATCACCGTGCTCCGAGGAGTGTTGGCGGAGGTTGAAACGCCACCCCCATCACCCCAACCGAGGGAGGAGGCAGCATGACCCCTCCCAAGCAGACCCTCATCGTAGCCCTCAAGCTACCAGACGGCTCCTACAAGCTCCTTAGCATAGCAGAGAAGAGGGAGGGGAAGAAGTGATCCAGTTCCTAGACGGGCGCGTTACGCTCTATCCCGGTGACTGCCTCGAGGTTCTTGCCTCTCTGCCGGAGAATAGCATCGACAGTGCCGTAATGGATCCGCCCTATCACCTCACGAGCATCGTGGAGCGGTTCGGCAAGGAAGGCGCTGCGGAAGCCAAGGCTGGCGAAACCGGCGCCTTCAAGCGGGCCTCTGCGGGCTTCATGGGAAAGCAGTGGGACGGCGGCGATATAGCCTTTCAGGTTGCCACGTGGGAGGCCGTCAAGCGCGTTCTCAAGCCCGGCGGGTATATCCTGGCCTTCGCGTCCACTCGTGGCTTCTGGCGCATGTCTGTGGCGATTGAGGATGCAGGCTTCATCACTCATCCGCTGATTGCATGGGTGTTCGGCTCTGGCTTCCCGAAGGCGACCCGCCTCAAGGCCGAAGGTTACGATGGCTGGCGCTACGGCGGGCAGGCGCTCAAGCCGGCCATCGAGCCGATCTACATGGGGCAGAAGCCTTTCAGCGAGAAGACCGGCACGGCTAACGTGCTGCTGCACGGTACCGGAGCGGTGAACATTGATGGCTGCCGAGTGGATGGTCAGCCTGCCGCTTGGGGAAATCAGACGGAAGGTACGGGTGGCTACCGGCTGCACAAGCGCAGTGAGCCAGTTGCTCCAAGTGATAAAGGACGCTGGCCTGCTAACCTCATTCACGACGGCAGCCCGGAGGTCGTAGATTCTTTCCCGGAGACGGACGGCAGCAGCCAACGGATTGGCGTCAGGTCAGGCAAGAAAACCGGCGTACTCGGGGAATTCGTCGGTCAAGACAACGTGGTAATGGGGCATGATGATGAAGGGGGCTCTGCAGCCCGCTTCTTCTACTCCGCGAAGGCCGACGCTGACGACCGCATAGGCTCGAAGCATCCCACGGTGAAGCCGGTAGATCTGATGCGGTACCTCGTGCGGCTGGTCACGCCTCCCGGCGGTACCGTCCTCGACTGCTTCGCCGGTACCGGAACAACAGGCGAGGCCGCATGGCGGGAAGGTTTCAATGCTGTCCTGATCGAGCGTGAGCCGGAGTACCAGCAGGACATCGCAGAGCGGATGCGCCTTTGCCTCGCTGGGCCTGATGAAAAGCGCCGAGAGATCATCAAGCGCCGTGGCCTTGCTGACGATGATGCTGGCCCACTCTTCGGAGGTGCCGCATGACGGCAACCCTCTCCGCCAAAGAGTTCCAGTCTCTCACCAAGCCGAAGCGGTCCAAGTACGGGAACAAGAAGACCGAGCGGCACGGCATCATCTTCGACAGCATCAAGGAGGCCGACAGGTACGACCAGCTTCTGCTGCTGGAGAGGGCCGGCGAGATCAGCCACCTGGAGCGGCAGGGCAAGATCTACCTCATGAGCGGCAACACGCATGTCCGGTACGACAGCGGGCGGAAAGCCTACTGGAAGTTCGACTTCGCGTACTTTTGTTACAAGCGCAACAAGCGAGTGATCGAGGATGTGAAGGGCGTGAGGACGGATGTCTTCAAGCTCAAGAAGGCGGTGCTCCTCGCTTGCTACCCCGGCATCCACATCGAGGAAATATAGCATGACCGGACCAGAGAAAGAAGCACTCGCCGTTCTGGAGCCCTTCCTTGGCGAAGAGCTTGCGAGGGACATCATCGCCCACCGTCGCGGCCTCAAGGCCCCGCTCACCGGCAGAGGCGCAAAGGCCCTTGTTCGAGAGTACCAGCAGACGGGCAACGCAGTCTCCGCGGCAGAGCATCACCTGAATATGGGGTGGCGCGGGTTCTCCGCCGCCTGGATGCAGCCCCGCCAAGGTCGCCAGTTCCACGACAGCAACAACCCCATGCCGAAGCCTTCAGCCAACTACGGCTCTCCCAAGCCTGCGAATGATGAGCCGGTGGTGGTGGACGAGGCACGGCGCAAAGAGCTTGCCGATCTGGCCCGACGTGTCGCGAGGGGGATGCGCGGATGAGCGTCATCCTTGGAGACTGTTTTGATCTGCTTCCCACAATCCCGGATGGGTCCGTGTCTCTCGTGCTTGCTGATTTGCCCTACGGGACGACGCAGAACAAGTGGGATAGCGTGCTGGACCTGGCAAAGCTCTGGGGCGAATATAACCGCATCTGCACGGGGGCCGTCATCCTTTTCAGCCAGGGCGTATTCACTGCCCAGGTCATCGCCTCTAACGTGGGTGCCTTTAAATATAAGCTGGTTTGGGAGAAATCGAAGCCGACGAACTTCCTTAACGTAAGCAGGCAGCCGCTCCGCAAGCACGAAGACATCTGCGTCTTCTATCGATCGCAGCCAACCTACAATCCCCAGAGATCGGATGGCAAGCCCTATAGCAAGGGCGTGCGGAAGGATCAAATGACGGGCTCGTACGGTGAATTTGCGCCCGTGCTGGTGGCCAGTGAAGGCGGCAGGCACCCTACGGATATTATCTACCACAAAACGGCAGAGAGCGAAGGCCCAGTCGTTCACCCGACGCAGAAGCCAGTTGGTCTGCTGGAATACCTTATCAAAACATATAGCAACCCAGGCGACGTCGTACTCGATAACGCAATGGGTAGCGGTTCAACATGCGTAGCTGCCATGCGGACGGGCAGGAACTTTATAGGCATCGAGAAGGACGAGAAGTATTTCGCTATAGCCAGCGAGAGACTGCGAGCCGAGAGGGTTGCAGCATGATCGACTGGAAGCTCCGCCAATCCCAGCAGGTAGAGAAGGAGCGCAGGCCGTACATCGAGTCCTGCACTCTCGAGCAATTCAGAAGCAAGGCGAAGGAGTACCCCGCCGGCAGTGTCTATCACTGGGCGCTGGGAGCCGTCTACGGCCCTCCGTCAGACAAGAGGAAGAGCGCATGAGTATCCACCAATCAGAATTGCACCGGCAGCAGGAGGCATGGAAGGCGGCACGAGCAAGGCTGTTCAGTTCCAAGCCGGCGCAGGCGGCGCCAACGTATCACCCGACCCCGAACCCAGTACTGGCGAGGAGCGTACGCAGGAAGCCGAAGCTCCCGGTTTGGCGGATTGAGCCGACCCGCTTCGATAGCCACATTCACGATTACCGTGAGATGTCGGGCCGACCTATGGCGGCATTTATAGCGCAGCGCGCTTGTGACTTTGGCGTCACCTACAAGGATCTCACGCAGAGGGGACGGCTCACCTTCCAGATGGCGGAGATCCGCGACAGGATCGCGGCAGAGTACCTCTTAGAGAATCCGACGACGCAATGGACAGCGCTCGGCCGAGCCTTCAATCGCGACCACACATCGATCTATTACGGCGTTCACAAGGTATGGGCAGCGGAAGGGAATGAGGAGTCCCGGAAGAGGATAGCCGCTCGCTCCGAGCGCATGAGGCGCTTCCACTCATCCCGGAAGGAGTCCGTCTGATGAACATTGCCGTTTCCCCCTTCAAGTGGACTGTCGAGATTACCGAGATCGCCGCTGAAATGTGGAACGCTAATAAATCAGCACGCGAGATAAGCGAGGCTATCGGCGTTTCACGTAGCGCAGTGATCGGCAAGGCAAACCGGGACAGAACAAGGTTCAAGGCGAAGGGCAGGGGTTTTTGTTCCCCGCCAAAGTCTCGCAGATCCAGACGCTCTACCACGCCTCGGACACCTGTCTCAAAAGACAAGACGACAAGGCACGAGACGTTGATGCAGAAGGCTGAAGCCGCCGCCAAGGAAGCGGGGCTCCTGTCGCTTCCGGAGCCAACTGAATACGACGCAGGACGACTGGAAGTCGCGAAGCACCTCCTCGGCCTTGGCAAACACGAATGCAGGTGGCCCCTCAATAACGGCGGGCCATTCATGTTCTGCGCGGAGGAGGCGGAGGCTGGGCCGTACTGCCCGCATCACGCGCTTCGCAGCGTATCGGCATATCCAGCGGCAGCAGAATAACCACGCAACACGAGGGACAGGCATGAAGGCGGCAAAGCGGCGCATAAAGCAAAAGGCCCCGAAGATCGGCGGGGAACCGATCCTGCATATCGTGGACGTGGATAACCCCACCTATTCACGAGAGCACGACGGCGCGAAGGCAAACCCCCGGCGCATCCCTGCGGCGATGAATCTGCGGGAGAGCCCGATTGCCATGATGGCAGCACGCGGTCATCTGGACGAGCACCAGGTACAGGCCGCGGTTCGCTTTCGTCGCCTGTGGGAAACCCTCGGCGGAAAGGGCGCTGGTTCGTTCGACTACAGCCGGGAGCCGGTAGATGGCGGCGGTCCTCGTGAACCGATCACCGACCGCCAGATAGACGCCGGCCTGCGGTTGAAGGAATGCCAGACGTACATCGGCCGTCGCGCCTTCATCATCGTGGAGAAGGTGGCAGGTGAGGGGAGGAGCATTGCCGAGCTTGGCACCACCCACCGGGAGCGGACAACGCTTGCGGATTACCTCAAGGATGCGCTGGACGATCTGGCCTCGCTGTGGGGCTACCGGACGAGGCAAAGATCTGCGGCAAATCAGCGATAAGGGTCTTGTAATGTTATAACTCGCCATATATTGTTTTGCTAGTTAGGTGATTTGCCCCCGCGTGAGAGGCGCTTTCACCGGATAAGTGTTATAACATTACATCAGGCCAAGGCCGTGTAGAGCGGCATACCGAGCGCGAATGCTCGGACTAATACGCGGGTATCATCGAGGCGATGTAACAGCCTTCCAAGCTGCGAAGAGGAGTTCAACTCTCCTTGCCCGCTCCAATTCTCGTTCGTAGCTCAACTGGTAGAGCGCCTGACTTTGGATCAGGAGGTTCCTTGTTCGAGCCAAGGCGAGCGAACCAGATCGGGAAGGTTAGGCTCTCACCCGTAATCGCTGCGGCGACCGGCGTCATTCCGGCCTTCCCGACCCCCACAATGACCCTGCCGGTTGAGGCTAGGAAATCACCTCGAAACCCTTGCGGCATAAGGCTTTCAGGGGTGCCGGCTGCAGAATGGAAACCAGCCTTCCCGACCAACTCATGCAGTTCTTACATCAGTTCAGCCAACCCCGCCCCGGAAACGGAGAGCGGGGCTTTCTCATGGAGATGGTGATGTGGACCTTCACGGGGATCGCGCTGCTGCTGGTTTACATCGCGGCGGGCATGCTGACGTTGATATCCATGTTCGATGCTGCGCCGACCATCACAGCTGCCATCGCTTTCGCAGGCCTGATGGCCTTCGTGGTTTACGCCCCATGACCACCCCCGAGGAACGTGACCACGCCTGTGCAGCGTGCATTAGAGGCGCCAATGACCGCAGAAGTCGTACAGTTCCACCCTGGCACAGTTGGTCTTTGGATTCCTTGACGAATCCGGCTAAATACCTTAGATTTGCGTCAAGGGTGGATGGTGCCGAAAGGGTTCGCGGAGCGGGCCTGAATCCGAAGGGATAGGGCCATCTGCTCCACTTTCTCAAAGTTGAAAATTCCAAATATGGCACCCGCGATCCGGCCACGCAGTATCGGCGATCCGATCGTCATAAGCAGCCTGGACATGATCCGCACCATCGCAAGCGAAGCGGGGCTCACGCTCTGCAGCGTGCATTAGGCTCTCACACAATTTCAGGAATCCGAATGGTTCGGATAGGCGGCTGCGGCCGTCGCTTTCAGCATGAGGAAAATCCAATGTCAGAATTAGTCAAGGTAGAGTACCGGGTCAAAGCGAAGACCACATACTTCATCACGCGCTACTGCCAGTTCGGGGACGGTGGCTCTGTCACTGAACAAGGGGAATTCAGGGATGCACTGACAGCCCATCGGGCGGCTGAAGGCCTGTGCATGGCAGAGGCGCGCTTCCAAGGCATATCGGAGGATGACCCGCGACTGGTGTGGCCCGAGCCTCTGGTTTACGGCGAAATAAAAGGGGCGGCGGCCGGAGACGACCCGGCTCCACCTTCCTGCGGCACCCTCTCGCGTCCCGCTAAGGTTGCACTCTAACACGGTAGGTGGCCTCGATCACGGGGCCGCTACCTTCGGAGGTAGAAATGACCACTATCCTGATCATCGTCCTCGTTCTCCTGCTCGTTGGCGCCCTTCCTTCGTGGCCTCACTCTGCAGCATGGGGATACGGACCATCGGGCCTTCTCGGCGTCTTGCTTGTCGTGCTGCTGGTGTTGCTGTTGATGGGGCGCGTGTAATGGCGCAGATCTTGAACAACATAGAGTTGGCCCAGCCAATCCAGCCGCATTCCTTTCGGTTCATCAGCCCGATAGATGGGACGGCGGTTTCGTTCGACCATATGAACCAGAGCAGCATCCTCTTTCACGAGCTGCAAAAGGCCGGCGAACTGATCCGCGAACTCCGCGCAGAGGTCGAGGCGCTCAAATCTAAAGTAGGTTGATTTAGATATGGCACCCGGCATCAAGACAGGCGGCAGGAAGAAAGGCACGCCGAACAAGACCACGGCTCTCCTCAAGGACGCGATCCTGCAAGCGGCTACGAACGCAGGCGGCGGCGACCTGACCAATTACCTGCAGGTGCAGGCGATGGAGAACCCCGCACCGTTCATGGCTCTGCTGGGGAAGGTTCTGCCGATGACTGTTGCCGGCGATCCTGACGCGCCGCTGAACGTCGTCACTCGAATTGAGCTTGTTGCACCGAAGAAATGACCACCGCCCAGCTTGAGCTTCCTCCGAAGCTTATCCCGGTATTCGAGGGAGAAGCGCGTTACCGCGGCGCATATGGTGGCCGCGGCTCAGGCAAGACCAGATCGTTTGCGCTGATGGCGGCTGTTCGTGGCTATCAGCTCAGCATGGAGGGAAAGACCGGCGTCATCGTCTGCGGGCGTGAGTTCATGAACTCGCTGCAGGAGTCGTCCTTCGCGGAAGTCAAGGCGGCGATCGAGTCCGAAGACTGGCTTGCCGCACACTACGAGATTGGCGAGAAGTACATCCGCACGAAGGACAGGCGGATTGAGTTCGTCTTCATCGGCCTTCGTCACAACCTGGACAGCATCAAGTCAAAGGCGCGCATCCACCTGATCTGGGTGGATGAGGCGGAGCCGGTCAGCGAAACGGCATGGCAGAAGGTCACGCCGACCGTTCGTGAGACGGACTCGGAAATCTGGGTGACATGGAACCCGGAGCGCAAGAATAGCGCCACACACAAGAGGTTTCGCGAAGCGCCGCCGCATCGCTCCAGGATTGTCGAGATGAACTACATCGACAATCCGTGGTTCCCGCACGTTCTTGAGGAAGAGCGCCGCAACGACCTGGAGAAGCGGCCGGACCAGTATGCTCACATCTGGGAAGGCGATTTCGTCACGGTTGTCGAAGGTGCTTACTTCGCCCAGGCCTTGTCGATCGCCAAGGCAGAGAAGCGCATCACTCACGTAGCCCGTGATCCTGTCGCGCAGGTGCGGGCCTTCTGGGACATCGGCGTGCGCGATGCCTGCGCCATCTGGGTCGCTCAGTTCGTCGGACGGGAAATACGGGTTATCGACCACTACGAGGCAGTCGGCCAACCGCTGGCAGCTCATCTCGAATGGTTGAGGGCCAGCAAGTACGGCAACGCGATCTGCGTTTTGCCTCATGACGGGGCGCACATGGACGCGGTGACAGCCATTCGCTTCGAGGACCACATTGCAGCGGCCGGCTTTGAAGTCGATACGATCCCGAACCAGGGCAAGGGTGCAGCCGCAAAGCGCATCGAGGCAGCGCGGCGCCTGTTCCCGTCCATATGGTTCGACGCTGAAAAGTGCGAAGGCGGCATAGACGCTCTCGGCTGGTATCACGAAAAGCGAGACGATGAGCGGGGCATAGGCCTTGGGCCAGAGCATGACTGGGCCTCTCACTCGGCTGACGCATTCGGCCTGATGTGCATCGCATACGAGAAGCCGGAAACACCTGCACAGCGCCAGCGCTACTCCAGCCGCGCCACCAGCGGTGCATCTGCCTGGGGATCATAAGGATATCACATGCAGTATGATGACGCAGACGGCGCCGTAGCAGCGGAGGCCGACGAAGCCCCGCGCAAAGACCATGGCGACCTGCTGATGCGGCTGAAGGGCTGGTATCAGAAGGACATCGTCCGCGTCCAGAAATGGCGCAAGGAAGCAAGAGAGAGCTTCCAGTTCTTCGCGGGTGAGCAGTGGTCCGACGACGATAAGGCCGCTCTGGAACTGAAGAACCGCGTTCCCGTGGTCTTCAACCGGATCGCACCGCTGGTCAATGCCGTCGTTGGCTCGGAGATCAACAACCGCCGGGAGGTTCAGTACATCCCGCGTGAGCTTGGCGATGCGCAGGCAAACGAGATCCTGACCGCGGCCGGCGAATGGTTCCGTGACCAGACCGGCGCAGAGGATGAGGAGTCCGACGCTTTCGAAGATGCTGTCGTCGCCGGCATGGGCTGGATCGATACGCGGCTTGATTTCGAAGACGACCCGGACGGCGCGCCGAAGATCGAGCGCATCGACCCGTTCGAAATGGTCTGGGACATCAACGCCTCGAAGCCGAACCTGCAGGATTGCGAGCGGCTGTTTCGCGTCAAGGAACTGTCGTGGGCCGAGGCACAGCAGCTATTCCCCGGCGTAGAGCGAGGCGAACTCAACGCGACGTGGGCGCGCTCGGGCAATGATGTCACCGACCCGCATGACCAGGATGCAGCCGACGACTATGACGGCACGCAGAACGATATGGTTGGCGATGCCGGCCTGACGCGCAACTGCCTTGTCGTCGAAGCAAGGTGGTTCGAGCGCGAGCCGTTCTATCGCGGCCCTGATCTTCAGACGGGAGAGGTGCGGGAGTACACAGAGGAGCAGGTTGCTCTCATCCGCAAGTCCATTCCGCAATTCCCGGCCGTCAAGCAGACGCGCAAGGTTGTTCGCCGCGCCTTCATCGGCAAGGACATCCTTGGCGAGCCGGACAAGCCTCAGGTTCCGGCCGGTCTTTTCGGGTGGGAGTGCATCACAGGCTACCGCGACAAGGCAGAAGGCCAGTTCTACGGCATCGTCCGCGGTGCGAAAGACCCGCAGCGATGGACCAACAAGTTCTTCAGCCAGGTCATGTTCCTGCTCAACAGCCAGGCCAAGGGCGGGATCGCGGCAGAGCGTGACGCATTCGAAGACCCGAGGCAGGCCGAAGCATCGTGGGCCAAGTCCGACGAAATCACATGGATGGGGAAGGGCGCTCTTTCTGGTCCGAATCCGAAGATCATGCCCAAGGCGCCGGCTCAGTTCCCCGCTGGCTTCTTCACGCTCTTCCAGGAGAGCAAGGACGAGATATCGCAGGTCACGGGCCTGTCGCCGGAGTTCATCGGCACTCGCGAGGTTGATCAGGCCGGCGTGCTCGAGATGCAGCGGCGCCAGTCGTCGCTCAACCTGCTTGCATCGCTGTTCAACGCGCTCCGTCGCTATCGCAAGCGGCAGGGCCGGGTCATGCTCTACCTGATCCAGAACCATCTCTCGGATGGGCGCATGGTCCGCATCGTGGGCGACGATCGGAAGCAGTACGTGCAGCTCACGAAGGAGTCGGTCGCCAACCTGACCTACGACATCATCGTGGACGATGCGCCGACCTCTCCGAACGAGAAGGAGCGCATATGGGGCATCCTCATCCAGCTTATGCCGATGGTGAAGGAGATGATCACGCCGGACGTCGCGCTTGATCTCCTGCGCTACTCGCCGCTCCCTGCGTCGATGGTGGACAAGCTGATGCAGAAGGCACAGGAGGCGCAGGCACAGGCCGCGCAACAGCCAGACCCTGCGCAGATGGAAATTCAGGCCCGCGCTGCCGAACACGAGATGGATATGGCCGGCAAGGCTGCTGACCTCCAGGTGAAGCAGGAGGAGGCCGAACTGAGCCTGCAGGAGAAGATCCTGGACTTCATGCTCAAGCAGCGTGAGGCGGAAATGAAGCTTGCGGGCCAGCAGGCCCAGTTGAACGCGACCCTGACGACCGCTGCGGTGAAGTCGCAGATATCGCGTCAGAACGCCAATGCGAGGCAGACCAGCGCTGCCAAGTAATTCCAGTCATTCCGACTGGCTTCGCCCGCTGGAGCGCATCCAGCTTCGTAGGCCCACGTAACGGGCAAAAGGAAGCAACATGAACACTCAGGAGATCAAGGAAGCTTGCCAGAAGGCGGGCTTCAAAGGCGTGTCTGTCGATACCAACCCGGGCGACAAGCGGCTTTTCATCACCGTGAAGGGCAAGGAGAGCGAGTACGCCTCGTACTTCCACCCCGACAAGGTGAAGGAAGACCTGCCGACCTGGCTCGACGGTCTGGATAAGGACGCCTGATCATGGAAGTAGCACTTTCGGCCTCTGAACAGGCATTCTTTGAATCGGGCGGTGTGACGGAAGTTGTCGACACGCCGGAAGTCGCCGCAGAAGGCGCGCCGCAGGGTGATCTTGCGGCCGCCGCTGGCGACGGACAACAGCAGGACGGGCAGCTTCAGACGGAGCAGCCAGGCCAGCAGGACGGGGACGTTCGCGACGAGAAGGGGGGGCGGTTCGTCCCCCATCAGGCGCTCCACGCCGAACGCGAGGAGCACAAGAAGACCAAGGCAAAAGTCGAGGAAGTCGAACGGCATCTGGCAGTCCTCAACGACCGCTGGAACACGCTCCTCACGCTTCGCCAGCAGCAGGAACAGCCGAAGCAGGAAGAGCAGGCGCCTCCCGACCCCGAGCAGGATATCTTCGGTTACACCAAGTGGCAGGCCGAGAAGATGAGGGCTCTGGAGGAGAAGATCCACAGCCAGGAGACGCAGACCCGCCAGCAGCAGGAGGTCGCCCAGCAGGAGCAGGCGATCTGGAACGAGTGGAGCCAGTCAGCGCAGACCTACGCGGCCGAGAAGCCGGAGTTCGGGGATGCGGTCAAGTGGCTCTCCGACTTCCGCGGCAAGCAGTTGCAGGCCATGGCGCTTGTGGACGAGCGTTTCGCCAACCCTGCCGGCGTCAACGAGCAGATCAACGCCGAGCTGAAGGCCATCATCGTCGCAGCCAAGCAGAAGGGGATCAGCCCTGCCAAGGTGGTTCACGACCTCGCGGTTTCGTATGGCTTCCAAGCCAAAGCGCCCGATCCTGCGGGCATGGTTCTTCCCGAAAAGCTGGCGGGACTTGCCAGTGCTCAGGAAGCGGCAAGGACGGTAGGGCAGGTGTCAGGACGCCCCGGCAGTGACGCGCTTACTCCGGAGTCGATCGCAGCCATGCCCCCGGCAGAATTCGAACGCTGGGCAGCAGACCCCAAGAACGCACGTCTCTTGGACAAGATGCTCGGCGCTTGAAGTGCATGAAGCCTTAGGGGCGGCTTTGTAGCCCCTTTCGCCCTGCTGGTGCGTCAACCCAGCAACGCCGATGGACGCCTTTCCATCTTCGCCAGCACGCAGCGTTACGCGGCAACAACCCCACCCAAAATCATCATCACCAAAAGGAGCCTATCATGGCTGTCACGACGTATGCGGTGAACGATGCGCTTGCGGTCAAGTTGTGGTCCAAGAAGCTGGCTGTCGAAGTCAGTAAGGCCACCGCTATCGCCCCGCTCATCGGCACCTCCTCCAACTCCATCATCCAGCTCAAGGATGAAACCCAGAAGGGCGCAGGCGACCAGGTCACCTTCGGCCTTCGCACGCAGCTCATCGGTGACGGTGTTTCGGAAAACCAGGTTCTGGAAGGCAACGAAGAAGCCCTCTCGACCTATTCCGACTCCATACGCATCAACGAGCTTGCTCATGCGGTTCGCGTCAAGAATGACCAGACGATCGACGCCCAGCGCGTTCCGTTCAGTCTTCGCGACGAGGCCAATGCCGGTCTGACAGACTGGTACGCCGATCGCCTGTCTCTGATGGCCTTCCTCCAGTGGGGCGGCTACACGAGCAGCACGATCACCTTCGAAGGGCGCACCTTCGAACTGAAGCCGGTTCACTACGGGTTCAATGCCCCGACCGCGCCGACCCGCATCATCCGCGCTGCGGCCCGTACCAACGACCAGTCCCTGGTCTCCGGCGACGTCTTCGACCTCAAGTTGATCGACTATGCCGTGGAGCAGGCCAAGCTTGCCAACCCGAAGATCCGCCCCGTGCGTGTCAACGGCGAAAACAAGTACGTGATGTACCTGCACCCGACCCAGGTGACCGATCTGCGCACCAGCACTTCTGCTGGCCAGTGGCTCGACATCACCAAGGCCGTCTATCAGGGCTCGCGGGCCAACAACCCGATCTATGACGGGTCGCTTGGCGAATACAACGGCGTCATCCTCCGGGAAGCGGAACACGTTGTTCCGGGCGTCAATTCCTCCACCGGAGCGCAGATCACGACCGTTCGCCGCGCAGTCCTGCTCGGTGCCCAGTCGGCTGTTGCGGCCTTCGGCATGAAGAACGCGCCGAACAAGTACAAGATGGTGGAAGAACTCTTCGACTACCAGCGCGAACTCGGCGTCTCGGTCCAGACCGTCCTTGGCATGAAGAAGACCGTTTTCAACGGCAACGACTTCGGCGCCATCGTGGTCGCGACCTACGCAGCACCGCACTAAGGAGGGCTGAAAAATGGCTACCAACCAGCAGGGCAGTCTCGCCCGGTACAATACGCCCCAGCAGATCGACTATCTCCGGAAGTCGATCACCCTGGCTGACGCCGGCAAGACGGTGACGGTGGGCATCCTGCCCCCGAACGCCATCATCCTGAAGCCCATCTCGGGTGTGTCGATCAATACGGTGTTCAACGCCGGCACGACCAACACGCTCGACGTTGGCACCAGCGCGGACGGTGACCTTTACGGCACCGCGCTGGCTCTCGGCACGCTCGGCTTCGTCCCCCTCGACGAGGCTGTGAGCTTCAAGACCGGCGCGAATGGCGACACCTACGTTACCGCGACGGTCAACATGTCGGGCACCGCGGCGACGACCGGCTCTGCCGATATCGTCGTGGCGTTCATCCCGAACAACGACCAGTGAACATGAGGGGGCGGGTTCCCCCCGCCCCTTCTCTTCATCGGGGGCATCAATGGCCGTCATGGAAAAGCTTGCAACCCTCGGGTTTGAAGAAGCCGTCGAGGCAGGCGTCTCTCGAGGCGTGAAGACCTACCGCATCCGCACGAGCAATGGCTGGGTCTATCAGCGCTTCGTCACGGATGACGACGTCCAGGAGTGGTCCAAGTACCACAAGCCGGAGGCATCCACTTGAGCATCACCGTTGAAACCACCGGCCCTATTACCGGCATTCCGTCCGTCATCTCCCCCGGCGCGGCGACCTTCTCCGACCTCGTCAGCGCGATTGCCGATGAGATCGATGACACCACCGCTGAATATAACGCCCAGATCCAGACGGCGGCCTATGCCGCTATCCGGTACTGCGAGCGCAACGTCTACTATTTCAACGAAACCCGCGACGTCACGTTCCCCACTATCAGCGGACAGGATTGGTACGATGGCGCGGACTCGCCGCAAATCCCGAAGCTTGGCCGGATCGTCGCCGTCTACGTCGAGAGGACGGACGGGCGGCGCTATGAGATGCGGCGGGTGACGCCTGAGGAACTGGAGCGCCTGGCAGACAATAGCGCTTCCCGCGGCGAGCCCTACGCCTACACCTATTTCGGGCAGAAGCTCCGGCTCTACCCCATCCCCGACTCCACGCCCTACACCATCCGCCTGCAGCTCGGCCCGTACCGTCTGGCGACCATCAGCAGCCAGTCCGACAGCAACGTATGGACCACGGAGGCTTTCGACATGATCAAGGCGAGGGCAAAGTACATCCTCTACAAGGACATCCTGAAGGACGCTGCACTGGCGGCGGAAGCGCTCAACGACTACACCGACCAACACAGCGCACTGGTGCAGGAAACCTCGCGCCGCAACAGCAGCGGCGTCATAGAGATCACGTGCTTCTGACATGCTGATCCCTGCAGCAGAGTACAGGCCCGACGTCGCGGCCCTCAACGCGACCTTCACGGATGACATCCGGAACGTTCTTGTCGCTGACGGATCGTACATCCCGGCCCCATCCTTCTGGTCGCTGACGGCGGCACTGCCGGCGCGCCCGCTTGGCGGGGTTTGCGTCGTCTCTGACAGCGGCGTGTTCATCTTTGCCGGGACCGGCGAGACGCTGCACGTCCTGGACAACACGACGCTCGAATGGACGGACATCTCGCAGGACGGCTTGACCTACTCCGCGACGGAGGAAGCCCCGTGGTCTTTCGAGGCCTACGGGAAGTTCGTCATCGCCGTGAACAAGAACGATGACCCGCAGGTGTTCGAGATTGGGGTAGACACGGAGTTCCGGGATCTCGGAGGAAGCCCGCCGCGCGCCGGTATGGTCCGCATCTGGGGTGATTTCGTCGCTCTCATGGACCTGACCAGCAACCCGAACCGCGTCCAGTGGTCCGGATTGAACGATTGCGAGTTCTGGACGCCAGGCTCGAATAACAGCGACTATCAGGATTTTCCAGATGGCGGCTCGGTCCAGAGTTCGTCTCAGGCCACCAACCCCATCATCTTCATGCAGCGGGCCATTCATCGGGCGACCTTCGTCCCCGGCTCGATCGAGGTCTTCACGTTCCAGAAGATCCACGACAAGCGCGGTGCAAAATCCCAGTATTCCGTCGCCACGCGGGGTGCGTTCTCATTCTACGCAGACGAGGGCGGGTTCTTCCAGATATCGCCCGATGGCTCCATTGCTCCTATCGGGTTCGAGAAGGTCGACCGCACCGTCTTCAGTCGGCTCAACACGACATCCATCTCGAGGATATATGGCGCGGTCGATCCGTTCTTCTCCCGGGTCTATTGGGCCTTGGATTACTCCGGAACGGGCGTTTATGACGAGATGCTCGTCTATGACTGGCAGATCCAGAAATGGGCGCCGATCGACGTCAACGTCTTGTCGATCCACCCGATGGCGACGACCGGATACACGCTGGAGTCCCTGGACGCGATCAGCTCCAGCCTCGATGCCTTGCCTTTCTCGCTGGACAGCAAGGCATGGCAGGGCGGGGCTCCTCTGCTTGCCGGCTTCAGCAGTGATTTCCGGCTCGGGTTCTTCTCTGGGGAGAGCATGGCGGCTGTCGTGACTACGCCGGAGATCGGGGACACATCGGGCCAGATCATCCGGACGACCAGTTCCTATCCCGTGGTCGATACCAACAACGTCACCGTGCAGGTTGGGACCAGGATGCGGCGCAACCAGACGGAGCCGGTAGTCTGGCGGAGCCCGCGAGAGCCTTCCTACAATACGGGGCGGGTGCGGCAGATCACCAGGGCGCGGTTCCACAGGTTCCGGATGGGCATCCCGGCTGGGGAGACATGGTCGCACATCAGCGGGATTGACGTTGAGACTGCAACGGCGGGGTTCAGATGACGCTCAGCATCCACAACACGGTCGATTGGCCGTTCGAGAAGATTGCGGCCTACGGCCGCGATATCACGGCCGCGTTCAAGAAACTGGTCGATCGCTTCCCGCGGGACATCACTCTCAAGAGCCTTGCGGACGACGTCCTCAGCGGGCGGCAGCAGTTGTGGCTTATTCTCGACGGCGAGGAGTTCAAGAGCTTCGTCACGACTGAGATCAAGATCAACGACTATACGGGACACAAATCGGTCCATCTGATCAATCTCGCCGGCGAGGGTGGCCAGGATCTGGTCCCGTTGATCGAGGAGATCGAGAAGTGGGCCATCGCACAGGGCGCCGACGAGATCGTGCCCATCTGCCGCATCGGCTTCAGAAAGCCCCTCGAAAAGCTTGGATATCGGATGGACGTCAGCCTCTACAGGAAGACGCTTGAAAGGGACGCGGTGTAATGGGCAGCAAGAACCAAAAGCAGACGACGGAGAACAAGCCTCCGAAGTGGGCCGAGCCGCTTTTCCGGGAGTCCGCGAGCGAGGCGCAGGCTCTATACGACAGCGGCGTGGGCGGCAATGTCTACCAGGGCCAGACGGTCGCTGGGCTTGGGCAAACAACGCAGAACGGCATCGCCGGCATTCAGAACACGGCAGGCGGTCTTCCTGCCGCATCGAGTTCCGCCACGAACCTGGCCGGCATGGCGTCCGGCGAGAATATGAATGGCAACCCGTACTTCACGGAGAACCTCAACAACCAGCTTGACCGGACCGCATCGCTGATCAACAGCAAAATGTCCGGCGCTGGTCGCTACGGATCCGGGGCCAACACCGCCGTGCTGGGCAGGGAACTCGGCCAGGTGGCGACTTCGGCCTTCTCCGACCAGTACAACCGCGACGTTCAGAACATGATGGGCGCCAACAGCCAGATCGACGCGGCGAACTCCAATCTGTTCCAGAACAAGCTTGCCGGGTGGAGTTCAGTTGTCGATGCCGGCCGGATACAGGATGCCAACGAGCAGGCCAAGCTCACCGCCGACTTCACGAAGTGGCAGTCGGAAGACATGCAGCCATGGACGCGCCTCGGCCTTCTCCAGAGTGCGGCCGCAGGCGCAGCGGGCAACTACGGCACCAACACGCAGACGCAGACGCAGCCGTTCAACGCTCTCCAGGGTATTGGCGCACTCGGTTCGCTGTTCACCAAGTCGGATGCCCGCCTGAAGGTCGGAATCGTCCCTGTCGGGATAGAGAACGGCCACACGATCTACGAGTGGAACTATCGCGGCGATCGGGTCCGATATCGCGGCGTCATGGCTCAGGACGTCATCGAGAAGGACGCTTCGGCCGTCACGCTCGAGAAGGACGGGTTCTTCGCGGTGAATTATCCTAAGATCGGGGTCGAATTCCGGAGGGCAGCATGATCGGGCTCAAGGGCAATGCGCCCAGCACCACACAGCTTGCGGCACCCGCGGCCGGCGGGTTCTTCAACCAGCTCAAGAACGACTTCAGCGTGCTCGGGGACAAGATAGCGGCGCCGTACAACGCAATGACTGACGAACAGAAGAAGCGTTACCAGAAGTTCTCCGACATGGCCTCGACGGCTCCGCCCCAGGGCCAGTTTTCGCCGGTCCAGTTTGGAGGCGGAGTGAACGGCGGCAATCTGCTCTCGCTGGTCGAAGAGATGAAGAAGCGAGGGTTCTGATATGGCTTTCGATATCATGTCCATGTTCGGGCCTCAGGCCGTGAACCGCCTTCTCCAGCCTGTTCAGGGCGCGGGGGGCGTTCCGAGCTTCCTCGCGAACCCTCAGGCAGCCGTTCCGGCCCTTCCTCCCCCGGTATCGGTGGGGATGCCTCCGCAAGTCGCCGGCCCCCAGCCTGACCCGATGCAGACGGCATCCGTTGCAGCTCCTGCTCCAATGCAGGCAGCACAGCCGAAAGCCCCGGGGCTCGGGATCAACAAGGAACTGCTCAACGATATCTTCCTGGGCTGGGCCATGGGGCAGACTCCCATGCAGAGCCTTGCCATGGGCGCCGCTCAGGCATCGAAGGGCAAGAGCGGCCGGCAGGACGCCAACGCGACTGTCGAATGGCTCAAGGGCCGCGGAATGGATGAGGGGACGGCGCGCCAGCTTGCCTCCCAGCCGACCGCACTTGCGGACTATCTCAAGCAGATGGTGAGCCCCGACAAGGCAAAGCCGCTGGAGATCAATGGCAAGCTTGTTGACCCGAACACGTACCAGGTCATCGCGGATTATAGCGACCCGAAAGACCCGAAGGACGATCGCACGGCGACGATGCGTGAACTTGAGGCCGCTGGCTTGGAGCCTGGTACGCCCGAGTACAACGAGGCACTGCTGGCGAACAACCGCCCCAAGGGGATGATGATCGAGAGCGACGGGCAGGGTGGGTTCAAGCTAGTTCAGGGTGCAGACGTAAGCGGCGGCGCCAATCTCAACGTTGAACAGGGCAAAAACACCGGGTTCCTTATCCGGGCTCAGGAGGCGAACAAGGCTATCACGGAGTTGGAGGGTGAAGGAACCTCTGCCTGGAACAAGATAGCCGGCGCTGTCCCGGGCGTGGGCAATTACCTCGTCGGTGAGGATGCGCAAAAGCTGACGCAGGCCAAGCGGGACTTCATCAATGCCCAGCTTCGTCAGGAGTCGGGTGCTGTTATCTCACCGGAAGAGTTCGCCAACGCCGAGCAGCAGTATTTCCCGCAGCCCGGGGATGGACCAGAGGTCATCGCCCAGAAGAGGCGCAACCGAGAGAATGCTATTGCTGGCTTCCGCATCCGTTCAGGCCCGGGAGCGCAGGCGGTTGACCAGATGCAGCCGGCGCAAGCCCCTGGCGGCGCCGTAGACTACCGCGAATATTTCGGAGGGCAGTGAATGCCTCTAGTCACAATGCCTGACGGGGCAAACGTCCAGTTCCCCGACGACATGCCGCCGGACCAGATCCGTAGCATGATCGCCTCGAAGTTTCCGGAGGTCGCCACCCCTCGTCAGCCGGCAGAGCCGAACGAATTTCGGGGAACGCTTGTCCCGTACAAGCAGACCCTGGACACCGGGGAGCTGTCCCTGGCGGTCCCGAAGCTGGCCGAGGCTATTTGGGACAGCGCCAAGTCGGCGGTCACAGCCCCCGGGCGCGCCATGTCGGGAGAACTGCAGGTGACCGGGCCGGATGGGCGCACGTCCATGGAGGCAATCGGGGAGGGCCTGAACGCCGCCGCGTGGATGTCCCCTGCCTCACCGGCAGCAGGACTCGCTCTCAAGCCGGCAAAAGGTCTCACGCCGAAGCCGGAGGGTCTGCAGGCCGCAGAAGCCGCCCGTCGCCTTGGGGTAGACCTGCCCCGCGCCGTGACGAGCGAATCCACCGCCGTCCAGCAGGCAGGCAAGGGCTTGACCAACGTGCCGATCGGCGGAACCCCGCTCAGGAAGGCGAGCGAGACTGCCATCAGCCAGCTTGACGATGCGGCAAAGAACGTACAGCAGGCGTTTGGCTCCGGGAGTGTTGAGCGTGCCGGCTCCATGGCCCGCGAAAGCATGACGGATTTCGCGACGAATACGCTCAAGGATGCTGTCACCAAGAAGTATAACGCTGTTGATGATCTCGTCGCCCAAAATGTCCTGACGCCGCTAAGCGAGACCTCGAAAGTAGCTTCGGACATCCTCTTGAGGCGAGGAAACGCCAAGATTTCCGGCAACAGCCGAGCTGTGGAGCTTGTGCGGAAGGCCGTAGGCGAGAAAAGCGGCCTCAACTACCAGGGCATCAAAGACCTGCGCACCAACGTTGGCGAGCTTATCGAAAACCCCTCACTGCGGCCTGCCGGCATGGCGGAGGGAGAATTGAAGCGCATTTATTCGGCTCTTTCCGACGACCTGCGCAACGCAGTCGGCCGAGCCGGAGGAGAAAAGGGCAGCAAGGCCTTCGAAGAGGCAAACGCATACGCTGCTCGCGTAGCAAAAGAGCGTCAGGCTCTCGACAGCATCATAGGGCGCCAGACTTCGGATGAAGGCATCTTCGCGAAGATCCAGGCGATGGCCGGTTCTACGTCCCGCGCCGACATGCAGAACCTCATGCGTGTGAAGGGATCGGTAGGGAAAGACACGTGGGACGAGCTTGCATCAGCCACGCTGGCGAGGATGGGGCGCGATCCTGACGGGAAGTTCAGCCCCGATCGCTTCCTGACGGCGTATGGCAAGATGTCTGAGAATGGCAAAAAAGCCATGTTCGGCGGGAGCCACGCTCAGGCTATTGACGACATAGCCGCAGTGTCCCGGCGGTTCAAGCAGATGAACCAGTACGCCAATCCGTCAGGGACGGCTCAGAACGTCATTGGTCCTGCAATCGGCTTCGGCGCCATCTCCGAACCTGTGACCATGATCTCGTCGGTTGCCGGCGCTCGGGTTGCGTCGTCCATCCTCGCAAAGCCCCTTTCGGCAGACAAGGTTGCAAAGTGGGCGAAGGCTTATGAGGCCGCGGCGCTCAAGCCGAGCGTGAAGACAACAGCGATGCTGAACGCGAGGGCTCGGGTTCTATCGCTTGAGGTCGCGAAGGAGATGGGCGCCCCGAACGCTGCTCGGCAGATATATGAGACGATAGCGCGGGTGGGTAAAGCACCAGCAGAGCCAGATCAAAACAATCCACTCGTTCCAGAACGTCAGGATCACCGTCCAGAGGATCAGCTTCGCGCACTGGACCTTGTTCCGGCGAATGAAATCTAGGGGCATCCGCCCAGTAAACCCGAACATCGTTGAATTGGCAAGGCGAGGGCGTGTTCCTCGCCTTTTTGCCGTGGGGATAACAGATGGCGAATCCGCAGGAATTTTTCGGGATGATGCTCCCTTACGCCATCGAGGCTTCAAGGCTAACGGGGATAGATCCTCGGATCATCGTCGCTCAGTCCGCACTTGAGACCGGGTACGGCAAATCCGCGCCGGGAAACAATTATTTTGGGATCAAGAGCCACGGGAAGTCAGGAGGCAATAACCTTTCGACTACGGAGGTCATCAACGGCAAGACGGTTCGGATCAACGACAGCTTCCGCGCCTATGCCGACCCCAGGGACAGCGCCCTTGGGTACGCCGAGTTCATCAACAGCAACCCTCGCTACGGCAAGGTAAAGGATGCGCAGGGGTTCGATGCTCAGTTGGCAGCTCTGGGGGCCTCTGGGTATGCGACAGACCCCAACTACACGAACAAGCTACGGGCCATAGCGGCGAAAATTCCCATGGATGGCTCGTTGCCGAGAGCCCAGACTCCCGCGCCGAGCGCTCCCGCCCCCGCCGCCGCAGCATCCCCTCAGCCCCGTCCCTCAACCCCGCCCGTTGCATCGTTCCCATCATCCACCGCGCCGACCGTCCCCGCCAGCACTCAGCCGAATATCCCCGCTGCAGTCCAGGCAGTGGCCGGCGCTCCTACGACCAGCAAGAGCGCGAACGACGTCTTCGGGATGCTCGCGATGATGGGCAACCAAGGCCCGCGATTCTCCCCGGTTCAGACGATGGGGCCGAGCCCTGAGCAAGCAACCGGTCTTCTCCAGCTCGTGCAAGCCCTCAAAAGCAGGATCTCCTAATGTCCAGCATTTACGATTGGTCCCTGACCGCCTCGAACAACGGGACGGCCGACGAGAGCATCAACTGGGCCGAGGGACAGGCACCCTCGACGGTGAACGGCTCTGCCCGAGTGATGATGTCGCGCATCAAGGAATTCCTGCTCGACATTGGCGGGGCCCCTATTGCGGCTGGCACCCCCAACGCGATCACGGTCACGGTGAACTCCTCGTTCACCGCCTACGCAAACGGCATTCGCATCGCGTGCAGGGCGGTGGAGACGAACACCGCGGCAGCCACGCTCAACGTCAACTCGGTAGGCGCCAAGCCGATCGTAAAGTTCGTGAATTCCGGTGAGGCACCGCTTGCGGGCCAGGAGATCCAGGACAACTGCATCCATGAGTTCATCTATTGCTCGTTCCTGAATGGCGGGTCTGGGGCGTGGCTGCTTGTCAACCCTGTCGTCACAGCCATCCCGCCAGGGTCTACGATGGCATATTGGGGTGGGACTGGATCACCGCCTAACGGCTGGCTCTACTGCGATGGGTCGGCGCGCTCCAGAACGACATATTCTGGCCTCTTCGCCATCATCGGAACCCATTATGGGGTAGGCGACGGCGCCACCACGTTCAACCTTCCAGATACCCGAAACGAGTTCCTGCGGGGGGTAAGCAGCACCCTCACTGTCGGCACCAAGCAATCCGACGAGATCCGGGCTCACCAGCACAACGGGACGACCAATGCTGCCGGCGAGCACACTCACCCGATAGGCGTAAACAGCAACAGCATTGCGGGCCTCTCAGGCATCAGAGCCGGCAACACCGGGCCTGTGGGCTATCTCTCCTCTGAACCGGCAGGGTTCCACCAGCACACATTCACCACCAATCCTACGGGCGGCTCCGAAACGCGCCCCCGAAACATCGCCGTCAACTGGATCATCAAGACATGAGCCAAGAGACGTTCCCGATCGACGCCATTTCGGGGATTTCGTCACCCGAGAGCATCCGGGTCGTCCTGTTCATCAACGACAGGATGGTTCACGCCCCCCTGCCTTCGCTGATCACCCACCTCCTGACCCGGATCGAGCAGCTCGAAAGCCGTGTCGAAGAACTCGAAAACCCGACTCCGTAAAGGTTGACCGATGGCTGTTCCATACCACACGCACAACTTTACCGTACCTGTCGCCTCCAAGGAGGAAACCGGGGGCGTCAGCATCAACAACAAGGTTGTTGTACCGTCTTCCCTCGGCACGGCTGCCGTCAAGGACCAGACGGATTTTGCAGCTTCGGCTCTTGAGATCACGGCCGGCACTGGCTTGACGGGCGGTGGAGACCTTTCGTCAGACCTCACCATCGAGCTTTCGGAAGATGCGATCGACTCCCTAGCTAAGGCAGACACTGCGGTCCAGCCCGGCGCCCTTGGCTCCCTTGCGGCAAAGAGCAACGTCAACAATGCCGACTGGTCCGGCGCTGATCTCGCGATTGAAAACGGCGGGACGGGTGCTTCTACGGCTTCCGCGGCACGGACTGCGCTCGGGCTCGGGACGGCAGCTACGCAGGACAGCAGCGCGTTTGCCACGGCCACGCAGGGAGGCAAGGCGGATACGGCTGTGCAGCCGGCGGACCTGTCTGGCGTAGCTACGAGCGGAGCGTATGACGACCTCGCGGGCAAGCCAGTCCTCCGCCAGACCCAGCTTGAGGCCATGACATACGACGACATTACGGACGGCACGGTTGTGTCCGTCGAGAGGATCGGCGAACTCATTATCGCTCCCGAAGACGCGACGAACAACCACGCGACCTGGGGCGACATCAAGACCTATGCCGCCCCGATGTGGGGTGTTGCCTCCGGGCGTCAGTTCGGCGTCATTGGCGATAACTCGACGGATAATGCCGTAACGCTTCAGAAGGCATCGGATTACTGCTTCTGGAACCGCATCAAGCTCCAACTCGACGGGCGGATGCGGTCATCGGGCACACTGACGCTCCGCACCAACACCGGCTTCAACGTGGACGGCGATGCCGGCCGGCCCGAGTTCGGCTGCCTGGAGTTCTCCGCCGGCTCCGAGATTGTCATGACGGAGGACAACAAGCCGATCATCGAGGTTTTCGGGCGCGGCATTGGCCTCCGCGGTGAGCCTGCGACCAGATACCTGAACTATCAGGACGCCACCAACACGAACTCCTACAACTTCCTGTTCAAGCGCTGCTCGCAGCTCGTCGCTGACAAGCTGGACGGCAAGGACGGTTACATCATCTTCGGGCAGGATATCTCCGGGGATGATGACGAGTGGTATGACAACCAGGTCGGGATGATGCGTGCCCATGCCTTCAGCGGAAAGGCGGTCGATATCAAGCCGACGAACAAGGGCAATACGCCCTCCACGATCGACCTCATCATTGCGCGTTCGCCTTGGCGCTCTGGGGATAACGACCTGACCATGCTCCGCACTGAAGGATCGACCATGACCTGGCAGCAGGGCATCGAGAGTGCAATCCGCATTCATGGCACGCGCGGCCTGAATATCGGCTCGGTGGTCCTTGAAAGCACGGCTGTGACGGAAGCCTTGATCGACATTCAGTTGAGCCCGCAGACCAACATCGGGACCATCCACTTCGAGGCGAACGGGCTGATAGCCGACAACGCCTCCATGATCCGCCTTTTCGAGGCTTGCCTACGCGTCGGCGCTATCTCCGTCTACGATTTTGACATGGGGTACGCCGCGGCGCTGACCGGCAACACTCAGTTGCTGTCCATCCTGACGTCCGGGAACTTCGACATCGGGATTTTCGAACTCGCCGGCGGCCATGCGTCCACAGCAAATCGTGGAGGCTTCTGGAAGGCCGGGACCAACCGCCTGCTCGTTGGTGCGCAGGGAGGCAACTCGATCCGTCGATGGATGGATAACGTCAAGCAGGTCAACGGCGTGATAACTGCCGGGACAGGGACAACCTTCGTGGATGCCAATGAGCGCCCGACTGCCTTGTTCACCGGATCAGGCCCCCGGCTTCCGATGTTCACGCACTTCAACGGGCTGGACATCCAGCCGATGGTCTTCGCCCGGTACAGCGGTTCCGCGACCGTCACGACCACGGGCGTGCTCAACATCCCGGCCGTCCACAACACAGCCGGTGAGTATGCGGCGGGCTTCTACATCTGCGCCCAGCCCGGGTATCGTGATTTCAGTGCAGCGATTGAAGCGGCTGCTGGCTATGATTGCCATTGCCAGATACTGCGAAACGGAACGCAAGTCCTAGCGGACCTGTACGATCTGCCTGCGTCTTCTGGCGTAAGCCAGAAGGTCAAATCAACTGGATTCTACTGCTCTCAGGGCGACAGCATCACGCTCAACCTTATCAGCGGTCGCTTGGCGGCGAACAACAACGTGTGGTTCTCGGGCAAGATGGTGTCGCGCTAACCCCAAATCATCGGGTCCGCAGAGGCCATCTTTTCGATGCGGATCTTCGCCTTCTTAAGCGGGAGGACTTCATCCGTCCGGTTGTCGAGGACGAACTTTCCTTTGCTGGTGACGACAACAAGGACGGCGTGCTTGATGCATTTGCCTTCCTTTTGCTCTTCCAGGGAGCACGCTCGCGGGTTCTTGTTTCCGCTAGTCCAGCCAGTAGCCGGACGTAGCGCGGAGACGGGATAACCCATCTTGATAAGCGCCTTGCGCTTCGCCATGGCGATGTCTTCGCAGTCGCCGGAGGTAGTCGCGACCTTCCACTGCGAAACTTTATCCGGGACATAGCGGATCTTCCCGTTGAGTTGGGTGACGCGGTGAAGGTCTGACGCAAGCTTGGCGGTGTGCGTGATCGATGCTGCACCAGACGGGCTGCAGTCGTTCTTCAGGCAGTAGAACTGGAAGCCAGCCGGAGGAGCTTCTGCGAGAGCGGGCAGGGGAAGCGCGAGGAGGGCGGCGAGGAGGAGGCTACGCATCGCGTTCGCTCCTCAGTGCTGCGACCTGTTCGGCGTCTTGCTCTTCCTGGGTGAGTTCGTCGCCTCGTGCCCCACCGCGAAAAAACATCATGGCGACGGTAGAGACAGTCACGACGAGAATTGCAATCGATGCAAAGATGCCAACCCATTCCATGCCAGTCACCCCGCGTTGTTGAGTAGCGTTGCTGCCATCTGCTTCATCTTATCGCGACCGCCTTCGGTCAATGTGTAGAGCCTTCGGCGGGGGCGCTTCAGTTCGGACGGTTCGGCCTTTTCCCATTCGCTGGAAAGCCACTCCGCTTTCTCCAGGCGCGCCAGGATCGGATACAGCGACCCGGAGGAGAGGCCCGTCGCCAGCATTATATCTGCCCCGCAGATCCCGTTCCTCGCTGGACCAATCGCGTTCAGCACGAGCAGTACGGGTCCTGTGATCGTAACGTTTGAGGCCATGTCGCGTACTCTACATAGGTAGAGGCCGCACGTCAATATCGAGACTCCAACTCCCAACATCAGGAGATATCCATGGACCGCAACTTCAAGCGGAGCCTTTCGCTCGTCCTCAAGCATGAGGGGGGCTGGGCTGATCATCCGAAAGACCCGGGCGGCGCCACCATGAAGGGTGTCACCCTCGCCACCTTCCGCTCCTTCGTGAAGCCGAACGCAACCAAGGACGACCTGCGGAAGATCACGGCCGAGCAGTTGGAGACGGTCTACCGCCGGCACTACTGGGACGCCGTGCTCGGCGCCAAGCTTCCCGATGGCGTCGATTATGCCGTCTTCGACTTCGCAGTGAACAGCGGGCCGGCACGGGCGGCGAAGTACCTCCAGGCTGTCGTCGGCGTTGCCCAAGATGGGAAGATCGGCCCCGCCACGCTTGCTGCGGTTGCAGCCATGCCAGCGCACCGCATCGTCAACGAGCTTTGCGACCGGCGCCTGAAGTTCCTCAAGGGCATCAAGAAGGGCGAGCAGTGGAAGGTCTTCGGCAAGGGATGGGGATCGCGCGTGGAGGGCGTCCGTTCCGAAGCTCTCGTCATGGCCGCACAGCCTACCCCGGAGAAGCCCTCGATCATCGAGAAGGAAGTGACGGTCGAAAAGCCAGTCGTCCCGGAGAAGGTTGAAAAGGAAGTCCGGCAGAAGTCTGGTTGGGGCGCCTGGTTCACGACCGCGCTCGGTGCGCTGGGTGGCCTTGGTACGTGGCTCGCCAACGCCGACCCGCAACTGATCATCATCCTCGTTGCCGCCGGCCTTCTTTGTGCTGGCCTCATCCTCTTCGGCGGGGAGTGGATCGTGCGCCGCGTGAAGTCCATCCGCCGCGAACTGGAGGCCTGAGATGGCCTTCCTATTCTCCCCGATCGGCAAGGCGCTCGGTGCTCTCGTGCTTGGCGCGCTCATCATCTCCGGCATCTTCACCTATGGCAAGAGCGTCGGCCGTCAGGGTGCCGCTGTAGAGGCGCTTGAACGATCTGTCGAAGTTCTCCGCGAAAGGAACGAGATCAATGAAACCGTATCTGCTTCTGATGCTGCCGCTCTGTGCGGTGATTACGGGCTGTCAGACGAAGACAAGCGCGAATGTGTGCGACGGATTCGAGAAGCTTCGGCCAAGCCTTGAAACGTCGGTCTCGATCTTGAGCGCCGACCGGCCGTTTGCCAACCAGGTAGCGGCCCACAATCGCCACGGCTCCAAGCAGGGCTGCTGGTAATCGGCCCGACGCTTCGTTGCACCGGAGCGCCGAGCCTGACCATCAGACGAAGCAGGATCGTCGGACGGCTGGGGGAAACATGCCCGTCCTTCTGTTCCCAAACAGTTAATCCGCATCGCAGAAGGGCACCGGGACGAATGGACAGGAACGATGATATGCAGCTCCCCAAGCGAGACCTAGACTTCCGGTGGAACCTCAACACGATCATCCAGCTCGTGACGCTTGCAGTCATGCTTATCGGCGGCGTTGCGGTGTGGGTGAATACCCGGCGCGATGTGGAGGAACTGATCATCTGGAAGGACCAGCACGAACAGGTCCACAAGGAAAGGCTGGCGGAGGTCAAGATGATCGAAGCCGCCTATAACGAGCGCATCCGGGCCGGGGAGGTGAGGGACAACGACTTCGACCGCAAGCTCGACAATCTCTCATATCGCGTGACGGTCACGGAGCAGTCGGCAGTCTCCATCACATCGTCGCTCAAAGAGCTTCAGCAGGTCGTCAACAAGCAGGCCGGCGATCTACAGGTGGTGCGCGAGATCCTGCAACGGATGGAAGCGCAACAGAAGCAGCTAGGGCGATGACTTCTATCTCGCTCCTTGCATCGCTTCCTGACGCTTCAGGTCCAAAGCAATTTCTACCCACACCCACTTCGGTGGGACTTGCTCGCCCCACCCGAGGGCCTTTGCTTTCGCGAAAACCTTATCGCGTCCCGCTGAATCAATCAGCGCCTCAACTTGAGCATCTGCTTTCGACGCATTGTCCCGATCTCGGGACTCGACTGCAGACAGCCTGTAATTCAGATCCGGGTGTGTCATCACCTCATCCTTTCTCTAAAGCCCCATAGCCTCTACATCATACCGCAGGGCGCACCTGTCATAGTAGGCGTTCTTGGTCTTGTCGCAGCCTTCCGCCTCGGCAAGCTTCGGGCGAAGTTCTGGTAGGCGAATGTCTCCGATCTTCTCCAGCATGGCAGTTGCGTCGTATCTCTTGCGCAGTCCGCACTTCGGGCACTCTACGACCACCTTCCTGCCGGCGAAGTCCGATAGGCGCGGGTCTGGTGGGTCTATCTCGTCAATGGTGCTGCGCATCTAGGGCGGCCTTACCCTTTTCCGTGATCACCCAGCGGCGCGGGTTCATGACAACCTCCGCATATCCTGCCCTACGCATCCTCTGCCGGATTCGATCGTTCTTGCGGTCGGCCAATCCGGGATGAAGACCATCCCGCACCCTGCGGAGGAATTCCAGTTCGTCATTACTCATCCCTTCACCTCCCGTACCGCCTTGATAGCTGCGCGCGCGGCGGTGGTGAACACCTCCTTCGTTCGCTCGAAGGACGGGTGGAACTCGGGCCAATCCTGACTGGCAAAGATAGCCCGTGCTACTCTCTCCACAAGCTGCTCTTCCGCTTCGCTCATCCCTTCACCTCGTCTTCCGAAAGAAATGCGCGGACGGTCTTGTCCATGCGGGCACGATCGATCCCCTTCAACTTGCTCACCAGCCCCGCCACGACCAGACGGCGGACTGCCTCCGATCTTGTCGCGACACGGTTCTCAAAGCGCCAGTCATCTATTAGGGCGACCTCGCTTTCGGTGAGCATAATCGGGACCCGCTTGTCTCTAGGCTCGTCTTCCATTCCATGCCTCCTGTGCTACCGGCACATAATGGCATATTGGCACGTAGAGCGCAACAGTCATCTCATTCTCCCGCGAACAACGGACCGATTGCGGACCGTTTCGATGGACAGAAACGGAACAGACGAGAACGAATTGCCACCGTCTGTCCCGCATTTGCTGGGTTTTCGCGAAGCCTCCGCCGTTCGGGACGTGGGGGTCGCAAGTTCGAATCTTGCCACTCCGACCAGCTTTAACTTCCTGAAAACATTCTATATTCTAGCAGTTGTGGCGAAAAACGCCAGAACTCATTTCCGAGCAACGGACCGATTGCGGACCGTTTCAGAACGCGTTCGCCGCCGCTCGCTGGAAATCGGGGCTGGCATGGGCATACGTTCTTTCGAATTCTTCCACCGTCAAACCGAGTGAAGCAGCCGCTTCGTGGGCATCAACCCCGGCCTGTGCAAGCCACGTTGCGCGGGTGTGACGGAGGACATGCGGCGTCACATCGTCGGCTAGTCCAGCGGCCGCACGGATCGTCCGGAACGCTTTATGCGGCTTCACGATCTTTCCCCCCTTGTAGTTTACCACATAGCGCAATGACACTTCCCGGCCGGCTTCGTCAGTCTCGGTGTCCGCTGCCTTCCAGTATGCGAGGAATCGCATCAGCCTGGGCGGTATCTTGACGGGCGTTTTCCGCTTGTTGTGCGCAACCCTTTCCCCCTCCGCCTTCCGATAGATTACCCCGCGTTCCAGATCGATGTGCCCGCCGTTGGTGTTTGGTATCCATTGCAAGCCAAGGATCGCGGATAGGCGTGTCCCGGTGTAAAGCCCGATCAGGATCAGCCGGACGAGATGTTTGCACTGGCGTTCTTCGCGTGCCGCTCTCAGCAGCTTCGCCACCTCATGCCTTGTCAGCCACCGTTGACGAGGCGTACCCTTCTCGGGAAGCGTGATCTTCGGGACCATGTCCAGCGTGTATTCGCCGTGGTAGTAGTTCACCGCAGCGCGGAGCACTTCCAGATCCCGACGCGCCCCGCCTTCATTTCCCCGCTCGTCGGCATACTCACGGCAGACCTTGCCGCGGATTTCGGAAACCGCCATATCGCCGAAGAAATCAGTGAGGCGGTCAAGCATAGAGAATGTCTCATTCGGCCGTGCCGTCTTGGGTGCCTTCTCTTTGCTGTAGACGATGATAACGTCTCCTACCGAGACCTCAGAGGCACGACCGCCCCGCCTCGGCTCGTACTGGCTTGCGAGGTAGCGGGCAAGTTCTGCCTGAGCTGCCGCAACGTCTCCTTCGCTGCATCCCGTGGGGATACGCTTGCTTCCGTCCTTGATGAACCATGTTCCGGTGTCCTCTCGGAACCAGAGCCTTGCTGGCTTGCGCTTTTGCGGCATCGTTCTATCATCCTGTTAATCCCGTTGCGGGTGACGAAGTCCTTGTTGGCAATCCGGATGATTTCCAGGTTGCCTTTGTTAGCTTCGGTCCGCAGGGCGGATTTCGTCAAGCGCCCATGGAAGAACAGTTTCGCCGCCTCGGCCAGCGGGATAGGCTCATCGTCGGCGATCGGTAGAGCCGCCCCTGTCATTCCCCGCCTCCCTTGGTGGTGCGGCGGGCGAACTGGAATTGTTCTGGGCCGAACGAGTTGACAGATTCGGCCAAGAGCATCGCCCGCTTCTGCGCGTACCCGTCAGATCCGCAATCGATTATGAAACCGTCGGCGAGAACGACGCAGAAAACGGTAGCTCCGCCGCATTCTCCGTTGATCTGCCGATGTGCGACAAGGGCCCGCGGGCTCATCACGTCGTCATAATTCGTCATTCCTTCGCCTCCTTATCCTGGAGGGCGCGGCCCAGATCGGCTACGTCGCTGTACGGGTAGGTGTCGAACCTGCCGCCCGGAATTTCCTCCCCGGTGTCGAGATCTACGACAGGTGAGCCCTCCAGGCACGCCGCATGACATGTGCCCTCTGTGATGTCGCTGGCGCAGATATCATCCGGCTTGAACGGAACGGCGCAGATCGGGCAGCAGCTGTCCTGTTCATCCGCCTCGCGCTGGGCTGGTGGATGGGCATAGAGGGGCGTGCTTTTGACCACCTTCACGCCGTTGATCTCAAGGACCGTGCCAAAGATACCGGCGCTGTGGTCGATAGTGCCGTCCTCAAGCTCTAGTTGGTAGAGCGCCACCGGCTGCTGTTCTGCTTCGGAGAGAGCGGCGAGGAGACCGACACGAGTAGCCTCAAAGGAAATATCGCCGGTAGCGTCTGGCGCCCTCGATGTGAGCAGGGCATTGAGGTGATTGGTATAAGCCTTCTTGTAGGCGCGGACCTGTTTGTCCGTCACCATTGCCTTGTCTGTGCTCATTGCTGCCGTCCTCCGACGATTTCGCCCGTCCGGCGGTCAACGACCGTACCGTTCATGAGGCGCTTGAACCTTTGGTTGGTGAGTACCGACTTCGGCTTGACCACGCCGCGGAACTTGTCCCTTTGCCGATCGCTCTTGCGGATCGCGCGGACATCGGTCGCGGTCTTTCCCTTGTGGCAAACCTTGCAGAGCCATTGCCCATTGGAGACTTCGCTCTCGCCTCCAAGCTCAACCGGCAGGACGTGATCTGCATCACCTTCCCCAGCCTTCAGCTTGGCGCCGCACTTTTCGCAGCATCCACCGGCACGAAGGGAAATCTCTGCTCGCTGCTTTCTCGTGAAGTTGTGGGCTCTCGCCATCAGTGCCCACCCCGCAGAAGGTTGAGCATCTGCTGCTGCTGGCGGACGACAAGATCACGGGATCGGCCGTGCTTCATCTTAACGGCTGCAATTTCCTTCGCCTGTGCGGTGATGGCATGGAGCCTGCGCTTGCGGCGGCTGTCCTGGAAAGCCCAGATGAAGCGGCGGATGCGACGGAGGATGATCATGCTGCCTGCTCCGAAAATGCCTGTTCCGGGGTGACGCCGAAGGCGCCGGCGATGAATTCGATTGCTGCCTGGAGGAAGTCCGAAAACTCGGCTTCGCTCATGCGGTGGAAGGCAATGCTCGCCGGGACGAGCACCGTGTACCCTTTCAGCTTGATCGGCGTGGTATGGCCCGTCTCCAGCTTCACCAGCGAGTGAAGAGCTTCCGCGGAGGGAGCGCAGCCTGTCGCCTTGACGACGCGGCCGAGGAAGGCCCAGTAGAATCGCAGTTTGTCTGGAGATCTGCCTTCGGATATCGTGATCTTGATCCGTTTGCCGATATCCAGGCGCTCGATCAGATCTTTGTCCATCGCCATTTCGGGCACGAGCGAACTGCCGCGCCGCTGTACGTAGATGGCTGGTGCTTCGCTTTTGGCCATCGTCTTCTCCTAGAATGGAAGGGTGCGGTGGATGGTGGCTGGCTTGTGCTCTTTGCCAGTCTTGCTCACGGCTCCCCGCAGCGGCTGAGACAACGCGCGTTCGGCGTCCCAACCCATTTTGAGGCGGGCATGGACTGACTTCATCGGCAGGCCCCGTATCTCGCACCACTCAGCGAGGGTCTTGGTTTCGCCTTCGAGTTGGATGAAGCGGGACGTTGTTCGGTTCCTTGCCTGTTCCTGCCTAGTGGCCCAACGGCAGTTGCTTGGCTCGTAGTTTCCGTCGTTATCAATCCGCTCTATTGTGTGGTCAGGGGAGGGACGCCGCCCCATGTCCTGCAGGAAGTTCACGAAGTCCTTGTCCCACTGCGGACAGACCGAAATCCCCCTAGCGCCGTAGGTGCTGTACCGATTGTTTTTCGGATTCTTGCAGCGAGACCGCATATTCATCCATATCGAGTACTCTGACGAATACTTCCCAGCTGTCTTGTAGCCGTGCCGGTAGCGTTTCGCCTTCTGGGTATTAGGAAGGATCAGGTTGTCCATCGCGGCCTCCTAGAATGGGATTTGGTCGGAGTCGTCGAACTCGTCGCCGTAACTGCTGCGGGTATCGGGCTGCGCTCGGCCACCGCTGCTGCGGTTGCTGTCGCCGTTGCCTTGGTTCCCGTCGAGCATCGTCAGCGTCGAGTTGAACCCCTGCAGATGGATCTCCGTCGAGTAGCGGTCAGCCCCAGCTTGGTCAGCCCATTTTCTCGTTGCCAGAGCGCCCTCGATGTAGAGCTTAGCGCCCTTCTTCACATACTGCTCGACGACCTTGCAGAGGCCCTCGTTGAACACGACGACGCTGTGCCACTCGGTCTTTTCCTTGCGCTCGCCGCTGTTGCGGTCACGCCAGCTTTCCGAGGTCGCGATGCGCAGGTTGGCGATTGGACGTCCGTCCTGCGTGCGCCGAATTTCGGGATCGGCGCCGACATTGCCGATCAGGATTACCTTGTTGAC
>Ga0233385_1000141_pt1 | contig 41434 bp, 36 predicted proteins | sample ElkDunMinimDraft_16_FD_191543 | JGI IMG/M metagenome (GOLD analysis project Ga0233385, IMG submission 191543) | Fecal eukaryotic communites from dung pellets of Tule Elk in California, USA - Elk Dung G36 | ecosystem: Host-associated > Mammals > Digestive system > Large intestine > Fecal | place...
GACGAAATTCTCCGCCTCTGCGCGTTCACGGGCCGACTGGGTCCTGCGCTATCGACCCGAACGAGGCCGGTATCGCACCACGAAGAGGCGCTCGCCTCAGCCCTTCCACTTGATGGAGCAGCCGATCGAGGCCACCTGCTCGCGCGGCCCCTGCCTCGTGCGCGCGACCTCGACCATCGCCTCATAGAGGTCGCGGCGCAGGCCCGGCTGGTCGGCCTCCTTGCGCGAGGCGTCCAGCCGTCCGCGATATTGCAGCTCCATCCTGCCGTTGAAGCCGAAGAAGTCGGGCGTGCAGGCCGCGCCGTAGGTGCGCGCGACCGCCTGGTCCTCGTCATGGAGATATGGAAAGGCGATAGCGTTGCGCGTGGCGAACTGCTTCATCTCCGGAAAGGAATCCGCCGGATAGGCTTCGGCATCGTTCGAATTGATCGCCACGAAGCCGACGCCATGCCCCTTGAGGTCGGCGGCGTCGCGCACGATCCTGCCGATCACTGCCTTCACATAGGGGCAATGGTTGCAGATGAAGGCCACCACCAGGCCGTTCGGCCCCGCCTGCTCGAAAATGCGGCGCGTCCTGCCGTCGACGCCGGGCAGCGCGGCATCCACCGCCTTCCAGTCGAAATCGCAGACCGGAGGAACCATGCCCATGGCGCTTCTCCCTGCAGGTCGCGTCGGGACGTCCCGATCGCCGAAACGAAGCATATAGCGCGCTTGCCCGGCAAAGTCCCCCTCCCCCTTGTGGGGAGGGGTCAGGGGTGGGGGTGGGGCCGCTCGGCCCCACCCATGCGGATTCAGGCAAAACAGGTCGTCGCCTTCTCCCGCAACGCCGTCTGCCTGGTGAGCCTCATCGCTACCGCTCGGCCAGCGCCTTCAGCCTCCGCGTCGGCTCGCCGCCGCGTTTGTCAGCAAGCGCAAAGATGGAGAGGCGGTGGGCGCTACCTGTCTGACCGGCGGTCGCGCCAGTCTTTGGAACGCAAGCGGCCGTGTCGCCCGAACCGGCGCGAAGGATCAGGCCGGCCGCGCCCCGTCGGCCACCGTCCTGATCGCCTCGATGTTCTTGGCGTAGGCCTCGACGCTGCCGCCCTTGAAGATCGCCGCGCCCGCCACCAGCACGTCGGCGCCGGCCGCCACCACCAGCGGCGCCGTTTCCGGCGACACGCCACCGTCGATCTCGATCCTGATCGGCCTGCCGCCGATCAGCGCCTTCACGCGCCTGACCTTCTCGACCATCGCCGGGATGAAGGCCTGGCCGCCGAAGCCCGGATTGACCGTCATGATCAGCACGACGCTCAGCCGGTCGAGCACATATTCGATCGCGCTCTCCGGCGTCGAGGGGTTGATCGACACGCCCGCCGTCTTGCCCAGCGCCTGGATCGCCTGCAGTGAGCGGTCGAGATGCGGCCCGGCTTCCGCATGCACGGTGATGTTGTCGCAGCCGGCGTCGGCGAAGGCGGCGAGATAGGGATCGGCCGGCGCGATCATCAGATGGCAGTCGAACAGCTTCTTCGTCCGGCCGCGGATCGCCTTGATGACCGGTGGACCGAAGGTGATGTTCGGCACGAAATGGCCGTCCATCACGTCGAGATGGATCCAGTCCGCTCCGGCCTTGTCGATGGCCTCGACCTCCTCGCCGAGCCTCGAGAAATCGGCCGACAGCACCGACGGCGCGATCAGGGTTCTTGCATTCGTTCCTACCGTCATCGTCGCCGCCTTGCCTCTGCGATTGCACCCGGCGGAAGCCGCGCTTTCCGCCCATCTCCGCTTAGCGCAATTCGGGTCTGGCCGCGACAGGCGATAAGCGTGCCACTTGCCCGCAGAACGCCGGTGCGGGCGCAGCCGAAGCGGCTTCGGAAAAGGCTCCGGAGTTCAGATGCTGTCGGGATCGACGCCCATGCGGTCGAGGCAGTGCCTGACGGGAAAGACGAGGATTTCGTTGGCGGCGACTATGCCCCCGAACAGCAGCCCCACCGCGGTCAGGCCGGTGCTCGACTTGCAGAACACCACCGCGCCCGAATCGCCCGGCCCGCACTGACCCTTGACCATCTTCAGCTTGTGGAATCTCGCATAGGGAAGCTTGCGGCCGTCGATCTTGACCTCCGTCTTTCCCGGCACCGCAGCGAGCCACTCGGCCGCCCTTTCTTCATTGTCGGAGACGTAGAAGAACTTCCTCTTGTCGTTGTTCAGGATCTCTCCGCAACTTTCGAGCCTCAGGCTCTGTTGCTGGAATGTGCCGGGCTCCACGCTGTCGGGGGGCACGCTGATCAGGGCCGCGTCGCTCTTTATCTCGTCGGCCTCGAGGTCGTCGAGGCGGGTGACGATGCCCTCCACCTCGACGCCTTGGGTGCTGGTGACGGTCACCGGGCCGGGCTTGGCGCCGGGGTCGGTGATGACATGCGCGTTGGTGAGCAGGAAGTCGCGGCCGTCGCGGCGGAACACCAGCCCGACCGTCCCGTTCTCGTTGTCGTCGCTGACGATCACGTTGCCGCCGCGCAGCAGGAAACCTTCCGGCTCGCCGCCGATTTCGCAGACGTCCGTCGCGATCCGGCCGCGTCTTGCCCCGTTGCCGTAGTCCAGCTCGATCGAAGCAGGCACGCCCTGCCCCGCCTCGTACTCCCCCTTCTTGAGCACATAGAAGGTTATGCAGGTCTGCGACTGCTTCCTGCCGCCGCGCCGCTTCTTCGAGACGCCGATATGATGCGCGCCGTAACGCTGGAGCAGCTGCTTCTGCATCCGCCTGATCGTGCGCTCGACCGTCGCGTATTCCGGGTGCGCAATGACCTCGTCGCTCATGCTTCAGCCGCGCCGCTCACTGGCCGACGACTTTCGGATCGGCCGGCGCTGCCTTGCTGGCCGTCTGCACGTCGAGAAGCTGCTCCTTCGCGATCAGCGGCGTCAGCCCGATCAGGTTGCCCTCGTCGTCGAAGACGATGTCGTAGACCTGGAAGCGGTTCTTGATGCCGCCCGGTTCCTTGGGCTGGCTGCCCGAGAAGCCCTCCGGGATGTCCGGCAGCTTCTCGACCAGCGCGGTCAGCACCTTGATGAAGTCGGTGGAATCCATGTTGGCGTTCACCTTTGTCAGGAAACCGTTGCTGATCGTCGCGTCGAAATCGTTCTTCGCCAGGAACGCCCCGAAGCGCAGCGCGTAGGCGCGGTTGTAGTTCGGCACCATCTGGATGGTGACGTTCTCGCCGCTCACCACCAGGAGCGGCTTCACGTCGTAGATGCGGATGCCGTTGATCCGGTCGCCGGGCTTCACCGGCTGCGCCGTCACATAGGCGCAGCCCGAGCCAAGCCCCGCGACGCCCAACATCGCTGCCAGCGCCAGCGCGCCGGTCCGCATCCGCCTTGCCATCGGCACCCCCACATGCCGGCCCCCCGCCGCATGTCCCGCGGCAGGCACGCCGCGCGCGAGCCATCGGCCCGGCCGTCGCCACGGCGTCCGCCTGTCAGGACATGTGAAAAGTGAACCGCCCCATTCCCCGCCGCCGGGCGTCTGCCGCTTCCGACGGTAATCCATGGTGGTGCGCGGCCTCATAAGAGTCAACTCATGATTGCACTCTTTCCACATACTATTCATGGTTGCAGTCACCGCCCGCCGCCAGCAATCGCCCCGAGCCCGTCGCAGCCGCGAGCTTGCCGCCACCCTGGCCGCCTGCTAAAGCGCCGGCCCATGTCCACGCCCATCAAGAACATCCGCAACTTCTCCATCGTTGCCCATATCGACCACGGCAAGTCGACGCTGGCCGACCGGCTCATCCAGCTCACCGGCGGGCTCGACGCGCGCGAGATGGCGGGCAAGGAGCAGGTGCTCGACAACATGGACATCGAGCGCGAGCGCGGCATCACCATCAAGGCGCAGACCGTGCGCCTGAACTACCGCGCCCAGGACGGCCAGGACTACGTCCTGAACCTCATCGACACGCCCGGCCATGTCGACTTCGCCTACGAGGTGTCCCGCTCGCTCGCCGCCTGCGAGGGTTCTCTCCTCGTCGTCGACGCCAGCCAGGGCGTCGAGGCGCAGACGCTCGCCAATGTCTACCAGGCGATCGACAACAACCACGAGATCGTCGTCGTCCTCAACAAGGTCGACCTCCCCGCCGCCGAGCCCGAGCGCATCCGCGAGCAGGTCGAGGAGGTGATCGGCATCGACGCATCCCAGGCCGTCATGATCTCGGCCAAGACCGGCCTCGGCGTCCCCGACGTGCTGGAAGCCATCGTCAAGCAGCTCCCCCCGCCCCGCGAGGGCGACGCCAAGGCGCCGCTGAAGGCCATGCTGGTCGACTCGTGGTACGACGCCTATCTCGGCGTCATCGTTCTGGTGCGCGTCATCGACGGCGTATTGCGCAAGGGCCAGACCATCCGCATGATGGGCACCAACGCGAAATACCCGGTCGAGCGCACTGGCTACTTCACGCCAAAAATGATCCAGGCCGACGAGATCGGCCCCGGCGAGTTCGGCTTCATCACGGCGTCGATCAAGGAAGTGGCCGACACTCGCGTCGGCGACACCATCACCGAGGACCGCCGCCCCACCGCCCAGGCGCTCCCCGGCTTCAAGCCGGCGCAGCCCGTCGTCTTCTGCGGCATCTTCCCGGTCGACGCTGCCGACTTCGAGGACCTGCGCGCCGCCGTCGGCAAGCTCAGGCTCAACGACGCCAGCTTCTCCTACGAGATGGAGACGTCGGCAGCGCTGGGCTTCGGCTATCGCTGCGGCTTCCTCGGCCTGCTCCACCTCGAGATCATCCAGGAGCGGCTGGAGCGCGAGTTCGACCTCGACCTCATCGCCACCGCGCCCTCCGTCGTCTACCGGCTCAACCTCATCGACGGCACCAGCAAGGAACTGCACAACCCCGCCGACATGCCCGACGTGATGAAGATCGCGTCGATCGAGGAGCCGTGGATCCGCGCCACCATCCTCACCCCCGACGACTATCTCGGCTCGATCCTGAAGCTCTGCCAGGACAGGCGCGGCATCCAGGCCGACCTCTCCTATGTGGGAAAACGCGCCATGCTGGTCTACGACCTGCCGCTCAACGAGGTCGTCTTCGACTTCTACGACCGGCTGAAGTCGATCTCCAAGGGCTACGCCTCCTTCGACTACCATCTGACCGACTACCGCGAGGGCGACCTCGTGAAGATGTCGATCCTGGTCAATGACGAGCCGGTCGACGCGCTCTCCATGCTCGTCCACCGCACGGCGGCGGAAAAGCGGGGCCGCGTCATGGTCGAGAAGCTGAAGGAGCTGATCCCCCAGCACATGTTCAAGATCCCGATCCAGGCCGCGATCGGCGGCAAGATCATCGCCCGCGAGACCATCTCGGCGCTGCGCAAGGACGTGACGGCGAAATGCTATGGCGGCGATGTCACGCGCAAACGCAAACTTCTGGAAAAGCAAAAGGAAGGCAAGAAGCGCATGCGCCAGTTCGGCAAGGTCGACATCCCCCAGGAAGCGTTTATCCAGGCGCTAAAGATGGGGGATTAGCCCCAAATCCTCCCCCGTGAACGGGGGCCAGTTCCTCCCCCGTTCACGGGGGAGGGGGACCATGCGCAGCATGGTGGAGGGGGCGGATTGGCGCCAACCTCTCCACGCGTGATCTCCCCCCTTGTGGGGGAGATGCCCAGCAGGGCAGAGGGGGGCGCTGTCCCGCCGCGCTTATCAATTAATGAGGCGCAACCACTGCTGTGTGCGAAGACACGATATCGTCAACATTAATCTCAAGTATCTTTTGAAAAAGAACTTCAGGTGAAAGCACATCAACCTGGTCCGTCACTGACTTTGTTTCGGGGGCTGCGCCAATAATCTCACTTATCGCGGATAACCGGGTATCTGATTTTTCTATGTGCTCAAGAATCGTCTTGTGTGTCAATCCATCATAGAGACCGCTAACGAAGTGTCGTGCACTGTTTACAATCCCATCAAGTGCCTCTCCGCCCTTTTGGTCGGAACGCAGGCCCAGAATCTTTCCATAATCGACTGCGTAGATTGCAAAGGCGCGAACTGTGACCGTCTCCACGTCAAAATATTCATAATTATTGTCTATCAGATGAATTATACGTTGAGCCCACAGATCCCTAAGTGCATCGCTCTTCACGTCTATTTCCTTAGAAACAGAAAATATTTTTGATTTGTTTGAGAGGCATTTCATAAAAACTAAGTCAAACAAGTTCAGTGAACTGGCGGATCCATTTGGAAAATTAGCGATCTTGGTAGTGGTAAAATAGCTGATCACCGACGCTTGAACCGCTCTAAGCGTTATTGGTAACTGCGCCGCCCCATGGGTTGCGCAGCATTCGGCCACCATGGCGAGGAAGTCACGCGGATTTCCTTCTGATGCCCGCACGAAATAGTCAAAAGCTTCGACTGACTCAAATATATGATTGAAAAGTCTATCGAATATTCTAGTTACATTTCCAAGAACTATCTTCTTACTATAGTAAAAATCGTAGTCATATTGCTTTAGTGCGTATTCTTCGAGCAAATGCTTTATCAGAATATACAACAAAAAATGTTTTACGGCTCTTCGGTCAAGATCAAATGTAAATATGTGATTTAGGTCGGCAAGTTCGGTTATATCAATCCCCGGCTGGAGGCCGATTCTTCGGCCGTTAACAATTCCGGTGAAATGCGTCTGAAACTTTAGTGACGCAATCTTACAAGAGATTTTGTTGGATGTGCCAATTGTTCGCCGAATTAGTTCGGAAAATATTGGCTGAACGGACCCATCAATTTGAGACCATTCGTCGACCAGAATGACAATCTGGTCCACATCAAGCGCTTCGACCAAAGCGTCAATTCCGGCCCTTATTTCTCCAAATTCCACAAAATGGCTCGCCTTAATGACCATCTCGACGAATTCCTCGCGCGAAGTAGACGAAGACGCTGACGCCCCGAGCTTTGCATCGGCGCTATGAAGATTCATGTCGAGCCCGGCTTGCGCGCCTTTGCTGGCGTCGCTCTTGGTCCGTATCGATTTTGTATAGCTGTCGATACGCTCGCGCATGCGCTCATTGTCGAGGGCGCGCCGCAGCGCCTTCTGAGCCAAACGAAACTTGCTCTGTGTGGCTTTATTCTTTAAATGGGACCATGTATTTACATGGCGTTGATCTAAATTCTCGATTGATTCAACAAATGTTGATATTTGCTCTATGCATCCGCTTATAAATCCGGAGAAGAATGTTTCTACAACGTCTTCCTCGCTAAGGTCAGGAGCTATTCGACTTATGTCAAGCGTTCTCATATCGAAATATACAGGAAGAACCTTGTAAAGTTTATAGCTGTGAGTGCATATTTCTTCGAAACACTTCAGTATGTGTGTCTTTCCAGTACCATTCCTTCCGTAGATAACTTGAGTATTACGACTAGCAAGAAGCCCTAAATCTATTACCGGAACAAAGCTAGGAAAATACGCGGACAAGTCACTAGATTTTTCTGCTCTATGCTTGAGAGTAGACAGTAAGGATATTATTTCGGTGTCAGAAAAACCGGCATCTGCGTTCGATGCTGCGCGCGTTATAGAAGCATGCTTATTCGATGAAGTCGTGTCTTTTTTTGTCATAAGAATTCGTCCCCGGTATGCTAAGGCTATAGCACGGCGCTGGCGTAACACGAGTCTTATATCTCACGTAAGTGCTGTTAGGGACTGGGAGGGTTACGCCGCCCCAAGAGAGGGAGAAACCCCGAAGCCCCCCAACCCTACTCCCGAAAATCCACCCTCCTCTTCACCGCCTCGTCCACATCCTCCGGCGCCATGAGCACCGTGACCCGGGACTTCACCATGCCGCTGGCCTGGGCGACGACGGCGGTGGCGGCCATGTCGATGTTATCAGGCAGGTCGAGAATGATGACGAAGTCGTCGCTGCCGAAGGCGAAATAGAACGTCTCGAGCGTGCCGCCCATTTCCCCGGCGAGCCTTTCGACCATCGCCGCCGAACCGCTCTCCTTCAGCAGGCCGTCGAAACCCTGCTGGGTGTAAGAACCCTGGACGAGATATTTCGGCATGGCCTTCCCCTCCTGCACGGTTCGGGTGACGGCAAGCTGGCTACAGCGGGCGATCGGATCGCGAAACAGGGTTGTCTGCAAGCCGAGCTTCGCCGCAACGGGTCGCGCCCTTAATACGGCTGCACCGGCCGCAGCGCCTCTGCGGTCACATCGATGCCCGCCATCATCGCCACGCCGGCCAGCATCAGCAGGATCCCCAGCAGGACAGGACGCAAGCCGCGCGACGGGCGCTTGCCGAGCCGCTTGGCGAGATAGTCGGAATAGGCTTCGTCGCGGCGGCCGAGCCAATGCATGAGAGCCAGCCTCAGGCCGGCGAGCACCAGCCCGCCGCCCACCCCCAACTGCGCAACGATGACCAGCATCTGCCACGGCATGCCGCACTCTAGCGCGGGATGGTGGGCGGAGGTAGGCACCCCGCCTTGCCTCCAATCTTCCCCTACGGCATCCTGATGTCGGGAGGGGGCATGGAGGAAGCCATGTCAAGCAATCTGGAGCGCGTGAAGGACGCATACAGGGCATGGAATGACAGCAAGGGCGGCAGCGTCGACGCCTGGCTCGCGCTGATGGGCGACGAGGTGGTGCTGATCGGCGTCGACGAGAAGGAGCCGGGGCTGGCCTTCGCCCGCAACCGCCGCTCGCGCGACGATGTCGTCGACTATCTCACGAGCATCACCGACGCCTGGGAGATGATCCACTTCACCCCGCGCAACTTCCTGGAGGATGGCGACCGCATCTCCATGTTCGGCACCTGCGCCTGGCGCAACAAGGCCACCGGCAAGGACATGGAGTGCCTGATCTGCAGCTACTGGCGCTTCAAGGACGGCAAGTGCGTCGAGCTGATCGACCTGTTCGACTCGGCCGTCGCCGCCCGCGCCGCCATGCCGTAGCGCCGACATCGCAGCAGTGTCCCAGGGGCTGACCCGAGGATGACGAACAGGCGGAAAAAGGTCCCAAAACCATCGCGAGGAGATCAAGGCGAAGTTGGCGGGGGCGCGGTTGTGAGGGGGCGAATACCGCGGCGCCCACCCTCCCCCTTGCGGGGAGGGTGGATCGGCGAAGCCGATCGGGGTGGGGGTCGGCGTCGGGCTGGAGGCCGGAAGAAAATGCGCCAAGCTCAGCGCCGATCACCCCACCCGGCCGGCTTGCAGCCGCCCGACCTCACCCTCGAGGGGAGGTGAGGCTTCGCTGCCCTTCCCCCGCCCCCCGCAATCCTCTATGCGTCGGGGATCAACCGACCGCGCCGCATGACCATCTCCCAGACATCACAGCACCTCCCCTTCCCCGGCCCCCTCTTCCTCGGCATCGACACCGGCGGCACCTACACCGACGCGGTGCTGTGGGCCGAAGGCGCGGCCGGATCGCCGGGCAAGGTCATCGCCAAGGCGAAGGCGCTGACCACCCGCCACGACCTGGCGGTCGGCATATCGGGCGCGGTGGACCGGGTTCTGGAAGAAGCCAAGGTCGACCCATCAGCGATAAAGCTCGCCTCCATGTCGACCACCCTCGCCACCAATGCCCTGGTCGAGGGCCAGGGCGGGCGCGCCGCGCTGGTCATGATCGGCTTCGCCGAGGCCGACCTCGCCCGCGACGGGCTGAAGGCGGCGCTCGGTTCCGACCCCGTCCTGTTCTGCCCGGGCGGCCACGACGTGCATGGCCGCGCCGCGACGCTCGACCTCTCCGCGCTTGAAGCTGCCCTCCCCGAGCTCGGCCGCTCAGTCTCCGGCTTCGCCGTCTGCGCCTACTTCGCCACCCGCAACCCCGCGCACGAGATCGCCGCGCGCGACCTCATCCGCCAGGCCACCGGACTGCCCGTCACCGCCAGCCACGAGCTGTCCTCGAAGCTCGGCGGACCGCGCCGCGCGCTCACTACCCTGCTCAACGCGCGGCTGATCTCCATGATCGACCGCCTCGTCGCGGCGACGGAGGGCTTCCTTGCCGCGCGCAACATCGCCTGCCCGCTGATGGTGGTGCGCGGCGACGGCGCGCTGGTGTCGGCCGCCTTCGCCCGCGCCCGGCCGATCGAGACCATTCTCTCGGGCCCCGCCGCCTCGCTCGTCGGCGCGCGCCACATGACCGGGCTCGACGACGCCGTCGTCTCCGACATCGGCGGCACCACCACCGACGTCGCGGTGCTTGACCGCGGCCGCCCGCGACTCGACCCGGAGGGCGCCACCGTCGGCGGCTGGCGCACCATGGTCGAGGCGGTAGCCATGCGCACCTTCGGCCTCGGCGGCGATTCCGAGGTCGCGCTGGAGGCCGGCGCGCTCGACCCGAAAATCCTGCTCGGCCCCCGCCGCCTGCTTCCGCTGTCGCTTGCCGGCATGGCGCATGGAGTCGCCGTCACCGACGCGCTGGAACGGCAGTTGCGCGCCCCCAATCCCGGCCGGCTCGACGGCCGCCTCGCGGTGCGCACCGGCGTGCCGGAGCGGCTTGCCGCCGGCCTCACCGGCCCGGAGGCCAAGCTTTACGACGCGATCGGCGCGGTCCCGCTGGCTCTCGACGCGCTGCTCACCTCGACCGCGCAGCTCGCCACCCTCAACCGGCTGGTGTCGCGTGGCCTCGTCCACGTCGCTGGCTTCACCCCCTCCGACGCCGCCCACGTGCTTGCCCGCCAGTCCAACTGGGATGCGTCAGCCGCAAAGCTCGGCGCCGAGCTCTTCGCCCGCCGGCGCGACGGTCGCGGCCAGGCGATCGCCCCTTCAGGCGAAGCTTTCTCAGAGCGCGTGCTGGTTGCCCTCACCCGCCAGTCGGCGGAAGTCATCCTGGAAACCGCCTTCGCCGAGGACGGGCTCGACGGCGCGGCCACCGTCGCGCATGCGCTCGTCCAGCGCGCGGTCGACGCCAATCACGGCATCGCGCGTCTCAGCGTCGCGCTCGACCGCCCGGTCATCGGCCTCGGCGCCTCGGCCCCGCTCCACTATGCCGGCCTGTCGCCGCTCGTTGGCAATGAATGCATGGTTCCCGTCGACGCCGACGTGGCGAACGCGCTCGGCGCGGTCGTCGGCCAGGTGCGGGTCTCGGCCGAAGCCACCGTCAGCCAGCCGTCCGAGGGCATCTTCCGCCTCACGGCCGGGGACGAGCCCCCGCGCGATCTCGGCGACGAGGACCAGGCGCTTGCCGAGGGCGAGGCGCGGATCCGCGCGATCGTCGCCGAGCGCGCGCTTGCCGCCGGCACCGACACGGCCGAGATTGATGTCGAGCGCGACGTGAAGGCGACCGTCATCGAGGCCCGCCGGATGTTCATCGAGGCGCGGCTCACCGCCACCGCCTCCGGCCGCCCGCGCATCGCGGAATAGGATCCTCCCCTGCGAAGCGGGGAAGGAGAACCACCGAAGGTGGTGGAGGGGGGCGGCCTTCCCTGCCCTCTCCTACAGCAGCCCAGCCGCCTGAGCTTCCTGGCGAAGGTTCTGGCGCGGCCGCGGGCCGAGCTGCTGGATCACCAGCCCTGCGGCCAGGGAGCCGAGATCGCCGCAGCGCTTGAGGTCCAGGCCGGCCGTATAGCCGTAGAGGAACCCCGCGGCATAGAGGTCGCCGGCGCCCGTCGTGTCGACCAGCTCATTGATCGGCATCGCCTCGATCCACACCGTCTCGTCGCCCTTTACGATGACCGAGCCTTGCTCCGAGCGCGTCACCGCCGCGATCTTGCAGTCCGTCCTGATCGCCTCCAGCGCCGTCTCGAAGGACGATGTCTGGTAGAGCGACTTGATCTCATGGTCGTTGGCGAAGACGATGTTCACCGTGCCCGAGCGCATCAGGTCCAGGAACTCGTCGCGGTAGCGGTCGACGCAAAAGCTGTCCGACAGCGTCATCGACACTTCCCGACCCGCTCTGTGGGCATGGTCCGCCGTCAGCCGGATAGCCTCCTTCGCCCGCGGCGGATCCCAGAGATAGCCCTCGAAATAGGTGACCTTGGCGCCCGACGCCTTGTCGGCCTCGACGTCTTCCGGGCCCAGCTCGACGCAGGCGCCGAGATAGGTGTTCATCGAACGCTCGCCGTCCGGCGTCACGAAGATCATCGAGCGCGCCGTCGGCGGCTGTCCCTGCAACGGCTTGGTGTCGAAGGCGACGCCCTGCGCGTGGATATCGTGCGCATAAATCCTGCCTAGCTCGTCATTCGCGACCTTGCCGAAGAAAGCCGCGCGTCCGCCGAGGCTGGCGATCCCGGCCGCCGTATTGCCGGCGCAGCCGCCCGATGCTTCCGTCGCCGGCCCCATGCGGCTGTAGAGCAGATTGGCGCGCTCCGTGTCGATCAGGTTCATCGCGCCCTTGATGATGCCGTTCTCGGTCAGGAAGGCGTCGTCGCATTGCGCGATGATGTCGACGATGGCGTTGCCGATGCAGAGCACGTCGTAGTCGGTCATGCAGGTCTCCGGATGGCGGGCGGGAGATGGACTTGTGGCACGCGTGCCGGGCGCGGGTCTAGCGGCTGCGGTCCGTTTTGCAAGTCCTTGGCCGCCCGCGTTCTTGTCGCACGCGGCGGCCTCGCCTATCTGCCAGCGGAAACGAGACCTTTCCCATGATCCTCGACGCAGCCCGCGCCGCAGCAAGGCAACTCTTCTCGCAGGAATTCCGGTCGGTCTTCTTCAAGACGCTCGGCCTTACGCTGCTCGCGCTCATTGCCCTCTGGTTCGGCCTGGCGGAGCTGTTCGAGTGGCTCGCGCTGCCGTGGATCGATGCATTGCTCCCCGGCCTGCCGGGCTGGGCTGGCTGGCTCGGCTTCGTAGCGGCAATCATCGCCGGCATCGGCCTTGCCCTTGGCCTCGCCCTGCTGATCGCGCCAGTGACGGCGATCGTCGCGGGGCTTTTCCTCGACGATATCGCCGAGACCGTCGAACGTACCGATTATCCGCACGACCCTCCCGGCAAGCCGGTTCCGGCGCTGCGGTCCATCGTGCTCGCGCTGAAATTCTTCGCCGTCGTCGTCGCCGGCAATCTCGTGGCGCTGCTTCTGCTCCTGGTGCCGGGCGTCAACATCGGCGCCTTCTTCCTGGTCAACGGCTATCTGCTCGGGCGCGAATTCTTCGAATTCGCCGCCATGCGCTTCCGTTCCGAGGCCGACGCCAAGGCGCTGCGCAGCAAACATGCCGGCACCGTGTTCCTGGCCGGCCTCGTCATAGCCGGCTTCCTCGCCATCCCCTTGCTCAACCTTCTGACGCCGCTCTTCGGGGCGGCCATGATGGTGCACCTGCACAAGATGGTCAGCGCGCGGGAAAACGTCGCCATCCGGCGGACAGCCTAGATGTTCAGCCCCGGCATTTGATGGATCGGATCGATGATGAATCGCTCTGGCTCTGAAGTTTATCGTTTGCAGATGAACTCGTATGGCGTGAGGCCCTTGAGCGTCTTGAGCCGGCGGCCGAAATTGTAGGCATCGATGAAGTCCTGAAGGTGGTGCCGCAGCTGTTCATGGCTGTCGTAGCGGAAGCGTCTGACGGTCGCGTCCTTGATGGCGGACCGCCTCTGTCGTCGTGGCGCTGCCGTGTAGAACTTGGCCCAAAGTGCATCCCTCCATCCTTGCGACAAGAGGCACCATCAAATGCCGGGATCAAACAGATTCGCGCAATTAAATGGACAGCGACAAGGTTGCCTTCATGAGTCGTCTCCGAGTTCTGCGAGAATCTCGGCTCGGTGTTGCCCACGCGCAGGCGATGCCCGGGGCCTCCAGTCTGGTTCGTTTGAAAACCTTGGGGCACCGCGCGGTTGCAGTTGTCCCTCGACTTCGATCCACGGGCTACGGTCGGCGAGCGCAGGATGGCGGGAAGACTCGGAGGGTGTAAGGATCGGAGCGACACAGGCATCGGTACCCAGAAAGACTTCGGCCCAGTCATCCCTGGACCGGGTCAGGAACACTGCCGCGAGCCGTGCCGTCTGTTTCGGCCATAGCGTCCTATCGAACTGTTCCGTGAATTCCGGATCGTCCTGTAATCCGGCAGTGTTGAGGAAGACACTGTAGAAGTGCGGTTCCAGGCATTGCACTGAGACGTAACCGCCGTCCGAACAGAGATAAGTCCGCGACCAATGCGGTCCGTTCAGCAACGTCTCCCGCGGGCGGGCCGGATTGGTCATCTGCAGCGACATCGCAAGAGCGAGCATGTGGGCGGAGCCGTCGACCATCGAGGCATCTACGACCACGCCTCGCGAGGTCATTCGGGCATTGAGAAGCCCAGCGAGAATGCCAGCCACCAGGTAGAGCGCGCCCCCGCCAACATCCCCTACCAACGTCGGCGGAGGAAATGGCGGATCGCCGGCTTGGCTGCTAAACGAAGCTGCCCCCGACATCGCCAGGTAGTTCAGGTCGTGCCCCGCGCATTTTGCCAATGGACCTGCTTGTCCCCATCCGGTCACCCTGCCGATGACCAGTGCCGGGTTTACCTCAAGGCACGCGTCCGCACCCAGTTTGAGACGCTCGAGAACGCCTGGGCGAAACCCTTCGATCAGGGCATCGGATCCACGGAGCATCTTCAGAAGGATGTCGCGGTCGGCCGGGCACTTCAGGTCAAGCTCGATCGATCGTTTGCCCCGATCCAGGATGACGTTCTGCGGAGCGCGTGAGCCGCTTCCTGCCCTCCTTCGATGGACGACGATCACGTCGGCGCCCATATCCGCCAGCATCATCCCTGCGAACGGCCCGGGGCCGATCCCTTCGAGTTCAACAATACGTATCCCTTCGAGCATCGCGCTTCCTCAGGTTGACTGCTGCGGGTGCCACTGGGGTTGCCGTTTCGAGCGGAGCGCATTGATGCCTTCCGCCTTCTCGTGGGCCCTCATCAGGCTCACGAAGAGCTGCCGCTCCTGAATGAGGTGATCATCAAGCCTGAGCGTTTCGGCGAGGAGGACACTGGACTTGGCTGCACGAAGCGCGCCAGACCGTGCGACGGCGTAGTTCACATCATGTCCGATCAGGTCAGCGCTTCAGTGCGTTGCTGGGATCCACGCGCCAGTGCTTCGGGACCCACGTCGATCACGACTACAGGATGTCCGGCCGAGGCCGCAACAAGCGCTATCCCGGCACCCATCGCCCCGGCTCCGACTACGGCGACCGCAGAGTTCTCAACAGATTTCATGCCCCGAGACATAACCGGAAAAGGCACGCTTGCCAATAATAGATCGAACGGACAATCTATTATTTGAGGAGACTTTATGGCGTACACGACGATCGGCCTGAAGCTCGGCGATGGGCTGGCGCGCCTGACCTTGAATCGCCCGGACAGACCGAGCAGCCTTACGGCCGTAATGCATCAGGAGATCGCGGACGCGCTCGATGCCGTGGAAAGCGATCAGGACACGCGCGTGGAAGCTTTTATGGAGAAGCGTCCGGCGGTCTTTCTCGGACGCTGACGCCGCCGCGGCTGAAAAGCCGGCTGCACGAATCATAATCCCTCTTTCATAGGTCGAACGGTTGGTCTATTATTTTTTGCGTTGGAGGGACGCGGATCGCAGCCGAGAGAGCGCCGTCGCGTCGCAGTCAAAAAAATGGGAGGAACCATTGAGGAAATTTGCAACCGGCTTACTGGCAACACTGGCCTTGACCTTGCCTGCGGCAGCGCAGGTCAAGGTCGGCATCATCGTGTCCGCCACGGGTCCTGCGGCATCGGTCGGCATCACGCAGCAGCGTACCGTGCCGATTCTGCCCAAGTCGCTGGGCGGCCAAGACGTGGAGTACGTGTTGCTCGACGACGCGTCCGACACATCGACATCCGTTAAACACGGGCAGAAACATATCACTGAGGACAGGGTAGACGTCATCCTCGGCCCAAGCCTGACGCCGAACTCGCTGGCCCTCCTCGACATGGTGACCGAGAACGGAGTTCCGCTGATTAGTCTTGCCGGATCGGCGCTCATCGTCGAGCCCATGGACGAAAAGCGCCACTGGGTCTTCAAGACGCCCCAAAGCGATCGGCAGATGGCTTCCGTCGTCATCGAGCATCTCAAGAAGACCGGAGTAAAGAGCATCGCATTCATCGGCTTCGCAGATGCGTACGGTGAAGGATGGATCAAGGTGATGACGGCCCTCGTCCAGGAAGCTGGCATCGAGGTCACTGCCTCGGAGCGTTACCAGCGGACGGACAGCAGCGTAACAGGTCAGGTCCTCAAGATCGTTTCAGGCAGGCCGGACGCGGTTTTCATCGCAGCCTCCGGAACGCCAGCCGCCCTTCCCCAGACCACGCTCATCGAGCGTGGCTTCACGGGAGCGATCTACCAGACCCACGGCGTTGCCAACAATGACTTCCTGCGGGTCGGGGGAAAAGCGCTCGAAGGTACCTTCGTCCCCGCTGGTCCGGTCCTTGTCGCCGAGCAGCTTCCGGACGACCATCCGGCGAAGAAGCCTGCGATGGACTTCATCGAGAAGTACGAGGCTCTGCCAGGCGCGGGTGCTCGGTCGACCTTCGCCGCCTATCTCTGGGACGCTCAGCTCATCCTGGACGTTGCCATCAAGAAGGCTTCGCAATCCGCGAAGCCAGGGACGGCGGAGTTCCGGTCTGCCCTTCGCGACGCGATCGAGCAGACGAAAGACGTGGCGGCCTCAAACGGTGTCTTCAACATGTCGCCCTCGGACCATCTCGGGCTCGATGAGCGGTCGCGTGTCCTGACGCGCATCGTCGACGGCAAGTGGGTCCTGGTTCAATAGCCCCCAACGCTGACGAGGCGGTCCGCTCCGGCGGGCCGCTTCACTTTCTCTAATTTCAGGCAGCGATCGAGCTACCCATGACAGTCGATATCGGCGCCATCCTTTTCCAGGACGGCCTTGCGAACGGTTCCGTCTACATCCTGATGGCGGTCGCGCTCGTTCTCGTCTTCACCGTGTCCCGCATCGTCTTCGTGCCTCAGGGAGATCTGGTCGCGTTCTCGACGCTGACGCTGGCCGCATTCGAAGGCGGAACGCTACCGGGAACCGTCTGGATGCTTCTCGGGCTATCGGCGATAGCCACCACGTTCGACGTGCTGAGGGCGATCTCCACGGGAGACTGGTCGGTCCTGCCGCGCGACTTGGCGGAAGACCTCGCGGTCCCGGTCGCACTGGCCCTCGTCGCGATGTTCGGAACGCCCGAAGGATCTCCAATCTTTTGGAAGATGGCGGTGACCGTCGCGCTGACGACCTGTCTGGCACCGCTCCTTTTCCGCGTGGCCTTCCAGCCGATCGCGGGCGCTTCCCCGCTCGTGCTACTTATAGCGGCCATCGCGGTCCACCTCGGACTCACCAGCCTCGGCCTTCACGTTTTCGGCGCAGAAGGCGTCCGCACCACGGGCTTCTCGGGCCCTCCGTTCACCCTGGGTAACATCGTATTCACGCAGCAGTCGATAGGCGTCATCGCCATCAGCTTCCTGCTGGTACTCGCCCTCTACCTCTTCTTCGCCAGGACGCTTCGCGGCAAGGCCCTTCTGGCTGCCGCATACAATCGCCGGGGAGCGGAAATCCTAGGCATCTCTCCCGTAAGGGCCGGGCGGACCGCCTTCATCCTTGCAGGGTTCATCGGCGCGGTAGCGGGCCTGTTGATCGGTCCTATGACCACACTGTCCTACGACTCCGGTTTCTTACTCGGTCTGAAAGGATTCGTTGGCGCCATCGTCGGCGGGCTCAGCATCTACCCCGTGGCCGCAGCTGGCGCGGTATTGGTCGGCCTGATCGAGTCCTTCGCGTCATTCTGGGCAAGCGCCTACCGGGACGTGATCGTATTCACCCTCATCATCCCGGTGCTTTTCTGGCGCTCGCTGCAAACGCCTCACGTCGACGAGGAGGACGAGTGATGCGCAACGCCATGAAGTGGCTGCCCCCAGTGGCGTTCCTGGCAGCCGCAGCAGGAGCCTTCGTACTGACGCCCTATCAGGCCACCATTGCGGTCTACGTCATGACCTTCGCCATCGTCTGCGTCGGTCTCGTAGTCATGACGGGCGTCGCAGGCATGGTATCGCTCGGCCAAGCCGCTTTCGTCGGTGTGGGAGCATACGTCACCGCGTGGCTGACGACGACCTACGGGATTTCGCCATGGATCGGCCTGCTGGCCGCGCTTGCCGCCTCGGGACTGATAGCCATGTTGATCGGCTCGATCACCGTGCGCATGAGCGGACACTACCTGGCACTCGCGACCCTCTGCTTCTGCATCAGCCTTTACTATATGATCGGAAACACCGAGGCGCTTGGCCGCTTCAACGGCATCACGGGAATACCGGGACTGTCGATCGCCGGATGGGACCTCAAGGGCGAGCGTTCCAGCTATCTGGTCGCGCTCGTGATACTCGCGACATGCATGTGGTGGGTCCGCCGCATTCTTGACAGCCGGGTCGGACGCGTCCTTCGCTCTTTGCGGTCGGGCTCGGCCATCGCCGAGACGTTCGGCGCGAATTCCGTGCGGTACCGCCTTCTCGCCTTCGTCATCGCAGCGATCCTCGCAGCCCTGTCCGGGTGGCTCTACGCCCATGTGCAGCGCTTCGTGAACCCGACACCCTTCGGAATCCACATGAGCATCGAATACCTGTTCATGACCGTCATCGGCGGGAGCGGGCAGGTGCTTGGGGCTCTGCTGGGATCGGCACTGGTGGTCGTCGTGAAACAGGAACTACAGGACATCCTGCGGCCGATCTTCGGGACCACGACACGGCTGGAAATGCTGTTCTTCGCCTCCGCGATGCTATTGGTACTGTGGCGGGCGCGCTCTGGCCTCCTGCCGCTCCTCCTCTCTTTCGTTCCCCTGCCGAATAAGTCACGACAGGTTATGGCCGCCGATCCTGCCCACCTGCGCCCCCGGGAAAAGGCAGGAGCGCTGGTACTCGAGGCAAAAGGCATGCGTCGCACCTTCGGGGGCCTCGTGGCGGTAGACGACGTCAGCATCGAGGTGAGGGCGAGCGAGGTCCTTGGACTGCTCGGGCCGAACGGCGCTGGAAAGTCGACGCTTTTCAATCTCCTGAGCGGCACCTTGCCCCGCACGAGTGGACAGCTGACCTTCCAGGGCCGATCGCTGCAGGACATAGATCCGCGGCAGATGTGTCGCCAAGGACTGGCCAGGACATTCCAGCACGTCAAGCTCGTATCCACGATGAGCGTGATCGAAAACGTGGCGCTGGGTGCCACCCACCTGGGCAAGGCAGGTATCGTACGCGCCAGCTTCGGCATGGATGCCGCGGAAGAGCGCATGCTGATGGGCTGGGCGATGAAGCAGCTCGAACGGGTAGGACTTGCAAGCCTCGCTCACTCTCCCGCAGGATCGTTGGCGCTCGGGCACCAACGCTTGGTCGAAATCGCAAGGGCTCTGGCGGCCGATCCGATCCTGCTGCTTCTCGACGAGCCTGCAGCGGGCCTGCGCGCGGGTGAGAAAGCTGAGCTGGCGACGCTTCTCGACACGCTGCGCGACGAAGGTCTCGCGATCCTCCTCGTCGAGCATGACATGGACCTGATTTCACGGGTCGCGGATCGCCTGATGGTGATGAATTTCGGTCGGCGCATCGCCTGCGGCCATCCCGCCGAAGTGGTTGGAAACCGCCAGGTCCAGGAAGCTTATCTGGGAGCCGACGCAGCATGACGACGCTTTTAGAAGTCGAACACCTCCGCGTCCGTTACGGGCGAATAGTGGCACTGGATGGCGTATCGCTGCAAGTGAAGGAAGGCGAGGTCACTGCTGTCGTTGGCCCAAACGGGGCCGGGAAAACGTCGCTCGTCTCGGCGATCATGGGGCTTACACCGTCATCGGGACGCATCTCGTTCGCCAAGTGGCCCGGCTGCGAGCGGTCCGTCGAAGCGCGCGTTCGCGCACGCATCGCGCTCGTCCCGGAGACACGCGAGCTCTTCGGGCCGATGACCGTCGAGGACAACCTTCGCCTCGGTGCCTATATGGTAAAGGACCAGCCAACCACTTCCGCCCGAAGCCGCCTTCAGCACGTGTACGAGGTCTTCCCGCGGCTAGCCGAGCGGCGGGCCCAGCTGGCCCATACGCTGAGCGGAGGCGAGCGACAGATGCTCGCCCTGGGACGCGCGCTGATGGCCGATCCCAGGCTCCTCATGCTCGACGAACCCAGCCTCGGACTGGCACCCCTCATAGTCGCAGAGGTCTTCCGCATCATCGAGCGACTGCGAAGCGAAGGCATCTCCATCCTCCTCATCGAGCAGAACGCTAGGGCCGCCCTCAGCGCTGCATCCTCGGCCTATGTGATCGAAAGGGGCGCCGTGCAGATGCACGGCCGCGCCAGCGACCTCGCGAAGGATCCGAAGGTGATCGAAAGCTACCTCGGCATTTCGGGCGGCTGGAATAACGCAAATAAGGCCGGCAGGAACACAGGATGACACGGACTCCCTTGGCAGAGGTCAGGCAACGGATCGAGAACGCCACCAGCCACTGGGCAGGCATGACGCTCGCCGAGATAAGGTGCGACTTCGACGCTCTGGCTACTGCCGTAGAGCCATCCATAGGCTCGTTCCTGCTCGACGGCATGCCCGCCCAGTGGTTTGGCGGCGGCCCGACTCCGGATGTCGACAGGGCGGTCCTCTATTTCCATGGCGGAGGATTCCAGATCGGATCGTTGCGCTCCCATCACGGCCTCATGTCAGCCATCGCGTCTGCATCAAGCTTCCCGGTTCTCGGTTTCGAGTATCGCCTCGCTCCGGAGAACCGCTATCCAGCCGCTCACCAGGATTCGTTGAAGGCCTATGCCGCGCTCTGTGCCCTGATGGGAAACGGTGCCCGCATCGCGTTGGCAGGAGACTCCGCGGGCGGCAATCTGGCACTCGCGACAGCTGTAGCCGCCAGGCGGTCCGGACTGCCGGCACCGTCTTGTCTAGTACTCATATCCCCTTGGCTCGACCTCTCGATGAGCGGGGACAGCTACCGCAGCCGGGCGGAGTTGGACTTTTTTTCCAAGCCAAACCAACTGAGGGCGATGGCCAAGACCTATCTCGGACGCGACCGCGACCCGTCACAGCCTTCGTGCTCGTCCGTCTTCGATGACCTGTCCGGCTTGCCTCCGGTCCTCGTCCATGCGGGCGATCATGACATCACCTTGGACGATGCAACCGCGCTGGAGGCACGGGCGAATGCCGCAGGCACGCCCGTGCAGCTCAAGGTGTGGGCCGGGATGTTCCATCATTTTCAGATGTTCCAGGAACTTCCCGAAGCACAGGAATCGATGGCGGACATCGCTTCGTTTCTGAAGGCCCAGCTTGGCCCTGAAGGATCGCCATCCTAGCGGTCGATCGCGTCAGGAGACACCGCATCCCATGCCACCGGATACGCCCAGCGTCTCCCCGGTGACGAAAGACGCATCGCGCGCTGCGAAAAAAGCAACGGCCGCCGCGACCTCTTCAGGCTGGCCGAGCCGTTTGAAAAGAGTGAGCCTTGCCATCTCGTCGTGGAGGCGCTGCCCATGAGCGGCGATCCCTTCATCGACCATGGGGGTCCTGATGGGCCCCGGCAGAACAGCGTTCGCAGTAATGCCGAAGCGTGCGTTCTCCCGCGCTATTGAGCGGGTAAAGCCGACGAGCCCAGCCTTCGCCGCCGCGTATACGGATCCACCCTTCGAGCCCATCCGTCCGGCTTCGGAGGCGATGTTGACGATCCGGCCGTACATCCTGTCCTGCATCCCGGGGAGCACTGAGGCTGTGAAGTTGAAAGCCGTGAAGAGGTTAATCTCTATCAGTCTCTGCCAGTCTTCTGGCCCTGTCGCCGTAAAGAAGGCATGCTGGTCGGCACCCACGTTGTTGACCAGGACATCGAAAGGTCCATGGCGCGCAACCGCGCCCGAGACCTCCGCGCCATCCCGTGCGTCGAGTTTAACGAACGTTGCGCCCGCGTCCGCAGCAGTGGCCGCACCTGCCATGTCGTCGATGTCGCAGAACACGGTCGAAAACCCATCCGCGGCCAGGCGCCTGACGACGGCGGCGCCGATCCCGGCTCCGCCCCCCGTCACCAAAGCGCGCGGGGGCATCATCATCGGCCGCTGAAGGTCGGCTTACGCCGCTCGATCACGGCCGCTAGGCCCTCGCGGGCATCCGCGGTCGCAGAGAGTGTGGAAACGGTCCTTGCTTCCTCCGGCAGGCATGCCTCGACACCGATTCCGTTCCAAAGGAGCCTCTTGGTGGCCGACTGTGCGAGCGGCGCTCCCCGTGCAAGTTTCGAGGCAAGCGCGGCAGCTTCCACATCAAGCTGATCGTCTGCCACAGTGCGGGTGACGAGCCCGATTTCCACGGCTTCCTGAGCATCGACGACGCGGTTCGAGATCAGGATTTCCATAGCACGCCGGAAGCCGACCAACTTAGGGAGGACGACTGACGCGCCTCCGTCTGGAGCCATTCCCACCCTGGTCCCTCCGGCGAGGAACTTGGCGGACGAAGCCGCCAGCACGAAATCAGACGCGCATACGAGACCAAGCCCTCCGCCTCCCGCGGCATAGCCTTGGACGGCAGTGACCACGATCGCATCGAGACGCACCATCGCGCCGACTGCCATCTGGAGATAGGCGGTTACCTCTTTCAGGAAATCACCCAGCCCCTCTCCCATTCCCGCGAATTCACGGACATCCCCTCCGGCGCAGAAGTTGGCCCCGCTTCCGCGGAGCAGAACGACCCGAACCCGAGGATCGCGATGGCATGCCATCACGGCACGATGCAGTGCCTGCATCAGTGCGATGTTCATGCCGTTGGAGGCCTCGGGGCGGTTCAGGGTGATCGTGGCCACGTTGTCGGAGAAAGATAGCAGTACCGGACCATCGGCGATCCAGGTTTCGGTACTCGGGTCTGCTTCGCTTGTCATGTGTCACACCAGGAACGAGAGCGTGAAGATTGGCTTGTGGTTGTTAACCAGGCCAACCTTCTTGCGGACTAGCCGGAACGCGTCTTCGACGAGACGCAGCCGATATTCGCTACGGGCGGCCCAGACGGTTTCCCCGCGCATGTTGTCTTCGAAGATCAAGACATTCGCCCGGACCTCGTACTCCGCGCCTTCCTGCTTCATGAGCTGGACGTTTGAGATAAGGCGGGCGAGTTCGGAGCGCGGAGTCTGCGTGTGGCGCCGGCCGGTCTTGAGCTGGTCGATCCGGATGCCGATGCGCGATCGGTTGTCGTAGATGATCGACATCTGCTTCTCCGGATCGGTGTCGTGGCCGTTCGCAGGAACCCAGTAGATCGCGTCCTTCTCCCACAGCGCCTCCCACTCGTCGTAAGCGTGGGTGTCCTGAAGATGCGCTTCGTGGAACAGGAACTGCTCGATCCTGGTAAGCAGGTCGCGCCTTCCGCCGTCCAGTGCGGCCGTCACGGGCCGCTCGCTTGTGAGTGTTTCGGTCATTCCGTCATCAGATCCAAATAGTGGCGCCATATACCGCGCTGCGGCACCTCGTCGGTGGAGTGGCCCACCAGATATCCGCGCTCGTCACGCCGTTCACGATGGAGGCCACGTGAAAGGGTAAGCCACTCCGGATCCCGGATCGCCGCACCGCGATGGTTGCGTTCGTACATTTCGGTATCGTCAGCCAGCAACAATCCCGCCGGACCGACCGATCCCATTGTCTGTTGGCGGAGCCGACGGTTGAAGTCAGGCGTTCCCCTGAACTGCAGCGCCGTGACGTGCTGGATCGTCTCGTTGACCGCGACAGGCTGCAGCACGAAGAGCTGGATCTCTGCGATGAAGAGGTTCGGGAAGATCATGATGTGCGGCGACCCGTCGATCATGATCTCGCGGGCGCGCTCGTCGCCATATGCCTCTCTCATCGCAGCCGCGTAGGCAGGAAGCCGCGCCTCCGTGGTACCGAACCACTCGAGCGGATTACCGCGCTTGCGCCACTCGGGCCGCAGGTCGAACTCCGTGTGCCCATTGCCGTAATCGCGGGTAAGGGCCGTGGAGTCAGGCCCGTAAAGACTTCCGATACCGCTGTCGGCGACCGAGAAGATCGAGCTGTGAACAAATGCCGGATGGTAACCGTCCGTCTCGTTCTCCAGCATGAACTTCCAGTTCGCCTTGGTACGATGCTGCAGGAAGCCAGCCGTCAGATCGAGTTCCCCGGAAGGTGCGTTGGCGAGCATCTGATCAATCGACGCCTTCGCGCCACCGAGATGTTCTTCCAAGGTCGGCCCCTCCTCTGCGAAGGAACCGAATATCAACCCCCGGTAGATGCCGATCCTTGGAATGCGTCCGAGGCTGAATTCCTTGCGGTCGCAGCCCTCGTACCCATCGGCGAAGGCGAAACCCATCAACTGGCCGTCATTGTTGAACGTCCAGGAGTGGTATGGGCAGGTGAATGTGGTGCGGTTGCCGCCTTGATAGGCGCAGAGCTGGTTGCCGCGATGCGGACACTTGTTCAGCAGCAGCTTCACTTCGCCGGAGCGGTCACGGATCATCAGGATCGGCGTCGGTCCGATCGACTTGGTGACATAGTCGTTCCGGTTCGGGATTTCGCTCTCGTGGCCGACGTAGACCCACGTCCGATACCAGATACGGTCCAGTTCCTCCTGGAATATATTCTCGTCGTAGTAGACGCTGCTGTGAACGCGGCTCTGTTCGATCAGGGATCGATAGTCGAAGGACGGACCTTGCAACATGGGGGCTCTTCAGATTATTAGAACGAACGGTCGGCATATTATTTACGGGCGCTTCGTTGTCAAGCGCTGTCGGGCGGTTACGGAAATATCTTCCCGGGATTCATCACGTTCCCTGGGTCGACTGCGCGCTTGACAACCGCCATGAGGTCGACCGCCGCTCCGTGTTCGAGCGGCATGAAACGCCTCTTACCCTGCCCGATGCCATGTTCTCCCGTGCACGTTCCGCCCATCCTGATCGCCCTTTCGGCGAGACGGTCGACGGCATCAGTTGCCCGCGCCATCTCTTCGGCGTCTTCCGGATCCACCAGAACCATGAGGTGGAAATTCCCGTCACCCACGTGCCCCACGACAGGCGCAAGCAACCTAGATTCAGCGATGTCCGCTTGGGTTTCCCCGATGCAGTCCGCGAGCCGGGAAATCGGCACGCACGCGTCCGTCGGGATCCCGCGCGCGTTCCGTCGCAAGTGCGGGAATGCGAAATACAGATTGTGGCGCGCATGCCAAAGACGGTCTCGATCCTCCAATCGATCTGCAGTGATCAGGTCGCCTCCGCCGTTGTCACGCTGAAGCGTGTCGAAGACCGCGACCTGCTCGTCGACGGCGTTGGGCGAGCCATGGAACTCGAAAAACAGGGTGGGCTTCTCGGCCAGACCAAGTCCGGAGTGGAGGTTCACGGCGTGCAGGGCCAGCGGGTCCATGAGCTCGATGCGAGCGACTGGCAGGCCCAGCTGGATAGTCTCGATAACTGTCCGGACCGCGCTTTCGATGGTCGGGAAGTTGCACGTTCCGCTCACGATCTTCTCGGGCAGTCCATAAACTCGCAACGTGAGTTCCGCGATCACGCCAAGGGTGCCTTCGGCACCCACGAAGAGGCTCGACAGGTCGTACCCGGCAGAGGACTTGCGGGCGCGGCTCCCGACCGTCACGAGTTCCCCGTTTGGCAGGACGACCTTCATCGCAAGCACGTTCTGCTTCATGGTCCCGTAGCGGACCGCATTGGTACCTGAAGCCCTGGTCGAAGCCATGCCCCCGAGGGAGGCATCGGCACCAGGGTCTATGGGAAAGAACAGACCGGAGCTTCGGAGGTGGGCGTTGAGCTGGTTCCGCGTCACTCCTGGTTCGACGACGCAATCCGAATCATCGGCGTTGACCTGGAGGATCTCGTTCATCTGGCCGAGGTCTAGCGAAAGGCCGCCGCATGGCGCGTTTAGCTGGGCCTCGAGGGAAGTTCCGGCCCCGAAGGGTATGATCGGGAACCCTTCGTCGCCGCAGATGACAACCGCCTTCTGGATCTCCTCGACGGTCGAGGGTGCGAAGACCGCATCAGGCGGCTGGTTGACGATGTGGCTGGTGGTGTGTCCGTGCTGGAAGCGCACGGCCTCCCCGGTGAATATCCGTTGTCCAAATGCCTGCGTAAGCCTAGCTATGGCTACCGCAGCCGCACCGCCCGTCGCGCTTTCCATGAACTCCTCCCGTTGACGTGACGGCAATTTACATAGATCAACCGTTCGGACTAATAAAGGATATATGCTGGTGGGCTGTAGAACGGAGGAAACATGCTGCATCCGGAGATCGAATCCCTGGATTGGGAAGGATTGACCAAGCTTCAGGACGAACGGCTTGGCGAGTTGGGCGCCAGACTGGCGCAGTCGGCGGAGTGGATCGACCACTTCAGCAAAGCCGGACTCAAGCCGGCCGACCTCCGTTCAAGGGAAGGTTTCGAAGCTGCGCCGTTCCTCGACAAGGACAGCTTGCACGAGCGTTACCCCTTCCCATTCCTTACTGCGCCGATGGACCAGGTCGAGCGTTTCATGGCGACATCGGGCACCACTGGGCTTCCGGTCATGTTCGGAATGACGGTTTCCGATTACCGCGAACTGCTCCCGCGCCAGATGGCACGTATGCTGACGGCCGCAGGTGTCCGGCCGGGACAGCGTGCATACCAGGGGTACGGCTACGGTCTATGGATAGGAGGTCCGGCGCTTGACGTGGGCTTCGCGGCAATGGGATGCCCCACCTTCCCGATCGGCCCTGGACGAGGCGAGCTTGCCGCCAAGTGGCTGCGCGACCACGCCTACGAGGTAGCGTCGATGTCGCCGCTATGGCTGATGACGCTCGTCAACCACGCCAAGAAAGCAGGGATCGATCCGAGGAAGGACTGGTCCCTCAAGGTGGCGGTCCTTGGAGGGCAATCGGTCTCCGCGGAGTTCCGGAACCAACTCGAGGCGGAACTCCCGTCCGGCTTCATGAGCCACAACATCTACGGCACGACGGAAGCAGGCGGACCGATCCTTGCCATCTCCACTGAACATACGCATGCCGACGACGAGCTTCAGCTCATCAACGAGGACACTGTGCTTACCGAGATCCTCGACCCCGACACCCTGAGGCCAGTGGCACCCGGCGAGGTCGGCGAGATCGTCATAACCACCCTCCGCCGCCAGGCCTCGCCTGTCGTACGCTGGCGGACGCGCGACCTCGTCAGGCTTTCGCCACGCCCGTTTGACTGCCCCTCCGGACGACGCGGCTTGCGTCGCATCAGCCGCATCATCGGACGCACCGACGACATGCTGAAGGTCAAGGGCGTGATCGTGTTCCCGTCCCAGATCGAAGACATCGTCGCTTCCGTCCGGGGAACGGTGAAGGAAGCCTGGCAGATCTACGTCGACAAGCATCACACGACCATCGGCACCATGCACGTGGCGATCGAGGCCTCCCGCGCCGAGGCACGCCCCGGAGACCAGCTGGTGGACGAGATCAAGCGTAAAGTCCGGGCCCGGCTAGGCCTCGGCATCGAAGTGGAATGCTTGCCGGAAGGGTCGTTGCCCCGTTACGAGGCCAAAGCGACCCGGGTTCTCCATCGCGACGAACGCCGAAATTGATCGTCCTTTTGAGATAGCTTTAGATTTGCAGGGGCGGATCGTTCGCCCCTGCGTTGGCACGGGCCGCTTCAAGGGTTATAAGTCCGAACGATCATCTCATTAATAACAGGTTGCAAATGGCCAGGACGCGGTCGCCCGACTACGACAACATTCAGGCAATGATCCTCGATCGTTCTGCAGCACTGTTCGCGTCCCGCGGCTACGCTGCGACATCGATAGGTGACATCGCGTCGGCTTGCGAATGCTCGAAGTCCCGACTCTACCACTACTTCGAGTCCAAGGAAGCCATCCTGTCGTCGATGCTGACCGAGCACGTCGACACCCTTCTCGACGAATGCGAGCGATCCACTGAGCAGGGCGGCGACCCCAAAGACCGCTTCCACCGTCTGATCCGGTACTTCCTTGAGGTCTATGCGGTCTCAAGAGACAAGCATGTCGTACTTCTCACCTGCCTGGAATTTCTGCCGCAGGAGACCCATGCGGCAGTCGTTGCCAAGCAGCGCAAGCTAGTCGCCTACTTGAGCGACATCCTCGCGGCAATCCGTCCCGACCTCCACGAAGGCAAGGGGCTGGCGCATGTGGATACGATGCTGTTCTTCGGCATGATCAACTGGACCTATACGTGGTACAAGGTCGACGGCTCCATCTCGCCGGATGCGTTGGCCAAACGGGCCGTCGACCTGTTCCTGTCCGGCTACGCCAACATCGACATCAAGACGCGCGCAGTCGCCTGAGCTTCAGGCGGCCAGCAGCGCCTTCAAATCGAGAGCGGGATCCGAAAGTCTTTCCCGATCGGCGCTGATGCCGCGCTCGAGCATTTTCTTAGCGGTCATATATGCGCGTGCGTCGTCGACCGCCGCCACGGCAGCGAGCGTGCCGCCGTTGAAGTACCAGCAAGACATGCCCCGATCGCTGTGTCGGACAACGACATCGTCGTAGCCTTGAGCCAGCCCTACTATCTGTAGTTTCGAAGCATACTGGTCGGACCAGAACCACGGAACAGGCGAGTAAGATACCGGGCGGCCACAGATATCGTCCGCCACCGCTTCCGCCTGCTCGATGGCGTTCTGGACGTTTTCCAGCCGGATCGTCCTGCCCCGGTAGGGAAAAGCAGTGCAGTCCCCGGCGGCCCAGACATTCGAAGATGACGTCCGTCCCCTGTCATCGACCAAGACCCCGTTCTGTGTAGCGATACCGGCGTGCTGAGCCAGATGGTCCTCGGCTACAACCCCGATCCCCACGAGGACGATGTCAGCGGCAATCCGCTCCAGATCGTCCAGGACGATCTCCTTGATGTCAGCGCCGCCGGCCACGTCGAGGATGTCCCTGCCCTCGATGATCCTGACACCGGAAGCTTGGTGCATCTCGCGGATATGCGCCGAAACGTTCGGGCAGACCGCCCGCTCGAGGATTCTTCGTGCGCGCTCGATTACCGTCACCTCCAGTCCTGCCTTGCTGGCGACGGCAGCGGTCTCGAGGCCGATGAATCCTCCGCCGACCACCACCAAGCGCCTGCCTGGCAGGAAGGACGGCGACAGACGCGCGACATCCGAGATCGACCGGAGTTCGAAGGTGTTCCTGCGGTCCAGAAAGATGTTCGGCATCGGTCGGGCGCGCGATCCCGTCGCAAGGACCAGTTTCTCCCACGCCATCCGTTCGCCACCGAACTCGACTGTCTTTTCGGCAAGGTTGAGCGCATCGACGTGACCGTCCATGCACAGCCGGACATCGTTCTGGAGCCAGAACTCGGTGGGGCGGATGTAGAGGTTCTCTACGGGATGGGTTCCGGCGAGATATTTTTTTGAGAGCGGCGGCCTCTGGTACGGAATGTGACCCTCGTTACCGAACATGACGATCGGCTCGGACGCCCCGTTCGCTCGCAGACGCAGGGCAACGGAGGCCGCAGCCTGCCCTGCCCCGACAATGACGATGGCTCCAGACATATGCATGACCCGTTAATTGACAGAACGTTCGTACTATGAATAATCGCCACATCGAACACAAGGGGCCCAGAGGGACCGTATATGCAGATGCGACAGGTCACGCTCGATGACCGCTACACCACGATGTCCGGTGAAGTCTTGCTCAGCGGGACACAGGCGCTCCTGGTCGCAGCGATGCGCCAGCGCCGTCTCGACAGACTCAATGGGGTGAAAAGCGCCGGCTTCATTTCAGGTTATCGTGGCTCGCCGCTGTCCAGCGTGGACACCGAAGCGTGGAATGCAGAGAAACATCTTGCAGCGCACGACATCCAGTTCCAGCCTGGTATCAACGAGGATCTTGCTCTGACATCGGTCTGGGGCACACAGCAGGTCGCAATGGATCCCAAGGCCACGGTCGAAGGCGTCTTCGGAATGTGGTACGGCAAGGGGGCGGGCCTGGACCGCTGCGGAGACGTGCTCCGTCATGCCCATGGAGCAGGCGCTTCGCGAAATGGCGGCGTCCTTGTCGTTTCCGGTGACGACCACGCCCTCAAGTCTTCAAGCCAGGCCTACCATTCCGAGCCGACCTTCGTCGACCTGCAGATGCCTGTCCTCTATCCGGCGGACATCCAGGAAGTACTCGACTACTCCGTTCTCGGATGGGCGATGTCGCGACAGTCCGGCTGCTACGTCGGCCTCAAGGTACTGGCGGAGCACGTCAACTGCACGGCCGTCGTGGATGTCGGCCTCGAACGTGTGAGCCTGACCAGTCTCGACCTTCCACAGGAAAACGATCGTTGGATCCGTTGGCCCGACCCCTGGCCTCATGTCGAGCGCCGCATCCTGGACGTCAAGCTGCCCGCTGCACTGAAATTTGCCCGGGTGAACGGGCTCAACCGGGTGGTGGTCCAGGCGCAAGCCCCCCGGCTCGGCATCGTGACCAGCGGCAAGTCCTATCTTGATGTCATCCAGGCGCTGGCCTTGATCGACCTTACTCCGGCACAGGTTGCCGAACGCGGCATTTCGATCCTCAAGATAGGCATGCCTTGGCCGGCGGATGAACGAATCCTGCGCTCCTTCTGCAGCGAGCACGAGACTGTGCTCGTCGTCGAAGAAAAGCGGGACCTGATCGAGTCGCAGGTCCGGGCCGCACTTTATGATCTGCCCGACGGCCGGCGCCCGATCGTCTTGGGGCGGGCCGACCGGAGTGGCGCACCCCTTTTTCCTTCCGCGGGAGAACTGGACGGCGAGATGGTGCTCGCAGCATTGGGCCAGGAGATACTGCCTGTCTTGGACGATGACAGGAGGGCTCTTCTGGCCCGCGAAACGAAGCGCGGCGCCCCCCTTCCCTCGATCATGCCACCGCGTGCGCCGTACTTCTGCTCCGGCTGCCCGCATAGCAGTTCCACTCGTGTGCCGGATGGAAGCCGGGCCCTGGGCGGCGTCGGCTGCCACTTCATGGCGACAGGCATGGATCGTTCGACGGACACCTTTACCCAGATGGGCGGAGAAGGCGTGCCGTGGATCGGCACCGCCCCTTTCACCGATACCAAGCACATCTTCGTAAACCTCGGCGAAGGCACGTACTTCCACTCGGGAAGCCTTGCGATCAGGGCCTCGCTGGCCGCCAATGTGAACATCACCTACAAGGTGCTCTACAACGACGCGATAGCCATGACGGGCGGCCAGCCTGTCGAAGGCACTTTGCGCGTAGCCGACATCGCTAGGCAGTTGGTGGCGGAGGGTGTCAGGCGCATCGAGATCGTCAGTGAAGACCCAGAGGCGCTGCTGGCCCAAGGGCCGATCCCGTCGGGTGTCGCCGTCCACTGTCGGGAGAGTCTCCTAGAGGTCGAAGCAGATCTCACCAAGGCGACGGGCGTTTCCGTTCTGATCTATGATCAGGCCTGCGCGACGGAGAAGCGGAGGCGCCGCAAGCGAGGGAAGATGCCCGCCGCGCCGCGGCGAATCTTCATCAACGAGCGGGTCTGCGAAGGATGCGGAGACTGCTCGGTGAAATCGAACTGCCTGTCGGTGGTTCCGGTTGAGACAGAGTTCGGACGCAAGCGGGCGATCGACCAGGCAAGCTGCAACCAGGACTACTCATGCGTCGAAGGCTTCTGCCCCAGCTTCGTTTCGCTTGATGGGGCTAAGCCGAGGAAATCGTCGAAAGCGCTCCCATCCGAAGCCGCGGACGAGCTGCCGGAACCATCCCTCCCAGTGCTGGCGGAGAACGGGACGTTCGACATCTTCGTCGCCGGCGTTGGCGGCACGGGCATCGTTACCGTCTCGGCCCTCCTGACGATGGCCGCCTTCCTTGAAGGCAGGCATTGCAGCGTCTTCGACAAGCTCGGCATGGCGCAGAAATACGGCGCGGTGCACGGACATGTCCGGATTGCCACCCGGGCAGCAAGTCTGGATGCGGTAAAGATCCCCAAGGCGCATGCGTCGCTTCTCATAGCAGGCGACCTGCGCGTCGCGGCTGAGCCCGTGATACTCGAGATGATTGATCGGCAGCATGGCGCGCTGATCGTCGCTAGCGAACAGGCCATCAGCGGCGAGTTCGTCCGCAGTCCGGATCATGACTTCCAGACCGCACGGATGAAAAAGGCGCTGAATGATCTGGGAGCACCGATCGTCGATCTGTTTCCAGCGCGCGAATATGCTCAGCGGTTCCTCGGTGACGAAGTCGCTGCAAACCTCATCCTCATGGGGCATGCCTGGCAGAAGGGACTGATCCCGCTCAGCCTCGCGTCCATCGAGCGTGCCATAGAACTCAACGGCGCCGCGGTTCCCATGAACAAGTCGGCATTCCGGCTCGGCCGCCTCCACGCCGTCCGACCCGACGTGCTAGTGGAGCCGACCAAGCCGTCCAGGATTCAGCCATCCGCCCTTGGCTGGCAAGACCTGGCCAAGCGGCGGCAGCAGGAGCTCGAAAGGTATCAGGATGTCCGCTACGCAACGCGGTACAGGGTCCTGGTAGACAGCGTCGCCCAGGCCGAGAGGACCGTTAAAGGCGAGGCTGGAGAACTCACGCACGCCGTCGCCGAGAATTTTGCGAAGCTGATGGCGTACAAGGACGAATACGAGGTGGCTCGTCTCTACTCCGATCCTGAGTTCAAGCGCCAGCTGCTGGAAGCCTTCGAAGGTGGTGCACGTCCCTCCTTCCATCTGGCAGCGCCTATCCTGGCAAAGCGCGATCCGATGACTGGCCTTCCGAGGAAGCGCCGCTTCGGGCCGTGGATGCTTCACGCCTTCCATGTCCTGGCGAAGCTGAAGTTCCTCAGGGGTACCCCGTTCGATCCCTTCGGCCGTCACGCCGACCGCAAGGAAGAACGGCATCTCATAGATCGCTACGAGACGGATATTCGAACCGCTGCCGGATCGCTTTCGGCCACGTCCCATCGCGATGCTGTCAACCTCGCGAAGCTCCCCGCAGAGATCCGCGGATACGGGCACGTGAAAAAGCGGAGCATAGCCGTCACTGATCAGAAGCGCGACCGACTGCTTGCGGCTCTCACTCAACCGGAAAAGTCGGCTGCGGCGACGCCGCCAGCCCAATCCGCGGCCTGAAGGTCATTCAAATGCCATTTCACATCTACTGTATTGATGATGCGGCGAAGCCGGGTCTCCGCGAAAGAATGCGTTGGACCCATCTCAGCTACATGATCGCCCACCGTGACCGGATTCTTTTCGGCGGTCCCATCCGCGATGAAGCGAACAGCCGCTCGATCGGCAGCGCGTTCGCCCTTGACTATGACACACGTGCCGAGGTCGACGCGTTCCTCGCGGCCGAACCCTATTGCACCTCCGGAGTCTTCAGCTCGGTCTCGGTTCATCCCATGCAGGTCATGGTTCCCGAACGCCGTCCGGGTTTTCTGGACGAGCAACTGGAACGGGAGCTGGCACAGGCTGCTTCCCGGTCGGACGCATGACGACGGCTATGCGCGGCATAATCGGTCTTGGCACTTACCTTCCGCGGCTCCGCCTTTCCCGTTCCGCCATGGCGGATGCCCTCGGTTGGCTGATGCCGGGCATCTCGCCAAAAGGACATCGAACGCTCGCGTATTGGGACGAGAATTCGACGACCATGGCCGTCGAAGCGGCCCGGTCGGCGTTGAGGTCGTCGGCGATGCCGATCACAAGCCTCGTATTGGCCACGACTTCTCCCGTCTTCGCCGAACCTCTGAATTCGCCCACGGTACACCGCGCTCTGGCGCTTCCCCGAAGCACTCCCGCCCGGGACATCTGCGGTACTGGCCGAGCCTGCCTCTCTGCCCTTGTCCAGATGCTAGAAGGCTCCGGGACAGGGTTGATCGTCGGGGCGGATCGTCACGTGGGACCAGCAGGAAGCGTACAGGAAACACGTTACTCGGACGGCGCGGCCGCGGCCGTCGTCGGCGACGGTAATCCCGTCTTTGAATTCCTCGCGGGGGCGGACTTTACCTCGGCATTCATCGACCGCTACCGGATGCCCGCGCGACCTTCAGGAACCGGCTGGGAGGAGCGCTGGGTACGCGAGGAAGGGATCCTCAAGCAGGTGCCTGTCGCGATTGCGGACGCGCTTTCGAAGGCGGAAGTCGCCCCCGCGGACATCAAGCATCTCGTCTTCCCATCGATCTTGAACGGCATCGGCCCGGCACTCGCACGCGCGAGCCGCCTCACGGGAGCCGCTGTGGCCGACGACCTCGTCGAACGATGCGGCAACATCGGCTCGGGGCACGCGTTGCTCATGCTGTCACTTGCCGCCGAACGGATGGAACCCGGAGAACTGGTGGTCATCGCAGGATTCGGCCAAGGCGCTAGTGCGCTTGTTCTGAGGCGAACATCGCGCGAGCTTGATGAAATTTCCAGGGTATCCACGCAGCTTGAGTCGGGCATCGTCGACGGGAACTATCTGCGCCTGGCACTCTACGGCGGCACGCTCGAATGGGACCGGGGCCTGCGCGGCCGCACATCCGCGGGTGAAGCGCTTTCGACGCTCTCGCGCTACGAGGATGCCATCCTCGGTTTTCAGGGCGGACGCGACAGGAACGGCGACATCACCTTTCCCCCGAAGAACGGGGAAGGCATGGAACCCTGGCCGCTCGCAGATCGGAACGGCCGGATGGCCAGCTTCACAGCCGATCTGCTGGCGTTCTCCCCCAGCCCGCCGAGTTGCTACGGCCTGGTGGACTTCCAGGGGGGCGGCCGGCTGATGATGGATGTCACTGATCCGGACGCGGGCTCGGTCGCAGTCGGCGACGCGGTGCGCTTCGTGTTCCGCGTGCACGACAGCGATCCTGCCACGGGATACGTCCGCTACTTCTGGAAAGCAGTCGCCTCGAAGCATGACGGAGCTCCAAATGGCTAGTGGCATCCGTGACAAGGTCGCCATCCTTTCGGCAGGCTGCTCCCGGTTCGGAGAGCGCTGGGATGTCGGACAGGAAGAGCTGATGAGAGAGGCCTACGCTGAGGCAATGGCCCGCGCGGGCATCGATGCCAGCGAAATCCAGGCGGCTTGGTACTCGTCTCACTACGACGACATCGGTGCCGGGAAGTCCGGCCTTCCGATGGCACGGGCGCTCGGCCTGCCGGATATCGGCATCACCCGCGTCGAGAACTTCTGCGCGGGCGGGACGGAAGCGTTCCGTGCCGCGGCCTTCGCGATCGCCTCCGGTTCGGTGGACATTGCGCTGGCTATGGGCGTTGAAAAGCTGAAAGACACGGGGTTCGCCGGCCTACCCACGGGTTCGCGGGGAACCCTTGCGCCGATGTACATGCCGACCCACACCAACCCCGGCAATTTTTCGCAGCTGGCGAACTCCTACGCGCACCGACATGGCATAGCGCGCGAAGACCTCAGGCGCGCGATGGCGAAGGTTTCGGTCAAGAGCCATGCCAATGCCGTGCAGAACGAGAAGGCGCATCTCCGGAAGGAGATCAGCATCGAGCAGGCGCTGGCCGCTCCCATGGTCGCCCCGCCGCTCGGCCTTTTCGATTGCTGCCCCGTTTCGGATGGGGCCGCTTGTGCGATCCTTACGACGCCGGACATCGCGCGACGGCTTTCCGGAGATCCGGTCGTCACGTTGAAAGCCGTTCAGGTGGTGAGCTCCAACGGCTGGGAAGCGTCGCAGCAGCAGTGGGACGGTTCATACGTGCACACCGCAAGGATCGCAGCGAAACGGGCCTACCAGGAAGCCGGGATCAAGGAGCCGAGCAGGGAGATCGACTTTGCCGAACTTCACGACTGTTTCTCCATCACCGAACTCGTGACCTTGGAAGATCTCGGCCTTGCCCAGTGCGGAAAAGCCTGGAGTGACATGTTGGACGGTCGCTTCGATTTCTCGGGCGACATGCCGTGTCAGGTCGATGGCGGCCTGAAATGCTTCGGCCACCCCGTCGGGGCAAGCGGGTTGCGCATGATCTATGAATGCTGGCTGCAGCTGCGGCGGAAGGCCGGACCGCGCCAGCTGGAAAAGGCCACGACAGCGCTCACCCATAACCTTGGAGGCGGGCCTGCGCAGAACGTCTGCTCCGTCGCCGTCTTCGGGCTGCATCAGACAGGTGGCGCGTGATGGTGAAGGTAATCGTCACCTCCTCCACCGGTAGGACAAGCACCATCGAAGCAAGGCCGGGCCTGACCCTGATGGAGGCGGCCCGCGATCATGGCATCGAAGGAATCGTGGCGGAATGCGGAGGAGCCTGCTCCTGTGCCACATGCCACGTTCACGTCGCCGACAATTGGCCGGAAAGACTTCCTGCTCGAAGCGAAACGGAGGCTGACATGCTCGATTTCGCCGACAACATGGACGAGCGACGGTCGCGCCTTTCATGCCAGATAACCTTGAAGGATGAACTTGACGGCTTGGCAGTGACCGTCCCCGCATAAGCGGCGGTCAATGTCAGCAAACCACGACAATTTTATTGCAAACTGCAAATAAACTGCAATCAATTCGCCTAACGACGCTGGCCTCGAAGTCGGCGCACCAAGAGTGGAACCTCGGCTTTCGTCTCCGGTATCCGCCGATCGCTCGGCAGGAGACACGATCGCCATAACAACGGGCGGTACCCCGATGTACGAACCGATACCTGCGGACGCCAGTACGGCCCCGAGAGACGATCGTCAAACGGCGATGGATGGGTCGAGACATCCAGAGCCCGGGGCGAATGCACTCGACTGGATCAAGCGGTTGATAGCCTTCGACACGACGAGCCGGAATTCGAACCTGCAAGTCATGGCCGAAATCGGCAGCGAACTCGCGAAGCGCGGTTTCGTCCTGCGGGAGACGCGCGATGCCGGCGGAGCCAAGGCAAACCTCCTTGCAACTCTTCCTGCGGCAGACGGCTGCCTTTCCGGAGGACTGTGTCTCTCCGGTCATGTCGACGCGGTGCCTGTAGACGGCCAGTCGTGGTCCTCTGACCCATTCGAGGCCGAGGTCCGTGACGGAAGGCTCCACGGCCGGGGAGCCTGTGACATGAAAGGTTTCGTGGGGACTGCCATCGCAGTCGCCATCGAGCGTTGCACTAGGCCTCTTCGCGCGCCCATCCATCTTGCCTTGTCCTACGACGAGGAAATGGGATGTCTCGGAGCCCCCTCCTTGGTAGAAGACATGATTTCGGCTGGCATCGTGCCGGACGGGTGCATCGTCGGCGAACCGACGATGATGAAGGTCGTGAGCGCCCATAAGGGCGCGAATGTCGGACGCTGCACGGTCGAAGGCGTTGCGCGACATTCCTCGCTAGCGCCACATGGCATCAACGCGATCGAGTTCGCGTCGCGCATCATCGCCCACATGCAGGCGATGGCCGACGGATACGCTGCAACCGGGCCATTCTCGGATGGCTTCGACGTACCGTTCACGACGTTGCAGACAGGCCTCATTCAAGGTGGGATAGCGGTCAGCACGGTTCCCGCCGCCTGCAGTTTCACCTTCGAGTTCCGCAATCTGCCAGGCACCCTGGCAGACACCGTGTTCGACAGCATCCGGGAGTACGCGCTTTCGGAAGTGCTGCCGATCATGCACCGCCGTTCAGGCGGCGCAGGCAGGATCGAATTCGAACGGCTTGCTTCGGCCCCCGCATTCGAGGCTGACGAAGGAAACCCTTTCACACGCCTGATCCGCACCCTCACAGGGGACGATCTACTGCGCAAGGTCGCATACGGAACGGAGGCCGGGATCTTCAACCATGCTGGAATTCCAACAGTCGTGTGCGGACCCGGCGACATAGCCCAGGCGCACACCGCCGACGAGTTCGTCGAACTTTCCCAGATCGCCAGATGCGAGGCCGTCCTTCACGAACTGGCAGATCGCATGTGCGCGCCTGAAACCATCGCCTCAACCAGCCAGAGGACAGGACTATGACAAGCGTCTCACAGGTTTCGTATCCGATTTCCGGTCCAAGAGCCCGAGTAACCGCCAACCAGCGCCGGGTCATTGTCGCGGCATCGATCGGAAATGCCCTCGAGTGGTTTGACTTCGCGATCTATGGCTTTTTCGCAGCAACCATCGCGCGTCTGTTTTTCCCTGCCGAAAGCGAGACTGCATCGCTTCTTCTGACCTTCGCCACGTTTGGCGTCGCGTTCGTCATGCGACCAGTGGGAGCCCTGGTGATAGGAAGCTATGCCGACCGCAAGGGCCGCAAGGCTGCCCTGTCTCTATCTATCGTACTCATGGTGGTGGGCACCGCCATGATCGCGCTGATGCCGACCTACGAGACGATCGGCATCGCGGCTCCCATCCTGATTACTTTAGCACGGCTATTGCAGGGCCTCTCCGCCGGCGGCGAGTTCGGCAGCGCAACGGCGCTGCTCGCCGAGCAGGATCCCGCGCGGCGCGGTTTTTTCGCCAGCTGGCAGGTTGCCAGCCAAGGCCTGATGATCATGCTCGCAGCGGGGTTCGGCATTGCCCTTTCCGGGGCGATCGGAGCCGACTCCTTCGGAGACCATGGATGGCGCATCCCCTTCCTTTTCGGCCTTTCGCTAGGTCCGGTCGCCTTCTACATCCGCCGGAAGATCGATGAGTCACCCGAATTCAGGCCGAGCGAAACACCCGCCTCGCCCCTGCGTTCAGTCCTGTCGGATCAGGCTCTCCGCCTGACGTTCGGCATAGGCGCAGTCATTCTCGCGACCGTATCTGCTTACCTCGTCCTCTTCATGCCGACCTATGCGATCCGCCAGCTGGGAGTGCCCGCTTCGGTCGCCTTCACTGCGATTTGCCTCGTGGGAGCGATCCAGCTTGTTATGGCGCCCCTGTTCGGGCACTGGTCGGATCGCTGGGGACGCTTCCGGCTGATGATGCCTGCAGCCGCTCTCCTGCTGGTCGTGATCTACCCCCTGTTCGCCTGGCTTGCCGCGGCGCCCAGCCTCGAGCGGCTGATCGTCATGCAGATCGTCATCGGGTTCCTGGCGACGGCCTATTTCGCTCCGCTTCCAGCGCTGCTGGCGGAGCTTTTCCCTGCCGGAACGAGAACCAGCGGGCTCTCGCTCTGCTACAATCTTGCAGTGACCGTCTTCGGTGGTTTCGCGCCCTTCATCATCACGTGGCTGATCGCCACGACGGGCAGCAATCTGGCGCCGAGCATCTATGCCGGGGCTGCCGCGGGGCTCAGCCTTGTGGCGCTGATCGTGCTGCGCTCGCATCTCCCGATGAACGGCGTCCACATTGCCATTCCAGACACGGATCCGCGCATATGACCAAGCTCCACAAAATGCAGTCCATCGCCGAATACAGAGAGCGCGCCAGGCGCGTTCTCCCGAAGATGATCTTCGACTTCTATGACGGGGGTGCCGAGACCGAGAGCACTCTCCGGCACAACAGGGCGGCCCTCGACGCGAGACGCCTAGTCGGTTCGGCGCCCGTCGATGTCGGCGTCCGGAGCCAGGCAACCCAGCTGTTCGGCAAGACGTACGACATGCCGCTGATCATCGGTCCTACGGGACTGGCGGGCGCGGCGTGGCCTGAAGGTGATGCGGCACTCGCCCGGGCGGCAGGCCGGGCAGGCATTCCGTTCGTCATGAGCACTGCAGGAACCTGCACGCAGGAACAAGTCGCAGCCGCGGGCAACGGCTCCAAGTGGATGCAGCTCTATATCTTCAAGGATCGCGGCTTCAGCGCCCGCATCGTAGACAAGGCCGAAGCGCTGGGCTTCGAGGCGATAGAAGTGACCGTCGACAACGCTGTCGCAGGCAAACGGCTGCGTGACCACCGCAACGGTTTCTCGCTTCCTTTCAGGTGGACGCCAGCGAAGCTCGCCAGCCTTGTCACACATCCGGGCTGGAGCCTTCGGATGGCCCGCGCCGGAGCCCCTCAGCTCAAGGTGATGGCCGACGGGCTCGGTCTTGGGAAGACCGACACGATCGCCGAGCTCATGCAGAGCCAGTTCGACCCGTCCGTAAGCTGGGACGACATCGCGCGACTGCGTGACCGCTGGAAGAAACCGCTCATCGTGAAAGGACTGATGGACGCGTCGCATGTCGCCAGAGCCCTTTCGGTCGGCGTGGACGGCCTCGTGATCTCAAACCATGGCGGGCGACAACTGGATGGAGCAGCGGCTTCGATCGAGGTCCTGCCGGATTTCGTTTCGGAAGCAGGCGGCAAGCTTACCCTCCTGATAGACAGCGGCTTCCGGACAGGCACGGACATTGCCCGAGCCCTCGCGCTCGGCGCGGATGCCGTGCAGGTCGGCCGGGCTACGCTATACGCGTTGGCCGCTGGCGGAGAAGCCGCGGTGTTCGAGGCCTTGGGCATCCTCAAGGCCGAGCTGGATACCGCCCAGGCCCTTATGGGTGTGAGCGCCATCAATGACTTCCAAGCGGACATGGTCCGCTACACGGACGCCAACAACACTACGTTCCGGCCTACGGCGGGGACGGCATCAGTAACCCCGCTTCGAGCGATCTCCAACGGAAAGGGAATTTGACATGCGCATTCTCCGAGCGATCTTCGCCGCAACGCTTCTCGCGGCATCGGCAACCGCCGCCAGTTCCCAGGACAAGCCGAAGATCGGCCTCACCTACATTGTCGAGCATCCTGCGATCGATGCTGTTCGCGACGGCATCCTCGAGGGGCTGGCCAAGGCGGGCTACAAAGACGGCGAGACAGCCTCCATCGTAATCCGAAGCGCACAGGGCAACATGGCGACCCAGGCCCAAATCGCAAATGAATTCTCAGGACTGGACCTGGATCTAGCGATCGCGATCTCCACGCCGAGCGCACAGGCACTTAAAAATGCGCTCAAGGATGAACCGCTGCTCTTCGCGGCCGTGACTGATCCGGTGGGTGCGGGATTGATCGCATCCATGGCGCAGCCCGGTGGCAACGTCACTGGGACAAGCGACCGACAGTCTTTCGAACCGACATTGCAGCTGATCAGGAAGATGCTTCCGGAGGCGAAGCGGATCGGAGTCATATTCAATCCGGGCGAAGCGAATTCGGTGTCGCAGGTGGAGGCCTTGAAGGCCGCCGTCGTGCCTTACGGCATGGAGGTCGTCGACGGCCCTGCTGCCCAGTCCACCCTGGTTGGCGATGCCGCGCGGAGTCTCGTTGGTCGTGTCGATGCCATTCTCCTTCCGACCGATAGTACCGTGGTTTCGGTGGTGGAAAGCATCGTGACAGTCGGGAAGAAGGCACGCCTTCCGGTCTTCGCTTCCGACACCGGATCGGCCGAACGAGGCGCGCTGGCTGCGCTTGGGTTCAACTATTTCGATATGGGCAAGATGACCGCCGAGATGGCAGTGAAAATTCTGAAAGGGGAAAATCCCGATGCCATTCCTGCCGCGGTACCGGCAGGCCAGGACATCTACCTGAACCTGCCTTCGGCGAAAGCGATGGGGGTCGACATCCCCCACGACCTTCGCTCCGCCGCTAAGAAGGTCATAGAGTGACATGAGCCTCTTCGCTTTCGCGGGTGCCCTCGAGACGGGGTTCTTATTCTCGCTCGTCGCGCTTGGCGTCTACCTATCGTTCCGAGTACTGGCCTTCCCCGACCTCACCGTCGATGGCAGTTTTCCGCTTGGAGCGGCGGTCGCCGTGGCCGCGATCGTGAAAGGTGTCGACCCGTTCGTGGCGACCGCCGGAGCGGCGGCCGCCGGCGCATTCGCCGGGTCAGTCACCGCATTCCTCAGCGTCCGACTCCG
>Ga0233385_1000142_pt1 | contig 40960 bp, 36 predicted proteins | sample ElkDunMinimDraft_16_FD_191543 | JGI IMG/M metagenome (GOLD analysis project Ga0233385, IMG submission 191543) | Fecal eukaryotic communites from dung pellets of Tule Elk in California, USA - Elk Dung G36 | ecosystem: Host-associated > Mammals > Digestive system > Large intestine > Fecal | place...
GGGTCCGGGGTGACACGGCCAGGCGCCGGCATGGCGGCGGACATCGCGGAGCAGCCCGCCGGTTACGCCCGGCTGCTCGCCCCCGACCAGGCCGACGCGATCGCCCGGGTCGCCGCCGCGGTGGCGGCCCGTCGCCCACGGCACGTCGTCTTCACCGCCCGCGGCACCTCCGACCACGCGGCCCTCTACGGCGCCTACCTCAGCGAGATCCGGCTCGGGCTGCCCGCCGGCCTCGCCTCGCCGAGTGTGGTCACCGTCTTCGGTGCCCGCCCCGATTTTTCCGCAGCGCTGGTGGTGGCGGTGAGCCAGAGCGGCGGCTCGTCGGACCTGACCGAGGTGGTGCGCCAGGCCCGTGACTCCGGGGCGCTGACCGTGGCGGTGACGAACACCGCCGACTCGCCGCTGGCGGCGGCGGCGGAGCTCACCGTCGACATCGCCGCCGGCCACGAGCGGGCGGTCGCCGCCACCAAGACCTACACCGCCGAGCTGCTTGCCCTGCTGATGCTCGTCGAGGGCGTACGGGCCGGGGACGGGCGGCTGCCGGCCGCGGAGCGTGCGGCTCTCGCGGCGTTGCCGGAGCTCGCGGCCCAGGTCCTCGGCGATCCGGCCCCGGCCCAGCTGGCGCTCCGGTACCGGTTCGCCGCGCAACTGGTCACCACCGGCCGCGGGTACGCCTACCCGACCGCCCGGGAGGCGGCGCTGAAACTGATGGAGACGTCGTACCTGCCGGCGCTGGCCTTCTCCGGCGCGGACCTGCTGCACGGCCCGCTGGCGATGGCCGACGCGGACATCCCGGTCCTGGCGCTGATCGGTTCCGGCCCCGGCGGCCGGTCGATGCGGGAGCTGCTGCCGCGGCTGGCCGAACGCGGCGCGGACCTGGTGACCGTCGGCTCCGCCGAGGTCGACGGGGTGCCGGCGCGGCTGGCCGTGCCGCAGGTCGACGAGCGGCACGCCCCGCTGCTGGACATCCTGCCCCTGCAGCGGCTGGCGCTGGCACTGGCGCTGGCCCGCGGCGAGAATCCGGACGCGCCGCGCGGCCTGGCGAAGGTCACCAGCACCCGCTGAGCGCCGCGGAAGGTCACCGGCAGGGGTCGCAGGCGGGCGTGGCAGGCTTGCAGCGTGTCCACACTGCGTGATCTGGCCGAGGAGCACACCGCACTGCGGCCGGCCGACATCGACCACCTGCACCGGGTGGCCGGCGACTGGCAGCTGCTCTCCGACCTCTCCTTCGCCGACCTGCTGCTCTGGGTTCCGGTCGACGACGACGAGACCTTCGTCTGCCTGGCGCAGGTGCGCCCCACCACGGCGCCGACGGCGTACCAGGACGATCAGGTGGGCCGGATCGTCGGCGGTCCGGAGGTCGCGCACCTGACGGTCGCCTACCGGCAGGGCCGGATCTGGCGGGAGGGCGACCCGGTCTGGTACGGCGACGTGCCGGCCCGGCACGAGGCGATACCGGTCCGGTTGCGCGCCGCCGACGGCGAGGCCGGCGAGATCATCGCCGTGATCGGCCGGGACACCAACCTCTCCACCGCGCGCAGCCCCAGCCAGCTGGAGCTGAACTACCTGACCACCGCCGATGACCTGGCCCAGATGGTCGCCGACGGCACCTTTCCGTCGGTGCGCCACCCGGGGGAGACGACGTCGGCGCCGCGCGTCGGCGACGGGCTGATCCGCCTCGACGCCGGCGGCAAGGTCACCTACGCCAGCCCGAACGCCCAGTCGGCCTGCCGACGGCTCGGCTTCTCGGCGCACCTCGTCGGCGAGGACCTGGCGGGGCTGATCCGCCGGCTCGCCACCGACCCGCTGGAGGGGACCGACGTCGCCAACGGGATGCTCGCCGCGTTGCGCGGCGAGTCGCCGCCGCGTCGGGAGCTCGACGCCCGCGGCGCGACCGTGCTGACCCGGGCGGTGCCGCTGATGCCCGCCGGCGTGCCGATCGGGGCGCTGGTGCTGGTCCGCGACGTCACCGAGGTCCGCCGCCGGGACCGGGCCCTGATGACCAAGGACGCCACCATCCGGGAGATCCACCACCGGGTGAAGAACAACCTGCAGACGGTCGCGGCGCTGCTGCGTCTGCAGGCCCGCCGGGTCGGCATCCCCGCAGCCAAGGCGGCGCTGGAGGAGTCCGTACGCCGGGTGGCCTCCATCGCACTGGTGCACGAGACCCTCTCGATGTCCTCCGATGAGGAGGTCGAGTTCGACGGGATCCTCGACCGGATCGCGAACGCCGCCGGTGAGGTGGCCACCATCGAGCCGAGCGTGCGGATGCGGCGGGAGGGGAGCTTCGGCGTGCTCTCCGCCGAGATCGCCACCTCGCTGGCGATGGTCCTCAACGAGTTGCTGCTCAACGCCGTCGAGCACGGCTTCGACCCGGAGCACCCGCCGGCCGAGCCGCCGGAGACGGTGGTGACCGCGCACCGGTTCCGCAAGCAGCTGCAGATAACCGTCGCCGACAACGGCCGTGGCCTGCCGGCGGACTTCGACGCCGAACGCAACGGCCGGCTGGGGCTGCAGATCGTCCGGGCACTGGTCGCAGGCGAGCTGCGCGGCACGATCGAGCTGCGCAACCGTGCCGGCGGTGGCGCCGAGGCGGTGCTCGTCGTGCCGCTGGCCAAGCCCCGTCGCTGACCGCGGCGCCCGGCCCGCGAGGGTGCCAGATCAGCCGGTACGGACCAGCAGCGCCAGCGTCAGCCCTGGCAGCTGCCGGGACCGCTCCACCCGGTAGCCGGCCCGCAGCGCGTCCCGCTTGCCGTCGGCGAGCGCGGCGACCGGGTCGTCGTGGTCGCCGCGGACCAGCAGCCACACCCGCTCCACCCCGGCCAGGCACTCGGCCGGCCGTGGGCACTCGCCGACCCAGAGGTCGGCCCGCTCCCGCCGGCCGGTCGCTGCGAGCACGTCGCGGGGGCGGTCGTCGCGCAGGTGGTACTCCATCGCCAGGTCGAGCATCGGCCAGCTGCCGGTGCGCGGCGAGTAGACGATGCCGTCGCCGGGGCGCTGCCCGGCGGCGACCGCGCCGGCGGCGGCGGCGTAGTCGATCGCGGCGCTGCGCGGCCACTCGTGGGTGCGTCGCAGCGCGGCCTGCGCCGGCGCCCCGAGCACGGCGAGCACGGCGAGCACCAGCAGCGCGTACGTCAACCGGAGCCCGGCCAGCGCGGCCCCGGCGAGCAGGCAGGCGAACGGCAGGGTGAAGACCAGGTAGCGGACCACCCAGAGCGGGGTGAGCTGCGCGGCCGCGAAGACGAGCACGACCGGGGCGAGCACACAGGCGGCGAGGGCGATGCCGGGCCGGGCCCGCAGGCCGAGGCCGACCGCGGCCAGGCCGAGCAGCATGCCGCCGACGGCGGCGGCCTGGGTCAGCGCGCCGGGCAGCGCCAGCAGCTCGCCCGGGGCGGGGGTGTCGACCCAGTTGAGCTGCTGCGACTGCTGGCCGAGGCCGAGCAGCGCCAGCGGCGCCACGAGGAGCCCGGCGACCGCCACCGTGACCGCCCAGTGCCACCAGCGGCGGTCGCGGCCGCGCAGGCTCAGGGCGACGAGGACCAGATGCCCGGCGAGCAGGGTCAGCGCCACCAGGTTCATCAGTCCCAGCAGGGCGACCGCGGCGGTGTAGCCGAGCCAGCGCAGTCGGGTCGGACGGTGCAGCGCGGCGACCAGCAGCAGGGTGGCGAGCACCGCGAAGCAGCTGACGAAGGCGTACGAGCGGGCCTCCTGGGCGTAGCGGGAGGTGCTGGGCAGGACCGCGAAGAGCAGCCCGGCGAGCAGCCCGGCGCGGGCGTCGTAGAGGCGGGTGCCGAGGGCGGCGGTGAACCCCGCCGCGGCGGCCATGGCGAGCACGGAGGGGGCGCGCAGGGCGATCACCGAGTCGCCGAAGAGCGCGATCCAGTAGTGCAGGAAGAGGTAGTACGCGCCGCTGACCGCATCGATGTTGCCGACCATCCGCAGCAGGTCGCCCACGGGGCGGCTCGCGCCGCTCCACGCCGCCAGCTCGTCGCGCCAGAGCTGGGCGTCGCCGAGCCCGGTCGCGCCGATCGCGGCGGTGAGCAACGCCGGCACCGCCCAGACCGCGCCGCTGCGCACCCGGGTGGCCGGCGGCACCGGAGGCCGGCGCGACGCCGGCGCCGCGCCGTGCGCGCTCGTCCGGCTGCCGATCTCGGGGCTCGGCGGGGGCAGACCCGTCACCAGCCGAGAGTGTCACAGCAGCGGATCGCCCGGCGGCAGGTACGGCAAACCCGGTCGGCGCTGCGGCAGCCGGTGGGAGCTCGCCGGCGCGGCGCGGGAGTGCGACCGGATCCGCGGCGACAGGTAGCCCGGTTCCGGCCGTCGCCGCGCCCGTGATGTGGGATTGGCGATGATCGTCGAGGCCACCCCACCTGCGGCTGTGGCACGATGGGCCCATGACCGCCGCTGTCGACCGTCGCTTCGTGGCCCGCCGCCACGTTGATTACGGCCGCGTCCGCAGCGCGATCTGTCCGGCGCACTGACGAGCCCGACCCTGCTCTTTTTCGGTCGTGCAGCGCGTCGGTTCCGCCGCAGTGCCACTCGGCCGGCCCTTCCGCGTTCTGCTCAGCCGAAGCTCAATTTCCGCTTCAGACTCGGAGGACGCCGCAATGGCGGTCAGTAGCATTCCGTCCCGATCCGGTGACTCGGCCGTCCCGGCCGCCCGTGGGGCCCGCAAGGCCCGGGGTGAGGGCCAGTGGGCCCTGGGACACCGTGAGCCGCTCAACCCCAACGAGCGCACCAAGGCCGACGACGACCCGCTGAACGTGCGGGCGCGCATCGAGAACATCTACGCCCACCGCGGCTTCGCCTCGATCGACCCCGCCGACCTGCGTGGCCGGTTCCGCTGGTGGGGCCTCTACACCCAGCGCAAGGCCGGCATCGACGGCGGCCGGACCGCCGTGCTCGAGCCGCACGAACTCGACGACGAGCACTTCATGCTCCGGATCCGCGTCGACGGCGGACAGCTGACCCTCGCCCAGCTGCGGGTGATCGCCGACATCTCCCAGCGGTACGCCCGCGACACCGCCGACATCACCGACCGGCAGAACATCCAGCTGCACTGGATCCGGGTCGAGGACATGCCCGAGATCTGGCGGCGGCTGGAGGAGGTCGGTCTCTCCACCACCGAGGCCTGCGGGGACTGCCCGCGAATCGTGCTCGGCAGCCCGGTCGCCGGTGTCGCCGAGGCCGAGCGGGTCGACCCGACCCCGGCGATCGACGAGATCGTGCGCCGTTACGTGGGCAACCCGGAGCTGTCCAACCTGCCCCGCAAGTTCAAGTCGTCGATCTCCTGGCTGGCCGACACCCCGTACGAGGTCAACGACATCTCCTTCCTCGGCGTGGTGCACCCGGAGTACGGCCCCGGCTTCGACCTCTGGGTCGGCGGCGGCCTCTCCACCAACCCGATGCTCGCCAAGCGCCTCGGGGTCTGGGTGCCGCTGGACGAGGTGCCGGACGTCTGGGCCGGGGTGGCGGGGATCTTCCGCGACTACGGCTACCGGCGGCTGCGGCACCGGGCCCGGCTGAAGTTCCTCGTCGCCGACTGGGGTGTGGAGAAGTTCCGGGAGGTGCTGGAGAAGGAGTACCTGGGCCGGGCGCTGGCCGACGGACCGGCCCCGGAGCTGCCCGCCAAGCCGATCGACCACATCGGAGTGCACCCGCAGCGCGACGGCCTCTCCTATGTGGGTGCGGCCCCGGTGGTGGGACGGGTCTCCGGCCCGCAGCTCGCCCGGCTCGCCGACGTGGTCGCCGCACACGGCAGTGACCGGGTGCGGCTGACGCCGTACCAGAAGCTGCTGGTGCTCGATGTGGCGCCGCAGCGGGTCGAGTCGCTGGTCGGCGCGCTGCGGGAGATCGGGCTGGAGGCGCGGCCGTCGGCCTGGCGCCGCGGCACGATGGCCTGCACCGGCATCGAGTACTGCAAGCTGGCGATCGTCGAGACCAAGGCGCGCGGTCAGGAGCTGGTGGCGCGGCTGGAGGAGCGGCTGCGTGACTTCGACGCCGACATCTCCATCCACATCAACGGCTGCCCGAACGCCTGCGCCCGTACCCAGGTCGCCGACATCGGCCTCAAGGGTCAGCTCGTGGCCGGCCCCGAAGGGCAGCAGGTGGAGGGCTACCAGGTGCATCTCGGCGGCGGGCTGGGGATGGCGCAGGGGCAGACGGCGGGTTTCGGCCGCAAGCTGCGCGGCCTGAAGACCACCGCGGCGGAGCTGCCCGCGTACGTCGAGCGGCTGGCCCGCAACTATCTGGCCCAGCGCGCCGATCAGGAGAGCTTCGGCCAGTGGGTGCTGCGCGCCGACGAGGAGGCGCTGCGGTGAGCACCCGGGCGGCGCCGATGTACTGCCCGTACTGCGGGGAGGAGGACCTGCGGCCGAACGAGGCGTGGCACGGGGCGTGGGAGTGTCGCGCCTGCGCCCGGGTCTTCGCGGTGAAGTTCACCGGCCTGCTGCGCCGGGAGACCGCCGTCGAGGGGGCCGCCAGCGCCGGGCCGGGAGCGGCGGACGGTGCTTCGGGGCCTTCGGGGCGGTCGGCGACGGAGGCGGGCCGGTGACCGGGCGCGGGCCGGTCTCCGCCGTACACCTCGGCCTGGTCGACCCGCGCCGGCCCGCGGGGGCCGCTGCGGCGCCCACGGCGGCTTTCCCGGAAGTCGCGCCGGCCGCGCGTGGGGAAGCGCCCACGGCTGCGGATTCGGCGCCGCGGCTGCGTGCGCTCGCGGACCGCGCCGCGGCGGAGCTGGCGGGGGCGTCGGCCACCGAGATCGTCCGCTGGGCGGGCGAGACATTCGGTACCCGGTTCTGCGTCACCAGCTCGATGGCGGACGGGGTCGTCGCGCACCTGGTCTCCCGGGTGGTTCCGGGTGTCGAGGTGATCTTCCTGGACACCGGTCTGCACTTCCCGCAGACGCTGCGGGTCCGCGACGAGGTGGCCCGGACCCTGCCGGTGGTGGTCCGGTCGGTCCGGCCCCCTCAGACGGTCGGGCAGCAGGACGGCGAGTACGGGCCGCGCCTGTTCCACCGGGCGCCGGACGAGTGCTGCCGGCTGCGCAAGGTCGAGCCGCTGCAGCGGGCGATGCGCGACTTCGACGCGTGGGTGACCGGGCTGCGGCGGGACGAGTCGCCGACGCGGGCGCACACCCCGGTGGTGGCCTTCGACGCCGCCCGCGGAAAGGTCAAGATCAACCCGATCGCCGGGTGGACGCAGGCCGACGTGGACGACTACATCGCCCGCTGGAAGGTGCCGGTCAACGAGCTGTTGCGCCAGGGCTACGGCTCGGTCGGCTGCTGGCCCTGCACGCGCCGCACGAGAGCCGGGGAGGATCCGCGGGCGGGACGCTGGGCGATGTTCGACAAGACCGAGTGCGGGCTGCACACATGAGCCCGGTTGAGCCGATCGTCCTGGTGGCGCACGGCAGCCGTGACCCGCGGGCGGTGACGGCGACGCGGGCGCTGGCCCGGCAGGTGGGCCGCCTCGGCGGTGGGGCCGTGGTGCGGGCCGGTTACCTCGACCACACCGATCCCCGTCCGGAGGCGGTGCTGGCAGCCCTGCAGCGCCGCGGGCATCGTCGGGCGGCGCTGGTGCCGCTGCTGCTCACCGATGCCTTCCACGGGCGGGTGGACCTGCCGGCGGTGGTCGCGCAGGCCCGCGCGGCCGGGCTGCGGATACCGGTACGGCTGACCCCGGTGCTCGGCTGCGCCGGCTCGACGGTGGACGGGCTGCTCCTGGCGGCGCTGGAGCGCCGCCTGGCCGAGGCGGCACCGGCGGGCTTCGACGCCCTGGTGCTGGCGGCGGCCGGCACCCGCAACGTCGCGGCACGGGAGTCGGTGGCACGGGTGACGCAGTTGCTGGGGCGTCGTCACGGTGTGCCGGCGCTCACCGCGTACGCCTCGGCCGCGCCGCCCACCGCGGGGGAGGCGGTGCTGCGGCTGCGGGCCGCGGGCGCGCGGCGGGTGGCGGTCGCCGCCTACTTCCTCGCGCCCGGACGGCTCTACGAGTCGGTGGCGGTGACCGCGGCGGCGGCGGGGTCGATCGCCGTGGCGCAGCCGCTGTCGGACGCCCCCGAGCTTGCCCGGCTGGTCCTGGACCGGGTGGCTGCCGGTCGGCCCGGCGTGACCGTGACATCCGGCGTGACCGTGACATCCGGCACCACCATGGCACCCGGTGTCACCGGCGGTCGCCGGTCGTTGGCGGTCACCCTCGGCTGAGGCGCCGCCGCTGGGCAGTCGGATGGGGCGCAGTCGCCGCAGCGCAGGCGGACGCGAAAACGCCCCGGCGGGCTGAGCCCGCCGGGGCGTTTCTTGCCTGTTCGATCGATCAGGCGGAGTGAGCGCGCAGGACGCGCAGGCCGCCGCGGCGCTTGACGGCGCGGCGCTCTTCTTCGCTCATTCCGCCCCATACGCCAGCGTCCTGACCGGACTCGAGGGCCCACTTGAGGCACTCATCGGTCACGGAGCAACGCCGGCAGACGGCCTTGGCCTGCTCGACCTGCAGCAGCGCCGGACCGGAGGTCCCGATCGGGAAGAACAGCTCCGGGTCTTCGTCGCGGCAGGCAGCATGGTGGCGCCAGTCCATGGCGGCAACACTCCTCATTCTGGGGTGGGCGGTAGTTATTGCTTTTCTCTATATGCACCCGCGCGCCGGCGGTGACGTATCGCAATCAGCGATTCAACAGCGCGTGAGCAGGCTTTTGGGCCCCTGTGAACCAACTGAACCGCTCGTATTGGTGAGCGCATCCAGATGACGTGCCGGTCTCTCAGGTTCCGCTTGTGAATACTTTCACGAACGTTCGCAATGTCAAGGGTGGTGCTTCGAAAAAATCTGAGCGGTGAGCAAGCTCACGGGCTGTTTGTCCGTATTCGGCGGCTACCTGAGCCCCCCGGCAGGTTACTGCCTGGGATCAATGTAGTACGGTCTCGGCCGCATTGCTGGCATTTCCGGCACTGATGCCCGGTTCGACGGACAGCCAGTGCGGTGGGGGGAACCGTTAGCAGATTACCCTCAGTGCGGCCGGAACGGCAGTGAAGTGGACCTTCTTTCGTTCACCGAGGTAGTCACCGTCCACCTGGAACGGCTTCGGATCGCTCGCCACCAGCGTGAACTCGTTCACATCGTGCAGTCGGAGCACCTGCTTGCCGTGCGGATCCGGATCGCTTGCGAGGATCTGCGTCACTGTCCGTAGCGTGCTGGCCACCTGAAGCTGCCGCATGGCCATGACATCCAGGCCGAGATCGAAGGAGGCCAGCGGGTTCGGATTGACCTCCCGCTCGCCCAGGTACGTCCAGGGGGCGGTGTTCTGCACGATTGCGAATGCCAACGGTTCTTCCATCGGCTCTCCCGGCCGTTCCAGACGCAGTCCCGCCTGCCGTTGTTTACGGCCGAGAAAGTACTGACCGACTGCGGAACGCAGATACAACGAAGGTGTCGAGACGCGTCCTCGCCGGCGGGCCCGCTCGACCCGGCCGACCACTGCCGCGTCCAATCCGAATCCCGCGCAGAAGGTGAAGTAGCGGTCGTCGGCGCGGCCCAGTCCGATAGTGCGGGAGCGCCCCTCGCGGAGCCCTTCCAGGATCACGCTGGTGCCCTCGGGCCAGTCCCGGGGCAGCCCGAGCGCCCGGGCGAAGACGTTGGTGGAGCCGCCCGGCACCACCGCCAGGGCGGGCAGCCGCTCGGCGGAGGACTGGGAGAGCGCGACCGTGGCCGGCTGCGCCGCCATGAGCCCGTTCACGACCTCGTTGACCGTGCCGTCGCCGCCGAGGGTCACCACCAGGTCCACGCCCGCCTCGGCGGCCTCGCGGGCGAGCGTCGCCGCGTGCCCGCGTTGCCGGGTATAGCGGACGGCGAGGTCCACCTCACTGCGCAGCGCGCGAACCAGCACGTCGCGGCTGCGTTCGGTGGTGGTGGTGGCTTTGGGGTTGACGACCAGTACGGCCTGCATGGGCGGCACTGTACCCCCGGGGCGCGGGTATCGTGGCGCGCGTGGAAAATGCCCCCGGCCCGATTCCGGCGCCCCTGCTCTGGGCGGTACGGCTGCTGCGCGCCGAATCCGTCGCGCTCGCGCTGGTCGCGATCTTCCTGGTCTACAAGGACCTGACGGCGGTCGCCACCGACCTGGTTTCGGCGATCTGGGTGACCGGCTTCGCGATAGCGGGCGCGGTCGTCCTCTGGCTGCTCGCCACCGCCCTGGCCGGCTGCCGGCCCGGTGCCCGGGCTCCGGCGATCGTGCTGCAGCTGATGCTGCTGCCGGTCGGTTACTACATGACGCAGGGCGGACTGGCCTGGCTCGGCGTTCCGCTGATCGCGCTCGGGGTGCTGGTGATCGGCCTGATCGTCAGCAGGCCGAGCACCCGGGCGATGGGGCTCTGAGGCAGCAGCGATCGGGTGCTGACCGGCAGCGGTGCCGCTGTGGCCGGCGCCGGGGCGGTGGGACTGGCGACCGTGCCGTGTCAGGCGCCGAAGCCCCGGCGGGTCAGCAGGGAGATCGTCGCCCGGCCGTCGGCCGCGGTGGCGGTCGCGGAGGTTGTCAGCGCGGTGAGCACCTTCCAGGCGAAGGAGGTCTCCGCCGGGAGCCGGGTGCCGGCGACCATCGGCGCGCTCACCGCGACGGTGAGGGCGTCCTCGGTCACCGCGAAACGGCACTGCAGCTCCGCGGACTCGGTGGTGGTCGACAGCAGCATGGCGCAGGCCTCGTCGACGGCGATGCGCAGATCCTCGATCTCGTCGAGCGCGAACTGCAATCGCGCGGCGAGGCCGGCGGTGGCGGTCCGCAGCACGCCGAGGTATGCGCCGTCGGCGGGCACGGTCAGGAGCACGACGTCGTCGTACGTCGGCTGTTCTGTCAGTTGAGTCACCGCAGATCCTCCCGAATCCGGACTCTACCCGCGCTCGTCCCCGCCCGCTGCGAGGCGCGTAGCGGCGTCGCGGTCGGCGCGGGGTCGGTGCGGCCCGGCCGGCGTTCGGCTCGGGTCTGGTGCCTGGCCGGCGAGGGCAGCCAGGGCGTTGCCGTCGAGCCGGTACGGCACCCACTGCGGTATCGGCTCGGCGCCCACGGCCCGGTAGAACTCCGCCGCCGGGTTCCAGTCGAGCATGTGCCATTCGAGTCGCCGGTAACCCCGCTGGACGCAGATCGCGGCGAGGGTGGCCAGCAGCAGCCGTCCGGCACCTGTGCGCCGGGCGGCCGGGCGCACGTAGAGGTCCTCCAGATGGATGCCGTGCACGCCGGCCCAGGTGGAGAAGCTGAGAAACCAGAGCGCGAAACCGACCGGCTCGTCGCGGGCGTCGACCGCGACGTGACCGAAGAGCGCCGGAGCGCCGCCGAAGAGGGCCTGGTGAAGTTGCTCCTCGGTGAGGTGGCACTCCTGCGGGGCCCGCTCGTACTCGGCCAGTTCGTGCACCATGCCGACGACGGCCGGCACGTCCTCGGGACGCGCCGGCCGGATCGTCGGGGGGTCGAGTCGAGGCGTCACGCCTGCTTGGTCTCCCAGAAGATCTTCGAGATCTCGTCGATCTTGGCGAGCAGCTCGTCGGCGACCGCCGGGTCGGTCGACGCCTTGGCGCCGCCACCACCGCCGGCGAGCTTGGTGGCCTCGTTGAAGAGCTGGTTGAGCTGCGGGTACTTCTCGAAGTGCGGGGCCTTGAAGTAGTCGGTCCAGAGCACCCAGAGGTGGTGCTTGACCAGATCGGCCCGCTGCTCCTTGATGATCAGAGCCCGGGTACGGAACTCCGGGTCGGTGTTGGCCTGGTACTTCTCGCAGATCGCCTTGACCGACTCGGCCTCGATCCGGGCCTGGGCCGGGTCGTACACGCCGCAGGGCAGGTCGCAGTGGGCGCTGGCGGTGATACGCGGCGTAAGAATGCGGGGAAGTCGCATCGGGACCCTCCATGGGTGTTTGCGATGATCGGGAAGAACATTACTCCGTCAACTACTTCACCCGACGCAGGTGAGCGTGAAACGTCCACTCTTCGCGGTGCTGGTCACCGGTCCGTCGATGGCGCCGACGTTGCGCCACGGCGACGCGCTGCTGGTCCGGCGGGGTGACCGCGGGGTGCGGCCCGGCGATCTCGTCGTGGCGGTGTTCCGCAGCCGGCCCGGTCTGCTCGTGGTCAAGCGGGTGGTGCGCCCCGTCGACGGGGGCTGGTGGCTACACGGGGACAACGAATTCGTCACCGACGACTCACGGCGCTACGGGGTCGCGGATGTCCAGGGACGGGTGTTAGCTCGGTATTGGCCGCCTCTGCGGTGGTTCCGCCGCTTGCCGGTATGAATCCGATCACAGTCAGTCGCCGGTAGTGGCCACTATGCTGCACACGTGCCCGGGTGACCCCCGCACCGCTCTGTCGGCTCCGTCCACACCTTTCACGAGCCCACAGGTCCATCTGCCTAGCCAGATTCTGGAGTCACCGATGTCTGCCTCATCCACCACTGTCGATCCCGAAGATCCTATCTTCCGACTGCACGAGGGTGGCAAGCTCGCCGTCACCTCGACCGTCCCGCTCACCAGCCGCGAGGACCTCTCGCTCGCCTACACCCCCGGTGTGGCGAAGGTCTGCGAGGCGATCGCCGCCAACCCCGCACTGGTGGACGACTACACCTGGGTGTCGCACACGGTGGCCGTGGTGACGGACGGATCGGCGGTACTCGGGCTCGGCAACATCGGTGCGCGCGCGGCGATGCCGGTGATGGAGGGCAAGGCGGTGCTCTTCAAGCAGTTCGGTGGCGTGGACGCCGTGCCGATCTGCCTGGACACCCAGGACGTCGAAGAGATCATCTCGGTGGTCAAGGCGCTCGCCCCCTCGTTCGGCGGGATCAACTTGGAGGACATCAGCGCCCCGCGCTGCTTCGAGATCGAGCGCCGGCTCGACGAGGAGCTGGCCATCCCGGTCTTCCACGACGACCAGCACGGCACCGCGATCGTGGTGCTCGCGGCGCTGCGCAACGCCGCACGCCTGCTGGACCGCAAGCTCTCCGACCTGCGCGTCACGGTCAGTGGCGCCGGCGCGGCGGGCGTCGCGGTGACCAAGATGCTCATCGCCGGCGGGGTCGACCCGGCGCGCACGGTGGTCTGCGACTCCCGGGGGATCATCTGCGGCAGCCGGGGCGAGCTGACCGGGGCCAAGGCGGAGCTGGCCGCACTCACCAACGCCGAGGGGCGCAGCGGGGACATCGCCGAGGCGCTGCGCGGTGCGGACGTCCTCATCGGTGTCTCCGGTGGGCAGATTCCCGAGTCGGCGGTGGCGCAGATGGCCCCGGGCGGGATCGTCTTCGCGCTCGCCAACCCGACGCCCGAGGTGCACCCCGACGTCGCGGCCCGCTACGCCGCGGTGATCGCCACCGGCCGCAGCGACTTCCCGAACCAGATCAACAACGTGCTGGCCTTCCCGGGCATCTTCAAGGGTGCGCTGGAGGCCCGCGCGACCGCGATCACCGACTCGATGAAGGTGGCCGCAGCCGAGGCGATCGCCGCGGTGGTGTCGGAGGTGCTGACGCCGGAGGCGATCGTGCCCTCGCCGCTGGACCCGCGGGTCGCCCCGGCGGTCGCGGCGGCGGTCGCCGCCGCCGCCCGCCGCGACGGGGTGGCGCGGGCCTGAGTTCCTGATCTGCGCGCTCCTGCCCGGCGGTGAGATGCCGGGCAGGAGCGCTTCTTAACGGCTCCGCTTCTTGTTAGCGTGCTGATCATGCGTGCCGCCTATGCCTCGAAGTTCGACGACGACAACCCGCTCGCCGCGCTCGCGGTCGGAGAGCGCCCGGAGCCGGTCCTGCCCGCCGACGACTGGGTGCGGGTACGGGTACGAGCCAGCTCCCTCAATCACCACGACCTCTGGTCGCTGCGCGGTGTCGGTCTCGCCGCGGACCGGCTGCCGATGATCCTCGGCTGCGACGCGGCCGGCGTGGACGCGGACGGCAACGACGTGGTCGTCTATCCGGTCGTGGCCGACCCGGCCGACCCGCGGGGCATGTCGATCCTCTCCGAGCACTACCAGGGCACCCTCGCCGAGCAGGTGGCGGTGCCCCGGGCGAACCTGGTCCCCAAGCCGGCCGGGCTCTCCTTCGCCGACGCCTCCTGCCTGCCCACGGCCTGGCTGACCGCCTGGCGGATGCTCACCACCAAGGGGCGCATCGCCGAGGCGGAGTCGGTCCTGGTGCAGGGTGCGGGGGGCGGGGTCGCCTCGGCCGCGGTGGCGATCGCGACGGCCATGGGCAAGCGGGTCTACGCCACCAGCCGCGACGCCGGCAAGCGGGAGCGGATCACCGAGCTCGGCGCCACGGCGCTGGCCAGCGGCGCCCGGCTGCCCGAGCGCGTCGACATCGTCATCGAGACGGTGGGGGAGGCGACCTTCGACCATTCGCTGAAGTCCGCCGCGCCCGGCGCCCGCGTCGTTGTCTCCGGGGCCACGGCGGGCTTCCAGCCGAAGGTGAACCTGCGCCGGGTCTTCGCCATGCAACTGGAGATCCTCGGCACCTCGATGGGGACGCCGCAGGAGCTTGCGGAGCTGCTCGCCTTCTGCGAGGAGCACGGCGTCCGTCCCATGATCGATTCGGTGCACCCCTTCGAGAGCGTGCGTGACGCCTTCGCCCGGCTGCACTCCGGCGACGTCTTCGGCAAGGTCGTCGTCGAGTTCTGAGCCGCGTCCGTCCGGCGCCGGCGATGCCCCGGCCGCGCGCCGGACGGTCCGCTGCGGCCCAGGAACCGGCGGTCTTCGGATGGTGGCAATTTGGACACCGAGGCTGATCTATTACGGACAGGCCGACTTATTAAGGCGTACCGAAGGGTTCGCTAAGCGGTTCTACACAAATTCCCGGTTAAAAAGCCGAAACTCCAGGTCAACGTGTTCTTGGGTGCCCCTGAACGGCCCGTGTCATCGATAGGTTGGTCGGTATCCCGCTGTTTGGACGCGGACGACGGCAGATCGAGGCAACGCTAAGGGGACACCGTGAGGAACTCGACCGAGCACGATCGACAATCACGAGCGGAGTTCCGGCGGTCGCGACGGCGGCGCCGCGGTCAACTCCTCGGCGCCGGTCTCAGCGTGCTGGTGCTGGTGGTGGCCGGCGCCTCCGGGGCTGCGGCCGACGCCGGCGGCAACATGGTGGTGACCGAGGATGGCACGGTAGTCGACGGCGCCGTCGTCAACGGCTACATCCTGGTCAAGGCCGATCGCGTCACCATCCGCAACAGCGTCGTACGTTACGGCGGCGCGCACGCGGTGCGTGTCTTCCCCGGAGCCGAGGGCACCCTCATCGAGACCAGCCGGGTCGAGTGCCGGGCCCCGCGGACCAACGGCATCGTCTTCGGCAACTACACCGCTCGGGACGTACATGTGACTGGCTGCCGGCAGGGCTTCCTCCGCTCGCCCGCGGCGCCGGCCACGATCATCGGCTCCACCTGGAACGGCGAGCAGGTCGACGCCGAGATCGGCGACGCGGGGCCGCAGGTCCCCGGGTCCGTGCCGAAGGACCGCGCCGCGGCACCCGGCGGCGCGTCGGGCGAGCCGCGCACCGAGGCCGATGCGCCGGCGGAGCAGGGCGGGACGGCGACGGAGCAGGGCGAGGCGGCGGCGGGGCCGGCCGTGGCCGCGATGCCCGGCCCGTCGAACACCGGCGTGCCGGACGGTACGCAGCTTCGCCGCTCCGGACCGCTGGACCTGACCCGCAACGGGCAGGTGATCAACGGGTTGGACATCGTCGGCTGCGTCACGGTCTCCGCCGCGAACGTGGTGATCCGCAACTCCCGGATCAGCTGCGACGGCCGGTACTCCATCAGAACCTTCAACACGGCGCGGAACCTGGTCGTGGAGAGTTCGGAGATCGACGGCCGCGGCGGCAACGAGGCGGCGGTCTGCTGCGGCAACTACACGCTGCGCCGGGTGGAGATCCGCAACGTCATCGACGGTCCCCGGCTCGGCGACAACGTGCTGATCGAGGATTCCTGGATCCACCACCTGACCCGCCGGCCGGGCTCGCACAACGACACCCTGCAGACCACCGGCGCGACCAGGATCGTGGTGCGGAACAACCGGCTCGACGCGTACAACCCGAACACCCGGGACCCGATGAACGCCTGCCTCATGATCGGATCGACAACCGCCCCGCTCGTCGCCGATCTGCTGTACGAGGGCAACTACTGCAACGGCGGCAACTACTCCATCGGGGTACGGGCCGATCTGAAGGCCCGCGACCTGGTCTTCCGCAACAACACCTTCGGGCGCGACCACCGTTACGGGGTGATCCAGAAGCCGGGCCAGGCCGGGCTGCGCTGGGACCGGTCCAGCAACACCTACGCCGACAACCGCCAGCCGGTAGCCCGCTGAGCCCGGTAGCCCGCTGAGCCGCGAGTCCGCTGAAGCCCCGCGGGGGCCGGTGGCGCCACCGCCCGGAACGGTGGCGCCGCGGCCCCCGCGTTTCAGGCGCGGTCGGGGGCGAACGACTTCGCCGGCCGCTCAGAGCTGGGCATCGAGCACCCCGACCTTGCCCCGCTCGCCGCCGGCGCTCAGCCGCTGGCGGGCCGCCGGGTCGCCGTAGAGGGTCCAGTACAGGAAGTCCAGCACGGTCTGCGAGACGACCCTGAACCCTGGACTGTCCGGATCGCTCATGCTCGCGCCGTGGTCGCCCTCGGGGAGGCTGAGCATCGCCTTCGGCCACGGCACCGCCTCGTAGGCGGCCCGGCCTGACGCGTACGAGACGACGTCGTCGCGTTCACCGTGGACGAAGAGTTGCGGTGCCGCGGCCCCGGCGAAGGCGGTGCCCACCCCGAGCGCGCTGCCCGCGAGCACGACGCCGGCCCGCAGCCGGTCGTCGCGGCCGGTGGTGAAGAGGCCGACGGTGGTCACCCCGCCCGCGGAGTGCCCGGCCGCCGCCACCCGGTCGGTGTGCAGGTGGCCGGCCAGGAGGTCGCCGGCGCGTCCGTCCAGGGCCAGCACCTCGGTCAGCACCGCCGAGACGTCGGCGGGCTGCTTGAGTACATCCATCAGCCCGGCGGGGCCCTGCGCGCCGGCGCTGCTGGGAAATGTCGGTGCGGCGATGACGAACCCGGCCCGCGCCCACCGGACGAGCAGCTGCCGGTAGTCGGCCGGCGCGGCGCCCAGTCCGTGGCTGAACACCACCACCGGAAAGCGCCCCGGGGCCGGTACGGCATCGGCCGACGTGCCGCCCGAACCGTTCGCCGGGTACCAGAGCGTCACCGGCAGCTCGCGGCTGCCGCGGGTGACCGTCAGTCGGCGGGTCCCGACCGCGGCGGCCCGCTCCGGTACCGGTAGCGGGTCCAGTGCGACGGCGGCCGATGACGGCGCGGCGGCGGACGGTGTCGGCTGCGGGTCCGGCTGCGGATCGGCGGCGGGCTCGGCGGGGGAGGAGCAGCCGGCGGCGAGCAGCACCGCGCAGAGGCCGCCGGCGACCACGCGACGGAGATGAGGACGATTCACTCCGCGATTCTGCCCGTCGGCCGAACCCGCCGCCAATACCGCCGGGACCGCGCCCCGGCCCGGCTCCCGCGCGCTCACCACTCTTCGTCGAAGCGGGACGTCCCCGGTACGGACCCCCGCGCCGACATCCGGTGCCGGGCCGCCGCGTCGTCCCGCAGCGTCCAGCGCAGGAAGTCGGTCGTCGTCGCCAGCACCAGGTCGAAGCCGGGCTTCCCCGCACCGAGATACGCGCCGTGACCCTGCCCGGGCAGGGTCAGGAAGCCCTTGGGCCAGCGCAGCGCCGCGTAGGCGCGCCGGGCCCGCCCGATCGGCACGATCGGATCCGCGTCGCCGTGCACGAAGAGCACCCGGGCCGCCGGGCCGCGAAAGGCCCCGCCGAGCGCCCGCCCGGCGATCACGACGGCCGCCACCAACCGGATCGGGGGCTCGGCGAGCACGCCGCTGGCGAACCGGCCGCCGGTGAACATGCCGGTGGTGGTGTGCCCACCGGCGGAGTGCCCGGCTGCCGCGACCCGGTTCAGATCGAGCGTGCCGGCCAGCGGGTCGGTCTCGTCGGCGTTGAGCCGGGCCAGCCGGTGCAGCACCCGCCAGGCGTCCGTCGGCTGGTTCACCACGTCCGCCCGGCTGAAACGGGGCGCGTCCCGGGAGGTGTGCGGGTACGTCGGCGCGACGACGACGAAGCCGGCCGCCGCCCAGCGGGAGGTCAGGTCGGCGTGCAGCGCCGGCAGGCTGCGCAACCCGTGGCTGTAGAGCACCACCGGGAAGGGGCCGGTCCGCGGCTGCGGGCTGCCCGCAGAGATCGCCGGATACCAGATGGTCACCGGTACCGGCCGGTCACCGACACCGGGCAGGGTGCGTACCGCCACCGGACTGTCGGCGTACGGCCCGGCCGCCACGGCCAGGGGCGTGGCCGGGGGAGCACCCGCAGCCCCGATACTCAGGGTCAGCAGCACGGCGAGGGCCGCAGCGGCGACGCGGACCGGATACATGATCTGACGGTAGGCGGCCGGTCACCGCTGCGGACCAGCTTTCCGGTCAATGGGCGACCAGCCGTACCGGCGTGGTCGCGTGACCGTCCGACTGCGCTGCGCTAGCGTCGTCGGCATGGTCGACCACCGTACCGATCCCAGCGCGGACACCCAGGCATTCCGTACCTTCGCGGCGACCCCGGAGCCGGTCGCGGCCGACTCCCGGCTGCCCCTGGCCGCCGGGGTGGCGGTCGCGCTGGTGCTGGTCATCGCTCTCGGCTGGTTCCTTCTCAGCTGAGCGCCTTCGGCCGTTCCGGCTCCGGCACCGGCTGCGTCGTGCCGGCCGGGAGCTGCCGGTGCTCCAGCACCGCCACCGTCTCCTCGACGATCTCCAGCTCCTCGTCGGTGGCGACGACGCAGACCGCCACCTCGGCCTCCGGCGGGGAGATCACCCGGTCACCGCTGCCGACGTTGCGCTGCGGGTCCACGGCGATTCCGAGCCGCTCCAGCCCGGCCAGGGAAGCGGCCCGGATCTCGGGCGACTTCTCGCCGATCCCGGCGGTGAAGGTGATCGCGTCGACCCGCCCGAGCAGCGCGTAGTACGCACCGACATAACCCTTGATCCGCCGGCTGTAGACGTCGAAGGCCAGGCTCGCCGCCGGCTCGCCCTCGGCGCGGCGGCGCAGCACCGCGCGCATGTCGTTGTCGCCGGTCAACCCGACCAGGCCGCTGCGGTAGTTGAGCAGATCGTCGATGTCGTCGACGGCGAAGCCACCCTCGCGGCGCAGGTGGAAGATGATCGTCGGATCCAGGTCACCGCTGCGGGTGCCCATCACCAGCCCCTCCAGCGGGGACATTCCCATCGAGGTCGCGACGCTGCGGCCACCGGCCACCGCGCAGGCGCTGGCGCCGTTGCCCAGGTGCAGGGAGATGGTGTTGATCTCCTCGTACGGCCGGTCCAGCAGCGCCGCCGTCCGGCGCGACACGTACGCGTGCGAGGTGCCGTGGAAGCCGTACCGGCGGATGCCGAAACGCTCGGCGACGGCCAGGTCGATGGCGTACGTCGCGCCCGCCTCCGGGATGGTGCGGTGGAACGCGGTGTCGAAGACCGCAACCTGCGGCACGTCGGGCAGCAGCTGCCGGGCGACCTCGATGCCGGCCAGGTTCGCCGGATTGTGCAGCGGCGCCAGCGGAATCAGGTCCTGGATCGCCGCCACCACCGCGTCGTCGACGAGGACCGGCGCGGCGAAGAGCGTTCCGCCGTGCACCACCCGGTGTCCCACCGCGGTGAGACCGGTCAGGTCCAGTCCGGCGAGCACCTCGCGGAGCGCCATCTCGTGATTGGCCGGCCCGCCGCCGGACTCGCCGATGCGCTCGACCGTGCCACCGGCGACGGCGTCGCGGCCGGCGTAGAGGCGGTACTTCACCGACGAGGAGCCGCAGTTGAGCACCAGGATGCGGGTGGCGTCGCCAGACATGGCTACTCCTTGCCGGCGGCCTGGATCGCGGTGATGGCCACCGTGTTGACGATGTCGGGCACGGTCGCGCCCCGGGACAGATCATTCACCGGCCGGCGCAGACCCTGCAGCACGGGGCCCACCGCCACCGCGCCGGCGGAGCGTTGTACGGCCTTGTAGGTGTTGTTGCCGGTGTTGAGGTCCGGGAAGATGAAGACCGTGGCCTTGCCCGCCACCGGGCTCTCCGGCAGCTTCGTGGCCGCGACCCGTGGATCGATCGCCGCGTCGTACTGGATCGGCCCCTCGACCAGCAGGTCCGGGCGGTTCTGCCGGACCAGGGCGGTGGCCTCGGCGACCTTCTCCACGTCGGCTCCCGCGCCGGAGGTGCCGGTCGAGTACGACAGCATCGCCACGCGTGGCTCGACACCGAACTGGGCGGCGGTGTCGGCCGAGGAGATGGCGATGTCGGCGAGCTCGGTGGCGTTCGGCTGTCGGTTGATCGCGCAGTCGCCGTAGACCAGCACCCGGTCGGCGAGCAGCATGAAGAAGACGCTGGAGGCGACCGAGACGGTCGGCAGTGTGCGGATGATCTCGAAGGCGGGGCGGATGGTGGCCGCGGTGGTGTGGGTCGCGCCGGAGACCATGCCGTCGGCGTGCCCGCACTGCACCATCATCGTGCCGAAGTAGTTCGGCTGCCCGACGATCTCGTGCGCCAGCTCCTGCGAGACGCCCTTACGGGCCCGCAGCCGGGCGTACTCGGTGGCGAACTCGTCGCGCAGCGGACTGGTCAGCGGGTCGACGATCTGCGCGTCGCCGAGGTCCAGACCGAGTTCGCGTACCCGCCGGGAGACGTCGTCGGGCCGGCCGAGCAGCGTCAGGTCGGCGACTCCGCGGCGCAGCAGGATCTCCGCCGCGCGCAGGATCCGCTCCTCGGTGCCCTCGGGCAGCACCACCCGGCGGCGGGCGGACCGGGCCCGTCCGAGCAGCTCGTACTCGAACATCATCGGGGTGACCCGCGCCGAGCGGCTGACCTGCAGCCGGCGCGCCAGGTCCCCGGTGTCGACGTGCGCCTCGAACGCGCCGATCGCCGCTTCCACCTTGCGCGGGGTGGCGATGCTCGGCCGCCCCTCGATGCGGCTGGAGGCCGCGACGGTGGTGTAGCTGTCGGTGGTGACCGAGAGCACCGGCAGTCCGGTGTTGAGCGCGTTGAAGAGCCGCATCGCCCGGCGATCGGGCTGCTCGCCGAGGGTGAGCACCAGGCCGGCCACGGAGACCTCGCCGGCCACGTGCGCCGCGCCGGCGGCGATCAGCAGATCGTTGCGGTCGCCCGGGGCGATCGTCAGGCAGCCGTCGGTCAGGTGTTCGAGGTAGGTCGGCACGTGCGCCGCGCCCACCACGAAGTCGTGCACGTCGCGATTGAGCGACGCCTCGTCGCCGGCGAGCACCGTCGCGTGCAGCGCCTCGGCGACCTCGGCCACCGTCGGCGCCGACACCGACGGCACCTCCGGGATGGCGTACGCCGGGAAGGGCAGATCGGAGAGCTCCACGTGTCCCGCGACCCGGTTGGCGATCACCGCGAGCACCGTCGCCCCGAGGTCCTCCACGTCGTAGTAGGCGCTGCGCACCGCCGCGGCGACGGCGGCCGGCTCCTGGCCGAGGCCGTCGACGACGGGGACGACCACGCTGCCGAACTCCGTGGCGAGCCGGGCGTTGAAGGCCAGTTCCCGGGAGAGCCCGCCGCGGGTCTCCCCGGCATCGTCGAAGTCACTACCGATGATCACCGTGGCCGAGGCCCGCCGCTCCACCTCGTGGTAGCGCTCGACGATCCGCGCGACCAGTTCCTCGCGTCGGCCGTCGGCGACCAGGGCGCGGGCCTCGTCGTAGGTGGCGCCGAAGCACTCGTCGGGGCCGATGTCGATGCGGTACCGGTCGGTGAGCAGGGTCAGGATCGAGTCCTCCCCGGGGGCGCCGATCAGCGGCCGGAACGCGCTGATCCGCTCCACCTGGCGGGAGAGGAGCTCGGCCAGGCCGAGAGCGATGGTCGACTTGCCGCCGCCGGAGCGGACACTGGTGAGGTAGATACTGCGAGCCACGCTCTCAACCTATGCGATCGGGAGCTACTCGTCGTCCTCATCGTCGAGCCGGGCCAGCCAGGTGGCGAACCGCTCGATCGGGGTTTCGAACTCCGGGTTCAGGTCGACGAAGTCACGCAGCCGCTCGCCGAGCCACTCAAGGCTCACGCTCTCCTCGCCGCGCCGCGTGACCAGCTCCTCGATGCCACGGTCGGTGAAGTACATCCGATACCTCCGTCAGGACGAGCGGGGCGGGTCCGGTCGGCCGACCGGACCCGCCCCAGCTCTGTGTCGTGTGCCTACCTCGACTGCGTCACGGCTGCGGCAGTGCCGCCTCCAGCAGCGCCTTCTGCTCCGCCTCGTGCATCTTGGCCGAACCGACCGCCGGAGCGGCCGCCGCCGGGCGGGAGATGCGGCGCAGCCGCACACCCTCCAGGTGCTCCAGCAGGTTCAGCGCGACGAAGGACCAGCCGCCCTGGTTGGCCGGCTCCTCCTGCACCCAGGCGTAGTCCTCGGCGTTCGGGTACTGCGCCAGCGCCGCCCGCACGTCCTCGACCGGCAGCGGGTAGAGCTGCTCGACGCGGATGATCGCGGTGTCGGTGATGCCGCGCTGCGCCCGGGCCTGGAACAGGTCGTAGTAGACCTTGCCGGAGCAGAGCAGCACCCGCTTGACCGCCTCCGGCGCCGGGTTGCCCGAGTCGGCCAGCACCGGCTGGAAGGTGCCGGTGGTGAAGTCCTCGATCGCGGAGACGCAGAGCTTGTGCCGCAGCAGCGACTTCGGGGTGAAGACCACCAGCGGCTTGCGCTTGGGCGAGAGCGCCTGACGGCGCAGCAGGTGGAAGTGGTTCGCCGGGGTCGACGGAATCACCACCCGCATGTTGTCCTCGGCGCAGAGCTGCAGGAAACGCTCCGGCCGGCCGGAGGTGTGGTCCGGTCCCTGACCCTCGTGGCCGTGCGGCAGCAGCAGGGTGACCGCGGAGGGCTGGCCCCACTTCACCTCGCCGGAGGAGATGAACTCGTCGATGACGGTCTGGGCGCCGTTGACGAAGTCACCGAACTGCGCCTCCCAGCAGACCAGCGCGTCCGGGTTCTCCACCGAGTAGCCGTACTCGAAGCCCATCGCCGCGTACTCGCTGAGCAGCGAGTCGTGGACGAAGAAGCGGGACCGGTCGCCGTCGCCGGTGAGGGCGTCGAGCGGGACGTGCTCCGCGCCGCTCTCGGCGTCGACGATCACCGCGTGCCGCTGCACGAAGGTGCCGCGGCGGGAGTCCTGTCCGGCGAGCCGGACGGTGACGCCCTGGTTGAGCAGGGTGCCGAAGGCGAGGATCTCACCGAAGCCCCAGTCGATGCCGCCCTCGGCGGCCATCTTGGCCCGCCGGTCGAGCAGCTGCTGGATCCGCTTGTGCGGGGTGAAGTCCGCCGGCAGCTCGACGTGCGCCTGGCCGATCGCGGTGATGACCGAGGCGTCGACGCCGGTGGGGACCACCGGCTCGGGCTCGGCCTGGCGCTTGGGCCGGCTCGGCTGGTTGGGCTTGGAGGCCGCGTCCCGGGTGGCCTTGAAGACCCGCTCCAGCTGCGACTGGTAGTCGCGCAGCAGCTCCTCGGCGTCCTCGACGGTGATGTCGCCGCGGCCGATCAGCTCTTCGGTGTAGAGCTTGCGCACCGAACGCTTCGAATCGATGATCTGGTACATCTGCGGGTTGGTCATCGAGGGGTCGTCGCCCTCGTTGTGACCGCGCCGGCGGTAGCAGACCATGTCGATGACGACGTCCTTGTTGAACTCCTGCCGGTACTCGAACGCCAGGCGTGCCACCCGGACGACGGCCTCGGGGTCGTCGCCGTTGACGTGGAAGATCGGCGCCTGGATCATCCGCGCGATGTCGGTGCTGTAGAGGCTCGAGCGGGAGTACTCCGGGGCGGTGGTGAAGCCGACCTGGTTGTTGACCACCACGTGCATGGTGCCGCCGGTGCGGTAGCCACGCAGCTGGGAGAGGTTGAGCGTCTCGGCGACCACACCCTGGCCGGCGAAGGCCGCGTCACCGTGGACGGCGACCGGCAGGACGGTGTAGCCCTCGAGCTTGAGGTCTATGCGGTCCTGCTTGGCCCGGACGATTCCCTCCAGCACCGGGTCGACCGCCTCCAGGTGGGAGGGGTTGGCGACCAGGGAGACCTTGACGGCTCGCTCTTCGTCGGGGGTGGTGAACTTGCCGTTCTGCCCGAGGTGGTACTTCACGTCGCCGGAGCCCTGCGTCGAGCGCGGGTCCAGGTGACCCTCGAACTCCGAGAAGATCTTCTCGTACGGCTTTCCGACGATGTTGGCGAGCACGTTGAGCCGGCCGCGGTGGGCCATGCCGATGACGACCTCGTCGAGCTGCGACTCGGCGGAGGCCTCCAGCACCTCACCGAGGAGCGGGATCAGCGACTCGCCGCCCTCCAGCGAGAAGCGCTTCTGGCCGACGTACTTGGTCTGCAGGAAGGTCTCGAAGGCCTCGGCGGCGTTGAGCCGGTTGAGGATGTGCTTCTGCTCCTCCGGCGTCGGCTTGTCGTGGCGCTGCTCGATGCGCTCCTGGATCCAGCGGCGCTCCTCCGGGTCCTGGATGTGCATGTACTCCACGCCGACGCGCCGGCAGTAGGAGTCGCGCAGCACGCCGAGGATGTCGCGCAGCTTCATCCGCTGCCGGCCGGCGAAGCCGTTGACCGGGAACTCGCGGTCCAGGTCCCAGAGCGTCAGGCCGTGCTGGAGCACGTCCAGGTCGGGGTGCTTGCGGATGGCGAACTCGAGCGGGTCGGTGTCGGCCATCAGGTGACCGCGCACCCGGTACGCGTGGATCAGCTCGTGCACCCGGGCGGTCTTGTCGATCTGCCCCTCGGAGTCGACCGCGACGTCGCGGACCCAGCGCACCGGCTCGTACGGGATGCGCAGCGAGGTGAAGATCTCGTCGTAGAAGCCGTGCTCGCCCAGGATCAGCTCGTGCATCACCTTCAGGAACTCGCCCGACTGGGCGCCCTGGATGATCCGGTGGTCGTAGGTGCTGGTCAGGGTGATGATCTTGCTGACGGCGAGGTCGGTGAGGGCCTTCTCCGACATGCCGGCGTACGGCGCGGGGTACTCCATCGCGCCGACACCGATGATCGTGCCCTGGCCGACCATCAGGCGCGGCTGGGAGTGGACCGTGCCGATGCCGCCGGGGTTGGTCAGCGAGATGGTCGCGCCGCTGTGGTCGTCCATCGTCAGCTCGTTGCGCCGGGCCCGGCGGACGATCTCCTCGTACGCCTGCCAGAAGCCGCGGAAGTCCAGCTCCTCACAGCCCTTGACGGAGGGGACCACCAGGTTGCGCGAGCCGTCGGGCTTGACCAGGTCGATGGCGATGCCGAGGTTGACGTGCTCGGGGACGACGACGGACGGCTTGCCGTCGGTCTCGGCGAAGGAGTTGTTCATCTCCGGGTGCAGGGCGAGGGCCTTGACCATCGCGTACCCGATGAGGTGGGTGAAGCTGATCTTGCCGCCGCGCCCGCGGGCGAGGTGGTTGTTGATCACGATGCGGTTGTCGACCAGCAGCTTCGCCGGCACGGCCCGCACGCTCGTCGCGGTCGGCACCGACAGCGAGGCGTCCATGTTCTGCACGATCTTGGCCGCGATGCCGCGCAACGGCGTGGTCCGGGGACCAGCCGCGGGCTTCTTGGCGGCCGGCTTCGCCTTGGCGGGCTCAGCCTTCTTGGCGGGCTCGGCCTTCTTGGCGGCGGGCTCGGCCTTCCTGGCGGGCTCGGCCGTGGCGGCGGCCGGCTTCGGGGCGGCCTTGGCCGGCTCGGCCGGCTTGGCCGCGGGCTCGGCCTTCTTCGCCGTCGCGGCGGGCGCGGACGCCGGAGCCGGCGTGGCAGCGGGGGCGGCCGGCTTCTCGGCGGCCTGCTCCGGCCGGTAGTCGGCAAAGAAGTCGTGCCAGGCGGAATCGACGCTGGTGGGGTCGTTGAGGTACCGCTGGTACATTTCCTCGACGATCCACTCGTTCGGGCCGAATCCCGCTAGTGGGTTCTCCTGCGAAGTCTGCTGGGTCGACACGGCCGGTAATCGCCTCTTTCACGCGGGTTGTATGGCACGCGGGGAATCCTGACCCCAACCCTGGCGGGTTCAGGTCATAAGACGGCACCCAGGCTACGCCGTGCGAATGCCGTCAGTGTCGTCGCCTCCGCCGCGTGGTCGGTCTCACAGGTGGTGCCGCAATTTCCATCATCGCAGCGTCCGCCCGTGATCGCCCGGTGACGTGCCGTACCGCCACCGCCCGGCCGGGGATCTCCTTCGATCCCCGGCCGGCGCGGGTCAGGAGATGTCGCGCTTGCGCAGCAGCGCGGTGCCGACGGCGCCGGTCACCACCGCGTAACCGATGAGCACCACGGCGCCGACCCAGCGGGCGGGGTTGCCGGGCAGGTCGGTGCCGGTGACCATGAGCTGCGAGGCCAGCGGCGGGATCAGCACCTGGAGGTTGTTGATCCAGTCGCCATAGCGAGTCGCCAGCAGGATGATGGCCGTCCCCGCGCCGATGTAGCCGCCGAGGTAGACCACGATCGCGGTGACGGTGGCGCCGAGCTGGCTGCGGACCAGGATGCCGATGCCGACGCCGAAGATCGCCCAGAGCAGGTACGCGAGCCCGTTGAGGCCGATGGCCTGCCAGATCGCCCCGCTGTCCAGCTGACTGTCGACACCGTAGGACGACAGGATGGGCAGGGTCACCGCAAAGTTGAGCAGGGTGGTGGCGAGCCAGAAGAAGACGCCGAGGATCGCCGCAGCGCCGAGCTTGGCCAGGCTCACCGCTGTGCGGTGCGGGGTGGTGAGGAAGGTCGTCGTCACCGTCTGGTGGAAGAACTCGCTCGTGATCACCAGGATGCCGAGCACCATCACCATCAGCAGACCGAAGAACTGCCCGTTGGTGTAGAGGTTGGCGGCCACGTTCTCGAGCTGCGCCGCGACGGCCAGCGCCTCGTTGCCCTCCATGGCCGAGAGCTCCCCGACCAGCTCCGCGTCGAGCAGGGTCTCGGTCTGCAGCCAGTTGAAGAAGAGCGTCAGGGCCCAGAGGGGGACCGTGACCAGGGCGAGGATCCACCACGTGCTGGTGGTGCGGATCTTGAAGAGTTCGGCTCGGACCAGCTTCATCGGATGCCCGCCTTTCCGGCCGTCAGTTCCAGGAAGACCCGTTCCAGGTCGGGTTTGTCGGTGACCAGCTCGTGCAGCTCGGCCTGGGCGGCCAGCGCGGCCCGGCCGATGGCCGGCGCGTCGGCGCCGGTGACCACCAGCAGATCCGGCTCCGGCCGCTCGACGGTCGCCTGGGCTTCGGTCAGCGCCTTCGCCAGCGCGTCGGCCTGCGGCGTGCGGACCCGCACCCGGGCGGTGGCCGAGTGGAGAACCTCGCCCACCGGGCCCTGCTGGATCAGCTTGCCGGCCGCGATGATCACCACATCGTCGGCGAGCAGCTGCATCTCCGACAGCAGGTGGCTGGAGACCAGCACGGTACGGCCCTCGGCCGCGAGCGACTTGAGGAAGTCGCGCATCCAGCGGATGCCCTCCGGGTCGAGCCCGTTGGCCGGCTCGTCGAGGATCAGCACCTGCGGGTCACCGAGCATGGCGGCGGCGATACCGAGGCGCTGCTTCATGCCCAGCGAGTAGCCCTTGAACTTCCGGTCGGCGGCCGGGGTCAGCCCGACCATCGCCAGCACCTCGTCGGCGCGCGAGCGCGGCAGCCCGGTCGCGACGCAGATCATCCGCAGGTGGTTGAGGCCGGTACGCCCCTTGTGGGCGCTGCTCGCCTCCAGGACCGCGCCGACGTGGCGTACCGGATCGTGCAGGTCGGCGTAGCGGACGCCGTTGAAGGTGGCGCTGCCGGTCGTCGGGGTGACCAGGTTGAGCAGCATCCGCAGGGTGGTGGTCTTACCGGAACCGTTGGGTCCGAGGAAGCCGGTCACCCGGCCGGGTTGAACGGTGAACGAGAGGTTGTCCACCGCCCGGAGTTGCTTGTACTGCTTGGTGAGGCCGGAGACCACGATCCGGCCGGTGGAATCAGAAGGGCTCTGCTGCCCGTGCGTCATTTTTCTCCTCCCGAGCGGCGCTGCGATGCGCCGGTCACAGCGTGACGTTCGCGGAGGGTGACGGGCAATAGAGATCAGGACCGAGGCCCAGGTCCTCCGGAGGGAGGACATCTCCTGCCAGGGGCGGACCGCCTACGCCGCGACAGCCACCGTGAACTCTGCCGTGTAGGACCGACAGTGTCGCAGACCGGCGCCACCGGCCTTCGGCCGCGCGCCGCGGGCGACCACCGGCAGCATTCACTCAGTCACTTCTCAGAAACCCCCCAGGACGACCCCAGGCTCTGCGCGGATGATGGGGACATGGCCGCACCCCAGACCGAAGCGCAGCTGCTCGTCGTCGAGGACGACCCGAACATCCTGGAGCTGCTCTCCGCCAGCCTCCGGTTCGCCGGGTTCGGCGTGACCACGGCGACCAGCGGTAGCGCGGCCGTCGCGGCCGCCAAGCAGAGCAGCCCGGACCTCGTGGTCCTCGACGTCATGCTGCCCGACCTGGACGGGTTCGAGGTGATCCGGCTGCTGCGCGAGGGGGGTGCGCGTACCCCGGTGGTCTTCCTGACCGCCCGGGACGCCACCGACGACAAGATCCGCGGGTTGACCCTCGGCGGGGACGACTACGTCACCAAGCCGTTCAGCCTGGAGGAGCTGACCGCCCGGATCCGGGCAGTGCTGCGGCGCACCAGTGGCGGTGAGCAGAGCGCGTCCCGGCTCACCTTCGCCGACCTGGAGCTCGACGAGGAGACCCACGAGGTCTACCGGGCCGGCCAGCGGGTGCAGCTGTCGCCGACGGAGTTCAAGCTGCTGCGCTACCTGATGCTCAACGCCAACCGGGTGCTCTCCAAGGCGCAGATCCTCGACCACGTCTGGAACTACGACTTCCGTGGCGACGACAACATCGTCGAGTCCTACATCTCCTACCTGCGCAGGAAGGTGGACAACGTCGAACCCCGGCTGATCCACACCCTGCGCGGTGTCGGCTACGTCCTGCGCAAGCCGGCGGCGTGACGGCGATAGCCGGGTTCCGGGCCTGGGTGCGCGGCGTTCCGCTGCGTGTCAAGCTCGTCACGTCCGTACTGACGCTGGTCGCGGCGGCACTGGTGGTCATCAGCGTGATGACCACCGTCTTCCTCCGCAGCTACCTGATCGGCCAGGTGGACCGGGACCTCTACGGTGCCGCCCACAGCGTCGAAAGAATCCTGAACCACGGACGGAACGCGCAGGTGACCCTGCCCAGCGACTTCGTGGCGGTCGAGGCACGCGCCTACGAGATCGGCGCCCCCACGTACGACTTCAACAATCTCGGCCGCCAGGAGCTGCCGCCCTTTCCGACCAGCATCCAGGGCTTCGCCGACCTGGTCGGCAAGCCGTTCACCGTGCCGGCCGAGGACCACCGCAGCCGGTGGCGGATGCTCTACACCGAACTGCCCGACGGCCGGTACGCCGCCATCGGCCAGTCCCTCACCGACGTCGACCTGGCGGTCGCCCGGCTGGCCTGGATAGACCTCCTGGTGGGCACCGCGGTGCTGATCCTGCTCGCCTCGATCGGCGCGGGCATCGTGCGGACCAGCCTCAAGCCGCTGGTCGACATCGAGCGTACGGCCGCGGCGATCGCCGGCGGCGACCTGAGCCGCCGGGTGCCCGACCCGGAGGCCGGGGTCGCCGAACCGAGCTCCGAACTCGGCCGGCTCTCCCGGGCACTCAACGCCATGCTCAGCCAGATCGAGGTGGCCTTCACCGACCGGGCCGCCTCCGAGGCGGCGGCCCGGTCGGCGGAGGCAGCGGCCCGCAACGCCGCGCTGGCGGCCCAGTCGTCGGAGGCGCGCGCCCGCCACTCCGAGGAGCGGATGCGGCAGTTCATTGCCGATGCCTCCCACGAACTGCGGACGCCGCTGACCACCATCCGCGGTTTCGCCGAGCTGTACCGGCAGGGCGCGGTCGCCGAACCGGAGAAGACCGCGCAGCTGCTGCGGCGCATCGAGGACGAGGCGTCCCGGATGGGCCTGCTCGTCGAGGACCTGCTCCTGCTGGCGCGGCTGGACCGGGAGCGTCCGCTCAAGACGGCGCCGGTGGAGCTGCCGGTGCTCGCCACCGAGTCGGTCGAGGCCGCCCGCGCCGTCGCGCCGCAGCGGCAGATCGCGCTGGAGGTCGAACCCGGCTCCGGGGACCTGGTGGTGCTCGGCGACGACTCGCGGCTGCGCCAGGTGCTGGGCAACCTGATGACCAACGCGGTGACCCACACCCCGCCCGAGGCATCGGTGACGCTGCGGCTGCGCCGGGAGGCCGACGAGGCCGTGGTGGATGTGGTCGACACCGGTCAGGGGCTCACCCCGGAGCAGGCCGAACGGGTCTTCGAGCGCTTCTACCGGGTCGACTCGGCGCGTACCCGATCGGCGGCCGGGGCGACCAGCACCGGCCTCGGGCTGGCCATCGTCGCCGCCATCGTCGCCGCGCACCGCGGCACGGTGCAGGTGGACGGCACACCCGGCGGGGGCACCACCTTCCGGGTCCGGCTGCCACTGGCACCCGAGACCGACCAGGGGGAACAGCCGTGACCCCGGATTCCGATTCACAGGTTTCCTTCAGGCCCGGCAAAGGCGCGATGCAGGATGGCGGGGAAGACTAGCGGCATGGCCGAGTTCGACAACGATCCGCAGGGGCGTCCCACCGACGCCGAGCGGTCGCACCCCAGCGCAGGACTGCCGCACGCCCGTTCCGGGCAGCAGCCGGACACCTCGTCTCCGGCCGACGGGGTGTACGACGCCGGGCCGGTCGAGCCGGATCCCGCGGCGCAGCCGCAGCCTGGTGTTGCAGCCGCGATCGGCGACCCGGGTCCGCAGCCCGGTGGCGAGGCCGCTCCGGCCGGCAACCCGGGTTCGCAGCCGGGTGAGGCGCTTCCCGCCGGCTCCCCGGGCCCGCAGCCGCAGCCGGCCTGGCAGGAGGGGCCGCGTCCGACGCAGCCGGCGTGGGCCGTGAACCAGAGCGCGCCGCAGCCCGCCTGGGCGCAGGGCCCGGCCTCCCCGCCCTGGCCGCCGAACGACCCGCACTCCCCGCCCTGGCCGCCGAACGACCCGCAGCCCGGTTACCCCCACTCCGGCTACCCGCTGCCCTGGGGTGCCGTACCCCCGCCGCCCCGCTCCGGCCGGATCGGCAAGGCCATCGTGGGTGGCGTCGCCGTGCTCGCGTTGATGGTCGGCTCCGGTATCGCCGGCGGGGCGATCGCCACCACGCTCGACGACGACAACGGCGCCGCGGCGGTCTACAGCGCCGCACCGATCATCAACAGCGCCGACCTGCCCGCCATCGCCTCGCAGGCCGCCACCAGCGTCGTGTCGATCACGACGGGTTCCGGCGAGGGTTCCGGCGTCATCCTGACCGCCGACGGCAACGTGCTCACCAACAACCACGTCATCGCCGACGCGGGCGCCACCGTCCGGGTGGTCTTCGCCGACGGCAGCACGGCCGCCGCGAAGGTCGTCGGCACCGACCCCAAGACCGATCTGGCCGTGGTCAAGGCCGAGGGTGTGACGGATCTGAACCCGGCGGCCTTCGGTGACAGCGACGCGATGCGGGTCGGGGACACGGTGCTGGCGCTCGGCAGCCCGTTGGGCCTGCAGGGCTCGGTCACCTCGGGCATCATCAGCGCCCGGGACCGGACCATCCAGGCCGGCAACGGCGACGGCCAGTCCCCGCGGCAGGGCATCAGCAGCATCTCCGGCCTGCTCCAGACCGACGCGCCGATCAACCCGGGCAACTCCGGCGGGGCACTGGTCAACACCCGCGCCGAGGTCATCGGCATCAACACCGCCATCGCCACCTCCGGTGAGAGCGACGGCAACATCGGTGTCGGCTTCGCCATCCCCAGCAACAAGGCCAACAAGGTCGCCGAGCAGCTCATGCGGGGCGAGAAGGTGTCGCACCCGACGCTCGGCGTCAGCGTCGCCACCGGGGAGAACGGTGGCGCGGTGGTCGCCTCGGTGGTCGAGGGCAGCGCGGCGGCGAAGGCGGGCCTGCAGCGCGGTGACGTCATCACCCGCTTCGGTGACCGCGACATCAACCAGTCCGACGACCTGGTCGCCGCCGTGCAGTCCGCGCAGGTGGGCGACCGTCTGGAGCTGGTCTACTCCCGCAACGGGGCGGAAGCCCGGGTGACCGTCACCCTGGCCGAAGCCGACTAGCGGTACGTAGCCTGCCTCCCACAGTCGGCGGCGGGTGACCCGGTCCAGGGGGTTGGCCGGGTCACCCGCCGCTTTTTCATCGCTGCGCCCGGTGCGCCGCCGCAGCGACTCCGGCGGCTGTTTACCGGGATGCCCGCCGGGAAGAACGCCGATCCGGTTGGCGCGGGGTGGAGAGGGGCGGCGGTGAGGGGTGCTCCGTCCACGCGTACGACGCCCCGGCCGCTGCGGATCGCCATGGTCGTGCCGCCCTGGTACGAGGTGCCGCCGCCCGGATACGGGGGACTGGAGCTGGTCGCCGCCGGTCTGGTGGACGCGCTGACCGCCCGCGGCCACCAGGTGACGGTTTTCGGGGCCGGCGCGTACGGCGGGACGACCGGACGCTTCGTGAGCACCGTCGGCGAACCCCAGCAGCACCGCCTCGGCGAGGCACTGCCCGAGCTGGTGCACCTGGCGCGGGTGAACTCGCTGCTCGCCACGGCGGACTTCGACGTGCTGCACGACCACACGATGGTCGGGCCGCTGCTGCGCCGCCCGCCGCTGCCTGCCGTGGCGACCGTGCACAACAACCCGGTCGGCGAGTTCGCCGACCTGCTGCGGGGTGCCGACCCGCAGGTCGGGCTGGTGGCGATCTCCGCGGCGCAGCGGCGGCTCGCCCCGGACCTGCCCTGGATCGGGGTGGTGCACAACGGGGTGGACATGGAGCGGATACCGCGCAAACAGGAGCCGGCGGCGGACGGCCCGGTGCTCTGGCTGGCCCGCTTCAGCGCCGACAAGGGGCCCGAGGCTGCCATCCGGGCGTGCCGGGACGCCGGCCTGCCCCTGCTGCTGGTCGGCAAGTGCCGGGAGCCGGCGGAGCACCGCTACCTCACCGACGTGATCCGCCCGCAGCTCGGCGCGGACGTCCGGGTGCTGCTCAACGTCGACCGGGCACGCTGTCTCGAACTGCTGCTCACCGCCCGCTGTCTGATCATGCCGCTGCAGTGGGAGGAGCCCTTCGGCATGGTCATGGTCGAGGCCATGGCCACCGGCACCCCCGTCGTGGCGCTCAGCCGCGGGGCGGTGCCGGAGGTCGTCCGCCACGGCGTCACCGGGTTCAGCTGCGCCGGCCCCGAGGAGCTGTCCCGCGCCCTGGGCCAGGCGCACCGGCTCGATCCGCAGGACTGTGTGCGGCACGTCGACGACCACTTCTCCACCACGCGGATGGCCGCCGGCTACGAGCAGATCTACCACCGGACGGTGCGGGCCGGGGGTTCGTCGACGGCACCGGTCGCGGATCGCTGAGGAGCCGCTGCGGCGCCGCGGCACCCCGACACGCCGACGAGCGGCCACGTGCCAGGATGAGGGCCATGTCGAACCCGACCACAGCCTTCGTGCTCGGCGGCGGCGGCGTGCTCGGCGCCGTCGAGGTCGGCATGCTGCGGGCGCTGTTCCGGGCGGAGATCCAACCCGATCTGGTGGTCGGCACCTCCATCGGCGCCGTCAACGGCGCGCTGGTCGCCGCCGACCCCAGCGAGGCCGTCACCGACCGGTTGCTGCGTCTCTGGAGCTCCCCCGAGGCCGGTGAGGTCTTCGGTGACTCGGTCGCCCGGCAACTGCGGCGCTTCGCTGCCCGTACGCATCTGCACTCGCCCCGGCCGTTGCGCCGGCTGCTGGAGCGCGAACTCGGCGAGGAGTGCACCTTCGCCGACCTGAAGCTGCCGTTCCGCTGCTGCGCGGCGAACATCGAGCGCGCCGCCGAGCACTGGTTCGACAGCGGCTCTGTTGTCGACGCCGTGCTCGCCTCGGCGGCCGTACCCGGGCTGTTGCCGCCGGCGCAGATCGACGGCCGGCACTACATCGACGGCGGCATCGTCAACTCCATCCCCGTCGACGAGGCGGTCCGGGCCGGGGCCACGAGGATCTATGTCCTGCAGGTCGGGCGGATCGAACGGCCGCTCGCCCCGCCGCGGCGTCCCTGGGAGGTCGCGCAGGTCGCCTTCGAGGTCGCCCGCCGGCACCGGTTCGCCCGCGAGATGGCCGATCTGCCGCCCGAGGTGGAGGTCCACGTCCTGCCCACCGGCGGCGTCGACCCGCGGGACGACACCCCGTGGGCGTACCGGGACATGACGGCGGTGGGGCGGCGGATCAGCCGGGCGTACGCGGCCTCGCGCCGCTACCTCAACGAGCAGCGGGAGAGCTGATGCCCTTGCCGCCGCGCCGGCTGCGCCGGCTGGTCCTGGCACCGGCGATGGTGGCGCTCGGGGTGGTGCTGGTGACGGGCCTGCCGATCTGGTTGCTGCTCGCCGCGGCGCTCTCCCCGCTGGTGCGCGGCTGGCTGCGCGTTCCCCGTCTGCTCTGGCTCGGCGTCGTCTACGTGGTGCTGGACTCCGCGGCGCTGCTGCTGTTGCTGCTGCTCTGGATCTGCTCCGGGTTCGGCTGGAAGCTCTGCACGCCCGGCTTCCAGCGCGTGCACTACGTCTGCACGGGGTGGTTCCTGCGGGTGCTGTTCTGGCAGGTTCGCTGGACGATGCACCTGAGTATCGACATCGTCGGCACCGACCCCGACACCGCGCTGCCCGGCCGTCCGGAGCTGGTGCTCAGCCGGCACGCCGGCCCCGGTGACTCGTTCATCCTGATCCACGCCCTGGTGAACTGGTTCCAGCGGGAGCCGCGCATCGTCCTCAAGGACAGCCTGCAGTGGGATCCGGCGATCGACGTGCTGCTCAACCGCTTGCCGAGCCGCTTCATCGCGGCCGGCAGCGGGCCGGAGACGATCGCGCAGATCGGGGAGCTGGCCACCGGGCTGGACGCCAACGACGCCTTCGTGATCTTTCCGGAGGGGGGCAACTTCACCCCGGGCCGACGGTTGCGGGCGATCGACCGGTTGCGCGCCAAGGGCATGCGGCGGATGGCGGACCGCGCCGAGGATCTGCAGCACGTCCTCGCGCCGCAGCCCGGTGGGGTGCTCGCCGCCCTGGACGCCGCACCGGACGCCGGGGTGATCTTCGTGGCGCACACCGGGCTGGACCGGATGCTGACCGTCGCCGACGTCTGGCGGGAGCTGCCGATGGACAAGCGGATCGTCATGCGGTTCTGGTCGGTGCCGCCGGAGGAGATCCCGGCGGGCCGGCAGGAGCGCATCGACTGGCTCTACGACTGGTGGGCGCGCATCGACGACTGGATCGCCGAGCACCGTGAGCCCGTAGCCGGTTAGGGTTCCCGGGTGGACGAGATCTGTGTGGTGACGACCGTGGTGGATTCGCGGTCGGTCGCCGACGTGCTCGCCGCCGCGGCGGTCGCCGGCCGGCTGGCGGCCTGCGCCCAGGTGGGGGCGGAGGTGCGGAGCACGTACTGGTGGCAGTCCAACGTGGAGACCACCACCGAATGGACGGTGCAGTTCAAGACCGCTCCGGACCGGGCCGACGCGCTGATCGAACAGCTGCGCCACAGCCACCCGTACGAGGTGCCGGAGATCCTGGTGTCGCACGTGGGCAGCGGCAATCCCGACTACACGGCGTGGGTGCGGGAACAGACCCGCGTGTGACGGCGTGGGCGAGGCGTCCCGTGGACACCCCGCCCACGCCGCGGCGTGTCAGTTGCCGGGGAAACCGGGGATGGTCGAGGGGGCTTCCTGGACCTGGTCCGCCGGCGGCCGCTGCACGTTGACGGCGACGCCGAAGTCGGAGTAGGTGGTGCTCAGCTTCCCCGCCGCGGAATTGACGACGCTCATGTCGACCTCGAAGGAGGTCAGCCGGCCCTGCGGGTCGACGCTGGCGGTGAAGGGCACGGCGCGGGCGCCGTCACCGAGCAGCGCGGCGGCAGCCGCGTTGGCGCCTTCGGCCTTGGTCATGTCGATCGTGCCGGCGTAGCGACCGTCGCCGGTCTGCTTGACGTCGACGATGTTCTCCATCGTCTTCGCCGCGCTGCCCGGGTCGCCGTCGGGCATGAAGTTGAGGTTGGCGCTGTCGCTGTACTTGGTGATGTCGATGTGCATCCACTTGTCGCCGGTCAGGCCGGGCATCCTCATGTAGAAGTCGTCACCCAGCGCCCGCAGCTCCATGTTCTGCTGGCCGCCCATGTCCATGGTCATCTCGACCATGCGGGTCTTCGGGTCCATCACCCCGGTGCCGGTCATCCCGGTCGTGGTCATCTTGACCCGCACGCTCTGTTCGCCGAGCTTCATCGCGGCGGCCGCGAGGGCCTCGCGGGCGTCGGCGGCGGTGCCGGTCGGAGCCGCCGAGCTCGTCGGGTCGAGCGTGGCGTCCGGCGAGGCCGACCCTCCGTTGCTGCCACATCCGGCTACACCGATGGCAGCCGTCGCCAGCAGCGCGATGCCCGTCCTGGTCATCCGTCCGTATCTCATGCGAATTCTCCGGATTCAGCTTTGACCGAAACATGGGGGTTCCGGCGGGACTCGAATCAGGGTAGCCCCGATCGACAACCATCGCGCGGCGAGCGATTACGCCTCGCCCCCAGCGCTGGGCGGCGCAGCGCCCACGCCCCGGGCTCGCTAGGGTCTTCCCATGGCAGAGGCACGCGGAGCCCATCGTGAGATTTGAGATCAGCAAGGTCCTGGACGCGATCGAGGGCCGGGTACGGACCGACCCGGCGCTGGCCCGTGCGGTGCTCGATCTGGCCGAGGTGAGCCGATACCGGGACTTCGACAACGGCCGTCCGGCGAGCCTGCTGCGCCTCGGGGTCGTCGTCGACGCGCTGGGCCGGGCGATGGAGGAGGACAACGTCCCCGTCTACGCGGTGGTGCACCGGGCGATGCTCTCCGACGCCGACCTGACATCCAACGAGCGCATGGTGGTCCGGCGCTGGGCCGACGACGGCCTCGTGGAGGTGCTGGACAACCCGGGCGACCGGCTGCTGGAGGTGGCCGACCTGCTCGGCCTGCCAGTGCTGACCCGGGCGCGCTTCGACGGCCTGAACGGCCGGTTCCCCTGGCTCGCCGAGCCCGGCCGGGTGCTCGCCCCGGTCCCGGCCGCCGGCGGGGCCGCGTTGATCGCGCACGTGGGCGGGGGAGCGAAGCCGGTCAGCGGCGCACGTTCAACCGCCGGCGCGCAGCTGGTGACCCGGCGCTGGCGCTGCCCCGAACCGGGCTGTGCGCTCTTCGGTGACGCCGGCGGCGGTGGCGGGGCCTTCGCCGACCTGGCCCGCTCCGAACGCAAGCCGGACGGCCAGCCGCCGCCCTCGCTGCGCGCTGGCGTCCCCAGCTGCCCCCGGCATCAGACCCGGCTCGCCGACGCCGGTGCGCGGCCCCGCACGGAGGTGCTCGCGGTCCGCATCGGCGGGCTGGTCCGGCAGCGTTTCGCCGTCACCGAGGGGGAGCCGGTGCTGGTCGGCCGCGCCCCCGACGGCGACGGCGGAATCACCCTCGGACAGTGGCTCAACGACGAGGCGCGGCGCTGGATCAGCCGCAGCCATCTCCGTATCGAACTGCACGGCGGCGACCTGGTCGCGCACGACGTCAGCACCAACGGTTCGGGCGTACGGCCGGCCGGCTCGATGGTCGAGACGGAGCGGGTGGCGCTGCCACCCCGGCAGCGGCGGGTGCTGGGCCGGGGCGACCTGATCGAGCTCTACCCCGGGGTGCAGGTCGGGCGCGCCGCGGAACTGCCCTCCGCGGCGCCCTACCAGCCGACCTCGGTGATGGCCGAGGCGCCCACGATGGCGATGCGCCTGCCGCGCCCCTGACCGGCTCCCCTGCCGGACGGCACTTCGGTTCCCGGTGCCGGATGGCGCCTCAGTTCCCGGTGCCGGACGGCGCCTCAGCTCTCCTGCAGGACGGCGCCGAGCTGGGCCACCGCGTGGTCCAGTTCGGCGGCCGAGATGACCAGCGGTGGAGCCAGCCTGATCGTCGACCCGTGGGTGTCCTTGACGAGCACGCCCCGTTCGGCGAGCCGCTCACAGGCCTGCCGGCCGGTCATCAGCGCCGGATCGATGTCGACCCCGGCCCAGAGACCGCGGCCGCGTACCGCCAGCACGCCGTGACCGACGAGGTCGCGCAGTCCGGTGTGCAGCCGCGCGCCGAGTTCGGCGCTGCGGCGCTGGAACTCGCCGGTCGCCAGCAGCCGCACCACTTCGGTGCCGACGGCGCAGGCCAGCGGGTTGCCGCCGAAGGTGGAGCCGTGCTGCCCGGGGCGCAGCACCCCGAGCACAGCCGTGTCCCCGACCACGGCCGAGACCGGCACGATGCCGCCGCCGAGCGCCTTGCCCAGCAGGTACAGGTCCGGCACGACCCCCTCGTGGTCGCAGGCGAAGGTCTCACCGGTACGCCCCAGCCCGGACTGGATCTCGTCGGCGAGCAGCAGCACGTTGCGCGCGGTGCAGACCCGGCGCACCCCGGCGAGGTAGCCCGCCGGCGGCACCACCACACCCTGCTCACCCTGGATCGGCTCGATCAGCACCGCCACCGTGGTGTCGTCGATGGCGGCCTCGATCGCGGCCAGGTCGCCGTAGGGCACGATCCGGAAACCGGGGGTGTACGGCCCGAAGTCGTCGCGGGCGTCCGGGTCGGTGGAGAAGCCGACGATGGTGGTGGTCCGGCCGTGGAAGTTCCCCTCGGCGACCACGATGCTCGCCTGGTCGGCCGGCACGCCCTTGACCTGGTAGCCCCATTTGCGGGCGACCTTGATGCCGGTCTCCACCGCCTCCGCGCCGGTGTTCATCGGCAGCACCAGGTCCTTGCCGCAGAGCTCGGCCAGCTCCCGGCAGAAGTCGGCGAACATGTCGTGACCGAACGCCCGGCTCGTGAGGGTGAGGCGGTCCAGCTGGGCGTGCGCGGCGGCGATCAGCTGCGGGTGGCGGTGGCCGAAGTTCAGCGCGGAGTAGCCGGCCAGGCAGTCGAGGTAGCGGCGGCCGTCCACATCGGTCACCCAGGCGCCCTTGGCCTCGGCGATCACCACCGGCAGCGGGTGGTAGTTGTGCGGGGTCCAGCGCTCGGCGTCGCGGACCGCCTCCGCCGTACGCAGCGATTCGTCCGTTCTCATCAGGCGCCCTTTCCCTGTCGCAGCCGCAGCGTGCAGCACTTCGGTCCGCCGCCGGCGCGGCGCAGTTCGGAGAGGTCCACCTCGACGGGTAGGTAGCCGCGTTCCCGCAGCCGTCCGGCGAGCTGCGGGGTGCCGGCCGGGAGCACCACGTGCAGACCGTCGCTGACCGCGTTGAGCCCGAACACTTCGGCGTCGCCCGCGGTGGCGAGCACGGCGTCCGGGAAGAGCCGCCGCAGCACGGCCTGGCTGCCGGGGGAGAATGCCTCCGGCAGGTACGCCACCGTCCGTTCGTCGAGGACGGTCAGCGCGGTGTCCAGGTGGTAGTAGCGGGGGTCGACCAGCTGCAGGCTGATCACCGGGTAGCCGAAGAGCTCCTGCAGCTGGCGGTGCGCGGCGTGACTGGTGCGGAAACCGGTGCCGGCCAGCAGCAGATCCCCGGCGAGGAGGATGTCGCCCTCGCCCTCGTTGACGTGCTTCGGCTCGTACGTCGGCAGCCCCGCCTCGGCGAACCAGGACAGATAGGCGGGCGCCTCGTCGGCGCGCTGCGGGTTGCGGAACTGCACCCCGAGGGCCTTGCCGTCGATGACGGTGCCGCCGTTGGCGGCGAAGACCATGTCGGGCAGCCCGGGCACCGGTGCGATCTCGGCGACGGTGTGGCCGAGGTCGAGGTGGGCCTGGCGCAGCTGCTCCCACTGTCGGATCGCGCGGTCGGTGTCGACCGGCTGGGACGGGTCCATCCAGGGGTTGATGACGTAGTCGACGGCGAAGTACGTCGGCCGGCACATCAGATAGTGCTGCCGGGTCGGTTCCATCGGCATGTTCGCTCCACTGCTCGGGCGCGCCGGGGCCACGGTCGGCTCGGCCGGCTGGCGCCGTCAGTCCACGCTATGCGCCGCCGGATGCCGAATCCACCGCCGAGGGCTGCGTGGAGCGCATGATCGTTGCGTGTGGAGCGGTTCGTGCCCGCGATTCGTTTCGCAGGGGCAGAAAAGACGATCGGGGGCGGCGCACCGCCGCCCCCGAGATTGCGTCCTACCCGGTGAGTCAACCTGGGATTGCGTCCAACCCCGTGGACCACCGAAGGTTCGCGAACTCCGGTGAACCACCGGAGCCGGTCCGATCATTACCCGTTCAGAACAGCTCCTCAAACTGTGAGTCAAGCCACTCCCGCAGCCGCAGCACCCAGTCACCGTCGGCGGTGGGCCAGCCGAACTGACCCGTCATGGCGAGCACACCGAGCACCACGGCGGCCAGTCCGATGCCGACACCGAGCAGCCCGTCCGCCTTGCCGGTCACGTGCCGGCGGCGGCTGGCGATCAGACCGAGCACCGCCAGGACCGCGCCGATGGCGCCGAGCGCGATGCCGTAGCCGGCGAGGGCGCCGGCGAGGACGAAGCCGGCGCCGGCGACCGAGACGATCAGGCCGATGGTCGCCAGCAGGCTCGCCCGGGGGCGCGGACCGGCCGGTGCGACCGGAACCACCTCGGTGGGGCCGGCGGCACCGGTCTCGTCGGCGTCCCGGCTGTCGGCGCCGCGGTCGGCGTCCCGGCGGGCGTCGGTGTCCCGGTCGGTGCCGGCGTCCCGGTGGGTGTCGGTGTCGGTGGTGTCCCGCAGCCGGCTGTCACCGGTGGCGGGCGCCGGAACCGTGGCGGTTCTGCCGGCGCCCGTGTGGGTCCGGTCCGTTGCCGTCGCGCCGGTGCGGTCCGCCGTGTCCGGCGGATTGCCGACGGTGTCGGTACGGCCGGTGGCCGTCGCCGTATCGCGCGCGCCGGTCACGCCGGTGCCGTCAACCGGGTCGGTGGCCCCGCTGCGTGCGGTGCCGTCGGT
>Ga0233385_1000144_pt1 | contig 40457 bp, 40 predicted proteins | sample ElkDunMinimDraft_16_FD_191543 | JGI IMG/M metagenome (GOLD analysis project Ga0233385, IMG submission 191543) | Fecal eukaryotic communites from dung pellets of Tule Elk in California, USA - Elk Dung G36 | ecosystem: Host-associated > Mammals > Digestive system > Large intestine > Fecal | place...
GCGGGCGCCGCCCCGGCACGCCCGCGGACTGTCGCGCCGGGCCGGCTATCGGGTCCGGAGCCGTTCCAGCACGCCGTCGAGCGCGTCCAGGTTGGCGTAGTGGATCACCAGCTTGCCCTTGTTGGCGCGGCCGTTGTGGATGCTGACCTTGGCGCCCAGCGACTCGGACAACTCGTTCTCCAGCGTGGTGATGTCGGGCGCGTTGGCGGCCTTGCCGGACGGCTTGCGGGCCGGGCCGGGCACCTTGCCGGCGGCGAACTGGGCGGCGCGGTGTTCGACTTCGCGCACCGACCAGCCGTGTTCGGCGGCGTCGTTGGCGAGTTTGACGGCGAGCTCGGGCGCCAGCGTGAGCAGGGCGCGTGCATGGCCCATCTCCAGCCGCCGCGTCTCCACGAGGTTGCGGATCGCGGCCGGCAGTTCCAGCAGGCGCAGCAGGTTGGACACCGCCGCGCGCGAGCGGCCCACGGCGCTGGCGGCGGCGGCATGGGTCAGGTCGAACTCGTCGATCAGCCGCTGCAGCGCCTGGGCTTCCTCCAGCGGGTTGAGGTCCTCGCGCTGGATGTTCTCGATCAGCGCCATCGCCACCACGGTGCGGTCGTCGACCTCGCGCACCACCACCGGGATCTCGGTCAGCCCCGCTTCCTTGGAGGCGCGCCAGCGGCGCTCGCCGGCGATGATCTCGTAGGTGCGGTCGGGCAGGGCGCGCACCACGATCGGCTGGATCACGCCCTGGGCCTTGATCGATTCGGCCAGTTCGGTGAGCTTGCCGGCATCCCATTGCCGCCGCGGCTGGTACTTGCCGGCGCGCAACGCGTCCACCGGCAGGCTGCGCAGCGCGTCGCCGGGGGCGGCCTCCAGGCTCGGCGCCTCGGCGGCGGCCTTGGGGCCGAGCAGGGCTTCCAGGCCGCGGCCCAGGCCGCGCTTCTTCGCCGGCGCGGGCTTCGCACCGCTCATGCCTGGGTCTCCGTCACGTTCGTTTCCTTCTGCTGGGGTTCGCGCGCGGCCTGTTCGCGTTCGCGCCGGTGGCGTTCCACCTCGCCGGCCAGGCCGAGGTAGGCGATGCCGCCGCGCGAGCTGCGGTCGTAGCCGATGATGCTCTGCCCGTGGCTCGGCGCCTCGGCCAGGCGCACGTTGCGCGGCACGATGGTGCGGAAGACCTTGTCGCCGAAGTGCTCCACCAGCTCGGCCGAGACCGCGTTGGCCAGGTTGTTGCGCACGTCGAACATGGTACGCAGCACGCCTTCGATCTCCAGGCCGGGGTTGAGTTGGTTCTTGAGCGCGTCGATGGTCTGCAGCAGCGCGGTCAGGCCCTCCAGCGCGTAGTACTCGCACTGCATCGGCACCAGCACCGAGTCGGCCGCGGTCAGCGCGTTGAGCGTGAGCAGCGACAGCGCCGGCGGGCAGTCGATGATGATGTAGTCGTAGCGCGGGCGCAGCGGCGAAAGCGCGCGCTTGAGGCGCTGCTCGCGCCCGTCCTCGTCCATCAGCTCGATCTCGGCCGCGGTCAGGTCGGTATTGCCCGGCAGCAGGTCGAAACCCTCGGCCGTCTCCATGATCGCGTCCTCGGCGTGCAGCTCCTCGAGCAGCACGTCGCAGGTCGAGGCCTGCAGGTCGCGCTTGTCGATCCCGCTGCCCATGGTCGCGTTGCCCTGGGCGTCGAGGTCGATCAGCAGCACCCGCTTGGGAACGGCCGCGAGCGCGGCGGCGAGGTTGACAGCGGTGGTGGTCTTGCCGACGCCACCCTTCTGGTTGGCGACGGCGATGATGCGGGCCATGGGTCCGGCTGCCTTCTAGGTTGCGGCGGGAGTTGGCCGCAGGGCGCGGCCCGGACAGACGATTATGCCGCGCCCGGCGGCGATCGGCTCGCGCCGGCGTCCCGGTTCGCTCCGGGGGCGGGGGCCCATGCGCCTTGGCGGCGGCTCAGGGCTGCCGCCCGACCACCACCAGATGCCGCTCGGCGGCCAGGCCCGGCACCCGCAGCGGATGCACGGCCTGCACGCCCCAGCCGGCCGGCAGGGCGGCGATCTCCTCGTCCGGACGCACGCCCTTCATCGCCAGCAGGCGGCCGCCGGGGGCGAGCAGGTGGCCGCCCACGGCCAGGATGTCGGGCAGCGTGGCCAGCGCCCGTGCGGTGATCGCGGCATGGGCGCCGGGCTCGTCCAGGGCCTCGGCGCGGCTTTCGGCCACCCGCGCGTTGCGCAGGCCCAGGGTCCGCACCGCCTCGCGCAGGAAGCGCGCCTTCTTGCCGCTGGATTCGACCAGGGTCACCTGCAGGCCCGGATGCGCCAGCGCCAGCGGGATGCCCGGCAGGCCCGGCCCGGTGCCCAGGTCGGCCAGGCTGTCGAGGCCGGCGACAAAGGGATGCATGGCCAGGGAGTCGAGCAGGTGCAGGGTGACCATCTGCCGCGGATCGCGGATCGCGGTGAGGTTGTAGGTGGCGTTCCAGCGCTGCAACAGTGCCAGGTAGCCGAGCAGGGGCGCGGCCAGCGCCCGGTCCAGGCCGAGCGCGTCGAGCCCGGGTTCGAGATCGGCGCGCAGCGCGCCGGCGTGGGGATCGGTCATCCGGCCATTGTAGGAGCGCCGCGCGCGGGCGCGCAGTCCATCGGGCGCCAGGCCAGGGTCGCCAGGTAGTCCGGGGCCGGCGCGAAGGCGTGCAGCCGCCAGTCCTGCGGCGCGCCCAGGGCCTGGTCGCAGGCGCTGAGCCGCCAGCCCTCGCCGTCGCGGCTGAATTCCAGCCGCTCCAGACCGAAGGCGATGCCGCGGCCGTGGGCTTTGAGCACGGCTTCCTTGGCGCACCACAGGCGCACGAACCAGCGCTCGGCCTGGTCGTGCGGCAGCGCCGCCAGCGATGCGGCCTCGGCCGGGGTGAAGAAGCGCCGCGCCAGCGTCATCGCGTTGGGTCGCGGCCGCAGCCATTCGATGTCCGCGCCCACGCGCGCGCCCTGCGCGAGCGCGACCAGCAGCCGCTCGCCGCTGTGGCTCCAGTTGACGTCGTGGTCCGATCGCGACGTGACCAGGTGCGGGCGGCCATGCACATCGCGGCGCAGCTGCAGGCTGGGTTCGGGTACCGCCAGCGCCTGCGCGAGCCACTGTCGCGCCTGCGGTTCGGCCGGCGTGCCGCGCTGGTAGGGGAACCAGGCGCAGCGGACCGGACCGATGGCAAGGCTGTGGGCGGTGCTGGACATCGGGCGGCGGTTCTTCGTCGAAAGCTCGCGCCAGCGTAAGCTAGCCGGCGTGGCGGCGTGAATGGATCCGCCGGTCGGGGCGCATGTCGGCAGTCACCCAGCACAGCACACAAGCGGTTCCGGTGGAATTCGCGCTTCCTGCGGGCGCGGCGAGCGGCTGCCTGGCCTTCGATGCGGACGGCGAGGTGACGCGTGCGCGCTTTGCCGCGCAGGTACGCGGGCTGGCGGCGCAATTGCCCGCCGGCACCCACGCGGTGAACCTGTGCGAGGACCGCTACCGCTTCCTGGTCGCGTTCTGCGCGGTGGCCATGCGCAGCCAGGTCAACCTGTTGCCGCCCAATCGCACGCGCGCGGCGATCGACGAAGTGCGCCAGCAGTATCCGGGCAGCTACTGCATCGGCGATGGCGATGCCTGCGGCTGTCCGGCCGGCCTGGACTCCGATCCGCACTTCGTCGCGCTGCCGGCGCAGTTGCCCGTGCTCGAAGGCGCGCCGCTGCGGGTCGAGGACGCGGCCGTGGTCGCGATCGGCTTCACCTCCGGCAGCACCGGCCAGCCCACGGCCAATGCCAAGACCATGGCCTCGTTCCGCGTCGGCACCGCCCAGAACCTCGCCGCGCTGGCCAGCCTGTGGCCGGCCGGCGCCGCCGTGCAGGTGGTGGCGACGGTGCCGCCGCAGCATATGTACGGGATCGAGCTGTCGGTGCTGCTGCCGCTGCTGGGCGATGTGGCCGTGCACCGCGGCCGTCCCTTCTTCCCCGACGACATCGTGCGCGCGCTGCAGTCGGCGCGCGCGCCGCGGCTGCTGGTGACGACGCCGGTGCACCTGCGTGCACTGCTCGAGTCGGGCGTGGCGCTGCCGCCGCTGGCCGGCATCGTTACCGCGACCGCGCCGCTGTCGCAGGAGCTCGCGGCCCAGGCCGAGGCGCGCTTCGGCTGCGAGGTGCGGGAAGCCTTCGGCTCCACCGAGACCTGCATCTTCGCGTTCCGTCGCACCGCCCGCGAGTCCGCCTGGACGCCCTGTCCCGGCACGCGCCTGCAGCCGCGGCCCGATGGCACCCTGGTCTGTGCACCGCACCTGGCGCAGCCGGTGCAGCTGGCCGACCTGGTCGAGCTGCAGGAAGACGGCCGTTTCATCCTGCGCGGGCGCCAGGCCGACCTGCTGGAGATCGCGGGCAAGCGCGCTTCGCTGGCCGATCTCACGCGACGGCTGCTGGCCGTGCCCGGCGTGCGCGATGGCGCGATGTTCCAGCTCGACACACGGGCCGGCGGCGTGCGCCGCATCGCCGCGGTCTTCGTCAGCGATACGCTCGACGCCGCCGCGGTGCGCGAAGCGCTGCGTGCCGGCGTGGACCCGGTGTTCCTGCCGCGGCCGCTGCGCCGCGTCGATTCGCTGCCGCGCAACGAGACCGGCAAGCTGCCGCGTTCGGCGCTGCTCGCGCTGCTGCAGTCGCACTGAAGGCGACGAGCCGATCGCCGTCCCGGCGCACGGCGGGGGCGCCGTTGCGCCACTGCAGGCCCGTCGCCGGCGCGGCGCGGCCGCTGACATCCCCGTCACGATGCCGCTGCCAGCATGGCCCCCGCTCCGCTCTGGAGTGTGACCACAACTTCACCGGGAGACAGCGCATGGGCATCATCATCTGGCTGATCGTCGGCGGTATCGTCGGCTGGCTGGCGAGCATCATCATGAGGCGCGACGCGCAGCAGGGCATCATCCTCAACATCATCGTGGGCATCATCGGCGCCCTGATCGGCGGCTGGCTGATCGGACCGCTGCTGGGCGCGGGCTCGATCAACGACGGCATCACCGTCATGAGCTTCGTCGTGTCCCTGATCGGCGCGGTGATCCTGCTTGCGATCGTCAACCTGTTCCGTCGAGGCACTGTCCGCTGACGCGACCACGTCATGCAAGGACGCGAGGGCCCGGCATTGCCGGGCCTTTTTTTCATGTCGGCCACGGCGGCCGCCATCGTGGCGCGCGATGAACCGCATGCGCGGACTCGATGAACCGCATGCCAGCGCGGCCGGCTGCCTTCACCACCGCTTGAGACGGCGGCCACCAGCATGCGGGCTCCCGACACAGATGCCAGGAGTCGAACATGCACATGCCCGCCGCTCTTCGCCGCAGCGTCCTTGCCCTCGCGGCCACGGTACTGGTCGCCGGCGCGCCGGCCATCGCCCAGGATGCCATGACCGCCGCGCAGGTCCGGGCCAAGCTCCAGGCGCAGGGCTACACCAACATCAACGACGTCGAGTTCGAGGACGGCATGTGGACCGCGGACGCGCGCAGCGCCGATGGCAACCGCGTGGATGTGTCGATCGATCCCAAGACCGGCAACGTGTATCCCGACGAGCAGGTCGCCAACCTCGGCAAGGAGGACGTCAAGGCCAGGCTCACCGCCGCCGGCTACTCCAACGTGCACGATATCGAACTCGATGACGGCGTCTGGAAGGCCGAGGCCAGGGATGCGCAGGGCGCGAAGGTGGAACTGCGCCTCGACCCGGGCACCGGCAAGGTGATCGGCAAGGCGCGCGACTGACGCCACATCCGGCCGCGGCCCGCCGCAGGGCGTGCCGCGCGCCGGGGCGCGCGGGGGCGCTTCGGCGGCACCGCCGCCCGGCTGTCGTGCGACCCGCGCCCGCTGTGGGCGCGCCGGCCGCCTGCCGGTGGCGGATGCGGACAGGCTTGACCTGCGGCGGCGCCTCGCGCAGCTTGGGCGCCTTCGCCCGTCACCGGAAACCCCATGTCCTCGGCGACACAGGAAGTCGAACGCTTCATCCATGACGCGCTGTCCAGGGGCGTCGCGCGCGGGGAGGCCAGGGCCACGCTGCTGGCCGCGGGCTGGCGGCCCGAACAGGTCGACGCCGCGCTGGCCGCCTGGTCGGACCTGCCCTTCGTGGTGCCCGTGCCCCGGCCCCGGCCCCATCTGTCGGCACGCGACGCCTTCCAGTACCTGGTGCTGTTCACCACGCTCTACCTGACGGCCTGGCACCTGGGCAGCCTGCTGTTCGACCTGATCGAGGTCTGGCTCCCGGATCCGGCCGATCCGGACTATCGCCTGCAGCGGATGGCGGCCTCGATGCGCTGGTCGGTGGCCACGCTGCTGGTCGCATTCCCGGTGTTCGCCTACATGGCCCACCGCATCGCCGCCGAGGTCGGACGCGATCCCTCGCGCCGGCAGTCGCCGGTGCGCCGCTGGCTCACCTATCTCACCCTGTTCGTTGCCGCGTCGGTGCTCATCGGCGATCTGATCGCGCTGGTCTACAACGTGCTGGCGGGCGAACTCAGCCTGCGCTTCGTGCTCAAGGTCCTGGTGGTCGGTGCGATCGCCGGCGTGGTGTTCGGCTGGTACCTGGGCGATCTGCGGACAGAGGAGCGCGCGCCATGATCCGGGTGGACGGACGCATCCTCGTCATTGCCGCGGCGGTGGTGATCGCCGCCACCGTCGCTGTCGCCCTGTCCCTGGCCGGCTCGCCCGACGCCCAGCGCGCGGCGCGCATGGACGAGCGCCGGGTGCAGGAGCTGCAGCGCATCGAGGCGGCGGTCCAGGCCCATGTCCGGCAGTACGACGCGCTGCCCGAGCGCCTGGCTGGGCTGGGCGAGGCGACCGACCGCGACCTGTCGCTGGCCGACCCGGCCACCGCGCAGGCCTATGGCTACGTGGTCGAGGGCCCGGACCGCTACCGGCTGTGCGCGGTGTTCGACACCGACAGCCGCCAGCAGGGCCGGCGCTCGCACGTGCCCGAGGGCTGGGCCCATCCTGCCGGCATGCACTGCTTCCAGCGCCGGATCGGGCCGGTGCCGGGCGACGCCAGGGCCGAGGATGCCGCGCGGCGTCCGCCCGCGGACGCCGGCGACGCTGCAGGGCGGCCGGCGTTGTAGGAGGCGCGGCGACGCCCGGGTGCCGCGGCGCCCGCGCCGCCTTTCAGCCCAGCCTGACCCAGGCCGGCGCGTGGTCGCTGGGCCGCTCCCAGGTGCGCGGTTCGCGGTCCACCCCGGCCTCCACGGCCTGCGCACGCAGCGCGTCGGAGACCAGGGTCAGGTCGATACGCAGGCCGAGGTTGCGGCGGAACGCCGCCTGCCGGTAATCCCACCAGCTGAAGATGCCGGCCTCGTCGCTGTGCAGGCGGAAGGCATCGTGCAGGCCCAGCGCCAGCAGCCGCTGCAGGGCGTCGCGCTCGGCGGCGGAGGTGAGGATGTGGCCGTCGTTCCAGACCGTGGGATCGTGCACGTCGCGCGCATCCGGGGCGATGTTGAAATCGCCCAGCACCACCATGCGCGGATGCCGCTGCAGCTCGTCGGCCAGCCAGGCGCGCACCGCTTCCAGCCAGCGCAGCTTGTAGGCGTACTTCTCCGTGCCGACGTCCTGGCCGTTGACCACGTACAGGTTGACGATGCGCACGTCGCCCACGGTGGCCGCGATCACGCGCTTCTGTTCGTCCTCGAAGCCCGGGATGCCGTACTGCACCTCGGCGATCGCGCGGTCGCGCGCGAGGATGGCCACGCCGTTGTAGGTCTTCTGGCCGCAGAACACGCTGCGGTAGCCCAGCGCGGCGAGCGCGTCGTCGGGAAAGCGCAGGTCGTCGAGCTTGGTTTCCTGCAGCCCGACCACGTCTGGCGCGAACGTCTGCAGCCACTGTGTCAGGTGCGGCAGGCGCACGTTGAGGGAGTTGACGTTCCAGCTGGCGATGCGCATCGGGTCTTGGTCGCAGGCGGCGCGGACCGCCGCGTCGGCGCGCGACTATGACACAGGCGTGGGCGATCCGCCCCGCAGCAGGTCCTCGGCGGCGGCTTCCTCCAGTGGCCGGCCGAGCAGGAAGCCCTGCCCGTCGTCGCAGGCCAGCGCGCTGAGTGCGGCCAGCTGCTCGGCGTTCTCGATGCCGGCGCCCAGCACGCTCATGCCCAGCCCGTGCGCGGTCGCGATCACCGCCGCCACGATCTCGCGCTGGCGCATGCTGCCGAAGCGTCCGAGCTTGACCACGTTGATCGGGATCTGCGACAGCCGCGCCAGCGAACTGACCGATGCGCCGAAATCGTCCACCACCAGTTGCACGCCCACCTGGCTCAGTTCGCGCAGGGCGTCCTCCACCTGGCGGGAATCGTGCACCAGCTCGCGCTCGCTGATTTCCAGGCGCAGCAGCGCCGGCGCCAGCCCATGGGCGGCCAGCGTGGCGCGGACCTGCTCGGCGAATCCCTTGGCGCGCAGCTGGCTGCCGGACACGTTGACCGCCATGCCCAGCAGGCCGGCGGCGCGCATGGCCGGATCGGCCGACCAGGCGGCCAGGCGCGCGCAGGCGGTATCCAGCACCCACGCGCCGATCCGTCCCATCAGGCCGATGCGCTCGGCGGTGGCGAGGAAATCGCCCGGCAGCAAGGTGCCGCGACGTGGATGGTGCCAACGCAGCAGCGCTTCGAAGCCGAGCAGTTGGCGGTCGTCGAGCGACAGCATCGGCTGGTAGACCAGGGCGAGTTCGCCGCGCACGAGCGCGTGCTGCAGATCGACCTCGACCTGGACCAGGCCGTCCTCGTCCGCAGCCGCGTCGAAGATGTGGAAGTCGTTGCGTCCCTGCTGCTTGACGCGGTACATCGCCCGGTCGGCATCGCGCAGCAGGTCCGCCGCCGGCGTCAGCGGATCGCGCGCCATCGCCACGCCGATGCTGGCCGACAGGCGCACCTGCAGGCCGGCGCCCACGTGGAAGGGTTCGGCCAGGGCGCTGAGCATGCGCCCGGCGATCTCGCGCACGCTGGCCTCGGTCTCGATGTTCTCGCACAGCACCACGAACTCATCGCCGCCCAGGCGCGCCACCGTGTCCTCCCGCCGCCGCAGCGCCGACAGCCGGCGGCCCAGTTCGATCAGCAGCTCGTCGCCGACTTCGTGCCCGTAGGCGTCGTTGATCGCCTTGAACTGGTCGAGGTCGACGAACACCAGCACCACCTTCCCGGGCATGCGCGTCAGGCGCAGCAGCGCCTGGTCCAGGCGGTCCATCAGCAGGTAGCGGTTGGCCAAGCCGGTGACCGGATCGTGCATCGCCTGGTGGGCCAGCGCGCGTTCGGCGCGACGGCTGGTGGTGACGTCGCGGGTGGAGGTCAGCACGCCGATGACGGTGCCGGCCGCGTCGACCTCCGGCGTCAGCGTGGTGTGGAACCAGCCCTCGCTGCCGTCGGCGAGCGCCATCTGGAACTCGTGGTCGGAGGGCGCGCCGGTCGCAAGGACCCTGCGCAGCGCCGCTTCCCAGGAATCGACGCCGGTGGTGTCGGGTCCGAGGTCGCGGTCGGTGCGGCCGACCAGTTCGGCCAGCGGCCTCCCGCGCAGGCGTTCGCCGGCCGGGTTGATGTAGCGGTAGCGCAGGTCGGTGGTGTACTGCGCGATGGCGTCGGCCGAGCCGTTGAGGACCGAGCGCAGCTGCGCCTCCACCCGCGCCAGGCTGGCGTTGGCCGCAGCCGAGGTTTCGGCCAGCCGCATCATCTCCTGCTCGGCCAGCACGCGCCGGGTGATGTCGTGCGACACGCCGAAGGTGCCGATGATCGCGTCGTCGTCGCCGCGCAGCGGGAACTTGCTGGTGGACACCCAGCGCATCGGCCCGTGGGCGAAACGCTCGCACTCTTCCTTGCCGATGATCGGCATCCCGGTACGGATGATCTGGCGCTCGTCGGCCAGCGCGTCGGCCGCGTGCGACTCGGTGAACAGGTCCGCATCGGTCAGGCCCAGGAACTGCGCCTGGCTGCGCCTGTGCAGTTTGGCCATGCCCAGGCTGACGCGCAGGAAGCGGCTTTCCAGGTCCTTGAAGTAGATCACCTCGTCGGAGGCGTCGAGCAGGTTGCGGATCCAGGCCCGGTCCATCGCGGCCGCCTCGGCTGGCGCCGGCGGCGCGGGCGGTGGGGCGGCGTTGTCTCGCGTATTCATGGGTGTGCCTGCCTCGACGCCTGCCCTGCGGGGGCGTCCCGGCCGGTGCCGCGCGCCGCCACTGCCGCGCGCAGGCGCGCGCCTCCGGCCGCCGGCATGGGCGCCGGGGACGGGCAGTGCCTGGGCACGGGATCTGGGTCGCGACGCTGCACGGCGGTGGACTCGCGGGAAAGGGCCCTTGTACCGGTATCGGCCGGGCGCGGCCCGGCTTGAGCCGGCGCGGAGGTGTGCCGGCGGGCGTTCAGCCAGGAGGCTTCAGCGGACCAGGAAGTCGATCAGGCGCGCCACGCGCGCATAGGGAGGGCGCAGCAGGTCGCTGCCCGCATGGCGCGCTTGCCACACCACCGGCAGCTGCTTGCTCATCGCGTCGAAGCCCGCGCGGCCGTGGTAGGCGCCCATGCCGCTGGCGCCGACGCCGCCGAAGGGCAGCGCATTGACGCCGAAATGGATCAGGGTGTCGTTGACGGTGACGCCGCCGGCCAGGGTCCGCTGCAGGATCCGCTCGATGCTGGCGCGGTCGTCGCTGAACGGGTACAGGGCCAGGGGCCGGTCGCGCGCGTTGACGAAGTCGATGGCCTGGTCGAGCGCATCGACGCGGACGACCGGCAGGATCGGCCCGAAGATCTCCTCGCGCATCAGCGCCCCGTCCGGGTCCGGGTCCAGCACCAGGGTGGGCGCGAACAGGCGCTGCGCCGGGTCGTGCCCGTCCGCCAGGGCCAGCACCTGACTGCCGCGTGCGCGGGCGTCGTCCAGATAACCCTGCAGGCGCGCGAACTGCGCGTGGCTGATGATGCGGGTGTAGTCGCCGGCATCGCGCAGGGCGCCGTAGCGGGCCGCCACCTCGGCGCGCAGCGCCTGCACCAGGGCGTCGCGGCGCGCGTCGTCGCCCACCAGCAGCACGTAGTCGGGCGCGATGCAGGTCTGCCCGGCGTTGAACCACTTGCCGGTCGCCAGCCGCGCCGCGATGCGTGCCGGCGCGACGTCGCCGCAGACGATCGCCGGCGACTTCCCGCCCAGCTCCAGGGTGAGCGGGGTGAGGTTGGCCGCGGCGGCGGCCATGACCTTGCGCCCGACCGTGGTCGAGCCGGTGAACACCAGGTGGTCGAAGGGCAGCGCGGCGAAGGCGGCCCCCACGGCGGCATCGCCGGTGGCGACGGCGACCCGGTCGTCCGGGAACACCTGCGCGAGCAGCGAGCGCAGGAAGGCGGCGCTGCGCGGGGTGTGCTCGGAAGGCTTGAGATAGACGTGGTTGCCGGCGGCGATGGCGGTGGCCAGGGGGATCAGGGCCAGGTTGACCGGGTAGTTCCAGGGCGAGATCACGCCGACCACGCCCACCGGCTCGCTGCGCAGCTGCGCACGCGCCGGCCAGAACCGCCAGCCCACCGGGATCGGCCGCGGCCGCATCCAGCCGCGCAGCGCGCCGCGCAGGCGGTCGAGTTCGCCGAGCACGGTCATGCCCTCGGCCACCAGCGACTCGTGCCGCGAGCGGTGGCCGAAGTCCGCCGCGATCGCATCGGCCATCTCCGGCAGGCGCGCCCTGAGTGCCTCGCGCAGGCGGCGCAGGTCGTCGCGGCGCTGTTCCAGGCCGGGCTTCGCCGCCTGCCAGGCGCCGCGCAGGCGCGCCAGGGTGGGGGCCAGGTCGGCGACGGCGGTGTCGGTGGCGGCGTCCATCCGCGCAGTCTAAGCGGGCCCGCTACCGCGCAGGCTCTACAATGGCGCCATGGATTCCCGCCTGCGCCCCTTCCGCGGCCGCCGTCCCGAAATCGGGCAGCGCGTCTTCGTCGACCCTTCCGCCCAGATCATCGGCGACGTGGTGCTGGGCGACGACGTGTCGATCTGGCCGATGGCCGTGGTCCGTGGCGACGTCAACTTCGTGCGCATCGGCGCGCGCAGCAACCTGCAGGACGGCGTGGTGGTGCACGTCAGCCACGACGGCCCGCACCTGAAGGACGGCGGCTTCGCCACGGTGATCGGCGAGGACGTGACCATCGGCCACAAGGCGATCATCCACGCCTGCCGGATCGAGGACGCCTGCCTGGTGGGCATGGGCGCGGTGGTGATGGATGGCGCGGTGGTGCGCAGGCACGGCTTCGTCGGCGCCGGCGCCCTGGTACCGCCGGGCAAGGTGGTGGGCGAGGGCGAGCTGTGGCTGGGCAACCCGGCGCGGCTGGTGCGCAAGCTCGACGATGCGCAGATCGAGGCGCTGTACTACAGCGCCCAGCACTACGTCCGGCTCAAGGACGATTACCTGGGCGACCTCGCCTCCCCCTGACCGGAGCGCTCGCGTACAGTAGCCCCGTGCAAGGGGGCGCGCGAGGGGAGGGACGCATGGAGCGTGACGCAGGGATGCGGGCGGCCGCATGGCCGGGCGCGGTCGCGGGCTGATGCTCGATACCGCCCGCGAGATCCACACCCCCGAAGGCGTGCCGCTGCGACTGCCCGCCGCCGGCCCGGTGCCGCGCGCCTACGCCTGGCTGATCGACCTGCTCCTCCGCCTGGGCCTGGTGCTGCTGGCCTCGACGACGCTCGGCGTGCTCGGCCGCATGGGAACGGGCCTGTACCTGGTGCTGCTGTTCGTGGTGTTCTGGGGCTATCCGGTGCTGTTCGAGGCGATGTGGCACGGACGGACCCCGGGCAAGCGCGCGATGGGCCTGCGCGTGGTGTCCGCCGATGGCGCGCCGGTGGGCTGGATGGCGGCGTTCGTGCGCAACCTGATGCGCACCGTCGACATGCTGCCGGTGGGCTACGCCTTCGGCCTGGCCGCGACCCTGGTCGATCCCTGGAGCCGGCGCCTGGGCGACATCGTCGCGCGCACCCTGGTGGTACATGCGCCGCGTGGCGACGACGGCCGCGTCCTGGCGCCGGCGCCCGCGCTGGCGCCGGAGGTGGCGCTGCTGCCGGTCGAGCAGGCCGCGCTGATCGCCTTCGCCGAGCGTGCGCACACCCTCACCCCGCAGCGCCAGGAAGAACTGGCCGGCATCGCCGTGCCGTTGACCGGGGCCGACGGCGCGCCCGGCGTGGCGCGGCTGGCGGCCATGGCGCAGTGGCTGCTGGGACGGCGCGCATGAGGCAGGACGCCTTCGTCGCCCGCCACGAAGCCGAATGGCGCGCCTTCGAGCGCTGGCTGGAGGCGCGCGGCCCGGCGCGACGCGCGGACGGCCTGCCGCGCGACGAGGAACTGCCGACCCGCTACCGGCGCCTGTGCCATCAGCTGGCGCTGGCGCGCCGGCGCGGCTACAGCCCGCAGGTGGTCGCGCGGCTGCAGGCGCTGATGCAGCGCGGGCACGATGTGCTCTACCGCGCGCCACCACCGCGTTGGCGCAGTGCGCTGCGCTTTTTCGGCGCCGACTTCCCGCGCCTGGTGCGCGCCCAGCGCGGCTGCCTGTGGCTGGCGGCGGTGCTGTTCGCGGTGCCGGCGGTGGCCCTGTTCTTCGCGGTGCTGCAATGGCCGGAACTGGCGCACAGCGTGTTCGCGCCGCAGCAGCTGGCGAAGTTCGAGGCGATGTACGACCCGGCCGACGGCCGCCATCGCCTCGGGCGCGAAAGCGGTACCGACATCGCGATGTTCGGCTACTACATCTACAACAACGTGAGCATCGGCTTCCGCACCTTCGCCTCGGGGCTGCTGGCCGGCGTGGGCAGCGCCTTCGTGCTGGCATTCAACGGCGTGGTGTTCGGGGTCGTCGCCGGGCACTTGCAGGGGGTCGGCCACGGCGATCCGTTCTGGCGCTTCGTGGCCGGGCACTCGGCGCCGGAACTGGTCGCGATCGTGATCGCCGGCGCCGCCGGCCTGCGTCTGGGACTGGCCCTGGTCGCCCCCGGCCGGCTGCGCCGCATCGATGCGCTGGCCGACGCCGGCCGCGTGGGCGGGCGACTGTGCCTGGGCATCCTGGCGATGCTGGTGTTCGCCGCCTTCGTCGAGGCGTTCTGGTCCTCGACCGGCTCGATTCCGGCGCCGGTGAAGTTCGGCGTGGCTGCGCTGCTGTGGCTGCTGGTGCTGTCCTGGCTGGCGCTGGGCGGGCGAGGCGACGACGCGCTGGCGCGGCACGGCCGCGCCGCCATGCCGGGCGACCGGCCATGGATGGCCGGGCCGGGCGATCCGGAGATGCCGAGGTCCCGCCATGGAGGGCCGCGGCCGGACCAAGTGGAAGCCCGCCATGCGCCTTGACCAGGTCCGGGTGGAACTGCGCCCGCGTTCGCCCTGGGAGGCGATGGAGCTTGGCAATGCGCTGGTGCGTCGCCATGCCGGCGCCATCTGGCGCCCGTGGGCGTTGGCCACGCTGCCGCTGTTCGGCGGACTCAACGCGCTGGCCTGGTCCGTCGACGCGCTGTGGCTGGCGGCGCTGGCGATGTGGTGGCTGCTGCCGCTGTTCGATCGCATCGTGCTGTTCGTGCTGTCGCGGGCGGTCTTCGGCGACGCGCCCGGCACGCGCGAGACGCTGGCCGCGCAATGGCGCGGCAGCTGGCGCGGCATCGGCTCGCGCCTGGCCTGGCGGCGGCCGAGCCCGTGGCGGTCGATCGCGATGCCGGTGGAACTGCTCGAGGGCCTGCGCGGCGAGGCGCTGCCGCGCAGGCGCGCGGCGATCGTGGCCGGCATCCAGGGCCATGCGCTGCTGCTGGCCGGCGCCTGCCTGCTGTTCGCGTGCGTGCTGCTGGTCGCGCTGCTGTCGCTGCCATTGATGTTCGTGCCCGAGGAACTGCTGTCGGAGCCGGCTCGCGCGATGTGGACCCTGGTCATCAGCGATCCGCCGCGCGCGGCGCAGCTGGGATTCAATGCCGCCCTGTGGCTGGCGATCTCGGTGGTCGAACCCTTCCACGTGGCCGCCGGCTTCGGCCTGTATCTCAACCGCCGCGTGTCGATCGAGGCCTGGGACATCGAGATCGTGCTGCGCCGCATGCGTGCGCGCCTGGCGCAGGCGGCGCTGGTGCTGCTGGCGGCGGCCGCGCTGCCGCTGCTGGCGCCGCAGGCCGGGGCGCAGGTGGGCCAGCGCATGCAGGAACAGCGCGAACAGCGCATGCATCGCGTGGCCAAGGCGGACGCCGCCGCTGCGCCTGCGCCGACCCTGCCGCGTGTGTTCGGCGCCGGCGCGGTGGTCGACCACGCGCCCTTCCACCAGGCGGTCAAGCGCGCCTACGAAGATCCCCTGCTCGACCGCCGCCGCACCGAGATGGTGTGGCAGCCACGCGACAAGCGCCCCCCGCGGCCAGCGCGCACGCAGCCGCGATGGTGGCGCGCGGTGGCCGCCCTGCTGGCTGCGCTGGGCGAGGGCGGGCTGTGGATCCTGCTCGGGCTGGGCGTCCTGGCCCTGGCCCTCACGGCGCGCCGCTGGCTGCCGTGGATGCGCGGCCTGCGGCGCGCGCTGCCGCAGGAGGGCGAGGTGAGCGTGCAGGCCGCGCCCGTCGATGAGGCCTTGCCGGACGACCTGGCCGGGCACGCGCGCCGGCTGTGGCGCGAGGGCAGGCCGCGGCGCGCGCTGGCGCTGCTGTATCGCGGCAGCGTCGAGGCGATGGTCGCGCGCACCGGCAGCACGCTGGCGCCGGGGGCCACCGAATCCGAGTGCCTGCGTTCGGCGCGGCGCCTGTCCGATCCGCTCGACCGCGACGCCTTCGCGCGGATGGTCCGGGTCTGGCAGCTGGCCGCCTACGCGCGCCGGCTGCCGCAGGACGCGGAGTTCGAGGCGCTGCTGGACCAGCTGTCGCTGCGGTTCGGGTGGGCGCGATGAGCCGCCTGCGGCTGGCGCTGACCGCCCTCGGCCTGCTGTGCCTGGCGATGCTCGCGGCCTGGTGGCACCACAACTACCAGCGCGTGCCGCAGGTGCGCCAGCTGCCGCCCGGCGGGGAGGCCGCCTACAACCCGCTGTATGCGCTGAAGCTGGCGCTGCGCGCCGACGGCGTGGAGGCCGAGTCGCGGCAGCGCCTGGACTTGGCCGTCCATCGCCCCGGGCCGCGCGACACCGTCGTGCTGCTGGGCGATCCGCGCAGCCTGTCGCGGACCGATGCCGAGGCCCTGCTGCAATGGGTGGAGGGCGGCGGCCACCTGCTGCTCACCACGCCGCGCCTGGGGCGCGACCGGAGCGTGCGCGAGGGCGACCTGTTGCAGCAACTCGGCCTGTCGCTGCAGCCGGGCTACGGCAGTTGCGAGCAACTGCAACTGCCCGGGCAGCCGCGGCGCGCGGCGTTCTGCGGCGGCACGCGGTTCGTCCTGCGGGTCGATCCGGTGCTGTCCTGGGGCGATGTCCAGGCCGGCTTCGTGCATGCGCGGCTGGCCCGCGGCAAGGGCCTGGTGGATGTGCTGGCGCAGGCCGACTTCCTGCACAACGACGGCCTGCGCGAGGTCCCGCACCTGGCCCTGGCCCGGCAGCTGCTGGCGCCCAACTACGGCCTCGGGCGCATGCACCTGGTCTACGCGGCCGACATGCCGCCGCTGTGGCGGCTGCTGCTCGAACGCGCCTGGATGGCCTGGCTGCCCTTGCTGCTGGCGCTGTCGGCGTGGCTGTGGATGCGCGTGCAGCGCTTCGGCCCGGCGCTGCCGGCGCCGCCGCAGGCGCGGCGCTCGCTGCTCGAGCACGTGCAGGCCAGCGGCGAACACCTGCGCCGCCATGGATTGAGCGCGCTGCTGCATGCGGCCATGCGCGATGCCTTCCTGGCGCGCCTGCGTCGCCGCGATCCGCTGGCCGCCGCGCTCTCGGGCGTGGCCCAGGCCGAGGCCATCGCCGCGCGCACGGGCCTGCCGGCGCCGGAGATCGAACATGCCCTGCGTTCCCCGAGGCCGCGCGATGCCGGCGACTTCCGGTTGCGCGTGGCCCGACTTGTCGAGATGAGGAAACGACTATGACCCAGACCCTGTCCCCGCCCGCCGCGGCCGCGCCGCTCGCCGGCGACGACCTGCTCGAGCGCGTGGCGCGCGTGCGCGAAGAAGTCTCCAGGGCTTTCATTGGCCAGGCGGCGGTGCTGGACCAGATCCTGGTCGCGCTGCTGGCCGGCGGCCATGTCCTGATCGAGGGCGTCCCCGGCCTGGGCAAGACGCTGCTGGTGCGTGCGCTGGCGCGGGCACTGGGCTGCGGCCATGCGCGCGTGCAGTTCACGCCCGACCTGATGCCCAGCGATGTCAGCGGCCATGCGGTGTGGGATGCGCGCAGCGAAACCTTCACCATGCGCCGCGGGCCGATCTTCACCAACCTGCTGCTGGCCGACGAGATCAACCGCGCGCCGGCCAAGACCCAGTCCGCCCTGCTCGAGGCGATGCAGGAGCAGCAGGTCACGATCGAGGGCCGCAGCTTCCCGCTGCCGCCGCCGTTCATGACCCTGGCCACGCAGAACCCGGTGGAACAGGAAGGCACCTACCCGCTGCCGGAGGCGCAGCTCGACCGTTTCCTGCTCAAGGTGCTGATCGGCTATCCCGCCCACGCCGACGAGGTGGCGATGGTGACCGCGATCGGCACCGGCAGCGTCGCGGCCGGCTTCGAGCTGGAGCAGGTGGCGCAGGTGCTCGACGCCGGCGGCATCGTCGCGGTGCAGCAGGGCACGGCCGCGACCCTGCTGGACCCGGCCGTGATCGACTACGCGGTGCGCATCGCCGCAGCCACGCGCAACTGGCCCGGCATCGCGCTCGGCGCCGGTCCCCGCGGCAGCCTGGCGCTGGTGCGGACCGCGCGTGCGCAGGCGGTCCTGTCGGGTCGCGACTTCGTCACGCCCGACGACGTGCGCGACGTCGCCCTGCCGGCGCTGCGCCACCGCATTGCGCTGGCGCCGGAACTGCAGATCGAGGGCCAGGACGCCGACCAGGTGCTGCGCGCGGTGCTGGCGCGGGTGGACGCCCCGCGCAGGTGAATGCCGCGCCTGCCAACGCCGGACCCGTCCGCCGCCGTTTCCTGCCGCGACCGGCGCCGGCCCTGGTCGTGGCCGCCGTGGCCTGGGGCCTGGTGGGCGTGGCCGCGAGCTTCGGCTGGCTGCCGGCGATGGCCTGGCGCGCCTGCGGCGCGGCGCTGGCCCTGCTGGCCGTGGCCGACCTGGCGCTGCTGCTGCGCACGCCGCTGCCGGATGTCGCGCGGCGCGTGCCCGAGGCGCTGGCGCTGGGCCTCGAGCGCGAAATACGGCTGGAACTGGAGGCTGGTGCGCGCGGCGTGCGGCTGGACGTGCATGACCTGCATCCGGGCAGCTGGGCAGCCGCCGGCCTGCCCAGGCGGCTGGCGCTGGAGCCGGGCACGGTGGCGGCCTTCGACTACCGGCTGCGGCCGGACGCGCGCGGCAGCTTCGCCTTCGCCGGCGTGCAGTTGCGGCTGCACTCGCCGCTGCGGCTGTGGCGGCAACTGTGCCTGGCCGGGGCCACGCAACGCGTGCGCGTCTTCCCCAACTTCGCGCCGCTGACCCGGTTCGCCCTGGTCAGCGCCGAGCAGGCCTCGCGGATGATGGGCGCGCACATCAAGCGTCGCCGCGGCGAGGGCACCGACTTCCACCAGATGCGCGAGTACCGCGTCGGCGACAGCCTGCGCCAGATCGACTGGAAGGCGACCTCGCGCGCGCGCAAGCTCATCTCGCGCGAATACCAGGACGAGAAGAACCAGCAGCTGGTGGTGGTGCTCGACACCGGCCGGCGCATGCTCGCGCGCGAGCCCGGTTCCGTCGCGGCTACCGCGCCGCTGGCCCATTTCGACCATGCCCTGGATGCGTCGCTGCTGGTCGCCTACCTGGCGCTACGGCAGGGCGACGCGGTGGGCCTGCTGGCCACGGGCGGCGAACGCCGCTGGGTGCCGCCACGCCGCGGGATGGCCGCGATCGATACCCTGCTGCGCGCCAGCTACGAACTCCAGCCCGAGCCGGTGGCCACCGACTACCTGGCCGCCGCCACCGAGCTGTCGTTGCGCCAGCGCCGCCGCGCCCTGCTGATGCTGGTCACCAACCTGCGCGACGAGGACATCGAGGACGTGCTGGCCGCGGTGCGGATGCTGCAGAAGCGGCACCTGGTGGTGGTGGCCTCGCTGCGCGAGCGCGCGCTCGACGACGTGCTCGAGCAGGACGTGCCGGACGTGGCCGCGGCCGTTCGCGCCGGCGCCACCGCCCGCTACCTGGCCCAGCGCGCCGCCGCCCACGATGCCCTGCGCCGCCATCGCGTGCAGGTGCTGGACGTGACCGCCGAGCAGTTGCCCGCCGCGCTGGTGGAGCGCTATCTGGCGATCAAGCGCGAGGGGTTGCTGTAGCGGCACGCGTGCGGGCGGCGGCGCCCGCACGATCGCGCGGCCGTCCGCGCCGGCTCAGTCCGCCGTTACCAGGGCCGCGTGCCGCGCATGCAGTTCGGCATAGATCTCGTCGGTGTGCGGGCGCACCCCATGCCACAGCGCGAAGCTCTCTGCCGCCTGTTCGACGAGCATGCCCAGGCCATCGATCACGCGATGGGCGCCGTGGGCCCGTGCCCAGGCCAGGAAGGGAATGGCGGCCTCGCCATAGCTCAGGTCCACCGCCACGCTGCGCATCCCCAGCAGCGACCGCGGCAGCTGCGGCATCCCGCCACCGCGACCGGCCGAGGTGGCGTGCACGACCAGGTCGAACTCGCCCAATTCGCGCAGGTCGCCGAGGTGGCGCGCATGCACCCGCTGCGGATCGGCCAGGGCATCGGCCAGGGCGTCGGCGCGCTGCGGGGTGCGGTTGACCAGGAACAGGCTGGCGATGCCCGCGTCCAGCAGCGACGGCGCGATGCCGCGCGCCGCGCCGCCGGCCCCGATCAGCAGGGTGCGGCGTCCGCGCAGGTCCAGCTGGTGGCGGCCGGTGAGATCGCGCACCAGCCCGGCGCCGTCGGTGTTGTCGCCCAGCCACTGCCCCTCGAGCCGGGCCAGGGTGTTGACCGCGCCGGCGCGGCGCGCGCGCTGGGTGGTCGTCGCGCTCAGCGCGAAGGCCGATTCCTTGAGCGGCAACGTGACGTTGGCGCCGGCGCCGCCGGAAGCCGCGAACGCCTCCAGCGCCTCGAAGAATCCCTCGGGCGTGGCGTCGATCGCCTCGTACTGCAGGGCGATGCCGAGCTGGCGGCCGAATGCGGCGTGGATCCGCGGCGAAAGCGAGTGGGAGACCGGATGTCCGAACACGGCGAACTTGCTCATGCAGCCTCCTCGATTGACGGCCGCCCGCCCGGGCGGGCCGGGACGTGGCGCGGTCCGGATGCAGCATAGAACGCCTGCCGGCGCGATTGCACGGCCCGGCGCAGGGACGGGACGCGAAACCGGCCCCGCGGGCGGCTCAGCCCTCGCGCAGCCAGCGCGCCGCGTCGAGCGCGAAGTAGGTCAGCACGCCGTCGGCGCCGGCGCGCCGGATCGCTACCAGCGACTCGAGGGCGCAGGCGCGCTCGTCGAGCCAGCCGTTGGCCGCCGCCGCCTTGAGCATCGCGTACTCGCCGCTGACCTGGTAGGCGAAGGTCGGCGCGCCGAAGGTGTCCTTCACGCGGCGCACGATGTCCAGGTAGGGCAGGCCGGGCTTGACCATCACCATGTCCGCGCCCTCGTCCAGGTCGAGCGCCACCTCGCGCAGGGCCTCGTCGCTGTTGGCCGGGTCCATCTGGTAGGTGGTCTTGTCGGCCTTGCCCAGCGCCGAGGCCGAGCCGACCGCGTCGCGGAACGGGCCGTAGAAGGCCGACGCGTACTTGGCCGCGTAGGCCATGATGCGGGTGTGGACGAAGCCGGCGTCCTCGAGCGCCAGGCGGATCGCGCCGATGCGCCCGTCCATCATGTCGCTGGGAGCGACCACGTCGGCGCCGGCGCGGGCATGCGAGAGCGCCTGCTGCACCAGCGCATCGACCGTGGCGTCGTTCATCACGTAGCCGCTGTCGTCCAGCAGGCCGTCCTGGCCGTGGGCGGTGTACGGGTCCAGCGCCACGTCGGTGATCACGCCCAGCTCGGGGAAGCGCGCCTTGAGCGCGCGCACGGCGCGCTGGCACAGGCCGTCGTCGTGCCAGGCCGCGGCGGCGTCGAGCGACTTGGCCGCCGGGGCGGTGACCGGGAACAGCGCCAGCGCGGGGATGCGCAGTTCGCTGGCGGTTTCGGCCACGCGCAGCAACTCGTCGATCGACAGCCGCTCCACGCCGGGCATGGACGGGACGGCCGCGCGGCCGTCCAGCTCGTGGACGAAGACCGGATAGATCAGGTCGTTGGCGGTGAGCACCGTCTCGCGCATCAACCGCCGCGAGAAATCGTCGCGGCGCATGCGCCGCATGCGGAAATCGGGATAGGCCATGGCGGCATTCTACGCGCGCCGCGCGCGCCCGGCCCCGGGCCGAATGTCCCAGGCAGGGGCTAGATCAGGCCGCCGCCCAGCCCCAGGCGCCAGATCGCCACGAACATGACGATGGCATTGATCGCCAGGCCCGCCTTGGCCCGTCCGCGGTGCCCGGTACGGGTGAACAGCAGGCCGACCGCGGCGATGATGGCGCCGACCGCGGCGAACGGGATCAGCAGCCAGTTGGTGATCCCGATCACCGGAATCAGCGCCAGGACCATCCAGATCAGGGCCAGGATGCCCCAGACCAGACTGATCATTCCCATGGTGTTTCTCCAGTAGGCGGACACGATGTCCACATGGTGGGACGCCGGCGGTGGGCGGGTTGTGACCGAGGTCGATGCGGGCGGCGGGCGCCGCTCAGCCGGCCTCGTGCACGCCGTCGATCTCCACGGCCAGTTCTCGGCGGCAGATCGCCGCGTGCAGCAGCACCCGCGGCACGCGGTCGCCGAAGCGCTCCTGGAGCGCGCGCTCGACCAGCGGCAGGTCCTCGCGGTCGCGCACGTAGACCTTGAGCCGCGTGCCGGCGCCGAAGCGGTCCGGCAGCGTGGGCGCACGCTCGCGGGCCACGCCGAGCAGGGCGTCGAAGTTGGCGAAGGTCTCCTCGAGCTGCGCCAGCAGTTCGCCGGCGGCGTGGCGCGAGGCATGGCCGACCACGGCCGCGGTGCCCGACAGCAGCAGCGGCATGCTCCCTCCCGGTGGCGGCAGCATGGCGCGCGCGAAGCTGGGCGGCTGCGGGCCGTACTGGCGCGGGTAGCGGTAGGCGCTGACCTGGCGCGGGTTTTCCAGCGGCGTGCCGGGCACGCGCGCGGCCAGCCAGTAGATCTGCACCGTGCGCGCATCGTCGCAGCGGCCGATGGCGCTGGCGGCCGGCAGCGTGGTGGCGTCGAACTCGCCCAGCCCGCGCGCGCGACCGACGCAGAACTGGCGGTAGCGTTCGGCATCGCCCTCGCCGAGCGTGATCGCGTCGAGGTGGTTCCAGACCCGCAGCAGCTGCGGGTAGCCGCTGCCGGCGACGAAGCGCGTGAGCTGGCGGTAGGCGTGCTCGGCGGCGAGCAGGATGCCGCTGTTGTCGCCCTCGCCGGTGTGGCCGGCCGGTTCGTCGACCTCGATGGCGCCGAACAGCAGCTGGCCGTCGCAGGACCAGGCGATCTCGCCATCGCGACCGCTGCGCACCGGCGCCAGCGCATGCCAGACCTCCAGCGGCGCGCGGCCGTGCGGCTCCAGGGGCACGCGCAGATAGCGCGGGTCGTCCACCCGCGGCGCGCCCGCGCCAAAGCCCAGGACGGTCAGCACGTCGTCTCGCGCCAGCAGTTCGGCCGGCGTCGCGCCCTCCACGTAGTCCACGCGCAGGTGCGGAGGGCGCTGCGGCGGCAGCGGAACGGGTCGACTCATGGATTGCCCTCTTGCAGGGTATCGCCGGTGAACGTCGCGCCCACCTGGCGGCGCCGGTCGAGCCAGCCGCGCAGCGCCCTGGGGGCGATGGCGATGGCGTTCAGCGCATAGATGATGCGGAACAGGTACAGGCGCCAGCGCACCTGCGGGTTGTCGAACACGTCGCCGGCAAGCATCGAGATCACCGCCTGCTCCACCTTCCAGTCGTTGCGCGGCGCCGAGAACAGGCGCCGCATCACCGGCGTGGTGAAGCGGTGGATGAACCAGGAAAAATGCCGCAGGCCGCGACGCAGGCGCCGGTCCATGGCCCGCTGCAGCGCGGCCTCGCGCGCCGGCTCGCGCAGGCTGCCGTCGACCACGTCCACCGCGTGCTCGGCGCTGTTCATGCCCAGGTACACGCCCGAGGAGAACACCGGATCGATGAAGGCGAAGGCATCGCCGGCCATCACCCAGCCGGGGCCGGACATGCGGCTGCACTGGTAGGAATAGTTGCCGGTGGCGTGCACCGGTGCCACCCGTTCGGCCTGGCCCATGCGTTCCCACACGCTGGGGCTGCGTTGCAGGGTCTGCATCAGGAAGGCCTCGTTGTCGCCGCGGCGCTGCTTGAGGTACTCGGGGAAGCACACCGCCCCCACGCTCATCACATCGTCGCGCAGCGGGATCAGCCAGTACCAGCCGAACTCGAAGCGGTCGATGGTGATGTTGCCGGCGTCGTCGCCCTCGCGCCGGCGCACGCCGCGGAAATGGCTGAAGATCGCCGCGGACTGGTGGCGCGCGCTCTTGCGCTTGAGCTTGAGGCGGCTGCCCAGGAAGGTGTCGCGGCCGCTGGCGTCGACCAGATAGCGCGGGCGCAGCAGCAGGGCCTGGCCGTCCGGGCCGCTGGCGTGCACCTGCTGCGGGCGGCCGTCGACGCCGAAGTCCACGCGCCGGACACGCGTGCGCTGCCGCGCGTCCACGCCCTGGGCGCGGGCGTGTTCGAACAGCAGCTGGTCGAACTCGGACCGGCGCACCTGGTAGGCGTGGCCGAACTGCGGCGCCAGCGCCCGGTCGAAGCGGAACACGTGGGTGGTGCCATCCCAGGGCTGGTCGGGCGCGTGCATCGGGAAATCGGCGCCGGCCTTGTACACGCCGATCTGGCGGACCTGGTCGAGCACGCCCAGGCGCTCGAGGATCGGCAGGTTCATCGGCAGCAGCGACTCGCCGATGTGGAAACGCGGGTGCGCATCCTTCTCCAGCAGGACCACGTGCCAGCCGCGCCGCGCCAGCAGGGCGGCGGCGGTGCTGCCGGCCGGGCCGCCGCCGATCACCAGCACGTCGCATTCGAGATCGGTGGCGGCGGCGGGCGGTTCGGGGCTGGCCATTGCTGGAAAGGTAGGGACGCGTTCGCTGAACGGGAGCGCATGATAGCGGACGCCCCGCGGCCTTCCTGAAGCCCGCCGCAGGCCCGCCCGATGCGGTCGCGGGCGCCTCCGGCCCCGCGCGCAGGGCCGCGCCGCGCTTGCGCCGCGCCGCCCGATGCCCGATTGTTGCGGGCCTTCCGACGATTCTGCCCGCCATGCCCGTGCAAACCGATGCCGAACGCGAACTCGCCGAACTGCTGGTCGAAAGCCTGAACCTGGACGGCGTGGCGGCGGCCGACATCGATCCCGAGGCGCCTTTGTTCAACGCCGGCCTGGGCCTGGATTCGATCGACGCACTGGAACTGGCGCTGGCCATCAGCAAGCGCTACGGCTTCCAGCTGCGCTCGGATGCCGACGAGAACCGGCGCATCTTCGCCTCGCTGCGCGCCCTGTCCGAACACGTCCAACAGCACCGAACGACTTGATCCTCGCACTGCAGATCGTCCTGGCGGTGGCTTACGCGCTGCTGGCGCATGGCGCCAGCGCCGGCGGCGACGCGCGCCTGGCCCTGGGCGCGCTGCTGGTGCTGGTGGCCCTGGTGATGGCCGCGCCGCTGCTGCGGCTTCGGCCCTGGGCGTTCCCGGTCACCCTCGCCCTGGGGGCGGCCAGCTGGTTGCTCTACCGCGCCGGCCTGGCGACGGTGCCGCTGCTGCTGGCGCCGGTCGCCTTCGTCGCGCTGGTGGTGTGGGTGTTCGCGCGCAGCCTGCGGGCCGGGCGCGTGCCGTTGATCACGCGCATCGTCTCGGGCCTGGACGCGGTCTCGCCCGGGCGCCTGCCGCCCGACGTCGCCGCCTATGCGCGCGGCCTGACCGCGGTGTGGACCGGCGTGCTCGTGCTGCTGGGCCTGGCCAACCTGGTCCTAGCGCTGCTGGCCGAGCCGGGCGGACTGCTGGCGCAGGTCGGCCTGGCCTCGCCGTGGCCGATCACGCACGAACAGTGGTCCTGGTTCGCCAACCTCCTCAACTACGGCCTGGTCGGCGGCTTCTTCGCCCTGGAATTCCAGTGGCGGCGCCGTCGTTTCCCCGACCGCGAGCAGGACTTCCTCGATTTCCTGCGCCGCCTGCGCGGGCTCGGCCCCGCCTTCTGGCGCGATTTCCTGCGTTGACATGGACGGGTTGACTGGCACCAGGCTGCAACGCGAACCGCACGAGGCGCCCGCCGCGGCTCCGGACATCGGCGTCGCCGCGCCGGCCGGCGACCTCGCCGAGGTGCGGCGCGACGGCCTGTCGTGGCGAATCTGGAACGCATTGCAGTTCGCCTTCACCCTGGCCTGGACGGCGGGCTGGATCACCCTGGCGCTGCTGGTGCGGCCAGGGTCGGGGCCCCGCGCGCGGCTGCCGCTGCGGATGGCCGCACGCTGCTGGGCGCCCGGACTGCTGTGGGGCGCCGGCGCCCGCCTGCAGATCCACGGCCAGGAGCGGATCGACTGGACCCGGCCCTGCCTGTTCGTGGCCAACCACCAGTCGGTGATCGATATCTGCGCGCTGTTTCGCGCGATCCCGGTGCCGCTGCGCTTCCTGCTCAAGGACGAGATGCGACGGGTGCCGTTCGTGGGCTGGTACGCCTGCGCCACGGGCATGCTGTTCATCGTGCGCGACAACGCCCGCGCCGGCGCGGTGTTCCGTCGCCAGGCCGCGGCCTTGCTGGCCGATGGCCACAGCCTGTGCCTGTTCCCCGAAGGCACCCGCAGCCGCAGCGGCGCGATGGCGCCGTTCAAGCCCGGCGCGCTGCAGTCGGCGATCGATGCCGGGGTGGACGTGGTCCCGGTGGCCCTGCATGGCGCCGGCCGGGTGCTGCCGGTGGATGGCCTGTTCCGGGTGCGGCCGGGCACGATCCGGGTCGGTTTCGGCGCGCCCCTGCCCACCCGCGTGGACGGCCGCCCGGTCGCGCGCCAGGCCCTGGCCGAAGCGGCCCAGGCACGCGTCCAGACGATGCTCGACGGTTGGGACTAGGCGGTGCCGGAGTTCGTGATCGACGCCGGCCATCCCTGCCTCCCCGGACACTTTCCGGGGCAGCCGGTGGTGCCCGGCGTAGTGCTGCTGGACCGGGTGGTGGCCGCGATCGAGGCGCAACACGGCCCGTTGCCGCCGCTGCGGCTGTCGCGGGTGAAATTCCTGCAGCCGCTGCTGCCCGGCGAGCCGGCGCGCATCGAACTGGAGCCGCTGGCATCGGCGCCCGCGCCCCGCTGGCGCTTCCGCGTGCTGCGCGCAGGGGCGACAATCGCCAGCGGAGATGTCGACGCCGGGGGGGCGCGGTCGCAGCCATGAGCGTGGACTGGAAACAACGGCCGGAAGGCGGCGGCCGCCTGGCGGTGTGGATCATGCAGGCGATCGCCCGCCATGGCGGGCGTCCGCTCGCGCGCCTGCTGCTGTATCCGGTAAGCCTGTATTTCCTGCTCAGGCGCGGGCCGGAGCGGCGTGCCTCGAAGGCCTTCCTGAGCCGCGCGCTGGGCCGCCCGGCCGGGCTGCTCGACACGGCGCGCCATGTCCGCGCCTTCGGCGCCGCCACGCTCGACCGGCTGTTCCTGCTGGAGGGCCGCGAGGACCGGTTCCGGATCGAGGTCGAAGGCCTGGAGGCGCTGGCGGAGAAGGTCGACGAAGGCCGCGGCGTGCTGCTGTTCGGCTCCCACCTTGGCAGCTTCGAGGTGATGCGCGCCCTGTCGCGCAAGCGCCCCGGATTGAAGCTGCGCGTGGTCCTGGACAAGGCGCACAGCCGCGCGATCACCCAGATGCTGGACGCGCTGGCGCCGGAGATCGCCGCCGGCGTGATCGATGCCAGCCAGGACGGCCCGGCGCTGATGCTGCAGATCCAGCAGGCGGCCAGCGAAGGCGCGATGGTCGCGCTGCTGGTCGACCGCACCCTGCCCGGGCAGCGCGCGCTGGCGGTGCCGTTCTTCGGCGAGCCGGCGCCGTTCCCGATGGCGCCCTGGCAGATGGCCGCGGTGCTGCGACTGCCGGTGGTGCTGGGATTCGGCCTGTATCTTGGCGGCAACCGCTACCGGCTGGTGTTCGAACCCTGCAGCGACGGCATCGAACTGGCGCGCGGGCGCCGCGATGCCGCCCTGGCCACGCTCATCCGGGGTTATGCGGCGAGGCTGGAACATCACGCCCGGCGCGCACCCTACAACTGGTTCAACTTCTACGATTTCTGGCATGTCGATGACCAAGACCCCGAGCCGCAGACCCCCGCGCCCGGCGGCGAGCGCCCCACGGCGCCGGCTGGCGGCGTGCCTGTGCCTGCTGGCGAGCGTCCCCTGCGCGTGGGCGCAGGCCGGCCCCGATAGCGCGGCGATCCTGCGCGCGCTGGCGCGGCCGGTGCCGGCGGCCACACCCTTCGTCGAGGTGCGCGACTCGCCCATGCTCAAGGCGCCGCTGCGCCTGTCGGGCGAATACCGCCGGCCCGACGCCGCCACGCTCGTGCGCGAAGTGCGCACGCCCTATGCCGAGACCACCACGATCGGCGGGGGCCATGCCACCGTGACGCGGGAAGGCAAGCCGGAGCGGCGCTTCGCGCTCTCCCGCGCGCCTGAACTGGCGGCGCTGCAGAGCAGTTTCGGCGCGCTGCTGTCGGGCGACATCGACGCGCTGCGTGCCCGCTATACCGTCGATGTACAGGGCACGGACGCGGACTGGTCGCTGCGTCTGCGGCCACGCGACGCGGCGCTGGCCGGGCGACTGCAGGACATCGTCCTGCACGGCGGCGGCGACGAGCTGCGCTGTATCGAGAGCCGCCCGGTCAAGGGCCCCGTGCAGCGCACGCTGCTGGCGGGCGCCGCGCAGGCGGCCCTGCGCGCTGGCGACGACGCCGATGTCGCGGCCCTGTGCCGCGGCGACCGCGACCCGGGATGAGTGCCCGCGCACGCCTGGCCGCTGCGCTGGGCTGGCTGGTGCTGCTGCTCGCCATCGGCGCGTGGCTGTCGCAGACGCTGTCGTTCAGTGGCGACCTGCGCCGCTTCCTGCCCGATCCGCGCACGCCCGAGCAGCGCCTGCTGATCGATGAACTGGGCGAGGGCCCGGGCTCGCGCCTGCTGCTGGTCGCGCTGCGCGATGCCGACCCCGCCACCCTGGCCGCGCAGTCGCAGGCCATGGCGGACGCGCTGGGCGAGGACGCGCGCTTCGGCTTCGTCGCCAATGGCGCCGGCGGCGGGCTGGACGCGATTCCCGAACGGCTGCGTCCCTATCGCTACCTGCTCTCGCCGACGTTCGATACGCAGCCGCTGGACGCGGACTTCCTGCGCGAGCAGGTCGCACTGCGATTGCAGGACCTGGGTTCGCCGGCGGGCGACCTGGTCGAACCGCTGTTGCCGTCCGATCCCACCCTGGAAACCCTGCGCCTGGCCGAGGCCTGGCTGCCGGCGCGGGCGCCGCAGACGCTGCACGAGGTCTGGTTCGATCGCGCCGGCGCGCAGGCGCTGCTGCTGGTGGAAACGCGCGCGGCCGGCTTCGATCCCGATGGCCAGCGCGAGGCGGTCCAGGCGATCCAGGCCGCCTACGCGCAGGCGCGCGGCGATGGCCCGGGCGAACTCGAACTCAGCGGCCCGGGCGCCTTCGCCGACGAGATCGGCGCGCGCACCGCGCGCGAAGCCGGCTGGATCGGCACCATCGACAGCATCGGCCTGCTGTTGCTGCTGCTGGTGGCCTATCGCAGCTGGAAGATCCCGCTGCTTGGCGCGCTGCCGCTGGCCACCGCCGGCCTGGCCGGCCTGGCGGCGCTGGTGCTGCTGTTCGGCGACCGCGTGCACGGGATCACGATCGCCTTCGGCTTCACCCTGATCGGGGTGGTGCAGGACTATCCGATCCACTTCTTCAGCCAGCAACGTGCCGGCCTGTCGCCCTGGCGCAGCGTGCGCGCGCTGTGGCCGACATTGGCCACCGGCGTGGCCTCGACCTGCATCGCGTACCTGACCTTCCTGTTCTCCGGCGTCGACGGCCTGCGCCAGCTGGCGGTATTCACCATCGTGGCGATGGCCACGGCGGCCCTGTGCACGCGCTTCCTGCTGCCCGGCCTGATCGATCCGGCGCGGCGCGATGTCGCCGGTTCGCCGCGCCTGCTGGCGCTGTGGCGGTGGATCGAGCGGCTGCCGCGCCCGCGCTGGTCGCTGCTGGCGATCGCCCTGCTCGCACTGGCGGTGATCGCGTGGCGTCCGGGCGCGTTCTGGCAGAACGACCTGGCCAGGCTCACGCCCGTGCCCGCGCCGCTGCTCGAGCGCGACGCGCAACTGCGCGACGAACTCGGCGCGCCGGACGTGCGCTACGTGCTCACCCTGCAGGCCGCCGACGTGGAGGCGGCGCTGCAGGCCAGCGAGCGGCTGCGTCCAGCGCTCGATGCGCTGGTGCGGGACGGCGCCCTCGACGGCTACGACATGGCCGCCCGCTACCTGCCCAGCGTGGCGCTGCAGCGCGCGCGGCAGCAGGGCCTGCCGCAGGCGGCCGGGCTGCGCGCATCGCTCGAGGCCGCGCTGGCCGACTCCGCCTTCCGCGCCGATGCCTTCGAACCCTTCCTCGCGGATGTGGAGGCGGCGCGTGGCGCGCCCGCGCTGCAAGTGCGGGACCTGGCCGGCACGCCGCTGGCCAGCAGCGTGCAGGGCCTGCTGGTGGAGGGCCAGGAACACGCGACCGCGCTGGTGTCGCTGAGCGGGCTGCACGACGTGGCCGCGGTCGCGCGCGTGGCCGCCGCCGGTGGCGCACGGCTGCTCGACATGAAGCAGGCCTCCGAGTCGCTGGTGGCCGACTACCGTGGGCGCATCCTGGCCGCGCTGGCGCTGGCCGCGCTGTTGCTGGTGGTCACGGTCTGGATCGCGCTGCGCAGCCCGCGCCGCGCGCTGCGCGTGTTGCTGCCGATGGCGCTGACCACCCTGCTGGTGGTGGCCGTGCTGCGCGCGGCCGGCGTGGAGCTGACCCTGTTCCACCTGGTCTCGCTGATCCTGGCGGCAGGCCTGGGGCTGGATTACGCGCTGTTCTTCGAACACGCGGGCGACTCGCGCGAAGACCAGCTGCGCACCCTGCATGCGGTGATCGTGTGCAGCCTGATGACCCTGCTGGTGTTCAGCCTGCTGGCCCTGTCGAGCATTCCGGTACTGCGCGCGATCGGCAGCACGGTCGCGCTCGGGGTGCTGTCCAACTTCGTGCTGTCGCTGCTGGTGTCGCGTGCGCCGGCCGCCGGACCGGCCACCGCCGCGCCGGACGATGCGTGGCCGCCATCGGCCCACGTGGACGCAGGCGCGCGGGAGCCGCGGGCATGAGCCTGTCGCGACGCGAGATCGAGGCGCTGATCCCGCACAAGCACGCCATGTGCCTGTGGGACGAGGTCCTGGCCTGGGACGCGCAGCGCATCCGGCTGCGCACCGGCAGCCACCGCGACACCGCCAATCCGCTGCGCAGCGACGGCCGCCTGCGCGCGCTGCACCTGTGCGAATACGGCGCGCAGGCCATGGCGGTGCACGGCGGCCTGCTGGCGGGCGCGCCCGGCGCAGCCGCCCGCCCGGGCATGCTCGTGGCGCTGCGCAATGTCGTGCTGCAGCTGGACCGGATCGACCGGCTGCCAGGCCTGCTGGAGTGCGAAGCCGAGCAGCTGGCGGCGAGCGATGCCAGCCAGCTGTATGCGTTCCGCATCCTGCACGACGGGGCGACGGTCGCCGAAGGCCAGGCCACGGTGATGCTGGGTCCGCCGCCGCCGGCCCACCTCGCCTGACCCGCGCCGGCGCGCGCGTACGGTGGGCGAGCCTGTCGCCCCCCGCGCATAATCGCCGATCCCCCATCGACTGGAAGTCATCGCATGAAGCGCGCACTCGTCACCGGCGGCAGCGGCGATCTGGGCCGTGCGATCTGCTCGCGGCTGGCCGCCGCCGGCTTGCACGTGATCGTGCACGCCAACACCAATCCCGCGCGCGCCCAGGCGGTGGTGGCGGACATCGTCGCGGCCGGCGGCAGCGCCGAGGCGGTGGCCTTCGACGTGGCCGACGCGGCGGCCGCGCGGGCCGCGCTCGATGCCCTGCTCGGGCACGGCCCGGTGCAGGTGGTCGTCAACAACGCCGGCATCCACGACGACGCGCCGATGGCGGGCATGACGCTGCAGCAGTGGACGCGCGTCATCGACGTCTCGCTGCACGGCTTCTTCCACGTCACCCAGCCGCTGCTGCTGCCGATGGCGCGCACGCGCTGGGGCCGGATCGTCAGCGTGTCGAGCGTGGCGGCGGTGCTGGGCAATCGCGGCCAGGCCAACTACGCCGCCGCCAAGGCGGCCCTGCACGGTGCCAGCAAGTCGCTCGCGCGCGAGATGGGGTCGCGCGGCATCACCGCCAACGTGGTTGCCCCCGGGGTGGTCGCCGGGCGCATGACCGAGGGCCTGTTCGAGCCCGAGACGCTGCGCCGCATGGTGCCGGCCGCGCGTGCCGGCACGGCCGCCGAGGTGGCCGCGCTGGTGGGCTTCCTGTGTTCGGAGGAGGCCGGCTACATCAACGGCCAGGTCATCGGCATCGATGGCGGCATGAGCTGAGGGCGCCGCCCGCCGGAGGAGCGCGGTGGCGAGCGCTGCGAACCGGCGCGCCGTGGCGGACGACGGACAGGCCGGGCCGTGCAACCGGGCCGGGTCGCGTGGCGTTCACGCATCCGGGGAGACACTCCTGGCAGAACCCACCGGAATCGCCGCCATGGCTCGTCCCGTCCGCTTCGCGCTGCTTTGCGCCGTTGCCGCGTTGCTGGCTGCCTGCGCCAGTTCGCATGTGCTGACCGGCACGCCGCGCCCGCCGATCGATCCTTCCCAGGTCCGCATCTACTACGGCCCGCCGCCGGGCGGCTACGAGGAGATCGCCCGACTGGACGTGGGCAGCGGGGCGTTCACCTATGGCGCGCAGAACAAGTCCAATTCGGTGATGCGCAAGCTGCGCACCGAGGCCGCGCGCCTGGGCGCGAACGGCGTGCTGCTGCAGGGCACGGGCCAGGGGCCGGACAACAGCGCGGTGAGCGTGGGCGGCGGCCTCGGCCGCTTCGGCGGCCGCAGCGCGACCAGCGTCGGCGTGGGCGTGGACATCTCGCCGACCCAGACCTACGCCAGCGGCATCGCGGTCTGGATCGAGAACCCGCCACCGGAAACCCCGCCGCCGGCGCCCGCCGCGACGCCCTGACGCGGGCGCCGCGCGAGTCCGCGCTCAGGCGTCGACGGCCTCGGCCATCTCCACCGTGCGCGGCGCAAACCACGCGCTTGGCAACATCGGATCGCGCGCGGCCAGGTCGTGGCCCTGCAGCAGCGTGTCCAGGCCGTGGTCGTCGATGTCGGGGAACGCGGCCCGGGCCAGCGCCAGCACTTCCCCGGCCAGCTGCCGCATCCCGGCCACGTCCTCGCGGGTCCGCGCCAGGTAGGTCTCGTCGTCGACCACATCGGTGAGCGCGCCGTTCATGCGCCGGCACCAGTCGACCGAATGCTGGTCGTAGGCCCGCGCCCCGTCGAGCGCGGGCGTCGCGTCGCGCAGGCCCCAGTCGCGCAGCAGGGCCTGCATGGCGAGGTTGAGCCGGCGGCCCTGGTCGAACAGCGGGCGCAGGCGGCCCAGCAGCGGCAGCTGCGCCTGGCGGCCACTGAAGAACAGCGGCGCCAGCAGCGACCAGTAGTACGCGTAGTCCCAGAGCACCTTGATCGGCATCACCACGGGATGGCCGAAGATCGGGTACTGGTCCTGGTAGAGGGTCAGCGTGTTCTCGTAGAACGAGAAGTACAGCTGCTGGTAGATGTCGGCGTAGGGGCCGACCGGGGCGCCGGTGAAGTCCAGGCGCACCAGTTCGGCGATGTAGGTGTTGCTGAGCGCGATGAAGTCGCTGCCCGGCGAATAGAACGGATCCAGGAACACGCCCGCCTCGCCGGTCAGGGCCCAGCGCTGGCCCGAGTAGACCTGCTTGCAGCCGTGGGAGAAGTGGCGCAGGAACAGGAAGTCCTGCAATTGGTGCTCGGGGCGTTCCAGTGCACGGGCCGCACGCGGCTGGTGCCGGCGCAGCCAGTCCATCGCCTTGCCGTGCGTGTTCATGGTCTCGAGCGGATGCATCTTCGCGTCGCAGACGATGCCCAGCGAATGCGAGTCGGAGGCCAGCGGGATCAGCCAGAACCAGTAGCCGGGGCCGCACATGTGGTTGGTCGACTTCCAGCGCTCGGCCGGCAGGAACCGCGTCGGCCAGTTGCCCTGGTCGGTCCAGGCGTCGAGGTCGATGTGGCCGTCCACGCGCCACCACACCGCGTTGACGTCGTGGTCGTTGGCCTCGGCCAGTCCGAGCTTGCGCTTGATGAGGCCGGCGCGGCCGGCCGCGTCGACCACCCAGCGCGCGCGCAGCGTATGGCTGGCGCCGTCGTGGTCGAAGCTCACGGTGTGCGCGTGGCCCTCGTCGGACAACTCGATGCCGCGTACCACCGCGCCATCGCGGAAGTCCGCGCCGAGTTCGCGCGCGCGGTCGCCGAGGTGGTTCTCGAAGCGGCCACGATCGAGCTGCCACGAGGGCGTGGGCAGCAGCTGGCTCACGCCCATCTCCGAGCAGTGCTGCATGTCCTCCATGCCCTCGCTGAAGAAGTAGCGCAGCCCGTACTTGCGGACCTGCTGGGTTTCCATGTGCTCGCGCAGGCCCAGCACCTCGGCGAAGTAGTGCGCGCCGATCTCGACCGTGGACTCGCCGACCTTGTGCGCGGCTTCGCGCACGGGGTGCGCACGGCGTTCGAGCACGGTGACCGAGCGTTCGGGCTGCTGCAGGCGCAACTGCATCGCCAGGGTCAGGCCGGCCAGGCCGCCGCCGAGGATGAGCACGTCGACGTCGGTGTCGGCGCCGGGACGGGGGGCTTCGCGGGACTGGGGCATCGTGACCGTTTCGTCTTGGAGGGAAGGGACAGCCGACGCGTGCAGCCTACAGCACGCCCGTCAAGGTTCCGGCGTGCGCCGGTCGCCGGACTGGTCGGGATCGAACACCATCGGTGCGCGGTCGCGCGTGCGCCGGTAGGCATCGAGCAGCCCGCCGTGGCCGACGACCTGGCCGACCACGTGGCTGGTGATGCGTGCCAGGTCGCGGAACAGGCGGAAATGGCTCTTGCGGAACAGCTCGCCGCTGCCGGGCGTGGCGTAGCGCGTCTCCACCGGCACCGACACCACGCCGAAGCCGAGTTCGCGCGCGGCCGAGATCAGGATCTGCGCTTCGAACACGAAGCCCTCGCCGGGAACGTCGCGCAGCGCCAGCACCTGCGCCGGATACAGGCGCTGTCCGCTCTGGCTGTCGATGAGGCGGTAGCCGCAGCCCCAGGCGATGCCCCAGTCGCCGAAATCGTTGCCCAGGCGCCGGTACCACGGCTGCGTGCTGCGCTTGCGCAGGCGCGCGCCGTTGACGATGTTGCGCGGATACGCGTTGGCGGCGGCGATCAGGCGCGGGATGTCGCGCGCGTCGTGCTGGCCGTCGCCGTCCAGGGTCACCACCGCGGCCATGCCGCGGCGCAGGGCCTCGGCGAAGCCGGCCCGCAGCGCGCGGCCCTTGCCCAGGCGCTGGGGATGGCGCAGCAGCACGGCCGGCGTCGCGGCGACGATGGCGGCGGTCTCGTCGTCCGAGCCGTCGTCCACCACGATGACCAGGTCGCACTCGGCCAGCGCGCCAGCCACCACGTCGGCGATGCGCAGCGCCTCGTTGAGCGCGGGGATGACCGCCGCGACGTTGCCGCGATGCAGCGCAGGTTGCTCAACCACGCCCGATGTCCAGCTGCAGTCGCCGCCCGGGGCCGGCATGCAGGCCCACGCCCAGCGCGCCCGCGGCGAGCGCGTCGAACAGCGGCAGCATCGGCGCCATGGCGTTGCCGCGTGCGTGCGTGGCGAGCGGGCCGTCGTCCTGCTCTGGCTCGCCGTCCTCCAGTCGCGCCGACAGGCACGGGCCCTGCCCAGCGCGCGTCAGCACCAGGGCGCCGCCGAGCAGGCCGTCGCTGCGCGTGACCGTGGCCAGCAGGCCGCTGGCGGCCGTGTCGTAGCCCACCAGCAGCACCGCCTCCGCGTCGCTGGCCAGTTGCACCATTGCCTCCACCAGGCCCTGGGCGAAGCTGCCGCGATGGGCGCTGATCGCGGTGGTCGTGCGCATGCAGCCGGCGCCGATGGTCCAGTAGCCGGCGGCGGCGTTGTGCACCGAATTGTGGAACTTCGTCGGCGACAGCTCGGCCGGCGCGTCCACCAGGGTGGCGCACATGTAATCGGTGATGCCGAGGTCGCCGTGGGTCGAGGCGAACACCGAGGGCAAGGTCGCCGGCGCGATGCCGGCATCGCCGCAGGCGGCCAGCGCGACCTCGAGCGCCACCAGCACCGAGGGCGGCGCGCGGCGGCGTTCGTTGGCGGCCAGCAGTTGCGGCGCGGGCCGCCCCGGGGCCGCGGCCGGCAGCGCGCCGGAGGCCGCGTAGGCGCGGGCCGCCGACCAGTCCGGCAGCCCGTCGCACCAGAAGCCGATGCCTGCGATGTGCGCGTGCAGCGTGCTCATGCGGCGCCGCCGCGGCCGAACACCAGCGAGCAGTTGTTGCCGCCGAATCCGAAGGAGTTGTTCATGGCCAGGGCGATGTCGCGCCGGGCGTTGTCGAAGCGGATCTGCGGACCACAGTCGGGGTCGGGACTGGCGCTGTTGAGGATCCCGGGCAGCAGGCCGTCGCGCAGGGCGATCAGCGCGAACACCGATTCCACGATGCCGGCCGCGCCCAGCGTATGCCCGGTCCAGCCCTTGGTGGAGCTGGCGTGCAACGAGGCCGGGAACAGCGCCGCCACCGCCCGCGCCTCGATCGCGTCGTTGGCAGGCGTCGAGGTGCCGTGCAGGTTGAGGTAGCCGACATCGTCCGGCGAGGCGCCCGCGCGCGCCAGCGCATCGCGCATGGCCAGCCCGGCGCCCAGGCCCTCGGGATGCGGCGCGGACATGTGGTGGGCGTCGCTGGACTCGCCGTAGCCGCGCAGCTGCAGACCCGCGTCGTCGGCATCCGCGCGCTCGAGTACGGCGAAGCCGCCGGCCTCGCCCAGCGAGAGCCCGTCACGCGCCGCGTCGAATGGCCGGCACGGATCGGCCGACACCAGTCCCAGTGCATTGAAGCCGTACAGCACGCTGCCGCACAGGGTATCGACGCCGCCGACCAGGGCCGCGTCGACCACGCCGGCCTGGATCAGCCGGGCCGCCTGCGCGAACACCTTGGCGCTGGAGGAACAGGCCGTGGCCACCGTCACGCAGGGCCCGCGCAGGCCGGTGGCGTGCTGCAGGAAGTCGCCGAGCGAATGGGGCGTGTGCACGATCGGCCGGCGCAGGTCCTCGGGGAAGCGCACCTGGCCATCGGCGCCCGGACGCGCGCGCGCGTAGGCCTCCTCGCTGGCGCCGATGCTCGAGGTCGATGTGCCGACCACCAGCGCGATGCGGTCCTCGCCATGCCGCGCGACGAGGCGGGCCACCACCTCGGGCAGATCGTCCTGCTGCAGCGCCAGCCAGGCCAGGCGGTTGTTGCGGCAGTCCCAGGCGGCCAGGCGCGGAGGCAGCGGCGCATCCTCGATGCCCTCCACGCGACCGATCCAGGTAGGCAGTGGGGTGGCTCCGAAATCGTTGCGGCGCAGCCCGCCGCGGCGGGTGTCGAGTGCGGTGGCCTGCGCCGCCACGCCCCGGCCCAGGGCAGTGGTCGCGCTGAACGCGCGGATGGCGATGGCCGGCATGGGCGGTGGCTGGGACGTTCCGGGCACGGCAGGCAGGGGGCGGAAGGCGCCCGAGTATAGCGAGCGGCCGGTGACGATCGCCGTGCCCTTGCGCGTGCGCCCGGCCCGCCCGATCGCCGCGCCCCCGGGACGGGCGACGGGTCGCCACCGGGTTGGTGCATGCCGGTGCCGCGCGCCCGGCATGGACGGGCGCGGCCGTCGCGGGGCCGCGGGCTGGATCGCGGCGCAGTCGGGTCGCGGACCTGCCGGCCGGCCGCGCCTGCTTGGAACCTCGGTCGCGGCTCAGCGCCGCAGGCAGCGGTCCAGGAAGGCCTCGGACATGCGGTAACGGTGCAGCGCGTCCTTGCCGCGCAGGCCGTGCTTGGCCCCCGGGTAGGTCATCAGCTCGAATGCGGTCCCGCGCGATTGCAGGTCGCTCATCAGCGCGGTGGAATTGCTGAACAGCACGTTGTCATCGGCCATGCCGTGCACCAGCAGCAGGGCACCGGGGCGGATGCCGGCCGAATGGGCGAGCACGCGCGCGGCCGCGTAGCCTTGCGGGTTGGCGTCGGGCAGGCCCATGTAGCGCTCGGTGTAGTGCGTGTCGTACAGGGCCCAGTCCGTCACCGGGGCGCCGGCCAGGCCGCAGGCGTAGTCGCCGGGCGCGCGCCCGAGCAGCATCAGCGTCATGTAGCCGCCGTTGGACCAGCCGTGGACGCCGATGCGTGCGCCATCCACCCACGGCTGCTTGCGCAGCCAGGCCACGCCCGCGCGCTGGTCGTCGACCTCGACCGTGCCCTGCACGCCGTACAGCGCGCCGCCGAACTCGCGGCCGCGCCGCGGGGTGCCGCGGTTGTCGAGCGAGAACACCACGTAGCCCTGCTGGGCCAGGTACTGGTTGAAGAACGCGTCGGCGCGCCCCGGCCAGCCGTCGAGCACGGTCTGCGCGGCGGGACCGCCGTAGACGTGGACCACCACCGGATAGCGGCGGGCCGGGTCGAAGCCGGTGGGCGTGATCAGGCTGTAGTGCAGCCCGGTCCTGCCGTCGGCCGCGGTGAGGGTCCCGAACGTGGTCGGGCGGTGCGCATCGCGATACGGGGCGTAGGGGTGGCCGGGATCGGACAGCGCATTGGGCAGCAGGGTCGCGATGCGCGCGCCGTCGGCGGCGAACAGTTCGATCTGCGGCGGCGTGACGGTGTTCGACCAGTTGTCGACGTAGACGCTCGCGTTGCGCGCGAAGCTGGCGTTGTGCAGGCCGGGCTCGCGCGACAGCGTGGTGATCGGGCCTCCCTCGAGCGGGACCACGTGCACGTGGCGCTGGGTCGGCGTGGCCACCGTGGGCGCGCCCGGCCCGGCCGCCTGGCCTGGCTGCGCGCCGCGCATGCCGGCGCTGAAGTAGACCAGGCCCCGCTCCGGGTCCACGGCCAGCAGTTCATCGACCGGCCAGTCGCCGCGGGTGAGCTGCTCCAGGCGCGTGCCGTCCTCGGAGGCCAGGTACAGGTGCTGGTAGCCGTCGCGCTCGGACGACCACAGGAAACGGCCGTCGGGCAGGAACCGGAGGCTGTTGTGCAGCGGCACCCAGGTGTCCGCGGTTTCGGTGACGAGGGTGCGCTGCGCGCCGCTGGCCAGGTTGGCCTCGACGAGTTCGAGCGTGTGCTGGTCGCGCGACTGGCGCTGGAAGGTCAGCCGCTGCGGATCGCGCCAGTCCACCCGCGCCAGGTAGATGTCCGGGTCGGGGCCGAGGTCGATCCACTGCGGCGTCGCGGCGGCGCGCGGCGCGATCACGCCCAGCTGCACGCGTACGTTGGCCTCGCCCGCGGCGGGGTAGCGCTGCTCGACCACCTCGGTGCGGTCGGCGTACATCTCGTAGCGCCGCACCAGCGGCACCGGCGATTCGTCGATGCGGGCGAAGGCGATCGCCGAATCGTCCGGCGCCCACCAGTAGCCGGTGTGGCGGTCCATCTCCTCGTCGGCCACGAACTCGGCCACGCCGTTGCCGATGGTGTCGCTGCCGTCGAAGGTCAGCTGCAGCGGGCGGCCGTCGCGCAGGTCGATCACCCACAGGTTGCGTCCACGCACGAAGCTGACGTAGCCGCCGGCCGGCGAGATCCGCGGATCGGTGGCGAAGCCATCGCCATCGGTGAGCTTGCGCACCGCCTCGGTGCCGCTGCGCGAGAGGTCGTAGAGGTACAGCTCGCCGCCGAGCGGGAACAGCAGGCGCCGCGAGTCGGGTGCCCACTGGTAGTCGACGATGCCGGACAGCCCGGCGATGCGCTGGCGCTCGCGCCGCGCTTTCTCCTCGTCGCTCAGCGTTTCCTCGCCGGGCAGCACCACGCGCGAGTCCACCAGCATCCGCGTCTGCCCGCTGGCGACGTCGAATTCCCACAGGTCCAGCCGGTTGCGGTCGGCGTCCTTGCCGCGCAGGAAGGTCACCCGCGAGCCGTCCGGGGCGACCTGCGGCTTCATCAGCGTCGGACCCGACAGCGGCGCATCGCCGGTGATGGCCTCCAGCGTCAGCTTGCGCGGTGCGATGTCGGGCGCGGCCTGCGCGGAGGTGGCGGCGATCAGGGTCATGGCGAGCAGGGCGGTCAGGCGCATGGACATATCCGTCGGAACTGCGCCCATTGTAGAAGGCGCGGTGCCGGCCCTGCGCGCGCCGCCGCCTCAGCGCGCCGGTGGTGGTCCGAACAGCAGCTTCTTCTCTTCCTCGCTCATCGGCTTGCCGAGGTCGGGGTTGACCTGCCGCGCCAGCGCATAGGCCCGCTGCGTGGCCGGGCGCGCGGCGATGGCCGCCTGCCATTCGCGCAGCCGGGGATAGGGTGCCAGGTCGATCGGCGCCTTGTCGTACGGGGCGATCCAGGGATACGCGGCCATGTCGGCGATCGTGTACTGGTCGCCGGCGATGAAGGCGCGACCCTCCAGCCGACGGTCGAGCACGCCGAGCAGGCGGGCGGCCTCGTCGGCATAGCGCCGCCTGGCGTACTCGATCGGCTCGGGCGCGTAGACGTGGAAGTGGCCGTACTGGCCGGTCATCGGCCCCAGCCCGCCCACCTGCCAGAACAGCCATTCCATGACCGCGGTGCGTCCACGCAGGTCGCGCGGCAGGAACCTGCCGGTCTTCTCGGCCAGGTAGACCAGGATCGCGCCGGACTCGAACACGCTCAGCGGCGCGCCGCCGTCGGCGGGCGCCTGGTCGACGATGGCCGGCATCTTGTTGTTCGGCGAGATCGCCAGGAACCCGGGGCGGAACTGGTCGCCCGCGCCGATGTTCACCGGCTTGATCGCGTAATCGAGCTTCGCCCCCGCTTCGGCCAGCTCCTCGAGCAGCAGGGTGACCTTGTGGCCGTTGGGCGTGGGCCAGTAGTAGAGGTCGATCATCGGCGCGCTCGCAAGGGGCAGGGCGGCCAGTCTAGTGCGCCCGCTGTCCCGATGCCGTTCAGGCCCGGCCCCCTGCCTTGGCCGCGCCGCTGCGGCGGGCGCCCTGCGCGAGGGCGTCCGGATATGCGAAAAGACCGGGACGGCCGACGATCCGTCGGCGCGCCCCGGCGGAGGAAGCTAGTTGGCCGGACACTCGGCCAGATGGTCGAAGGCCGTGCTCACCGATACGCCGGCCAGCGCCAGGCGGGTGCCGGGAGCGGCCCGCAGCGCGAAGGGCACCTGCAGGCG
>Ga0233385_1000146_pt1 | contig 40131 bp, 44 predicted proteins | sample ElkDunMinimDraft_16_FD_191543 | JGI IMG/M metagenome (GOLD analysis project Ga0233385, IMG submission 191543) | Fecal eukaryotic communites from dung pellets of Tule Elk in California, USA - Elk Dung G36 | ecosystem: Host-associated > Mammals > Digestive system > Large intestine > Fecal | place...
CCGAACACCATGCACCGCGACGACCTGCTGCACCTGATCTGGGACGCCGGTTTCCAGCCGGTGGAGCGCGACACCCGCTACAACGTGGTGCGCGAGTACGACAAGGCGCCGTCGCTGGCGGAGCGCCGTTCCGAGCCGCAGCAGGTGTGGTCCTGACGGTGGAGCGGACGTGAGCGAGGCGAAGGGCACGTTCCCTCGCCGTGACGACGAGGGGCGGGTCGTGGCCCTGCCCGACCTGCTCGGCATCACCCTGGCGGGCGTGGTGATCGGCGTCCTCGCGCTGGCCGTCTTCGACCTGGCGGCGGCGAGTTTCGGCGCCGGGCGGTTCGGCGGTGCGAACGGCTGGCTGGCGTTGATCCTGCCGGTCTGGCTCTTCGTCGAGGACTTCCGGGCCTGGCGGTACGGGCCGGCGCGGGTGGTGGCGGCGCTCGTCGCGGCGGCGCTGGGCATGGCCTGCGGGCTGCTGGTCGCCGGGTTCGCGCAGGAGCTGCCGGCGCTGGTCGGCGGCGCTCTCGGCGCGGCGGTCTTCACCGTTGTCTACGCGACGGTCTGGTTCGCCGGCGTGCGGTGGCTCACCAACCGCACGGGCTGAGAATCGGATGAGCCGAATTGCCCGTACGGGCGGCCCCGGGTTCGTTGGAATTGCCCTGACGGGCGGGAATGGAGTGCATTCATGAGTTCCGCGATGAAATACACGCTGGGCCGGATCGGCTTGTTCGTGGCGGCGTTCGTGGCGCTCCTGCCCGTCAACATCAACATCTTTCTGAAGCTGATGCTGGCGCTGCTCTTCTCCGCCACGCTCTCCTTCTTCTTCCTGCGCGGCCTGCGTGACGAGATGGCCTACGAGATGGCGCAGGCGGCGGAGCGGCGCAAGGCGGAGAAGGAGCGGTTGCGTTCGGCGCTCGCCGGCGAGGACGAGACGACCGACGGCAAGGACTCCGGCACCCCCCGCTGACCCCGGGCCCGCCGGCGCCGCGGCGTCGTTGACGGCCGCAGCGCCGGCGCCCGCGGGCGTCACCAGTTGGTCGAGCCGGGGACCTTGGGCCAGGGCTTGTTCGCCGGCTTGATCAGGTACGCGATGCCGCCCGAGCCGCCGGAGACCCCGCCGGAGGCGTTGATCCGCTTGGTCCGCAGCCAGATCTGCTCGAACTGCTCCCGGGAGTAGACGTGGCGTACCTCGTCGTTGCTCGGTGAGGCCGGGTCGTTGACGATCACGTCGCCCTCGGCGGTGAAGCCGACCACGACGAAGAGGTGCCCGGAGGTGCCGTAGTTGGAGCCGTCCAGCTCGCTGGCGAGGAACGACTGCGAGGTGATCACCGGGATGCCGGCGCGGATGAAGTGCTCCACCTCGTCCAGCGAGTGCAGCCGGGTGACCTTGGCGTCGATGTCGTCGAAGGTCGACGCGTACGCGGTGTTGAAGGGCCAGTTGCCGGCGCCGTCGTAGGCGTGGTCCCAGGTCATCCGGGCGGCGTGGGCGACCTGCGGGTCGGTGTAGCCGGGGGTGACCCAGGCCAGGTCCTCGGCGGAGGGGCCGCGGCCGTAGTACTCCAGCACCATCGTGGTCGAGGTCGGGCTGCACCAGACCTGGCCGCCGCCGCCCCACTCGGGGTAGCTGCCCCGGTGGATCATCTGCGAGCGCCGCGGCACCGCCAGCTCCCGGCCCCAGGCGATCCCGCCGCGGCTGGGTGTGACCGTGAACCGGTCCGGCACGTACGAGCTCATCGCGCCGAGCATCCGGACGTAGGGCGACGCCGCGCTGCCGGGGGCGCGGTGGAGGGTCAGGCGCAGCTGGTACGCGGCGAGCAGCACCCCGGCGTCGACGTCGTCGATGGCGAAGGTGTCGGTCCAGATGCTGGAGAAGGCGTCGCCCTGGCGGTTGACGGTGGTGCGGCGGATGTCGTCGTCACCGTCGGCCCAGCGTCCCATCACGAACCAGGGGCTGGTGTCGCCGGTGTTGTAGGTGCCCTGCAGCTCGACCTGGATCCAGGTGCCGGGCGGGGTGTCGGCGTTCCAGGAGGCGACGAGTTCGCTCGCGCCGAAGCCGGCCGGGGTGACCGGGGAGGTCCAGGTGGCGTACTCCCAGGTCGCGGTGGTGCCGGTGTGCGGGTCGGGGTAGTCGACGGTGCCGGCGGGTTCGGCGATCGTCACGCCGGGGCGCCGGCCGGGGACCGCGGTGGTGCCGTCGTGGTGGCCGCGGCGCCAGTCCGGGTAGCGCGACCACTCCTGGAAGCCGATCTGTTCGTCGTGGGCCGACGGCGGGGCGGCCGCGGCCGGGGCGAGGGTGATGGAGAGGGCGAGCGCGGCGGCGCCGGTGACGGCGACCGCGCGCAGGCAGGGCCTGGTCATGTGAGCTCCACAGGTGACAGGGGGCGAGGCATCGGCTGCTGCCACTATCCTGCTCGGCGCTAACTTTCGCCAGAGGTGAACTATCGGAAAATCTTTTGCGGCGTGATGGTGAAGCTGACATGGAACATATCGGTCGATGTGGATGCGAGGATGGTGAGCGTGCCGGAGTTGTCACCCCCGCGACCCCGGTCCTCCCCTTCCCCCAGGAGGCAGGCATGTCCCGACCCGTACCTCACCGGCGCCGGTTCGTCCCGGTCGCCGCCGCGCTGCTGGGCCTGGCCCTGATCGGCAGCGCCGCCGGCCCGGCCGGCGCCCAGCCGGCCCCGGCCCGCGGTGAGGCCCCCGCCGCCGCGCAGTACCGGGTGCTCGGCCCGAAGACCCTCGACGACCGCAACGCGGTGGCCGCCACCGGCGCCGCCGTCGACTACTCCGAGCACGGCGTACTCAACATCTCCGCCACCCGCTCCGAGGCCGCGGCCATCCGCAAGCTCGGCTTCGAGTTGGAGGTCGTGCCGGCGACTCCCGCGGCCGCGCCGCACGACGAGGGTGTCGGCACGATGGACTTCCCGTCGGCCGACTCCCGCTACCACAACTACGCCGAGCTGACCGCCGCGGTGAACAAGGTCGTCGCCGACCACCCGGGCATCGCCCGCAAGATCAGCATCGGTACGTCGTACCAGGGCCGGGATCTGATGGCCGTCAAGATCTCCGACAACGTCGGCACCGACGAGAACGAGCCGGAGATCCTCTTCAACTCGCAGCAGCACGCCCGCGAGCACCTGACCGTGGAGATGGCCATCTATCTGATGAACCTCTTCACCGACAGCTACGGCAGCGACACCCGGGTCACCAACGTCGTCAACAGCCGCGAAATCTGGATCGTGCCGAGCGTCAACCCCGACGGCAGCGAGTACGACATCGCCACCGGCTCCTACCGCTCCTGGCGCAAGAACCGCCAGCCCAACAGCGGCTCGTCGTACATCGGCACCGACCTGAACCGCAACTGGGGCTACAACTTCGGCTGCTGCGGCGGCTCGTCGAGCTCCAAGTCGTCGGACACCTACCGTGGGCCGTCGGCCTTCTCCGCCCCGGAGACCGCGGCGCTGCGCAACTTCGTCAACAGCCGCGTCGTCGGTGGTGTCCAGCAGATCAAGGCCAACATCGACTTCCACACGTACTCGCAGCTGGTGCTCTGGCCGTACGGCTACACCACCGCGAACACCGCCACCGGCATGAACGCCGACCAGTACAACACCTTCGCGACCCTCGGGCAGCAGATGGCGGCGACGAACAACTACACCCCGCAGCAGTCGAGTGATCTGTACATCACCGATGGCAGCAGCATCGACTGGATGTGGGCGACGCACCGGATCTGGGCGTACACCTTCGAGATGTACCCGGGGTCGGCCTCGCAGGGTGGGTTCTACCCGCCGGACGAGGTGATCGCGGCGCAGACGTCGCGGAACAAGAACGCGGTGCTGCTGCTGGCCGAGTACGCGGACTGCGCGTACCGGGTGATCGGCAAGCAGGCGACGTACTGCTGAGCAATCCGTAACACCGAGCCGGACCGGGACCCATCCCCCCACATGGGGTCCCGGTCCTTCGGTGTGTGTGCAGAATGGTCCTGTCCCAGGAACCCGGGTGGCTGCGCTTTTACGACCGGGGCGAGCTACTGGCACGGAACGGTGACGTCTACCGGGATTCCGCTCGCCGGGACCGGGAGGTACGCCGCGGACGCAGTGCGGTGGGTAGAGGGAGCCTTGATCGGATGCGGTCCACAGGAGAATCGCAGCACCCCGCTGAACAAGGCCGGCCTCTGATCCTTGCGGACGCCGCTCCATGAGTGAGACGGGCCGTTTCACGGCAGAGGCGATGACGACTGCCATGCGGCAGATCGCCTCGAAGCTGGGGGTGTCGGCCGATGGAGCACACCTACTACGGCTGACCAACAACGCGGTCTTCGCCCTACCCGTTGCGGGAATCGTCATCCGGATCGCCCGGTCGCATCGGCTCCACGCTCGCGTACCCAAGGTGGTTCAACTCGTCCAGTGGTTTGCCCGCGTCGACGGTCCGGCCATTCGACTCGCACCCGGCTTCGAGCGGCCCGTCCAGGCAGGCGATCTGCAGGCCTCGGTTTGGGAGTACGTGCCGCCGACGGCGCCGGCCGTCACGGGCGAGGATCTCGGCCGAACGCTGCGAGAGTTCCACGGCCTTGAGGCTCCGCCGTTCCGGCTGCCGGTCTGGGACCCGGTCGGAGACGCTCGTCAACGAATCGCGGATGCGGAAGGACTCGGTGAGCGCGAGCGCGGTTTCCTGATCGGGTGGTGCGATCGCCTTGAACCTCGCGTCAGTGATCTCAGGCAGCGGGTCACAGGCCAACTTGTCCACGGCGATGCCCACGTGGGGAACCTGCTCCGTGAGCGCACCGGCCGGGTGGTGCTCTGCGACTTCGACGCGACGTGCGTGGGACCCTGGCAGGTGGACTTGGCGGCGGTTGCGGTCGGTGAAGCACGCTTCGGTCGCACTGGATCACACGCCGCGCTCGCCGGTGCGTACGGCTATGACGTCACCACCGATGCGGACTGGCCGCTGCTGCGGGAAGCGCGGGAACTGAAAATGATCGTTGCCGTGGTGCCGGTGCTGGCCAGCTCGGCTCGATCGCCGATGAGTTTGCGATCCGCATCCGATCGATCATCAACGACGAGCGCCATGCCAGATGGACGCCCTTCGCGGCGCTGACCTGAATCGGCCTCCGGGGGTGGGGTCTACCCGACGGACAGTTGCGCATGAAGGGTAGCGGAAACCCGGGTCACCTCGGCGGGGGCGACAGCGGGCTGGTCGGGCTTGCCGAGGAGAGCGAAGACCCGGGGGCCCTGGAACTGCTCGGGCAGCCCGTCGGCGCGGGGCACGATGTGGAAGTGGACGTGCGCGAAGCCTGGCCGCTCGGCGAACTGCACGACGTAGGTCTTCGTGCACCCGGTGACCGCGTGCAGGGCGCGGGACACCCGGACCTGCCACGTCCCCAGCGCGGCGGCCTCCTCGTCGGTGAGGTCCGCGATGGTGACGACGTGCCGGCGTGGCACCAGGACCAGCCAGCCGGCGACCGCGGCACCGACCGCATGGGAGATCCGCCAGTGGTCGTCGGAGGCGATCCAGTTCTCCGGGTGGCGGGTTGGGTCCTGGGCGTCCTGGACGCAGGAGAGGCAGGCTGACTCCGCTGACATGACACTCCTCAACGTTGCGGTGGAGGCTGCCGAAGGCTTTGATCGGGCCGGATCTGTTTGGCTGGTGGTGGCCTGTCATGCGTGCCGGGTTCGGCGGCTCGCAGCTCCGGTCTCTCCTTAAACCGCGGGAAGGCCAGCATGGCCGTCGAGCGACGCTGCTGCGGTAGCGTTTGCCAGCCGCGGTTCGGATTCCAGACTGCGTCGTCGGGTGCGGCGGCGAGCGTATCGGCGAAGGATCCCACCCGTGCGCGCATTTGCGCGAAGGGCGGGTAGTGCCGGAGCTGGAGGGATCCCTGGCGTAGTGCTTCGTACTCCCTGGCCCACGGCAGCGGCGTCAGCCCGCCGGTGTCCTGCTCGCGAAAGAGCTGGTACGGCACTGGTAGTCGCTGCAGGCCGATGCGGGGCATGTTGTGGTTCTGCTCCGTGGCCTGCCGGAGCTGGCCGGCGCTGAAGGTGCAGGTTTCGATCATGTAGTAGATGTCGAAAAGGTCCTTGTACCGGTGGAATTCTGGTGGGCGGTCGGCGTTGCGCGAGCTGCGGGGTATTCCGGCCAGGTTGCAGATCTTGTCGGCCATCGCGTCCGCGTTCGGTGTCAGCAGCGGCGTCAAGGGCTGGAACCCGGGGATCTGGAGGCCCAGCACCGGGCGCTGCGCTACCTCCGGTGGTTGGGTGACAGCCTTGTACGGGCTCAGGTCGACTTCGATGGTCAGCGGATTGTCCACTGCGGGCGGGCGCAGCACGCCGAACCGAGGATCGATTGGCTGCGCCATGATCTGTCCGTAGACCTTGCCGTTCTCCGGCACTATCCGCATGGTGGCGATGCTGTACCGCACGAGTCCGCCCAACCCGATGCCTGCAGCGGTTCCGGGTTCGGCCTCTGGGGCGGCTACCGTCTGCAGGGCAGCGGCGAGGCGCTTGGTCAGATGGCGACGGTCACCGCTTTGGCCCTCATCACCGACCAGGGCCAGGTCGACGTCAAAAGCCGAGCGGGTCATCACGTATGCCGCGTCGACGCCACCGGCGGATGGGCCGAGGTCGGTCCTGGTGCCGGGCGGTACCCGGGCTGGCAGGCCGGTGGATCCGTACAACATCCAGTCGACCCCGGCCACCTCGTGGAACCGGCTCGCCACGTCCGCCTTCAGCAGGTGCTGCAGGGCGCGGGCCGTGTCGAACTCCGGGATGTCGGCATGTGTGGCGACGTGATGGCGCAGGTCCGCCCAGGTGGGGAACGCGGCGTGGAAATCCGGGTTGATGTGCCCCGAGAGAGGTTCGGTCATCGGTCACCCGTCGAGATGGTCGGCCGCGTCGAGCCATTGCCGCAGAGTTGCCGCCGGGTCGGGGTGATCCGGTGCAAGCCCGGTGATCAATGCTTCCTCGGACACCTGTCCCGCCGACATCAGTGCCCAGGCAACACGGCCGAGCTCCGCGCCGTCGAGACGACCCGTTGCTGCCAGGTCACGAAGAGTCTGCGCCGGTGTGGTGACCGGCATGCCGTGGCGTTCCGTCCGCTGATGCTCGGTGAGCGCGCCCACGTGCAGCAGCACACCGGGTGGCACGTCTCCGGCCGGGCGGTGCGGCACGGTGAATTCAATCTCGGGGCCGGGTCCCGCGCCGACTCCCCAGAGCATCGCCGCTGCGGCGTGCGAAACGACACCACACTCCGGGGCGACCCGTTCCCAACCGGGCGTCGTCGGGTCCAGATCCAGCCACGCCGCGTACAGGCGGGGCGCCGGGTGCCGGCCGCCGGCACGGAACCGTATGACCGTGCCCGACACATCCTCCACCAGGCCCGCCGCTGACAGTTGCTGCAGATCTCCGGGCGACATGACGGTGGCTGACTGCGCGTGCGTGAAGTAGCCGAACTGGCCATCTGCCACGTCGGCCAAACGAGCCATCGCATCGAGATTCACGAGTGGATCATACCGGCGAGGATCACTCGGGTGTGCCCTGCGAAGTGGGCGCGGGTAGGCCGACCTGGGAGCGGGAGGGGCCAAGGGCTCGGGTCAACCTCGGATCACCCGGTGGGGCAGGTACCTCCAGGTCTGGTGATCGGGGCAGCCCGGGATGTACGGGTCGGCCATCACCTGCGGGTAGTCTCCTTCCGGCACCCCCTTCTCAAAAACTGGTGGCGCCTCACGTCATGCCTGCACCTTGGCCAGAGATCTTGGCCATCAATTCGGAGACCTTTACAGAATGCGGCTTGCCCGTGTTGGCAAGTCACCGAGCGGCGGGCGAGTTAGAGCGGTGCGCCGGCTGCTGCCAGGAACGGCACCGGATCAATAGCATTCCCGTTGTGGGGATAGTCGTCAGACCCGAGGCCGACGTGGATCTGGAAGTGCAGATGTGGCCCGGATGAGTTTCCGGAGGAGCCGACGATGCCGATGACGGTGCCGGCTTTGACCTGCTGCCCGGTCTGGACGTAGGGCCTTTCGAGCATGTGGCAGTAGCGGGTGGCGATGCCGCCGGCGTGCCGGATGTCGACGTACCAGCCGCAGCCGCCGATCGACGGGCTGCCGTCGACGTTGCAGTTGCCGTTGCTGGCGTTGCACACGGCTACGGTGACCTCGCCGTCGGCGGCGGCGTAGATGGGCTTGCCGCGGATGTCGGCGCCGCTGAGGTCGACGCCGGCGTGAAGAGCACCCCCGCGGGGCCCGTACGGGCTGACCAGGTCGTACTTCGTGCCGTGCATCGGGTTGACCCAGCCCTCGGCGCCGGGGGGTACGGCCGGGAATGATCCGGGCCCGCACGAGGCGAAGGTGCTGCCGAGGCCGCCGATCGCTTCGATGGTGTCGGCGCCGACGATCTCGACGGCGAGGGTCTTGGCGTCGGTTTCCCACTTGGCGTACGCATCCGGGAAGGCGGAGCGCTGGACCGCCTGGGCGGCTTCGCTGACGGGCATGGTCTGCCAGCCGTCTACCTGCATCAACGCCCGGTAGAACTTCGTCGCGCTGATGCTCGCGGTCATCAGTTCCTTGACGGTGCCCCAGCCGCCGTCGCCTTCGATGGGGCGTTGCTGGAACAGTCCCACGCTGTCGTGGTCGTGGCCGACGGCGTCGTGGGGCAGCGAGAGGCTGATCTCGCGGACCCGCGGGTACGCCGGGTTGTCGTTGGCGTACATCTTCAGCGCGGATTCCTGCATGGCGGTGGCCAGGGCGATCACCCAGCCCCGTGGCGGTACCTTCTGCTCGATGCCGGCGGAGATGATCGCCAGGGCGTGATCGCGCTGCTGGGCGTTCCACTTGGAGTCCGGATCACCACCCGCCCCGACACCCGCCCCGACACCGGGACCGCGCCCGACGCAGCTGGCGCTGGCGATGCCGGCGAAGAGGCTCATGGGCAGGACCACGATGGCGCCGAACATGAGCAGGATCAAGGCGACGCCGGCGGCGGCTCCCGTGACGGCCTTCTGGTTCATCGGCTGGCCGCCCTGCGGAAGTCGTTGCCGGCCACCAGCCAGCGACCGTCGACGGAGGCCAGGGTCACCCGGAGCGTTCCGGCGTCGGTCGCGACGTCGTAGACGGCGGGGGAGTCCAGGCTGCCGACACGAAGTTCCCTGGCCCGTCCGATTACTCGAGTTGCGGGGACGTTGGCGGGGTCGACCGTGCGCAGCCGCTGCCCGAAGCCTTCCTCGCACAGCGGAGCGATCGCCTTCCACCACCGCTCGGCGTCCAGGTCCCGGCGCACCCAGGCCCGCGCGAACGCCTCCGCCGTGGCCGCGGCCTGCCTGCCCGGGGCGGCCGGCGCGGGAGTGTGGTTGTGGTCGTCGTGCCCGCCAGGCTCGCCGGAGGGCGAAGCCGAGGCAGCAGGCGTCACCTGCTCCGATGGCGTCGCGGCCGCAGGGCCGGGTGCTCCCTGGCTACAGCCACCGAGTGTGAGAAGCCCCCCAGCCAGTCCTGCGGCTATTGCCCGCCCGGGTGTCCACATGGCAGTGTCGCGGGCCTTGCGCAGCTTTTCCGTCATGTCTGCCCATTCAGAATCGTGACCGCCGGTAACCACCACCAGCAGCGGCTGTCTGCTGTGTACTGCGAGTGCACACAATAGCGACAGCGAGGAATGCTGGTGCTACTCTCTGCCCCGTGCTGGACACTGGTCGCTATGGGGGGCGTTCGACCATGAACATTTCCGGGAGCCCGGCTCCACAACGCACCCGGCATCATCGGCCGCCGCCACTTCCAGCGGTGCCGGTTCACCCCGACCTCGGGATGGTCAACCCGATGTTCTGGTGGGTGGGTTGCCACGGCGGCGCGGGCATCTCCACCCTTAATCGGCTGACGGGCATCGGCTACGCCTACGGTCCGTACTGGCCGGCATTTCCGCCGAACTCGCGCATCTGGGACGTGATCCTGGTCTGCCGGGGCACCGCTGCGGGCCTCTGGGCTGCGACGGGAGCGGTCGACCAATGGCGCAACCGTTCAGCTCCGACCCACGTTCGGGTGCAAGGGATCGTGGTAGTGGCCGGGTCCGAAAAGCGCCCCCCGAAAATTGTCACCGAACGGATACAACTCCTTAAGGGGTGGGTGCCGAATGTGTGGCAGGTCGGCTGGCAGGAGGTCTTTCTTTCCGTAGACGATCCGATTGATATCGGTTCGCCGCCACCCGATGTGGCCGCCCTGCGGCAATCAATTATCGAGCTGTTTCAAGTTCCTGCCAGGTAAAGAGAAGGGTCAACTCCTCGTGCTCGCTCAGCAGCTCCTCGGCGCTCTGTCCACAGTCATCCCTGACGTACTCGCGGCGCCCATTCAGCCCGGCGGCGAAGCCCCGCCCGGCTCGGAAAAGATCCTCCAGATCCTGGGCTGGGCGAAGTGGCTGGTCACCGCCGCCGCGGTGGCCGGCGCGATGTTCATCGGCGCCCGTATGGCCATCAGCCACCGCCGGGGCGACGACACCAACACCTCCGCGCTGGGCTGGTGGCTCGGCGGCTGCATCCTGCTCGGCGTCGCCCCGCAGCTCGTCGACGTCCTGGTCTGACCCACTCGACAGAGAGGTAGCCATGCCGCACCCATCCGTACCGCCCCCGGACTTCGCCGAGCCGCGCTCGCCGTGGACCCGCCCGGGGTTCATCCTCTCCGCCGGTCTCCTCGCCCTGGTCGTGTGCGCCGGCGCCGGTGTCGCCGTGGTCAGCGTCCTCGACGACGACCCGGGCCAGGAGCGGGTGGCCCCACCGCAGGGCGGACCGGGTGCGCCAGTCGGCCCCGAGAACCCGGAGACGTTACCGACGGCAATCCCCACGGTGGCACCCAAGGACGTCACCTGGACGCTCGTCGGCCAGTCGCCTGTCCCGGTAAGCGCGTCGGCCGGTCCGAAGAACATCACCGCGACGACGGCGTCGGGATTCGCGCACACCCCCGAAGGCGCCCTGATCGCCGCGGACCAACTCGGCACGCGCGGCACTTTCTCCGTCGGCCGTGAGGTCTGGGAGCCGACGATCACCCGGCAGTGGCAGCCCAGCGCCGACCGGGACACATACCTCGCCGCGTTGCGGCAGGTTCCTGAAAGCGAGAAGGCCAAGCCGGGCGAGCTCAGTACGCTCGTCGGCTACAGATACCTGTCCTACACCCCGGACACCGCCGTCATCGCTTTCATCTCGAAAGCCCCTGGTCGTGAGACCTACTACGCCATCACGGCCACGGTGGTTTGGGCCGATGGCGACTGGCGATACGTCACGCCCGCAGGCGGCAACTGGAACACGGTCCGGTCCCAGGTCACCGACCTCACCGGCGTCGTGGAGTGGGGACCCAAGTAGATGTGCGTCTCAATCGTCGAGAAACTCTGTGAAAGCGCCGGTGACGCTCTCGGTGACGCCGCCGGCCGCGCCGTCCGCGGCTGGATCGATGATCTCGCGGCGGAGTTCGGCGAGACCGCCACGAACATGCTCGAGGTCGCCATGACTGGCTGGCTGTCCGTGAGCCCGAAGACCCCGGAGGGCCCGATCGAGTTCCTCCAGAAGCAGACCTCGTGGTACGTCGCCGCGATCGCGGTGTTCTCGTTGATGATCGCGGCCGGGAAGATGGTGCTGGAGCGCAACGCCAAGGCCGCCAAGGATGCGACCCGGGGCATGATCGTCCTCGTCCTGGTCAGCTTCGCCGGTGTTCCGACTCTCCTGGCCCTGAAAGAGTTCTCCGACGGCTACCCGCCGTGGATCGTGAAGCAGGCCACGAGCAACGCTCTCAACGAGAGAATGGCCGAGGTGTTCGGCGACCTCGTGCGCTTCACCGGCCCGAACGGGGCGATCGCGGTGATGGCAATCGCGTTCCTGCTGATCGTCGCGTCGTTGATCCAGATGCTGCTGGTCATCGCGATGAACGCGCTGATGGTGCTTCTGGTCGGTCTGTTGCCGCTGGCGGCCGCGGCGTCGATCAGCAGTGGTGGCCGGTCGATCCTGGCGAAGTACCTGAGCTGGTTGGCGGCGGCCCTGCTCTACAAACCGGTCGCGGCGACGATCTACGCCGCCGGGTTCAAGATGCTTGACGCGGCGGACAACCCGGACAAAGACAGTCTGTGGATGGTCCTGCAGGGCCTGATGATGATGGCCCTGGCGATCGTTGCCCTGCCCGCGATCATCCGCCTGGTCGCGCCGCTGTCGGCGTCGGTGGGCGGCGGCGGTGGCGGTGTCGCCGCGGCGGGCGTCGCCGCGATGGGCGCGGTCGCGTCCGGCGCCATCCAGCTGGGCAGCTCCAAGGGCGGCGGCGGAGGAGGACCTTCCGGCGGCAAGACGCCCAACGGTGGCGCCCCGGTGGCGCCTGCCGGCACCCAGCAGCCGGGCCTGCCCAGCGGCGGCGGCGCCAAGCCACCCGGTGGAGGTGTCGCACCGTCAGCCGGCGGAGGCACCGGGGCGGCGACGGCCGGCACCGGAGGGGCAGGTGCGGCCACCGGGGGCGGCGCGGCGATGGCCGGGGCCGGAGCGGCAACCGGCGGGGTGGCGACCGCGGCGATGGTGGTCGGCAAGGCGGGCGCCCAGGTAGGCCAGGCGGGAATGCAGGCCGCGCAGAGCACCGCCACCGCGGCAACGGGAGCAGATGAGCGATGACGGCGACGATGACTCCTGCTCAGCAGCAGCCTCCGCCGCAACGCACCTACGGCAACTGGCGCCGCGGTGTCAGCGCCGGCCTGTTCGGGCTGGGCACCGGCGCGACGGTGCTGATGTTCGCCGTCGCGCTGCTGACCGTCACGATGCTGGCCGTGTCGATGCTCGCGGCGCTGGTCACCGCGCTGCTCGGCGCGGCCGTCCTGGTGCCGCTGGCGGTGCGGGTCAACGGCCGCACCGGCCTGCAGGTGCTGTCGGCGCGCATCGCCTGGTGGCGCGGCCGGTCGCAACGCCAGCACATCTACCAGTCGGGTGTCGCCTCGCGGGTCACCCAGTCGCATCAGCTTCCGGGGCTGCTCGCCCGCTCCGAGGTCTACACGGTGGAAACGGGCCGGGCCGGGCGCATCGGTGTGGTGGTGATCCCGCAGTCGCGGCACTACACCGTGACGTTGCGGTGCGCGCCCGAGGGCATGGATCTGGTGGACCAGTCCGTCATCGACACCCGGGTCGCGCACCTGGCGACGTGGCTGTCGAGCCTGTCGCGTGAGCCCGGCCTGGTGCAGGCGATGATCACAGTCGAGACCACCCCCGACCCGGGCACCCTGCTGGCCGGGGAGGTGCACAACAACATGGCACCGCAGGCTCCGGACCTGGCCCGTCAGGTCCTCGACGAGGTGGTGCGCAGCTACCCGGCCGGGTCCGCGCAGGTGGAGACGCGGGTGTCGCTGACCTACACCGTGCCGCCTGGCCGGGGGAAGCTCACGCACGAGGACATGTGCCGGGAGGTCGCCGCCCGGCTGCCGCACCTGCACGCCGGGCTCTCCGCCGCCGGAAGCGGCGGCGTCTACCCGAGCTCACCCCAGGGACTCGCCGCGGCGATGCGGGCCGCCTACGACCCCGCGGTCGCCCTGGACATGGCCCGCAACCCCGACCTGGTGGTCACCTGGGACCAGGCCGGGCCGGTGGCTGCCCGGGAGAGCTGGGACTACTACCGCCACGACTCCGGGGTCTCCCGGACCTGGGGCATGGTGGAGGCACCCCGGGGCCTGACCTTCTCCAGCACCTTCGCCCGGCTGACCGACCCGGATCCGAGCCTGCTCCGCAAGCGCGTCGCCATGATCTACCGGCCCTACTCGCCGGCGGAGTCGGCCAAGCTCGTCGAGGCCGACAAGCGCGACGCCCGGTTCAACACCAGCAAGAAGAGCCAGGCCACCGCCCGGGACATCGCCGACCTGGTCGCCGCCGAGCAGGCCGCGCAGGAAGAGGCCGCCGGCGCCGGGGTGGTGCGGTTCACCGTGCTGGTGACCGCCACCGTCGCCTCGGTGGAGCAGCTCGACGAGGCCACCCGCATCATCGACTCCCGCGCCGCCGAGGCCCGGCTCATGCTGCGGCCGATGTACGGGGCGCAGGCGGCCACGTTCGCCGCTTCGCTGCCCGCCGGCATCGTCCTGCCCGCCCACGCCACCGTGCCGTTCTAGGAGCTGCGGAATGCCCCCGATCAAGCGCCCCACCCGGTACGGCTACGCCGGTCCCGCCGGCGGCAAGGTGTCCTGGGTGGAGTCCCCGGTGGAGTACCGGGGCACCACCGTGCAGGTCTGCGGGCTGTGGCCCTTCGGCACCGGCGCCTCCACGCCGACCATCGGCGCCCCGCTGGGCCGGCACCGCTACACCAACGCCACCGTCTGTTTCGACCCGATCTCCTGGTACGAGCGCGCCCGGCTGATCAGCAACCCGTCGGTGTGGATCCAGTCCGAGCCGGCGATGGGCAAGTCCACCACGGTGCGGCGGATGCTGCTCAGCCTCGCCGCGCAGGGCGTGACCCCGCTGATCCTGGGCGATCTCAAGCCGGACTACGCGGCGCTGGTGCACGCCCTGGGCGGTCAGGTTCTGCGCGTCGGGCCGGGCCTGCACCGGATCAACCCGCTCGACGTCGGCCCGTGGCAGCAGGTCCTCACCCACGTCACCGATGCCAAGGACGTCGAGCAGATCCGGGCGGAGATCGTCGACCGGCGCCTCAACGCCGTCCTGGTGCTGGCGACTCTCACCCGCGGCCATCCCTTGACGTCGGCCGAGGTCACGGTGCTCAGCGCCGCCCTGAAACACCTCACCGAACGGGAAACCCCGGGAGCGGCTCAGCCCGTGATCTCGGATGTCCTGCGGGTCCTCGAAGAGGCACCGCAGCAGGTGCGGTGGGTCACCCTCTGGCACGACGACAGCGAGCTGGAGCACTACCGCCGGGAGACCGAGGATCTGCGCCGCACCCTGCGCGCGCTGATCCACGGCCCGCTGGGGTCGATGGTGGAGGGCCAGACCACGGCGACGATCAGCCTGGACACCACCGCGCTGTGCGTGGACATCTCCGGCATCAGCGAGACCAACACCATCATGACGGCGGCCACGCTGGTCACGACCTGGGCGGCCGGTTTCGGTCAGGTCGAGGCCGCGCATCGCATGGCCGACCTCGGCCTGGCGCCCCCGCGCCGATTCTTTTTGATCATGGACGAGATGTGGCGGGCGCTGCGCGCCGGACACGGCATGGTCGACCGCATCGACGCCCTGACCCGGCTCAACCGTTCCAAGGGCACGGGCACGGCGTTCATCACCCACTCGCTCGCCGACCTGGAGGCGCTGCCTCACCCGGAGGACCGGGCCAAAGCGCGAGGCTTCGCCGACCGGTGCGCCGTCCTGATGATCGGCGCCTGCTCCGATCAGGAACTCGACGCGATCTCCCGCATCCGGCCGCTGTCCGCCGCCGAGCGGCGCGAGGTGCTGTCCTGGGCCACCCCGCCGTCGTGGTCGGCGAACCCCGACGACGACGTCCTCGTCGGCCGGGGAAACTTCCTCATCAAGGTCGGCAACAGACCAGGGATTCCCGTGCACCTCGAACCGACAGAGATCGAAAAGCAGCTCGGCAACACCGACTTCCGGTGGGCGCGGGCATGAGCGCCCCCGGGCCCGCAGGCAGCAACGACAGTGCCGGTCTGGTCGTCGGCGGTGTATCCGCCACCCTCCTGGCTGCGGCGGGCGGTGTCTGGCTGCCGCTGAAACTCGCCCGGCCTCCGGGCTTCACCGACCAGGGCATCCTCGCCGCGCCGGTCGACCTCGCCACCGGCGCCATCGAATGGACCGCGGCCTGCACCGCCTACGCCGCCGCCGAGGTCGGCGTGGCCGGGCTGCTCATCGCCGGCGGCGCGTGGGCCTGGTCCAAGCGCCGCCGCCGCAGCCGCGTCGACAGCGCAGCCCGGCACATGGCCAACCGCAAGGACCTCGCCCACCTCAGCCCGGCTGGCGTCACCGAGTCGGCGCGGCGGCTGCGCGCCTCCCTGGCCGACGTGAAGACGATCGCGCCCGACGACGCCGGGGTGAAGATCGGCAACACTCTGGCCGGCGGTATGGAGCTGCGTCAGTCCTGGGAGGACATGGCCGTCGACATCTGGGGACCACGCACCGGCAAGACCACCTCCCGGGCCATCCCGGCGATCGTGGCCAACCCCGGACCGACCCTGGTCACCAGCGTCAAGGGCGACATCGTCGACGCCACCTACGACCTGCGCGAGCAGCGCGGCCGCATCTGGATCTTCGACCCGCAGCGGATCTGGAGCCAAGGCCGCGAACAGGGGCTCTGGTGGAACCCGCTGCGCGGGATCGACACCATCACCGACGCCCGCCGCCTCGCCGAGCACTTCGCCTCCGCCGAGCGGGAACCCGGGATGCAACGCGACGCCTTCTTCGACCCGAGCTCCGAGGAGCTGGTCGCGAACATGCTCCTGGCCGCCGCGGTCGGCGGCCGGTCGGTGCTCGACGTCTACCGGTGGGCGGTCAACCCCCGCGACGACACCGCGGCCACGATCCTGCGCGACGCCGGCTTCCCGCTGCCGGCGGACTCGATCAACGGCGTCATCAACATGCCCGACAAGACCCGCGGCGGCATCTACGCCGGCGCCCAGAAGATGCTCATGTGCCTGACCGAACCCTCGGTGACCGCCTGGGTGACGCCGACGTCGTCGCCGATGGTGCGCGAGTTCGTGCCGACCGACTTCGTGGCCACCACCGACACCCTGTACCTGATGTCCAAGGGCGGACCCGGCACCCCGGCGCCGCTGATCGCCGCGCTCACCGACGCGGTGCTGCGGGCCGGCGAAGTCCGCGCCCAGACCTCGCCCGGCCACCGGCTCGACCCGCCGCTGCTGGCCGTGCTCGACGAGGCAGCCAACATCTGCCGGCTGCGGCAACTGCCCTCGCTCTACAGCTTCTACGGCTCCCACGGCATCCCGATCATCACCATCCTCCAGTCCTACGCCCAGGGCATCGACGTCTGGGGCCGCGAAGGGATGCGCAAACTCTGGTCGGCGGCGAACGTGCGCACCTACGGCGGCGGCGTCGCCGACCCCGAGTTCCTCGAAGAGATGTCCAAGCTCATCGGCGAACACGACGTCGTCACCCGCTCGACGTCGACCAGCGGATCCGGCTGGGGGCAACGCTCGGTTTCCCACCAGCCGCGACGCCAGCGCATCCTCGACGTCGCCGAGCTGCACGCCCTGCCCCGCGGCCGGATGGTCGTCTTCAGCTCCGGCGCCCCGCCGGCGCTGGCCCGGACCGCACCGTGGCAGACCGGCCCGTACGCTGACGCGATCCGCGCCTCGATCGCCCGTTGGGATCCGACCAGCAAAACCGACTGGGCACTCGTCGAAGAGTCCACGCGAGAGTTCGACTCCGCCGCCCTGAGGGAGCCGCAGCGATGACCAGCCCCGTCAACGGCGCCAACGCCGTCGAGGACCTGACCACCCTGCTCGACCAGCTCACCGGCGCCCCACCGCCGCAGGTCGAGGAGCCCTCGCCGGAGATGGCAGCTCCGGCACCTGCCGAGGACGTGATCGAGCCCGCGTTCCGCGACCTCGACGCCTTCATGCGTGAGTACCTGACGCAGGTGGTCGAGCGGCGGGTCGTCGCAGGACCGAAGGCCGGGGTCTACTGGTGCAGCAGTTGGTGGGAGCACCCCGAGGCGATCAGCCGGCTGTACGCGCTCTGGCGCGAATGGGAGAAGGCTCGCGTCGAGGACACCATGAGCATGTGGTGGATCCACCACCTCGACCCGCACCTGGCAGCCCTGACCGCCGAGTACGGCCCCTTCTGCAAATGCGACCCCGACATCCACAAACCCGTGGAGACCCTGACCGCCGATCGCGCCCCCGCCGAGGTTCTGGCGCAGTTGCCTGAAGGCTGACCGCACGGCACGCCGGGACGATCGCCGAAGTGGTCATCGCCCGCGGTGGTTCCGGCGATCGGCTGCCGCACCGGCTCCGCCGGCTTGCCCTCGGGGTCCGGCGGCCATTCCTCGGTCCGGGAATCTCTCAGCTACTACTTTCTGAACACCCAGCCCCGCCCGAGGCACAACATGTAGTTGCAATCAGGACTGATTCTACTACATGTTGTGTTTGGTGTTTGACGTCGCGTGTGGAGTATGCAAGGCTGTGCACGACGCAACAACCCGGCGGAGCCGGGGCGCCGTCGGGTCGTTGGTCTATTTGCCGTAGGCCTCAACTCTACCAGCTTCGGAGTCACTGATGATTCCTCGGCGGGTACCACGGCGTTCCGTTGTGTCGTGACGGAAGGACCGTTCAATGAGCAAGAGGCAAGGCAGCACCAGCCGACCGCCGGGCCGCGTTGATGTCCGGCGCTCGGCCCGGCTGACGCAGCAGCCGGGCGAGTACGCGCGCTGTTCCGGCACCTGGCAGGCGCTGCGAGGCGGCTACCAGGCCAGGATCATCCGCGGGCGCCGGATGCCCCCGACCCGGCTGGGCGGGGCGTGGGTCCTGCTGAGGCCGGCCCGGACCAACCGGTAGCCAGGTCGAGTTGTGTAGAGAGCGGCTCTGCCCATCGCGGGTGGAGCCGCTCTCTTCGTCAGGTCGGCTGGCCGAGGCGCAGGCTACCTCTGCGCGACGTCGTTGCGACCGGCCGCCCTGCTGGTTTGTGGAGGTATAGGTCCATGCCCAAGTTCCGGGTGGCGGTCGGGGGAGAGCGCCGCCAGCAGCTCGCGGGTGTCCGTGCGGAATGCCCTGCTGGCGACGGTGGGCGCGCTGCGGGCTGGTGGAGCCGGTCCGCCGAGGACCGGTGATGGCACGGAGCGGTGGGCGTACGGGCCGGCGGCCGCCACCAGGCTGTGCAGCTCTGGCAGCCATGCTGGGCCCATTCGCGCAGACAGCGCGCTGATGCGGTTCGCGAAGGCCTGGGTCTCCGCCTGAGTCCACGGCCGGTGCTGCTCGCCCGTGACGGTCGCCTGCAGCGGCGCCGGGTTGAAGATTTTTCCGCGGCTCACCGGGGTTCCGTCCCGGCCGACAACGGAGGCGTACTCCACGGGGATGCGGCCCTGGTCGATCAGCGCCGCGACCTCGCCTAGCCCCCGCACGGACGCCTCGTACTCATCCCTCGGCGTCAGCCGGCCGTAGCCGAGGCGCTCCACCTCCATCTGGTAGCGCTGCAGCACGACGAGCCTGCTCTCCTGCTCCGGCGTCGCCACGAACTGCACCTCGACGGAGTAGCCGGCGACCCGGAACTGCTCCACCTGGGCCTGGAAGGCCGCCGGCTCGCTCATCGTGGTCTCGACCACCACGTCGGAGCGGTCCGCCATCGCAAGATCCGCGACACCGCGACGCCACCGCTCCTCATCCAGCCGGGTGTGGCCCGAGGTCATCACGCCGTATTCCTGCAGCAGCCGGTCGGCGTCCGGGTGGAACATCGCGAAGTCGTCCTGGCGGATCGTGACCGGCGCGCCCCGGGTCATCCGCAGGTGCCCCGCCACCTCCGACACGGCCTTGCTCGTCCCCGAACCCGGTTGGCCGGCGACAAACACCACCACGGGCCGCTCGCCGGTCGTCGGACCGGTCCGGTACCGCGGCGCGATCTGCTCGATGAAGATCCGCCGCGACTCGGCCTCCGACAGTGCAACCGCGAGCGGATCAGGCCCCGTCATCGTGGCGTCGCCTCCGGGCGTTCCTGCGCCCGCAGCGTGTCCCGCAGCTCGCGGTACCGGCGGGTCACCTCCGCGACCCGTTTGCGATCGCCCGGCGAGAGGTCGTTCCGATCCGCAAAGCAGCGGTCGCGAAGCGCGTTCAACGTGCGCAGCCGCTCCGGGTCGCCTTCCCTGGTCGCTGCGGCTATCAAAGGGCTCAGTGCCGCGTTCGCCTGATTGATCGCCTCAAGGGCCACCTCGTAGGCCGCCGATTCCTCAGGATCCAGGCGGTACTGCGGCATCTGCTGCAGCACCGGCCTGCTGCCCATGTCTGCCATGTGCTCTCCCTCCCACTGTCACCGCGACGAGCGCCTAGATCACGAAGGGTAATTCAGGCGCATACGTTGGCGGCGCCCACAACAATCGGGGTCCTTTGATCGACATCAGTACGCTGCTGATAACTCAGAGGAGGCGCTGAATGCCTTACCAGTCCGTCCTGGACGACTTGCCGACGTTCGAGTGGGATTCCCAGGAGTCAGTCTCCTACGAGGTCGCCATCGAGGCGATCTGCTTCGCCGTGGCCGCCTTGACTGCGGCGATCAACGAGGCGCAGCAGCGCGGCGACGAGCAGCAGGTCGCGGAGTTGGTGGAGATTCAGAAGCGCAGCGTCGTCGAGCGCAACCAACTACGTTCGACCGACCACGCAGCGGTCGCCGAGGTGACCCGCCGCTACCGCGACCTGGCCGATCGGCTCCGAGGCCGGGCGCAGTGACCCGCTCTGGAGCGCTCGCGCCATGTGCCTGTAGTCCCGGTGTGACTTGAGGAAGGATGCCGTAGTGATCGATAACTTTCCGGTGGTCCGTGACGCCGACGGGCATGTCGACGCGGTCGTCAGTTGGCCGCACCGTCGCGGTGGCCAGGGGCACTGTCTGGTACGCCTCTACCCGTTCGACGGTCGGATCGTGGCAGTCGTGTCCGAGATCAGCTCCAACGACGACCGCCTCGGCATCGCCGATGACATGGGCAGTGTCGCCGGCGAGGCGCTCGACCTGGCCCGGGAGCACCTCGACGCCGAACCACAGGACATCACCTGGATCGCCCACCACGGCACCTTCTCGTACTACGACGCATTCGACCCTGACACCTTCACCCTCGTTCCTCTCGTCTGGGACGGACGGCGCTACCAGGACAACCTGCAAGCCCACCGCCTGCTGACCGACCAGGAGGTGCGCGACCTTTTCGGCGGACGCACCCTGGAACCGGCGCCCACGGTGCTCACCAACCTCGGCTGGCCACAGCGAGGCCGCCGGCGGTGAGCGCAAGGGCGGACAATCTCATCTCCGGTCGCCAAATCCTGCGGACCGTCCACGACCTGTACGCCGGCTACCGCGAACCGATGGCCACCCTCGGCAAGAGGGCAACGGTCATCCGTATCGAGGCCGCAGCTCACGACCCGGTGGACTGGCAGGCCAGAGCGAATGCCTCACGGATCTCCGCCGAGCAGAAGGTCGCGAACTTCACCAGGATCGGCTTGGACGTCAACCACCTGGTGTTGCCGGCCCACGTGACTCCGGCCCAGTTCGCGGCGGCCATCGAGCGGGCGAACGCCGATCCGACTGTGACCGCCATCATCGTGCAACAGCCGGTTCGGTCCCGGCTGCGCCAGTTCGTGCAGGACATCACCGCGCAGAAGGACATTGACGCGCTGACCGGGGGATCGGACCAGCAGGTGTGTGCCACCGCCGAAGGCATCTGGCGTGTAGTGCAACCCTTCAGCCGCGACGCACCAACAATCGCGGTGGTGGGAGCCCGCGGTTTCGTCGGACAGGGCGTGGTCAGCCGCCTTGCCGAGCACGGCCACGCGCCGCTCCTGCTCGACCTCGGCGACGATCTGCGCGCCGTACGAGACGCCGACATCGTCATCTCCGTCACCGGCAGCCCCGGGCTCCTCGGCCCGGAGCACCTACGCCCACACCATCGGCTCGTGGTGGACTCCGGCTTCGTTCCGCTGCCCGAAGGCGGGGTAGCCGGCGACGTCTCCTCCACGGCCGCCGGTATCCCACAGAACATCACCCCGGTACCCGGCGGAATCGGCCCCGTCGAGATGGCCGTACTGGTCGAGCGGGCTATCCGCAAGGAACTAAAGCCCGACTTGGCGCCCTGGCAGTATTCAGGACGTCCATACCAGCCCCGCTCCAGTCCTACCGCATCCGCCCGCGCTGCAGCACTCGCCTTTCCAGCCCCGACCCAGGTGCCTCGCCAGGGCCGGCCGCAGACCTCGGATCGCCCCCCTCACCTGCGCGGTGGACTGGGACGCGACGGCGACCGAGGCCATCAGCGATGACGTCCGCTGACACCAACCCAGCGACCTTGGACGCGGTCACCGTCGCGGAGTTGGTCAACAGCAGGCAGCTCTGTCCCACCGACGTCGTCGAGGCCACCCTGGAACGCGTCGCCACCGCTGACATCGAGCTCCGGGCTTTTCGTGAGGTCTGGCCAGATCAGGCCCGCCGCGCCGCGTACGGGATACGCCGCGTCCTCGACACGGGTGCCCACCTGCCTCTCGCGGGCGTCCCGCTCGCCGTCAAAGCAACCGAGGGCCTCGAATCGCCGCAAGCCCGTAGGCTCCTCGCCGCGGGATGCATTCCGATCGGCGCCACCTCAGTCCCGCGAGGCACTACCTGGCAGACCTGGGGATACACCGACCGCGGCCCTACCACCAACCCCTGGCGAGCAGACCGCTCCCCAGGAGGGTCATCCGCCGGTTCCGCGGCCGCAGTCGCCGCAGGTCTCGTACCTCTGGCCACGGGCAACGACGGCGCCGGCTCGATACGGATCCCGGCGGCCTGGTGCGGCATCGTCGGCATCAAGGCCACCACCGGTCGCCTGCCATCCGTGGACACTCTCAACGCACCTGGACCGCTGGCCCGCACCACCGCTGACGCCGCCGCCTATCTCGATGTGGTGATAGGTACGGATCTCGCCGCCCACCTCAGCGACCCTTTCCACGGCCCTCCGATGCGGGCGGTGTGGTCTTCCACTCTGGGCTACGCCGACGTCGATCCACAGATCGCCGGGACTGCCCGAGACGCCGCCGACCGCCTCGCTGCCAACGGCCTGCTCCAGTGGATTCCGCACAACCTGGTCCTTGAAGATCCGGCCCCCGCCTGGCAGGCGCTCCGGATGAACCCACCCAGACATCATGCCGCTGCCGATCTGCTACGCGCCCGCAACGCCCATCAGCTGGCTGGACTGTTCGCCTTCACCGACGTGCTGGTAACACCTACGACTCCCTACGAGGCTCACGGTCACGCAGGCCCGGGCGACCGCGTGAACGTTGCCCTGACATGGGCGTTCAACCTCAGTGGCCACCCGGCCGCCAGCGTTCCTGCCGGCTTCGCCGCCGACGGCACACCCGTGGGCCTCCAGATCGTCGCCGACTACCACCGCGAGGATCTACTCGTACGTGCAACCGCTGCTCTTCAACTCCTGCAACCATGGCCCAGCCCGAGGTATCCGTTCCATCCGACTGGCTCTCCGCTCTGAGTGCCGATTGGCTTTCCGGACCCCCACCGGGTCGGTGACGATCGCCGTTACGTCGTCGCGGCGACGCCGTTTCGGCCACGGCGACGTCGGCTGCGGTCTCTGTTGGCAGGCGGAGGCAGCGTCCCGCCCACAGGGCAAGTCATCTCAGATGTCACCTATCGGTGCAGCACACCCATTTCTCCCGTCCGGGTGGCGTCATACGCTCCGAACGAGCACGACGACCCGGTGGCACCCCGGGTCACCGGCCGGCGATGTCACGCAGCGGATTCAGGCAGGTAGCCATGTGCGATGAACAACCGTGTGAAGTAGCGGCGCAGCATCGGCAGGGACCGTTCCTGCGACTGGAACTCCGCGCCGCCGAAGCGCACGACCTCGTAGCCGGCCAGGTGGAGTTCCCGATCCGCGGCGACCATCTCGGCGTAGCGACGAGGGCTTGCCCGCCCGTCGTCGTCGGCGTAGTGCTGCTTGCCGTCGCACTCGATAACGAGCCGCCAGCGGCCGCGCATCAGCAGCAGGAAGTCCATCCGCTGGCGCGGTAGCGGTCCCGGCTCACGCCGCTGGGCCCGGGTGTAGGGGTCGTAGTGCAGGTAGACCTGTGGAATCAGCGCCGGCAGGTCAAAGCCGTGTTCGTTGAGCAGCTCGCCGTATGCGCGGAACACCTGCCACTCCGGGCCGGGTAGGTCCGAGGGCTTGCGGTCGCGGTCCAGCGAGCGCTGCAGACGCAGGTACAACTGCCGACCGGCCTCCTGTTCGCTGGTCCCGGACTCAGCGTGGGTTTCGGTCCACCAGGTGACCAGTTGCCGCCAGCTCAACCCGCCGGGGTCCAAGCCGCGGTCGTAGACGAGGCAGAACTGGCCGTTCTTGCTGATCTCGATGGTGTTGCTCACCGCGTCGGTCAGCACCAATTCCGGTTTGGGACCGTCGGCGGCGAAGATGAGGTTCTTGAAAGGTGAGTCGACTCCGGTACGCCGACCGGCGTGTACCTGGAGTAGCCCCCACAGCCGTGGTCGGTAATGCTGCTCGACGACACGTGAGCCGAGTTGGTACAGCTGGTCCAGGGTGTAGTCACTGGTCCGGCTGCGCACGTACGCGCGCTTGCTGGCCATCGCCTCGTCGACGTCGCCATCTTCGAGCCCGAGCGCCCGGCAGATGTCTGGGAGCTTGGTGGCACTGACCTTCTGCCACAATGTCTCGGCGATCTCGTCGCGCAGCTGCATGGCGTCCGTGCCGCTGCCCAGGTCATTGGGGGCGAAGGGGTCGGCGAGCACGGGTGCGACGCTCACCTGGTGTTTGTCGCCGTTCCCCCACTTTCGGACCCGATCGAACTGCGCTGCGATCACCTGCAGATCCGCCGGCCGAAACAGCCCGACGAACGCGGGATGTACGCGCAGCACCACGGGAACGGGCGCGGGCTCCCAGGGCAGCGATTGCCCGATCTCTGCCTGCTCGGCCAGTGACAGCAGCCGCGCCGTGTGCTGGTTCCCGGCTTGGACCAGCATCTGCGACACGGTGACTAGCTCCTGGCTCGTCTGGCTATCCACCGCAGCGTCCCTCGGGCACGGTGTCACTGTAGGCGAAGACACCGACACGGAGCTTCGCGCTTCGAGCCCGCCTCATGAGTGGTACCGCTGGTGCAGGCGGTCGAAGAATGCGCTCAACAGGTGCTGTGCGGAATCGTCGTCGACGAGCTCGGCGCCGCCGAAGCGGTACACCTCGTACCCCTTCAGTCGAAGTTCGCGATCTGCGCGCATCATGTCGGCGTACTGGCGCGGGTTGGCGCGACCGTCGTTGTCGGCGTAGTGCTGCTTGCCGTCGCATTCGATGACGACGCGGGCCCGGTGAGGAAGGAGCAGTAGGAAGTCCATGCGTTGACGTGGGAGCGGGCCGGGCGCCCGTCGCTCGGCCGCGGTGTATGGGTCGTAGTGCAGGTAGACCTGCGGGATCAGGGCAGGGATGTCGGGTCCGAGCCGGACGTAGCGCTCGGCGTAGGTGCGCAGGATGCGCCGCTCGGCGTCGTTGTCGCCGAGTGACTGGTCCAGCCTGCGATAGAGGCTGCGTGAGATGTCCCGGTCCGGCTCGCCGGTCATCCCTTGTCGAGCGGCCCACCAGTCGGTGAGCTCGGCCCAGGTCAGGCCGTGTGCGCCCAGCGTCCGGTCGTACACCAGGCAGTTCTCGGCGTTGCGGACGAAGTGCAGGTCGTTGTTGACGGCGTCGTCGAGCACGATGTCCGGCTTGGGTCCGAGCGCGGCGAAGATGAGGTTCTTCATGGAACCGCGCACGCCGGAGCCGATGAGCCGGTAGTCGAAGATCGGGGCACCGCTGATGGCATCGACCTGGACGATCTCGTAGCCGTCGTGAATCAGCACCTTGTTGAGGAAGTCCCGAAGCTGTTCGACCTCGGCAAGGTTGGTGCGGACCTCGGGGTGCAGCATCTCGACGAGGAAGGCCAGCAGTGCTTCGTCGTTGCCAGCCAGCCCGAACCGCTCATCCCTGAAGATCCAGTCGTCGGGCCAGTCGAGCGGGTTGAGCACACGGTGCTGGAAGACGTCACGACCGGCGGTGTCGTAGCGCGGGTCGTTGCTCGGCATCTTCTCCAGCGGGTAGAGCCGGGCCAGGAAGTCTGGCTCGTCGAGGTCGCCGCTCCAGTGTGCCGTGGGCATGGCCGCGAACCCTTCGACCAGGCGACGGCGGGTGACGTGGGTGATCCGGCCCGTAGCGGTCGCGCGCTGTATCGGCGAGGACATCATCGGGCCCGGAGTGTACTGATAGCCCCCGACGAGCCGTCCTTAGCGCAAGGTCGTTAGACACTGGCCGATCCGAGGCCGTAGGAGGTGTTCAGGAGAACCATCGCCTCCACTGGTCCTCAGGGGTGGGGTTGTTCAGGACTCGGTCGATGGTGGGCACGGCAGGCTGCTCCAGTACGCGGTCCAGGATGGTGTAGCGCGTCGGCATGACCTCGTGCTTTTTCCAGCGGGTGCCGTAGCCGGTGATCTTGCCGCTCATCGAGTCGCGCTCCGTGTCGAGGACGCGGTCCACCAGGCCGTAGGAGTGCAGTGCACGTGCGCTGCGCCAGGTGTTGTCCTTCAACCCGAACTGCCTGCGGTGTTCCTGCACCACGAACACGCCGCCGCTGGTGTGAGCGGTCGGGAAGGCCCATCGTCGTGCTGAGAGTGCGAGGAACATGGCGATCTCGGTGTTAGTCAGGGCGAACACCCACAGGCTGGTGAAGAAGTGACGCGAGACGTACACGCCGCCCTCCGGCACTGTGTACTTGGGCCGGCTGACCGGGGTGCTGGCCTCGGACAGCAGCGTGATCCGGTTGAGGTCCCGTCGGCCAGGGCGGCTCTTGTCCGAGCCGATGCCCACCAGGTGCTGCTTCTCCAGCACGCGTAGCGCTTCCTTGATCTGCCGGCCCCGCAGTGCGCCGGCTTCCCGGTAGTCGGAGCTAGTGTCGGAGAGCACCACCTTCTGCCAGCTCTTGATCGGCGCGTTTGACTCCACGTCCTCGAAAGTGCGGTCGATGCGTGCCCGCTCCCCGGGGCGGTACCGACACTGCGCGTCGAAGAGCATGAGCAGCTCCAGGCGAAGCGGGAGGCCTTTGGCGGGAACCAGGCGGGCCAGGGCCGGCGAGTGGTTCGCGCTGGACTGCTGCAGCAGGAAGTCCGGCCGGATAAAGATCCCTTCGGGGCGGCGTCCTGGGGTCTTGGCGTCGCGGTTGCCGCCGGACTGCCAGAGGTGCTCCAGGTTCTGCCGGACCTCCTCGTGCAGGGGAGTGCTTCCCTCGGGCCCGTCGCAGGCGCTGAGCAGCCGGTCATTGATGATCGCCCGGGGCGGCCGGGCCGCCCTGGGGCGACCCGGCGGCACCGGCGAGGCGACGCTCACCGCCCACTCCGCAGCGCACAGACGAACCGGGTGAGCTGGGCGAGGACGTCGATGCAGTGGCGGCGAGTCCGCGGGTGGCGGGCGGCCATCGCCAGGACCGCCACCAGGACGACACCAAGCGACACCACCGCGGCGGGAAGGGTGATCAGCAGGACGGCAGCCAGCCATCCGTGCTGGTCATCGAGGCCGAGCATGTGTCATTCTCCGATCGGTACGGGCTCCCGCCCGCCGTCCAACTTCCTACGGTCGATGGCGGGCGGGAGGCCTTCTCCGGCCTGCCGAGCAGCAGTGCCAGATGAAAGAGTGGCGGCTTCCGCGCGGGTTGTCTCGTTGCCGATCTTGAATGCTGTGTGCCCGCTGACCGCACCAGAAGTCCTAGCAACTTTGCTAAGCGCTTCTGGTGCGGTCAGCGGGTAGAGGCGAACGGGCACACAGATTTCCCTGATCACCCAGGCCGACCTACCTGGACGCGATGCGCCACGGGGACTCCTGTGAGCTGTGCAGCCTCGACACCACACCCAGATAGTCGGCGGTCCAACCGACTCTGCACCGGTCGCCAGTGCCTCAGTTAAAGATTCGTTCCACCACGGCAGCCTGCTCGGCAGCGCCAGCCCGAAAGTAGCGGGCGGTGGTGTCGAGAGAAGCGTGGCCGAGCAGGGCTTGCACCTGGGCAGGATCGGCGCCGCCTTGGCGGAGCCGGGTGGCGTAGGTGTGGCGGAGTCGGTGCGGGCGCAGACCGGAAAGGTGGGCGTCAGAACCGACGGCCAGGACGATTTGAGTGATGCCGGAGGTGGTGAGCCGGCCGCGTTGGCCGATCCACAGCGGTCCCGGCTCGCCGCCGCGGTGGCGGATCCAGGCGGTGAGCCGATCACGGGCCGGGGCGGGCACTGGGACCTGGCGGACTTCGTCGCCCTTACCGTGCAGGCGGATGGTACCGGTGCGGGCGGTGAGGGCGAGATCTTCGAAGTCGAGGCGGGCGCACTCCTCTGCCCGGGCACCCGTATAGAGCAGCACGGTGATGATTGCGGCGTCGCGGATGGCGCGGCGGTCGGCGGCCCGTTCGACCGCACCTTGTTCCTTCGGTGTGAGCGCCTCGGGCTCGCCGGGGCGCGGCACCCGGGCGCGCTTGATCCTTAGTCGCAGGCCGGCACCCACTTCGTAAAGCAGGTCAACGGCGGCGAGGGCCTGGTTGACGGTGGACGGGCTCGCCTTGGCGGCAATGAGGTGCCGGCGCCAGGCGGTAACGGCGGCCTCGGCGCCGACCTGGTCGACGAAGGCGTCCGGGTGTTCTCCGGCGTGCTCGCCGAGCCAGGCGGCGTACGAGCGGGCGCGGGCCCGGTACGCCTTGGTGGTGTTCGCGGCCAGGGCGCACCGGTCGAGGTGCCGGTGCAGCGCCGCGAGGGCCCGGGCGACGGCCGCTGCCGGGTCGGCAGGGCGCAGCGGAATGACCTTCGCGGTCGCAGTCCGGGCCACTGTGGTCCCCCATCCTTCTTATCCGCTGAGTTTCGGCCAGACTTTCAGCTATGGCTAAACCACGTTATCCGCTGAGATGGTCGCGCTGCTCAGTGGATAAGGAAGCTTATTCGCTGAGCTTGCAATCAAGGCAGCCCAGCGCCTCGTGACCGGCCCGGACCGACACACCCTGGTCAGCCGGAAACACCGTTAGATCCACAGACCCAGCGCGGAAGTAGCGGGCGGTGGTGTCGAGGAAGGCATGCACGAAAAGGGCTTGGCAGTGGGCGGAGTCGGCACCGCCTGGCGAAGCCGGGTGGCGTAGGTGTGGCGCAGCGGGTGAGGGCGCAGGTCGGGCAGGTTGACCACCCTGCCTCAAGGGTACGTCAACGTCAGCACAGTGGACCGGAATACCATCCGGCGGCTCGACGGCGGCATCGCCGTTGAGCGACCTATTGTCGGTAGTCGCGAGCGCGATGCATCACCCGTTACTGTCCTATGGGGATCGATGTCGTGAGGGCGGCGTCCTCACGTTGGTCCGCGTCAGACGTTCGGTCATGGGGAAGGGAGTGCGGGTTGGCGGTTCAGCTTTCCGCGACAGGGCAACTCGCGCTTGACGCGGCTCTGTGTGGTGCCCAGGTGGTGACCGCCGCTGCAAGGGAAGGCTTCACGGTGCGCACCAAGTCATCGCACCGGGATCTGGTGACCGAAGCCGATGCCGCGACCGAACTCGCGGTCATCACGTACCTACGGCGGCATCGTCCTCACGATGTGATCCTCGGTGAGGAGAGCGGCACCACCGGAACGGGCACGACCAGTTGGACCATCGACCCGATCGACGGCACCGCCAATTTCGCCCGGGCACGTGCCGACTACGCCGTTGCCATCTCCGCCGCCGTGGATGGTCGCCTGACGGTGGGCGCAATCGTGAAACCAGCGACCGGGGAGTGGATCGCTTGCGACGAATCGGGTGCTGTCGCCCACAGCGGCGGCCGCGCTGGCGTATCCGGAGTTGCCGCCATGAGCGATGCGCTGGTCTCGGTCAGTGTGTCGGTCGACGAGGCCCGTCGGCCCTTGACGCTGTCCACCTTCACCCGGTTGTTGCCAGAGGTGCAGGACTTCCGGCGTACCGGATCGACGTCGTGTGACCTTCTTGCTATCGCCACCGGTCATCTCGACGCGTACGTCGGAATCGGCACGAACCCCTGGGACATCTCGCCGGGATGGGCGCTCGTCGACGCGGTCGGCGGCAAGTGCCTGAAATTCGAGGTCGCCGGCGGGTATGAGGCGTTCGTGGTTGGCACGCCCGCGATCAGCGAGAAGATCGCCGCCGTCGTGGCTGAGAATGCGCGAACGTTCGTCGCGGCGCGCGCCTTCCCTGCACGGGGACTGCGGACGGCAGCATCTCCTGCACCACAGACGGCTCCGCGCCCGGAAAGCATCACTGCCCAGCGGAAATCCGGCGATGCCGAACGGAGCCGCTGATCGTGGCGTATCCACTATCGGTAAACGCCGGCTCGGCCCGCCCGCAGGTCCTCAAGCGCGTCGGTGTGCTGTTGGTGGCTCAGCGGCGGCAGGGCGGACAACGCGAAGAAGCGCAGCTCCTGGGTTTCACTGTCGCCCTCGGTCAGTCTGCCTCCGGTGACGGAGCAGCGGAAGAACACCGTAATCGGCTGCGTGACGTCGCCATTCGGGTAGACATGGCGGTACTTGGTGTACACACCCAGCAGGCCGTCAATCTGCACCTGCAGTCCGGTCTCTTCGGCAACTTCCCGCACCGCCGCCTCCTCGGCCGACTCGCCGAGCTCCATGGCGCCACCCGGCAGCCCCCAGCCGCCGTCATCACTGCGACGTTGCAGCAGCACCTGGCCTTCGTGCAGCACACACGCGCCCGCAAAGTTCAGGAAGATCGGGGTCTGGCCGACCTGCTGTCGCAGCCATCCGATGTAGTCCGGCAACTGCAGCCCCTCACCGTTCCAAGATCCTCAGTGGGATCCTGACCTTACCGCCCACCATACGGAAGGACCACGCCATGGAACGCGACACGATCTCGCAAGGCCAGGCCGTCGGGTTTGAAGCCGCCATTGACGTCCTCGCTCAATTGATCGGCATCGCCAGCACCAAAGCCGACGAGGCGGAATCGCAGCAGAATGCCGCAGCTGCACGGCAGTGGACCAGCCGCCGGGACGAGTGGGCGACGCGGCGGCGCACACTGCGGCCACGCGACACCGAACAGGTCCAGGACATCCTCGACCGCGACGGTGCCACGCTGCGGGAACTCCTCGGAAGCAGGGAGCAGTGACACAACCGGACCCCACCAAGTACCTTCTCAGCGCGGAGCAAGCCGACGAGATCTTCCACCGGCACGTCGTGCCGACCATGCTCGCTGGTGCCGTGCCACAGGAAGAACCCTTCGTTATCGTCCTCACCGCTCAGCCCGGTGCCGGCAAGAGCACGCTGGGACGCGATATCCGCGAGGAGTTCTCTGAACAGGCACGGCCCGTGATCGTCGACGTCGACGCGTTCCGCCCCTTCTATCCCAACTATGCGAAGATCAACGAAGACTTCGGCCTCGCCGCCGGCCAGGAAATTACCCAGGAGGACGCGCGCCGGTGGTTCGGCCAAGCGCTGACCTACTTAGCCGAGCATCGCGTCAACGTGATCGCTGAGCATGGCCTGCGAGACCGCACCGTCACCGATGATCTGCTGAGCCGGTTTGCTCAGGAATCCGGAGGTCGGCCCCCGTACCGTGTCGAGGTGGCCTACCTTGCCACCCCCGCAGCTCAGAGCCGACTCGGCATCCTCGCCCGCTACCAGACCGGGCTGGAACATGCAGGGTTCGGCCGTTACGTTTCAGAGGAACTGCACGATGCCCGCTACCAGCACGTCGTCGAAGCCGCTGGATGGCTCGATGCCGACTCGCGCGTAACGGCCGTCAGTGTGTACCAGCGCGGTAGCGCTACCCCGGTTCACCGCAACGAACGCGGCCCTGACGGTAGCTGGTCCCTCGCGCAGCCCACCGGCGCTGCTATCACCGCCCAACGTGAACAGCCTTGGTCACTGCCCGAGAGCCGGCAGTTCCTCAGGCTCCACCACAGCCTCTCCGCCCGGATGACCCCGGACTGGCGTCATCTTCTCCACGAGGCCCGCGTGCGGGCCGAACCGTTACTTGACCCGACGGCCGAAACGCCACGGCACGACAAGCCAGCTGTTACGTTCGGCCGCTACCAGATCGTGTCCATCGCGCACCTGGACACGGTCCGCACCATCCTCATGGACTGGCCCACCCTGGAAGTAGGAGTGCTCGACCTGGAGCACCTCCCCAACCAACGTGCTGAGATACCGGAGCACCTGCAGCAGTTCTACCGTGATTGCGAGGCGAACGTCGCCCCGGAGAAGAACCCGATGTCCGCCGAAGAGCGCGCCGGATTCTGGCGGGCGACGATCGCTGAGGCCGGTCTGCAGGACCGCGTCAGTGTGCGTGTCATTCCCCGGCCTGAATTGGATCCCGCTGGCTTCAACCGCCAATACCCGGCTGACCGGTTTGATGTGGTGTTTCCGACCGTCAGCGGCGAAGGCTTCGACCGCATTCGCAACGACGCCTTCCAGGAGATTCTCGGCCGCCCCGTCCTTTCGGTCGATCCGCCGCTCGAATACCACACCTCCGATATCCGCGCTGCCTACCGTGAGGGCAACGCCGCCTGGAAAAGGGGATTCGCGCCGGGGAGCCTGAATGCCTTCATCCGGGCAGACGGCCCCCGCCGCCTACTCGATGCCTCTCGCAGTACGGACTCTTCACGCGCCGCAAGAACGGCCGTGCAGGCGTTCCCGTCGGCCACCCGCGCCGGTTCTGCGTTGCGGCCGAGGCAAGCGCCGGAGCCGGCTGTGCCACCTGCGCACGCTCCAAAGCGAGGCCATGAACGATGAGACGGTGACAGGTGTAGTCACGCGGCCTGGCTGGCCGGCGGGGTCGTGATGGTCTCGTGCTCGATGGGGGTCAACCGGTCAGGGATCGTCGGCGGCGGCGGTGGTAGGTGCGTTCGATCCAGGTCACGATCACGGTTCTCGGCTCGGCGGACACGACCTCCTCCGCCTCCTCGTGCAACTTCGCGATCAGTGCCGGAAGTAAGTCCTGGTCGTCCAGTACCCGGACCCGTGTGGTCTGACCATTTGCGGTGATGATTTCCGGAATGCGGTCACGCACGAGCTTGCTGTAAACGATCTTCTGTTCGTGGGGCACCCCGTCATCATCCCGTTCGGGGTTCGACCGTCGTCTGTGCGGTCCGTTATCCAGTGGCCATGGCTCTCCAACAGGCGGAATGCAAGCGTAAAGGTAGGCGTCAGTGCTCGTCCTGACGCTCCTCAGCCTTCGACGTTGCCAGGGGGCTGAGCTACCGCAGGGAACTCGCGGGTTGTTTGTTATGAGGGGCGAGGACTACCGCTCGGCCTGAACCCGGGGAGGCCGGGCGACCGGCCGCCCTTGGGCGCTGGCCTTGGCCTGCACGGCAGCCTTCTTGGCCACAGGTGTCTCGGCGGCCCGCGCCAGCGACGCCTTGGTGGACTGCGGGTACGCCTTGGCGGCCGCCGCCGCACCCTGGTGCTGCACGCCGGCTTCCGCCGCCCGCGCCTGCGCAGCGGTTGCCTGCGCGCCGGCGACCTCTGCCTGGGCCTCGTGGTGAGTCGCCCGCTCGTCGTAGGTCACCTCGGCCGACCGTCCCTGGGCGACCTGGTCCAGCCTCACGCCGTCCGACCCGGCGTGCTCGTCCTGCCCGTCGAGCTGAGCGGCGCGGGCATCTCGCTGGCTGGCCCTGGCGCCCTCGCCTTCCGCCCGCTCCCGCGCTTGCCTGGTGCGCTGGCGATCCGCAGTGTTCAGCGAGCTGGCCGGCTCCGCGGCGGCAGCCTCCGCGACCTTGCGGTACGTGAACGCTGCCGGATCCCGGGCGTGATCCACGAACGCGTCGACGCTGGCCAGCAGCGCCCGCACGTCATGGCCGCGCCGGTCCAGCTCGCCCAACTTCTGGGCGAGGCCGGCCCACGCCGGCGCCGCCATCACGCGGCTCACCCGCTCCTCCGGCCACACCGCCCGCAGGTGCTCCGCTATCTCGTGACCCGGGCCCCGCCGGGTGGTGTCCACGAGGTCGCCGTCGATGACCTGCCCGCGCCCTCGCCCCTGGCCGGGGGTAGCGGTCGTCGCGTCGTGCTCCACCGCCGCCTGGTCGAGGGCGTCACTGAGCCACTCGACGTTCTCCGGCACAAGCCCGGCCTCGGGATCCACCTTGACGCCTCGCCGACTCAAACCCTCGGCGATGTCCTCCCTGGCCTTCTGCGCCCTCGGGTCGATGTGGTGCCAGCTCGACGCCGCTCGCCACGCCTGGCTGATGTCGTCAACCCCGGCCCGTCGCCACCAGTCCGCATCGCCCGTACGGCTCCACACCGCCGAGTCGGCTTGGTGCCACGCCCGCAGCCGCGCTCGCTCTTCCATCGCGCTCTGCTGCCGCTCCTGCGCGAGCCGGCGAACCAGCGCAATCCGCGCCTGAATGAGCGCCTGTGCAAGCTGGCTCGCCGCATGGATCGCGGTAGTCGTTGCCGCGCTGACGCTGCGATTGATCTCCTGCATCTCGGTCATGCTGGCTCCCGTCACCGCTCGGCTTGCTGAGAATGATCACAATGCACCGCGGCAGGCGGCACCGGCTCACGCCGCACCGTACCGTGCCTCTGCTCCGGCAGCAGTCCAGCGACCTCTACATCACCGATGGGAGCAGCATCGACTGGATGTGGGCGACTCACCGGATCTTCGCGTACACGTTCGAGATGTATCCGGGGTCGGCGTCCGGGGGCGGGTTCTACCCGCCGGACGAGGTGATCGCGGCGCAGACGTCGCGGAACAAGAACGCGGTGCTGCTGCTGGCCGAGTACGCCGACTGCGCGTACCGGGTGATCGGCAAGCAGGCGACGTACTGCTGACGAATCCGTAACACCGAGCCGGACCGGGACCCATCCCCCCACATGGGGTCCCGGTCCTTCGGTGTGTTCCCGGCGTCAGCGCGCCCACTGCGCCGGTGCGTACCCCTGCAGATCACGGACCGATCGGTGCCGGTAGCCGTAGAGCCAGGCTCGGATTCCGACGGTCCGCACCGGCTGGCGGTGGTCGTCCACGGCGTCCATCAGGCCGGCGGCGGCGCTGTTGAGTTGAGCGTCGGTCATGCCGGCCCAGGCGCGGTCGACCAGCTCGGGCTGGTTTTCGAAGAGGTCGGCCGCGTCGCGGTAACGGTGGCGCCGGCGGTAGGTGCCGGGCGCCGCGCGGGCGGCCAGCAGGTCGACGGCGTCGAGCGCTCGGGCCGTCCAGTCCTGGTCGTCGGTGCCGGGGACGGCGACCATGCCGTTGACGACATGCTGCGCGAGCGGCGCGAGCTGGTCCAACAGGTCGTTGACCTGCCGTGGCTCGACGGCTTCGGCCGCCACGGCGATCGCCTCCGGTGCGACAAAGTACGGCCGGCTGACCGGCAGTGGATCACCGGGCAGCACGACGGCGGCCCGGTGGTGCTCCCCGGGGAGCGGGGACGCGGTCTGCCCGGGAAGGCGTACGTGGGCGTGGAACCGCCCCTGCCGCAGGTCCAGGACCAGCCAGACCGCGCCGGGGTCGACGACGTGGCGGGGGCCTCGCCAGGGAGCCCAGCCGGACGGACCCGGCAACTCGACGGGCTGCCAGGTCTGCTCGACGGCGATGACGTGGATTTCAGTGGCCACCGGTGCCTCCGGCCGTTGCCGCAACGCAGGACGGGACGAGTCGTGACTTGTGGGTGATGAGCGCCGGCCGCCCCCCGTCGAGCAGGGACTCCGGATGGGCGCTGTCATCGGTCGATGTCCAGTAGAGCAGCACGAGCGAGTCGGGATCGCCGGTCACCGCACTGCGCAGACCTGCGGGCACCGCGTCGTCGCGGATCCGCAGGTAGGTCACCCGACGGGGGATCAGCAGCTCGGCGATCAGTTCGGCGACGAAGGCGTCGCGGTCGCCGGCCAGCGGTGCGATGTGCAGCGGCGCGTACGCCGGCCCGTACCGTCCGATGACGGCGTCCGGGATGTCGGCCGGCGCGAGCTGTGCGGAACCGGAGGCAATCGCGGCGGTGATGTCGTAGTGCCGGTCCGGGGGGACCGGGGTCGGATCTTCGATCATGTTCGCCGGGTCGGACCAGGCGGCGGCGAAGAGCACGATCACTCCTTGGTCGAGGTGTCGATCTGCGCGGCGAACGCCTGCAGCTGGTCGGCGTACGCGATGAGGTGGGCCTGGCAGCGACGTGCCTGCTCCTGTGCGGCGGCGAGCGCCTCGCGTAGCTGTCTCTCGGAGGCTTCGAGGTGCTCGATCCGCCGGAGCAGGTTCTCGACTCCGCCACCGCCGTCGAGGCCGGCGGCGTTGGCGGCGGCGGCCGCCTGACGGTGGGCTGCCGTGATGATCGCCTTCGCCTGCCGGCGGGCGTCGGTGATGATCTCGGTACCTTCGGCGCTGGCCTCGCTGATTGTCTGGTTCGCCTGGAGCTGCGCCTGCATGGTCAGCTCCACGACCGTCGAGTCCGGCTCGGAGGTCGTCGCGTGACTGGGGAGCGTCCCGTGGCGCATCATTTCGATCTGGGCGTGCTGGGACTGCTGCTCGCGTCGGGCGCGCGCCAGCTCGGCGTGGACGAGGGCCAGCTGTTCGTCGGCGTCGGCAGCGATGGCGGTTACCTGCTCGGCGGGCAGCCAGGTGCCGCCCCGGGAACGGCGGTGTTCCACCTGGGCGAGTCGCCGCAGCACCTCTCCTCCGCCGTCCGGGTTCGGTCGGTCGATGGCGTCGTTGATCATTGAGTGCCTGCCCAGACATGTTCACGCGGGCTCGCCGCAGCAGCCGCGGTGAGCGGCGGATAGAGGGAGTGGTCGTAGGTTTCGGTCAGGACCTGTTCGGGCCGCACTCCGCCGGCCACGAGCGTGGTGATCGTGTCCCGCGTCATGTCCGGTGATCCGCAGATGAGGATTTCCGCGTGCTCCAATGACGTCTGTCGCTTGGCCACGTCGACAGCTCTGCCGGTCTCCCCGATCCAGCCCCACCCGCTTTCGACCGTGGGCAGGTAGCGCAGCCATCGCGCCGTCGCGGCTATCCGGGACAGGGCCGGGTCGTCGTAGAGATCGTCAGGTGTGCCGCCGCCGACGATCAGCGTCGTCTGCCGCGCGGGCTGGTCGCACAGCGCCTCGACGATGGCCTTCAGCGGCGCCAGGCCGGTGCCGCCGGCGATGAGCAGCAGCGGCCGGTGTGGCGCCCGGCCGTACGAGGCGAGGGTGGTGCCCACGGGGTTGCCCAGGTGAAGTTCGTCGCCGACCTGCAGGCGCCGCACCAGGTGGGTCGAGAACCGGCCGGTCGCTCGGACGTGCAGCTCGATGGTGCCGTCCTCCCGGGGCGCATTGGCCGGCGAGAGATAGCGCCAGGTGCCGAGCTGCGGCACGTGCACGGGCAGGGACTGCCCCGGCAGGTACGGGCACAGCCAGTCCGGCCGGACGGTGAACACGCAGACGTCCACCGTGCGTCGGTCGACGTGCAGCACCTCGGCCCGCCAGAACGGCGGGGACACCTGGTCGGCTTCGGCGGCGCCGTCGAGCATCAGCCGGGTCACCACCTGGTACGCCGCGGTCCAGTCCTGCCGTAGGGATGGTGTCCAGCTCGGTCCGAGGAAGTGCTCCAGCGTGGCCAGCAGCGCCTGGCCCACCCATGCGTAGTGGCGCTCCGACAGGCCGAAGTGGCCCCGTGAGTCACTGCCCTGGAAGCGCCGGTGGTCGGCGCCGAGCCGTCGGGCGAACGCGGCGAGCTCGTCGGCGTCGTCGACGTGCGTGAGGATGTGCCCGAGCGCGGCGAGCAGCTTGTCCTCCTGGTGCTGCATGTTGGTCGGGAACATGCTGCGGACCTCGGGCGCCGCCACGAACAGCCGGGCGTAGAAGTACCGCGCCGGCTCTGCGCCTGCTGCGGCCAGCTGCTGCCAGCTCCTGCGGAGTGCCACGATGTCCATCCGTCAGTCCTCCAGCCGCTGTTGGGCGTCGTGACGTGCTCGCAACGTCCGGTCGTCACCGCGGATCGTCGGCCAGATGTTCGGTGGCAGCTCGCGCTCGTCGTAGTAGCGGTGGTGCACCGCGTGGAGCGCCGCCCAGCCGACGCTGCCGTTGAGCCAGGACCAGTCGCCGTACGCGATCCGGCCGGCCCGGGCCTCCTGCTCGCAGAATCGGAGAAAGAGCTCCGACTCGGTGTGCGGGTCGGAGACGCGGACACCGGCGGCGCCGAAGGAATGCAGCACCGCCTGGTTGATGACCAGCACGGCATGCTCACGCCAGAGCGTCGTCTCCCGGCTGGTGTCCAGCCCGAGCGCGGCCGCCACAGTGCCGAGTTGGTCGTATCGGCCGGGGTCGCCCAGGTTCCGGGTGCCGATTTCGTCGCTCAGGTAGTGACCGTTGAAGGGCGCGCAGCTGTAGTCGACACCACCGATGCGCAGCCGCATGTTGCTGATGACCGGCAGGGCGTGCCAGCGCAGTCCCAGCTCCGCGAACCAGAGGTGCTCCGGGTGGGTCAGGGCGACTTCGCGGACGGCGTGCCGGGGCACGTCGACCACAACGGGGTCTTCGGCGGCGGTCTCGATCACCCAGGGCAGCAGGTCGAATCGGCTGCGCTGCGCCGGCGGGCTCCAGCCAAGCCGGATCGCAGTGTCCGTCATTTCGACCTGTGCCGGGTCGCCGGTCACGCTTCCGTCTGCCCCGCGGTGGCCGCAGTAGCGGATCAGTTGGTCGTTGAGAATCCGTGCCCGCGGCCCGACACCGGGCTTGTCCGGAGCGAAGACGGTCAGCACGGACTGGATCCGGCCGCCGTTGTCGGCAACCTCCAGGTGCTCGACGAGCTCCCGGGCGATGCCGGCGACGGTTGTCACGTCACGGCGGTCCCGGACCCGCAGGCCGGCCCAGCGGACCCGGCCGATACACCGGGCCGACTGCCGCCACGCCACCTTCGCGCCGAACGTCAGCTCTTCGGTGGTGTGCCGGTACGAGCCGGTGAGAGTGATCTCCTCCAGCACCTCCGCCTGGCGTTCGGCGAGCCCGACGCGCCCGCCGTAGCCGCGTTCGGCGTAGTACATCCGCAGGAACTCCATCGCCTCATCGGTCGTCCCGGCGGCCGAAGAGAGACCGGAGGCCGGGCAGCCGTGCGACAGCTTCGAGGCAGGTGCCGTGACGTCGACGAGGGCTGCTCTGCCGCCGCTGTGGCTATCGGTGTGCAAGCCGCCTCAATTCCAGGCTTCTGGGGCGAGCGCCGCAGCGCATATCCCATGGTCAACCGCGCTCCAGCAACGGTCCATGCGCCCGCAAGTTGCTACGGATGGTTATCAATCAGCTCCGAAACGCTATGTCGCGCAACAGAATTCCCGGTAGATTGTCCACTGTCAACCTGCGTCGCTCGGCTGTGGACAGACCTGACACGGGTCGTTGTCGAGGCAACTGTATTGACGGGGATTGTCCGCGTTGGAGAGGGCGGTAGCGGCGGCTACGACGTTGCGGGTGGGAACGGGCTGTGCAGGTGGGAATGCAGGGCGGCGGAAACCCGGGTCACGTCGGCGGGCGTGATGCAGGGCTGGTCAGGCTTGCCGAGTAGGCCAAAGACCCGAGGGCCCTGGAAATGGTGGGGCAGCCCATCAGCGCGCGGCACGATGTGGAAGTGGATGTGCTGAAAGCCGGACCGCTCGGCGAATTGCGCGACGTAGGTCTTCGCGCATCCGGTCACCGCGTGCAGTGCGCGGGACAACCGGACCTGCCACGTCCCCAACGCGGCGGCCTCCTCGTCGGTGAGGTCCGCGATGGTGACGACGTGCCGGCGCGGCACCAGGACGAGCCAGCCGGCGACCGCGGCACCGAACGCGTGGGCAGCCCGCCAGTGGTCGTCGGAGGCGATCCAGTTCTCCGGGCGGCGGTTGTCTGTGTCCTCGGCATTCTGCACGCAGGAAAGGCAGGCTGACCGCTCTGACATGACACTCCTCATCACTTGCGAAACGACCCTGTCGGTCAGACGCCTGGATGTCTGTCGGGGACGAGGACGCCGCCGGACCACAGGGTCAGCGCGGCTTCGGGATCTGCCGATTGAAGCAGGGTTGAAGGGCGCGCACGAGTGTTTCCTTCGCGGGCTTCGGGTCGTCGGTTTCCTGCCAGCGCAGTTCGCGACGGCCCAGCCAGGCGACGACGTCGTCCGTGGTGGCGGTGTGGTCCGGGGTGTCGAAGAGGTGCGCGATCTGGTCGTGCAGCACGGAAGAGCCCCGGTTGCCGGTCAGGTGCTGACGGAGGCGGCTGCGCAGGTTGCCGGTGTAACCGACGTAGACGACGCTGCCGGCGTCGAGGACCACGTGCACGCCGGGCGCCGGGGGAGCGTCGGCGGCGGCTTCCATCGTGTACGGCCGCGGGGGCGTGAAGCCGTCGAGCAGTTCTTCAAGATCGAGCATCCGCGGAGACTACCGGCGTCAGCCGGGCGGCGCCTCCGCCGGCAGCGAGTCAGCGTGGCCGGTCCTCGGCGACGAAGACTCCACGCCCAGGGCGTCCGATCAGGATGCCCTGTTTCCGCAGCTTGGCGACGGCGCGGCTGATGGTCGACTGGGACACATTGAATTCGTCGGCCAGGGTCTGCCCGGAGGGCAACTGGGACCCGGGCGGGTAGGTGCCGT
>Ga0233385_1000148_pt1 | contig 39629 bp, 37 predicted proteins | sample ElkDunMinimDraft_16_FD_191543 | JGI IMG/M metagenome (GOLD analysis project Ga0233385, IMG submission 191543) | Fecal eukaryotic communites from dung pellets of Tule Elk in California, USA - Elk Dung G36 | ecosystem: Host-associated > Mammals > Digestive system > Large intestine > Fecal | place...
GGGGCTGGGGGTCGTCCGCGTCGAGGTGGGGCGCGTCGGGGCCGGCTGGGTCGACGTCGTCTGCTGCGGCGTCCTCGACGTGTCGCGTGTCGGCGTCGGCGTCGTCTGGGTGGTGGTCGGGTCGACGGGTGTCTCCGGGTCACCGTTGTCCGAGGCGAGCGACCACCACACGGCGCCCGCGGCCGCGAGCACCGCGACCGCGACGACGATCCACGGGAGGCGTCGCGGCCACGCGCTCGTGCCGTCACCGTCACCCCCGTCACCGTCACCGTCACCCGCGCCGGTCCCGGTCGTGCCTGTGGGGTCGGGCACGGGCTGCTCGACCGCCGGCTGCCCCGCGGTGTCGACCGCCGGCTGCCCCGCGGTGTCGGCGGTCACGGCGGGGGCCACGGCAGTGTCCGCCGCCGCGGGGGCGACGGCGGTGTCGGCGGCATCGGCAGCGGCAGCCGTGTCCGCCTCGGCATCCGCGGCGTGGGCGAGTGCTGCTCCCGCCGCCCCGCCCGCGAGGACGGCAGCCGCTCCTGCTGCGGTCCCCGCCTGCTCGGTCGGGTCGTCGTCCACCGGTGCGCCACCGACGACCGTCTCCTCCCCTGCCGGGTCGCCGATCGCGACGCCGGCCGCCGTCAGCGCGGCCGCGACGTCGCCACCGCCCGCCAGCGCCCGCAGCGCCGATGCTGCGCCGCGCGCGTCAGGGCGGTCGGCGGGATCACGCCGTGTCATCGCACCGAGCACGAGCGCCCAGTCGGCGCCGAGCTCGATCGGTACCCGCGGCTGACGGTGCAGCCGCGCGGAGAGCGTCTCGACGCGAGACCCCGGGAACGCCTCCTCGCCCGTGAGCGCCTCGAGCAGCACCAGCCCCAGGGCGTACACGTCGGCTTGCGGCCCGACCTCGTCCAGCACCGCCTGCTCGGGGCTGAGGTAGCGCGCCGTGCCGACGAGCAGGTCGGGGGACGTCAGTCTCGTCCCCTCGAGGTACCGGGAGACGCCGAAGTCGGTGAGCTTCACCTGGTACGACCCGCCGGTGCGCTCGACCAGCATCACGTTGGAGGGCTTGACGTCTCGGTGAATGACCCCCGCGTCGTGGATCGCGCCGAGCGCTTCCCCGAGCTGGGCGCCGATGTCGGCGACGACCTCCGACGGGAGCGGGCCCCCGAGCAGCACCCGGCTCAGCGTCTGCCCCGGGACGAACTCCATCACGAGGTACGGGTGCTCGCCCTCCGGCTGCACGTCGAAGACAGTGACGACGCCGGGGTGCGAGACACCCGCACCGATCCGCGCCTCCATCTCGTGCCGACGCAAGGCGTCCTCCGCCTCGACCCCGGTCTCCGCGCGCATCACCTTGACGGCGACGACGCGGCCGAGCAGCTCGTCACGGGCACGGTAGACGTCGGCCATCCCGCCGCGGCCGACCAGCGCCAGCAGGCGGTAGCGCCCGTCGACGAGCTCACCGACCCGGTCGTTCGCCGGCTCCGACATCGACGACGGCCCCACCTTTCGCGTCCTGGCGCGCCGTACCCCTCGACGGCGTTCGTCCGTCTCCATTGTGGGGGGTCGGCGAGCCAGGCCGAAAGCGACGAGCCGCTCAGAGCGCCGCGATGCCCTCTGCGGGCGCGACCCGGGTGGCCCGACGCGCCGGCAGCACGGACGCGAGCAGACCGGTCAGCGTCGTCGCTCCCAGGACGATCACCACCTGCCCCCAGGGGATCGAGAGCGCGACGTCGTCCACGAGCCCCGCAGAGGCGGCACGAAGTCCCAGCCAGCCGTACGTCGTCCCCAAGGCGGTGCCGAGCACGGCACCGACGCCGGCGATCAGCAGCGCCTCCACGCCGAGCGTCAGCCGAACGCCCCGACGACTCAGTCCGAGCGCTCGCAGGAGGGCGTTCTCCCGCGTCCGTTCGAGCACCGACAGGCTGAGCGCTCCCGCGAGCCCGACGGCAGCGATGAGGACCGCCACCGCGAGCAGGCCGACCGTCACGGTGAGCATGACGTCGAGCTGGAACGTCACCCACCCGCGCTGGGCCATGCTGCCGACCACCTGGCCGCCCGCAGGGGCGATCGTCGCGACGTCGGCCGTCACCTGCTCTGCGGGGGCGCCGTCACCGGCGCGCGCCCACACCGCCCGGGGCTCCGCCGTGGTGCCGAGCTCGGCGAGCGTCCCCGAAGGCACCAGGACGACCGTGCCCAACGAGCCGCCCCCGCGCGCCGCCATCGTCACGACGTCAGCTCCGCCGCGTACGCGTGCCGTCTCGCCGTAGCCTTCGGGAAGCTCGGATGCGAGCTCCTCCCCGATGACGATCTCCCCCGCCTCGGGGACGGGGTGCTTCCCGCGCAGGACCGCAGCCGCCGCCTCGTCGACCTCGAGTGCGAGCACCTGGTGGCCGTCCATCTCGAGCGTCGCGCCGCGGAGGACGGCGACGGACTCGAGGTCGCCGACGGCAGCGACCTCGGTATCGAGGTCGCTCGGGAGCACGGTCTCGCTCGCGACGAGACCGACGTCGAGCGCGTACGACTGGTCGAGCTCGCGGTCGACCGTCGTCCGCAGCGATGCCATCCCGACCACGACGGTCGTGATCAGCGTGACGCCGACCAGGAGAGCAGTGGAGGACGACGCGGTACGCCGCGGGTTGCGGACGACGTTGCCCGTGGCGAGGCGGCAGGTGACCCCCGTACGGCCGACCAGGGGGCCGATCGTGCGCAGCAACCGAGGGATCAGGAGCGGGGCGAGCACGACGACGCCGAGGAACGACAGCATGCCTCCGGCAAGACCGACGGGCAGGCGGTCGCCCGTCCCGACGGCGAGGCCCGCGGCGCCGGCACCGACCATGAGCACGGCCGCGCCGAGGCGGAACCAGCCCGCACGACCGTCGAGCCCTGTGGTCTCGTGCGGGCGCAGCGCCTCCAGCGGGGCCAGCCTCGCCACACGGCGCGCCGGGAGGAGGGTCGCCCCGACGGCGACGGCCACCCCGAGCCCGAACGGGACGGCGACACCCGCGGCCGTCAGGGAGACGGCCCCGAGCGTGAGGCCGGAGGCCCACGCGCCCAGGGCGGCAGCCGCCACGAGCGCCAGCGCCCAGCCCGTCGCGATGCCTGCCGCCGACGCCACCGCGCCCAGCACGAGAGACTCCGCCCACAGCGAACGGGTGATCTGGCGCCGGGTCGCGCCGATGCAGCGCAGCAGAGCCAGCTCCCTCCGACGCTGGGCCAGCACGATCGTGATCGTGTTGGCGATCACCAGCGCGCCGACGAAGGCGGCAACCGCGGCGAAGACGAGGACGAGCCTCTGGATGATGTCGATGTCACGGCTCACGGACGCGACCGTGTCGTCGACCCACGCGTCGTGTGCCATCACGGTCCGGCCGTCGACCGACGTCGAACCGGTCATGGCGGCAACGGCCGCACCGGTCTCGCCCGCAGCCGTCCGGACCGACACGTCGACCGGCCACATGACGTCACCCAGCGTCGTCGCCGTCTGCTCGTCGACGTAGACCGACGAGCCGAGCGACCCCCCGGTGCTCGTCGTCAGCCCGGTCACGACCAGCTCGGGCGCCGTACGGTCCCCCTCGATCGTCAGGACGTCACCGACGGCCACGCCGTACCGGTCCGCGGCCGACGCCGACACCAGGACCTGTCCAGGGCCGTCGGGCGCACGCCCTTCGACGACGTCCTGCCAGCGCAGCGCGTCGTCGTCGGCGACCGTGCCGACGCTCATGGTGTGCCGGGACGGTCCGACCACCACGGTGAGGAACGACCTCAGGTTGGCGACGGATGCCTCCACACCCTCGAGACCGCTGACACCCTCGGCGAGCCGGACGGCGGTTGCCGCGTCGAGTCCCGCGCCGTCGACGACGGCGTCCGCCCCCGCGTACTGGTCGACGATCTCGGCCCGGGCACCGTCACGGGCAGCAGCGCTCAGCGCGTTGACCGCGACCATGAAGGCGACCGCCATGACGATCGCGACGGCCGCCGCGACGTAGCGGCGGGCATGGCCGCGCAACGAGCCCCACAGGAGCGTGCGCACGTCAGACCCCCAGTCCGGCGATCGCGGCCACGACGTCGTCGGCGCTCGGGCGCACCAGCGTCCCTGCGAGCCTGCCGTCGCGCAGCAGGACGACACGGTCGGCGTACGCGGCGGCGGTGGGCTCGTGCGTCACCATCACGACCGTCTGCCCCAGCTCGTCGACCGAGCGGCGCAGGAAGCCGAGGACCTCCGCGCTGGACCGGCTGTCGAGGTTGCCGGTGGGCTCGTCGGCGAACACCACGTCGGGCGACGACAGCAGCGCACGGGCGATCGCGACGCGCTGCTGCTGACCGCCGGACAGCTCCGGCGGGCGGTGGGTGAGGCGGTCGGAGAGCCCGAGGACCTCGACGAGCTGGTCGAAGCGGCGCCAGTCCGGCTCGCGGTTCGCGAGCTCCAGCGGCAGCAGCACGTTCTGTCGCGCCGTGAGGGTCGGGATCAGGTTGTAGGCCTGGAACACGAACCCGACGTGCTCACGTCGGAACCGCGTCAGCGCGTTGTCCTCGAGGCTTCCGAGCGAGATGCCGGCCACCGACACCTCCCCCGACGTCGGGGTGTCGAGCCCGGCGAGGCAGTGCATCAGCGTCGACTTGCCGGAGCCGGACGGGCCCATGATCGCGGTCAGGCGGGCCTGCTCGATCTCGAGGTCGACGCCGTCGAGAGCGCGCACCTGCGCATCGCCGCGGCCGTAGGTCTTGACGAGCGCACGGGTTCGCGCGGCGATCGCGTCCGGCGACGCTCCACCCGGCTCGAGGGTGGTCCCGGAGGTGCGAGGACGAGGAAACGAGGTCATGCCGTCACGCTAGGTTCGGGGACCCCCGCGACGCGTCTGCCCGAGGGCCGGTTCGCGGCCGCTCGCGTCATACCGTGGTCGTACGGGTCAGGGTGCGGGCCGCACCAGGCCGGCGTCGTACGCGAGGACCACGAGCTGGACCCGGTCGCGGCTCCCGGTCTTGGACAGCAGCCGGCCGATGTGCGTCTTCACGGTCGGCTCCGCGACGAAGAGGCTGCCCGCGATCTCGGTGTTGCTCAGGCCCTGGGCGACGAGCAGCAGCACCTCGCGCTCGCGGTCGGTCAGCGCCTCCAGACGGGGGTCGGGCGGCTGCTCGTCGTCGGGGAGCTGGTCGGCGAACCGGTCGAGCATCCGGCGCGTGGCGCTCGGCGCGACCACGGCGTCACCGCGGTGCACGTCACGGATAGCGCTGAGCAGCACCTCCGGAGGAGCGTCCTTCAGCAGGAACGCCGAGGCTCCCGCGCGCAGTCCGGCGTACACGTACTCGTCGAGGTCGAAGGTCGTCAGCACCACGACACGTGCCGTGACACCTCGTTCGGTCAGGGCACGGGTCGCCGCGACGCCGTCCATGCGGGGCATCCGGACATCCATGAGGACCACGTCCGCACCGGTGACCGAGAGGCGCTCGACCGCGTCCAGGCCGTCGGCCGCCTCGCCCACGACCTCCATGTCGGGCTGCGACTCGACGAGCATCCGGAAGCCCGCCCGGACGAGCTGCTGGTCGTCGACGAGGAACACCCGGAGGGGCCGTTCCTCGGGTCGGGCTGACGGCGCGTTCACGTGCTCTCCTTCTCGTACGGGATGCGGGCCTCGACGCGGAAGCCGCCGCCGAGCAACGGACCGGCATCGACGGTGCCGTCGTGGAGCGCGATCCGCTCGCGGATCCCGACGATGCCGTGCCCCCCGCCGCCCCGAGGCAGCGGCTCGCCGCTGCGCTCCCCTGCGGGTCCCGCGGACGGGGAGGCACCGCCGTCGTCCTCCACGCGGACGAGCACGTGGTCCGGGCCGACCTCCAGCCGCACTCGCGCCCGCACCCCCGGCGCGGCGTGCTTCAGCGTGTTGGTCAGGGCCTCCTGCACGACGCGGTAGACCGTGAGACCGGCGGCCGCGTCGACGGTGCGGGGGTCTCCGACGAGCTCGGCGCGCACGTCGAGCCCGCTGCCCCGCACCTGCTCGACCAGGCTCCCGACGTCGGCGGCGGTCGGCATCGGTGCGCGCTCGACGTCGGCCCTCTCCTCGTCGCCTCGCAGCAGCCCGAGCAGGCGGCGCATCTCGGCGAGGGAGCCTCGCGAGGTCCGCGAGATGGTCTGGAGGGTCTCCACCGCCACCTCCGGCCGGGTGCGGGCCGCGTACAGGGCACCGTCGGCCTGGACCACGATGACCGACAGGCTGTGGGCGACGACGTCGTGCATCTCCCGCGCGATACGGGCCCGTTCTGCGGCGGCCGCGATCGTCGCCTGCTGCGCCGCGTCGCGCTCGAGCTGCCGTGCGCGGTCCACGAGCCCGGCGACGTACTCGCGCCGCGTGCGGAGGTAGGCGCCGAGCGCCCACGGCGCGAGCACGACGGAGAACAGCATGGCGACCATGGCCGCGCGTCCCGGCCACGTCAAGGCGTTGCCGTACCAGTCGGCGGTCGCGGTGAGCGCCGCGAGGAGGCCGACCCCGAGGGCCGCCCGACGTGCCCACGTCGGTCCGTACGCCGAGATCGCGTACATCGACAGGAGGAGTGCCACGTCGGCGTACAGCGGGAGGTCGTTGAGGAACAGCTGCCCCGCCATGAACAGCGAGACGGCCGCGAACGAGGCGACCGGTGCCGTCCGGCGCCAGGCCAGCGGCAGGAAGATCAGGATCTGGTACGCCGCATCCACGCGCGCGGTGCCGTCGAACAGCACGAACGGGACCAGCGGGAACACCAGCATCCCCGTCAGGACGCCGTCGACCCATCCCGGGTGCGCCCGCATCCACGCCACCATCGTCCTCACCACGTCAGGGTAGGCGCCGACGGCGCGCCGCCCATCAGCCCATGGTCTGATCTCGGCCGGTCAGACCAGCAGGCGTGCAAGCGTCTCCGGCGCCACGTTGCCGCCCGACGCGATCGCGACCGTCGTCCCGCGTGTCGGTGCCACCGTCCCGGCGAGCACCGCGGCCGCGGCGACGGCCCCGCTCGGCTCGACCACGAGGCGCGCCCCCCGGACGATCTCTCCGGTCGCCGCGAGGATCTCCTCCTCGGTCACGGTCACGACGTCATCCACGAAGGCCTGGATGTGCGCCCAGTTGAGGACGCCGACCGAGTCGGTACGCAGTCCGTCGGCGACGGTGCGCGAGGTGTCGGCGACCGACCACACGCGGCGCTCCCCGGCCGCCCAGCCCTCGGCGAGGTCCCCGGCGAGCTCGGGCTCGACCGCGACGACCCTCACGTCGGGGCGCAGCGCCTTCACCGCCGCTGCGGTGCCGCTCACGAGCCCTCCCCCGCTGACCGGGACGAGGACGGTGCCGAGGTCGGGCACCTGCTCGGCGATCTCGAGCCCCACGGTGCCCTGGCCCGCGATCACCTCGCGGTCGTCGTACGGAGGGATCAGGACGGCGCCGGTCTCGGCGGCGATCTTCTCGGCACGGGCGAGCCGATCGGCGGGCGGTACGACCACGATCTCGGCCCCCCACCGGCGGGTCGCCTCGACCTTCAGGGAGGGAGCGGTGTCCGGGATGACGATGGTGGCGCGGACGCCGGCGACCCTCGCCGCGTACGCGACCGCCTGGGCGTGGTTGCCCGAGGAGTGGGACACGACACCTCGGCGGCGCTCTGCCGCGTCGAGCCTCGCGATCGCGTACGTCGCGCCGCGCAGCTTGAACGCGCCCGTCGGCTGGAGGGACTCTGCCTTGAGCCAGAGCGGGATCTGCCCGTCCTCGCGCACCAGCGGTACGACCGGTGTCCGCAGGCACGTCGCCGCGATCGACTCGGCGGCGCGCTCGATGTCGGGCAGGGTGACCAGGCGCGGGGAGGTGCTCATGCCTCCAGCCTAGGCATGGGCCTCAGAGACGCGGGTACGCTGAGGCCATGGCAAAGGCGATCCCGATCATCATCGTCGTCGCACTCGCGGTCTACACGCTGTTCGACGTGATCGCCACGCCGCGTGACCGCATCCGTGCGCTCCCCAAACCGGTCTGGATCCTGCTGGCCCTCGTGCCCGCTCTCGGGGTCCTGCTGTGGCTCACGGTCGGCAAGATGCCGACGAAGCCGTCCGGCCCCCCGCGGCCGCAGCGCCCCATCGCACGCGGGCCTGACGACGACCCGGACTTCCTGCGCGGACTCTGACGCTACTTCGCGTAGGAGTGCAGCCCGGGGAAGAAGAGGTTGACCCCGACGAAGCTGAACAGGAACGTCGTGAACGCGACCAGCGCGAGGATCGCGGCGGCCCTGCCCTTCCAGCCTGCGGTCGCGCGGGCGTGCAGGTAGCCGGCGTAGGCGACCCAGGTGATGAACGCCCAGACCTCCTTCGGATCCCAGCCCCACGGTCGACCCCAGGCGTGCTCGGCCCAGATCGGCCCGGAGATGAGCGCCGCGAAGGTCCAGACCGGGAACGAGAACGCGGTGACGCGGTAGGCGAGCTGGTCCATCGCGGCAGCGCGCGGCAGCCGCGACAAGTAACCCTTCGGGCCGCCCGGAGCCGCCTCGGCACGCGACTTCACCAGATACAGGATGGAGGCGCCGGCGCCGATCAGGAACCCGGCACCGGCGATGATCGCCGCGGCCACGTGGATGACGAGCCAGTACGAGTCGAGCGCGGGCACCAGCGGACCGGCGGGTACGTACACGGTCATCGACAGTCCGAGCATCACCACGGAGAACCCGAGCACCAGAGGCGCGAGCCAGTCGATCTTCATCCAGAAGACCATCACGAGGTAGCCCACCAGGACGACCGAGATGCCGGTCATCGCGAACTCGTACATGTTGCCCCACGGGACCCGCTCGGCGGCGAGACCGCGGGTCACGACACCGGCGAGCAGGATGCCGAGCGCGAGGATCGTCAGCGAGAGCGAGATGCGACCCGAGAGGTCGCTGCGCTCCTCGGCGAGGGCACCGTCGCTGTCGCCCGTGTCCGCGGAGGCGCCGGAGGTCCAGGAGGCACCGGCCCCGACGAGCGCGGGCTCTGCGACCGGGATGGTGTTCTTCGCGCGGACGGCCTTCGAGCCGAACGCCCACTGCGCCACGGACGCGAGCCAGGCGAGGGCGAGAACCGCCGTCGCCGACGCGATCGCGTAGTTGGAGAAGTTCGCGTAGTCCTCGAGCGTCATGCCTCGTCCTCGCTGGCAGCAGCCTTGGTGTGTACGTCCTCGGTGGCGACGGCCACGGGTGACGACGCCGGCTCCGACGCCGTGTCGTAGCCCGATCCAGTATGCCCCGTACGGTCCTTCAGACGCCCGGCGAGGTCGTCGACGCTCTGCTCGACGTCGCTGCGCGGGACACGGTCCAGCGCCGCGACCTCGACGACCGTCGTGCCGTCCTCACGGCGCCGTGCGCGCACCCAGGTACGGCGCGGGCGGATCATCAGCGAGAGCACGAGGCCGATCGCGCCGACCGAGACGCCCCACAGCGGAACCATCACGCCGGGCTGGGCGCTGAACTGGAAGCGCGCGAACTGGCGGAGCTCGACGAACTCGATCGAGCCCTTCCCGTCCGGCAGCGACACCGACTCGCCGGGTGTGAGCATGAGGCGCAGGGGCTTGCCGTCGTCGCCCATGAACTGCGTGAGCTCGTCCTTGTCCAGCACGTAGACGGACTGTGCCTCCCCGTCGTCGAGGCCCAGGTCGCCGTAGTACGCGAAGAGGCCGAGGAGCGGGTTGGCGGCGGCCGGGTGGGCCGAGCCGGGGATCTCCTCCTCGCCGGTGGCGACCGCGGTCGGCAGGAAGAAGCCTTGGAAGCCCAGCTGGGTCGGACGGGCGTCGGGCACCTTCACGACGCCGTTGGAGGTGTACGTCGCGTCGGCCGGCAGGAACGGCACCGCGTCCTCGAAGACGACCCGCCCGTCGCCGTCGGTCACCCGGACCACCGGGGCGTAACCCTGGCCGACGAGGTAGACCGAGGCCCCGTCGACGCGCAGCGGGTGGTTCACCTTCAGCTCGTACGGGCGCGGCTCGTCGCCGGGCTTGTCGGTGACCGTGCCGCGGGCGACGAAGCTGCGCGGCGCTCCGCGCTGCGGGCCGTCGAGCTCGAAGCGGGCGTCGAAGTCGTCGAGCGTCATCGAGAACGGCGGCAGGTCGTCGGTGTCGAAGAGACCGCCGGCGGTGAACTCGTCGAACTGCGTGAGCGTGTTGGAGTAACCACCGCCCTCCGCGACGATCGCGTTGCCGCGGTACCCGAGCAGGCTCATCGACGCGACACCGACGAGCACGACCACGAGGCTGATGTGGAAGACGAGGTTGCCGAGCTCGCGCAGGTAGCCCCGCTCGGCGCGGACCTCACCGGCGACCACGGTCCCCGAGTCGTCGGTCTCGGTGACGGTGTCCTTGCGGGCCATGCCGAGGCTCTTCGCCGCGTCGGCGAGGACCTTCTCGACGTCCGCCGTCGTCTCGTACGAGGTCGACGCCGGGAGCCGGGAGAGGTTCCGCGGGGCCTTCGGCGGACGGGCCCGCAGCGCGCGGGCGTACACGCCGACGCGCGGAATGATGCAGCCGACCAGCGACGCCATGAGGAGGAGGTAGATCGCGCTGAACCACACGGAGGTGTAGACGTGGAACGCGCCGAGCTTGTCGAGCACCGGCGCGAGGTCCGGATGCCGCTCGAAGTACGCGGCGACCGCCCGCGGGTCGACGCTGCGCTGCGGCACGATCGACCCCGGCACGGCCGCCAGGGCGAGCAGGAGCAGCAGGAACAGCGCCGTCCGCATGGACGTCAGCTGGCGCCATGCCCACCGCAGGGTGGACACGGTCGAGAGAGCGGGCGCAGCGCCCGAACCCTTCGGTCCGCGGATCTTGTCGGCCATCACACCACCGGTTCGAAGCTGCCGACCCACGAGGTCAGCTCGGTCATCAGCTGCCCCCACAGCCCGGTCAGGAGAAGCACGCCGACGACGACCAGCAGGCCGCCTCCGACGAGCGAGATCGCGCGCTGCCGGCGGCGCACCCACGCCGTGGCCCGCGCGAAGCGGCTGAACGCGAACGCCGCCGCGAGGAACGGGACGCCGAGGCCGAGGCAGTACACCGCCGTGAGGAACGCGCCGCGCCCCGCGGTCCCCTCGTTGTACGCGAGACCCAGCACCGCACCGAGGGCCGGGCCGATGCACGGTGTCCAGCCGATCGCGAAGAGCACGCCCAGCAGGGGCGCCACCGCGAGGCCGACCGACGGCACGGCGTGCACGCGGACGTCGCGCTGCATCCACGGGACGAATCCCATGAAGGCGAGCCCGAGCAGGATCACGACGATCCCCATCACGATCGAGATCGGCCGCTCGTACTCGCGCAGCTGCATCCCGACGGACCCGAAGAGGACCCCGTACGAGACGAAGACGGCGCTGAAGCCGAGGACGAACAGCCCCGCGCCGAGCACCAGGCGCCCGCGCTGCCGGGCCGACTTGCCGTCTGAGGCGACCTCGGCCGCGGTCATGCCGGAGACGTACGAGAGGTAGCCCGGCAGGAGCGGGACCACGCACGGGGAGAAGAACGACACCAGTCCTGCGAGGAGCGCGACGCCGGTCGCGAGCAGCAGGGAGCCCGAGAGCACCGTGTCGTACGCCCAGTCACCCATCGGCCGGGGTCCTCGCCTCGTCGATCAGCCCACGCAGGGTCGCCTCGGACACCGAGCCGAGCGTGCGGGCCGCCACCGTGCCGTCGGGCGCGATCACCCAGGTCGTCGGCACGGCCATCGACGGCAGGCTGTCGCGGAAACCGAGCACCGTCCTGCCCGAGGGGTCGAAGAGCGAGGGGTAGGTGATCCCGAAGTTCTCGTCGTACGCCTTCGCCGCCGCACGGGAGTCGCGGATGTTGATGCCGAGGAACTGCACGTCGTCCCCGGTCTGCGCGTCGACCGCGGCGAACACCGGCGCCTCGACACGGCACTCGGCGCACCAGGAGCCCCACACGTTCACCACGACCGTCTTGCCGGCGAAGTCGGCAAGGCTCAGCTGCTCACCGTCGAGGCTCTCCCCCGCGAGCTCGGGCGCGGGCTCGCGCTCGGCCGCCTTCGGGAGGGTGATCGAGCCGTCGCCCGCGACGAAGCCACCGGTCGTCTCGTCGGCCTGGGTGGACGACGAGCAGCCGGTGAGAAGCACCGCCGCTGCTGCGGCGGCGACGAGGCGGGCGACGCTCATGGTCAGGCGCCTCCGACGAACTTCTTGCGCAGCTTCGCCGGGATCAGGTCGCCGGCGGGCTCGTTGTAGGCGACCGCGACGGGCACGTCGCCCTCGTACGTGACCGAGGTGACGCTGGCGAGGGAGCACTGACGCTTGCGCGGGTCGTGGAGGTAGCGGCGGCGCTCGACGGTCAGGCGAGAGACCCAGATCGGGAGCTGGTGCGAGACGATCACGGCCTCGTGCCCTCGTGCGGCGTCACGCGCGTCGGACATCGCCTCGAGCATGCGGGCGGCGATCTGCGTGTACGGCTCGCCCCACGACGGCTTCCTCGGGTCCCTCAGCATCCACCAGACGCTCGGGTGCCGGAGCGAGCCGTCGCCCACGCCGAAGGTCTTGCCCTCGAAGCGGTTGCCGGCCTCGATCACGCGCGGGTCGGTGGTGACCTCGAGCCCGAGGGTCTTGGCGATCGGTTCCATCGTCTCCTGGGCCCGCTCCAGCGGGGAGGCGACGAGGTGGGTGATGTCCTCGCCCTCGAAGTACTCCGCCCCGCGCTCGGCCATCTGGCGGCCCAGGTCGGAGAGGTGGTAGTCGGGAAGGCGGCCGTACAGGACGCCGGAAGGGTTGTGCACCTCGCCGTGACGCATCAGGTGCACGGTCGTACGGTCGCTGCTGCTCATGTCGTCATTGTCTCCGGTCCGGGCGATCAGGCACCCAGCGCCTCCGCGGCGGCACGCGCCGACGGAGCCAGGGCACGCTCGACGGCGTCGAGAGCGTCGGCGTCGAGGGCGTCGGAGACGAACCACGCCTCGAACGCGCTGGGCGGCAGGTAGACGCCGTGGTCGAGCATCGCGTGGAAGAACGCCTTGTACGCCGGCTGGCTCTGGGCCTGGGCGTCGGCGAAGTCCACGACGGGTTCCGTACGACCGAGGAAGACGCTGAAGAGGTTGCCTGCGGACTGGACGACGTGCGGCACACCGGCGGTCTCCAGAGCCTTGACGGCCATCGCCTGGATAGTGCCCGCGACCTGGTCGAGGTGGGCGTAGACGTCGTCGGTCGCCAGCCGCAGCGTCGTGAGACCTGCGGTCGTGGCGACAGGGTTCCCTGACAGCGTGCCGGCCTGGTAGACCGGACCCTCCGGCGCGAGCTGGCGCATGATCTCCTCACGGCCTCCGAACGCCGCCGCCGGGAAGCCGCCGCCCATCACCTTGCCGAAGGTCATCAGGTCGGGCGCCCAGCCCTCGCGGGCGCCGTCGAGGCCCCAGTGGCCGCTGCGGCTGACCCGGAATCCGGTCATCACCTCGTCGGAGACGAACAGCGCCCCGTGCGCGCGGCACGTCTGCGCGAGGAACTCGTTGAAGCCGGGCAGCGGCGGGACCGCGCCCATGTTGCCGGGAGCCGCCTCGGTGATCACACAGGCGATCTGCGCGCCGTGCTCGGCGAACGCCGCCGCGACGGCCTCGCGGTCGTTGTACGGCAAGACCAGCGTCTGGGCCGTCGAGGCGGTCGGGATGCCGGGCGTGCCAGGGAGGCCGAACGTCACCACACCCGAACCTGCCTCGACCAGCAGCGCGTCGACGTGACCGTGGTAGCAGCCGGCGAACTTCACGATGAGGTCGCGGCCGGTCCAGCCGCGGGCCAGCCGGATCGCCGACATCGTCGCCTCGGTGCCGGAGGAGACCATGCGGACGAGGTCGACGGGCGTCCGCGCGACGATCTCCTCGGCGAGGGCGACCTCGGGCTCGCTCGGGGTCCCGAAGGAGGTGCCCCGAGCCGCTGCCTCGCGCACGGCCTCGATCACCTCGGGCCGTGCATGTCCGAGCAGCATCGGCCCCCAGGACGCGACGAGGTCGACGTACGTGTTGCCGTCGACGTCGGTGAGCCACGCACCCTTGCCCTCGCGCATGAACCGCGGCGTGCCGCCGACGGCACGGAAGGCACGCACGGGCGAGTTCACGCCGCCCGGAGAGACGGCACGGGCGCGGTCGAACAAGGTCTGCGAGATCTCGGAGCCAGGCACTCCGCCATTGTCCCCGACCGGGCCAAGCGGACCCAGCCAGCGCCCCGATCCGGCGCTTCCCTCGCCAGTGACGCCGAGATGTGGTGCGATGTTCTCGGACATAACTCACGGCCGACGAAGACCCGCAGCGAGGTCTAGGGTGGATGCTGAAGATGTGCTGAGTGTTCTGGCCGGTGTTAGCCAGGTCACGTGCTCTTCTCTAAGGTGGAAGCCGGACGCGCGTGACAACCTATGTCCGAGACACCGCGAGATCGGGCTCACGAGGAGTTGATGGGACGCATGGCGGGACGCGACGAGCGCAACGTGCGCGGCGACAAGGGCTCGAGCTGGTGGCAGACGACGGCCGCGCTGCTTCCCTGTGCCCTCATCGCCGGCGCCTGGGGCGCTGCGGTGGCGATGCCCGGTCAGGGCGGCCCTGTCGACGCCGCCGCCTACACCGCGTACGACGAGGGTTCGCCCGAGGTCCCCGTCAGCGGGCCCGACCTCCAGATCACCCCCGGCCAGGACCCCGTCGAGCAGCAGGCGCTGAGCCAGGTCAAGGGCCCGCCGCCCGCGGTCTCGGCCCCGTCCGACATCCCCGGTCCCGCCCTCGCCGCCTACCAGCGCGCCGCGAGCGTGATGGCCGCCACCAAGCCCGAGTGCAAGCTGTCGTGGGAGCTCCTGGCCGCGATCGGCCGTGTCGAGTCCAACCACGGCCAGTTCGGTGGTGCGACGGTCCTCAGCACCGGCGCGACCACGCGGGCGATCATCGGCATCCCGCTCGACGGCACCAACAACACCGCGCGGATCGCGGACACCGACAAGGGCGCCTGGGACGGCGACGCCACGTGGGACCGCGCTGTGGGCCCCATGCAGTTCATCCCGTCCACCTGGTCGTCCGTGGGTGTCGACGCCGACGGTGACGGCAAGGCCGACCCCAACAACATCAACGACGCAGCGCTCGGCGCCGCGGTCTACCTGTGCGTCGGTGGGCACGACCTGAGCACCGACATCGGCGCCCGCGCCGCACTGATGTCCTACAACCGCTCGACGACGTACGCCGACCAGGTGCTGGCGATCGCCCGCAGCTACAGCAGCGCCAACCCGATCGCGCTCCTGCCGGGCACGCCCGCGCTTCCCGGCGCCCCGTCGCTGCCGCTCGGTCCCCTCGGGCCCGCGCCGCTGTCCCCGCTGCCAGGCGGACCGGGTGCGGGCAACTCGCAGCCGACCCCGACCATCGTCACGCTCACCGTCCAGCCTCCGAAGCCGGGCAAGCCCCCGAAGGGCAGCCTGACGGTCAAGCCGGGCAAGCCGAAGCCTCCGCCGACGTCGCCGACAGATCCGACGAAGCCGACGCCGAAGCCGACGGACCCGAAGCCCACGGACCCCAAGCCCACGGACCCGACACCGACGGACCCGAAGCCCACGGACCCGACGCCGACCGATCCCACGGACCCGACGCCGACACCGACGGACCCGAAGCCCACGGATCCGGAGACGACCGAGCCCCCGGCGACCACCGAGCCCGACCCGGAGCCCACGGCGAGCCAGCTCGCGCAGTCGTACTGCGCGACGCTCGACGTGAGCGGGGCGACGCTCCAGCGGTGCCTCGACGCCTATGTCGCGGCGTACCCGAACGGCGAGGCGTCCGCGAAGGCAGCGGCCGCCGACGCCGCCAAGCTCTGACGCCGGACGGCCTCACGACGCTCAGTGCGCGAGGCGCGCTGCGTACTCGCTGGCCCAGTAGGTGAGGACGACGTCGGCGCCAGCCCGCCTGATCGACAGCAGCGTCTCGGCGATGGCTGCGTCGCGGTCGATCCAGCCCTTCGCGGCGGCGGCCTCGACCATCGAGTACTCGCCGGAGATGTTGTAGGCCGCGACCGGGACGTCGACGGCCGCGCGTACGGAGGCGACGACGTCGAGGAAGCCCATCGCGGGCTTCACCATCACCATGTCGGCACCCTCGGCAACGTCGAGAGCCACCTCGCGGAGTGCCTCGCGGCCGTTGGCCGGGTCCTGCTGGTACGTCCGCCGATCGCCCTCCAGCGACGAGGACACGGCCTCGCGGAACGGCCCGTAGAACGCCGACGCGTACTTCGCCGCGTACGCCAGGACACCCGTGTCGGTGAACCCCGCACCGTCCAGCGCCTTGCGGATGATGCCGACCTGGCCATCCATCATCCCGCTCGGCCCGAGCAGATGAGCGCCGGCGCGGGCCTGGGCCAACGCCATCTCCGCATAGATCTCCAGGGTCGCGTCGTTGTCCACACGCCCGTCGGCGGTGAGGACCCCGCAGTGACCGTGGTCGGTGAACTCGTCGAGGCACAGGTCCGACATGACGACCAGCGCATCGCCGGCCTCCGTGCGGGCGTCGCGGATGGCGACGTTGAGGATGCCGTCGTCCGCGACCGCGCCGGTCCCCGTCGCGTCCTTGTGCTCGGGGACGCCGAACAGCATGACGCCCCCGAGCCCGAGCTCCGCTGCCTCGGCGACGGCCTTGCGCGCCGACTCCCTCGAGTGCTGGACGACACCGGGCATGCTTGAGATCTCGCGCGGCTGGGTCAGGCCCTCCGCGACGAACATCGGCAGCACGAGCTGGCGCGGCTCCACCGACGTCTCCGACACCATCCGGCGTATCGCCGGCGTGGTCCGGAGACGTCGGGGCCGGATCTCGGGGAACGCACCGTCTCGCATGGCCATGTCAGCTCCGGCGGCGCGAGCCCTTGGTCCGCTGCGACGGCTTGGTGACCGGGTCACCCGCGTCGATCATCGTCTGCCGACGCTTCGCACCGAAGTCCGCCAGCGCGTCGGCGAGGACCTCTGCCGAAGGCGTCGGCGAGACCACGTCGACCCGCAGCCCGTGCTCCTCGGCGGTCTGCGCGGTCGCTGGGCCGATGCAGGCGATCACGGTGGTCGCGTGCGGCTTGCCCGCGATGCCGACCAGGTTCCGGACCGTCGAGCTCGAGGTGAACACCACGGCGTCGAACTTCCCGGTCTTGATGGCCTCGCGCGTCGGCGCCGGCGGCGGGGCGGCCCGCACGGTGCGGTACGCGGTCACGTCGTCGACCTCCCAGCCGAGCTCGACGAGCCCGGCGACGAGCGCCTCAGTGGCGATGTCGGCACGCGGCAGGAACACGCGGTTGATCGGGTCGAGCAGCTCGTCGTACGGCGGCCAGTCCTCGAGGAGTCCGCGCGCCGACTGCTCGCCGCTGGGGACCAGGTCGGGCCGGATGCCCCACGCGGTGATCGCCTCGGCGGTCTTCTCGCCGACCGCGGCGACCTTGAGGCCGGAGAACGCACGGGCGTCCAGACCGTACTCGTCGAACTTCTCACGGACCGCCTTGACCGCGTTCACGCTGGTGAAGGCGACCCACTCGTACCGGCCTTCGACGAGGCCGCGCACGGCCTTGTCCATCTGCTGCGGGTTGCGCGGCGGCTCGACGGAGATCGTCGGAACCTCCTCGGAGACCGCGCCGTAGCCGCGGAGCCGGGTGGCGAGCGTCGCGGCCTGCTCCTTGGTACGCGGCACGAGGACGCGCCAGCCGAACAGCGGCTTGGTCTCGAACCACGACAGCGTCTCGCGCAGGTTGACGACGTCGCCGACGACGGTGACCGCGGGCGGCGCCATCTTGGCGGCCTTGGCGTCTGCCGCGACCTTCTCGAGCGTCGACACCAGCGTGGACTGCTCGGTGGTCGTCCCGACCCGCGTCATCGCGACCGGGGTCTCGGGAGCACGACCGGCCTCCATGAGGCCGTTCGCGACGTCCTTGATGGTGTTGACCGCGCTGAGGATGACGACAGTCTGGTCGCCGGCGTAGGGCGCCCAGTCGATCTTGGTCTCCCCCATGCGCACGATCGCCACCTCGCGGTGTGCGCGGCTCGTCAGCGGCACTCCGGCATACGCGGGCACGGCGGACGCGGACGAGACACCGGGAACGATCTCGAACGAGATGTTCGCCTTGTCGCAGGCCTGGGCCTCCTCGGGGCCCGTGGCGAAGGTGAACGGATCGCCCACGAGGAGGCGTACGACGTTCTTGCCGCCCTTGGCGTGCTTCACGACGATCCGGCCGCGCGCCGACGGGGTCAGCACACCGCCGTCCTCGCCGTGCCCGCCGTCGACGACCTCGACGCCCTCGGGGACCAGCGCGGCCTGCTCCGGGGACTCGATGATGACGACGTCGGCGGCGTCGATAAGCTCCTTGGCGCGCAGCGTCAGGAGGTCGGCGTCACCCGGTCCGGCGCCGACGAAGCTCACGTGGCCGACGGGACGCCGCACGGCGTCCGGGGTCGCGTCGTCGACGGCGCTGCCGGCAGGCGTGGCCTGCTCGGGCTCGCTCGCCTTGCGCTTGCGGGTGGCGGTGGAGGTGCTCACGGTTCTCAATTCCTCGTCTGCCTCAAAGTGACTGACTCACGGGGGTGTGTGTTCACGGGACGACGGCTCGCATCAACGAGTCGGCACCCTCGGCGAGCATCTCGGCAGCGAGACGCTCCCCGATCCCGACGGGGTCCTGGACGGATCCGGTCGCGGACAGTCGGATGGATGGTGCGCCGGAGGGATCTCCGACGAAGGCGCGGAGCCACAGCTGGGGGGTGCCGTCGTCGTCGACGACCTCGGCCCACGCCCCCACGGGGGCCGAGCAACCCGCCTCCAAGGAGGCGAGCAGGCTGCGCTCTGCGGTGACGGCGGCGCGGGTCGCGTCGTCGTCGAGACGGGCGAGCAGTCCGACGACGTCGCTGTCGTCGGCACGGCACTCGCACGCCAGTGCACCCTGCCCGGGTGCGGGGAGAACTTGAAGCGGGTCGAGGAGCTCGGTCGCCTCTTCGATCCTGCCAAGCCGACGCAAACCGGCGGCAGCGAGCACGACGGCGTCGAGCTCGCCGGTGCGGACCTTGCCGAGTCGCGTGTCCACGTTGCCGCGCAGACCGACGACCTCGATACCGAGGCCGAGCGCGTTCAGCTGGGCGGCGCGACGCGGCGACCCGGTGCCGACCCGGGAGCCGGTCGGGAGCTCGCCGAGCGTGAGCCCGTCGCGCGCGACCACGGCGTCACGCGGATCCACACGCGTCGGCACCGCGGCGAGGGCGATGCCCTCGGCCGCAGCGGTCGGGAGATCCTTCAGGGAGTGGACCGCGACGTCGACCTCGCCGGCGAGCAGCGCGTCGCGCAGCGCGGAGACGAAGACGCCCTGGCCGCCGAACTCGGTCAACGGCCTGCTGTTGCGGTCACCCTCGGTCGAGACCGTCACCAGCGCGGTCTCGATACCGGTGAGCTCGCTGAGGCGCTCGGCAACCTGCGCAGACTGGGTCGTCGCGAGGGCGCTGGCCCTCGTACCGACACGGAGCGTCATTCCTGCCCACCGCCGTTCGAGAGCGGCGTGTCGACCGACCGCACGGCCTCGATCGTCGCCGGGTCGAGCGCGAAGAGGTCCGCGAGCGCGTTGGCGTACGTCAGGGCGTCCGGGCGTCCGGCCATCTCCTTGATGCGTACGGTCGGCTGGTGCAGCAGCTTGTCTGCGACGCGGCGTACGGTCTGGCGCAGCTCGGCGACGACCTCGGGGTCCACGTCTCGGAGGCGTCCTTCGAGACGTTCGACCTCGGACTCGACCACGCCGGTCGCCATCGAGCGCAGCGCCACGACGGTCGGCGTCACCTTCGCGGCGTGCCGCGCCGTCAGGAAGGCCGCCACCTCGCCCGCGACGATGTCGCGGACCGCATCGATGTCGGCGGCGCCCTTCTCGTCGGCCAGCATCTCCTGCAGGGCGGCGAGTCCGAGCACCATGACGCCGGGGAGGTCGGCGACGTCGTCCTCGACGTCTCGCGGGAGCGCGAGGTCGATCATCACGTACGGGGTGGTGCGGTCGGCGGTGGCGCGCAGCACCTGCTCGACACCGATCACGGTGCCGGTGGCGCCGGTGCACGAGACGACGAGGTCGGCGTCGGCCAACGCGTCGTCGAGCGCGCTCCACGGGACGGCGGTGCCGCCGACGCCGGCGGCGAGCCGCTCGGCGCTCGCGTGGGTGCGGTTGGCGATGCTGACCCCGGCCACGCCTCGGCGCGCCGCGGTCGTCGCCGCGAGCGACGCCATCGCACCGGCGCCCACGACGAGGACACGCAGGTCCTCGAGGCGGTGGCCGGCCTTGGCGACGAGCTCGAGGGACGCGGCGACCAGCGAGGGACCCGCCCGGTCGATGTCGGTCTCGGCGTGCCCGCGCTTGGCGATGCGCAGCGCCTGCTGGAAGAGGACGTTCAGGGCAGGGCCGACGGTGGCGTCGTCCTGGCCACGCTGGAGCGCCGTACGGACCTGGCCGAGGATCTGGCTCTCACCGACGACCATCGAGTCGAGGCCCGCGGCGACGGAGAACAGGTGGGCGACCGCCGCGTCGTCGTAGTGGACGTAGATGTGGCGGAGCAGGTCGTTGCGGGTCAGGCCGGACCGCTCGACCAGCAGGTCGGAGATGTCCTCCACCGACCCGTGGAAGCGCTCCGCCTCGACGTAGATCTCGACCCGGTTGCACGTGGACACGACCAGCGACTCGGTGACATGGTCCGTGTCGAGGGCCTGACGTGCGACCTTGGCGATCTCGTCACCGTCGAGCGCGACCTGCTCCAGGACCGAGACCGGTGCGCTGCGGTGGGAGACACCGACGACGAGCACGCTCATGCCTGAACCTCCTCACCGGGCGCCCGCTTGCGCTGCTCGTGGTACGCGAGGATCTGGAGCTCGATCGACAGGTCGACCTTGCGGACGTCGACGCCGTCGGGGACCGCGAGAACCGCAGGGGCGAAGTTGAGGATGCTCGTCACGCCGGCGGCGACCAGACGGTCCGCGACCTCCTGGGCCGCGTCACCGGGCGTGGCGATGACGCCGATCGAGCACGCGTGCTCGGCGACGAGCTCATCCAGCTTCTCGATGTGGTGGATCGGGAGGTCGCCGTGCATCTCGCCGACGCGGCTCCGGTCGCCGTCGATCAGCGCGACGATGCGGAAGCCGCGCGAGCGGAACCCGCCGTAGTTGGACAGCGCCTGGCCCAGGTTGCCGATGCCGATGATGACGACGGCCCAGTCCTGGTTGACGCCGATCTCGCGAGCGATCTGATAGCGGAGGTACTCCACGTCGTAGCCGACGCCGCGGGTGCCATAGGATCCCAGGTACGACAGGTCTTTGCGAAGCTTGGCGGAGTTGACCCCGGCCGCTGCGGCCAGCTGCTCGGACGACACCGTGCGCATCCCGGTCTCACCGAGGCCGGTGAGTGCGCGCAGATAGATCGGGAGCCGCGCGACCGTCGCCTCGGGGATCCCCAAGACGGGGCGGCCGTTGGCCTGCGCTCGCAGCTGGTTCACTTCGCTCCTGGCACCGCGGGAGGTGGGCCGGAATGTTTGCCGGCGGGTTAAAGGCCGGTGAACACCGACGGCTCCACTGTAAGAGCTTGTGAACGTGAGAACAAAATCGAGGACGGCCTCCCGACACCGTGAGTCGGGTCACGTCGTGGCTGCTCAGGCGGTGAGCGCGGTGCGCAGACGCTCCGGGTCGACCCTCCAGAAGTCGTGCTGGCGCCCGTCCACGAAGGTCACGGGAATCTGCTCCCCGTACTCCCGCATCAGCTCGGTGTCGGTGCTGATGTCGACCTCGCTCCAGGTGACACCGAGCTCGGCGCACACCTCGTCGACGAGGGCGACGGCGTCCTCGCACAGGTGGCAGCCCGGCTTGGAGTAGACCACCACGCGTGTCGTGGTCCCCGTGCCGCTGGTCGGATCCGTGCTCACTGCAGCCCCAGCACTCCTCGTCGCGCCTGGGCCGCCCGCAGGCGGCTCTTGGAGATCTCGCCGGTCGTGGTGTGCGGCAGCGAGTCCACGACCACGATCTCACGCGGCACCTTGAAGCGGGCGAGCCGACCTCGCGCGTGCTCGCGCAGCGCGGCCGCCAGCGTGTCGGGGTCCGCCCCCGGCCGCGACGCCACGACGTACGCGCGCACGGCCTCGCCGGTCTCGCGGTCCTCCACGCCGACGACCGCCACCTCCGCGACACCGGGGCCGTCGGCGAGCACCTCCTCGACCTCACGTGGGTACACGTTGAAACCGGAGACGATGACGAGCTCCCGGAGACGGTCCACGAGCGTCAGGTCGCCGTCGGCGTCCAGGATGCCCACGTCGCCGGTGGCGAACCAGCCGTCGTCGTCCGGACCTCCCGCCGCGTCGGGCCAGAAGCCGCTGAGCAGGTTGGGACCACGCAGCCAGATCTCGCCGGGGTCACCGGGCTCTGCCTCGGTCCCGTCCTTGTCGACCAGCCGCAGCTCGATCCCGGCGAGCGGCGCTCCGACCGAGGCCGGCTTGTCGCCGGAACGGCCCAGCGTCGTCGTGACGACCGGACCTGCCTCGGTGAGGCCGTAGCCCTGCTCGAGGGGGTGACCCGACGAGATGCCGAACTCCTCGACCAGGTCGGCGTCGATCGGCGCGGCGCCGCTGAGCAGGACCCGGACACCGGCGAGGGCGGTCTGGACCCCCGGGCGACCGCACCAGGCGGCGACCACGGGCGGGGCCAGCGGCACCACGGTCACCCCGTGACGGGCGATCACGCGCAGCGTCTCGTCGCGGTCGAACCGGTCCACGAGCACGGTGCACGCCCCCTGGCGTACGGTCTGGCCGAGGACGGCGTTGAGGGCGAAGACGTGGAAGAGCGGGAGCATGGCCACGACGACGTCGTCGGCGCCCACCGGCGCCGGCTCGACGGCGGCGACCTGCTCGATGTTGGCCAGCAGCGCGCGATGGCTGAGGATCACGATGCGCTGGTCGGTCGACGTGCCCGATGTCGGCATCAGGAGCGCGATCGTCTCGGGATCCGCCGGAGCCGGAGGTAGTCCGCGAGGGCCAGGGCTGACCTGGAGGAGGTGGGAGAACGGTCGTACGGGCGCCTGCGGGTCGTCGTCGCCGGCGACCACCGTCGGCAGGCCCGCTCCCGCGAACGTGGCGGCCCAGTCCGGGTCGCACACCACGAGCCGCGCACCGGTCGTGGCGCACAGCGCGGTGACCTCGTCCTGCGGCGCGCGAGGGTTGACGGGGACCACGACGAGACCCAGCCGCAGCGCGGCGAAGTACGTCACAGGCAGCTCGAGCCGGTTGGTGAGCACGAGGGCGACGCGCTGGCCGGCGACCAGCCCTTGGCCGGAGAGCCAGGCCGCCACCCGCGAGACCTGGTCGTCCAGGGCGCCCCAGGTCAGGGAACGCTCGGTGCCGTACGCCTCCACGAGTGCTGTGCCGTGAGGGTCGAGCGACGCCTGCTGACTCACGAGCTCCGCGACGTTCACCGTCATGGCGTCGAGTCTGGCACAGGCGGGACCGCCACCGACGGCGACCGGATCGGTAGGGTCGTGACGTGGACGCGCACGAGTACCGACCGCCCCGCAACCTGCGAGCCCGCTCGATGCTCGCCGGAGAGGCCTCCGCGGCCGCGGCGGAGGTGGAGTCGACGCTGGCCGTGCCTCCCGACCTCGGCGCCGCCGCCTTCTTCGACGTCGACAACACGATCATGCAGGGCGCGTCGCTGTTCCATCTCGCGCGCGGGCTCTACAAGCGCCGGTTCTTCACCACCCGCGAGATCGCCGACGCGGCCTGGAAGCAGGCGTACTTCCGCTTCGTCGGTGTCGAGGACCCCGAGCACGTCGAGTCCGCGCGTGCGTCGGCGCTGGCGTTCATCGCCGGACACCGCGTCAGCGAGCTCGAGGAGGTGGGCAACGAGATCTTCGACGAGACCATGGCGAGCCGGATCTGGCCCGGCACGCGTGCTCTCGCGCAGCGGCACCTCGACGAGGGGCAGCGCGTGTGGCTGGTGACCGCGGCACCCGTCGAGATCGCCCGTATCATCGCTCGCCGCCTCGGGCTGACGGGCGCGCTCGGGACGGTCGCCGAGTCGGTCGACGGCGTCTACACCGGCCGCCTCGTGGGCGACATGCTGCACGGCGCCGCCAAGGCCGACGCCGTCCTCGCCCTCGCCCGTGACGAGGGCCTCGAGCTCGACCGCTGCTCCGCCTACTCGGACTCCTTCAACGACCTGCCGATGCTCACGCTCGTCGGCCACCCCTGCGCCGTGAACCCCGACGGCCACCTGCGCGACCACGCGAGGCGCCAGGGCTGGGAGATCCGTGACTTCCGCACCGGCCGCCGTGCCGCGAAGGCCGGGCTCGTCGGCGCAGCCGTGGCGGGTGCCGTCACCGGCGCCGCGCTGGGTGCCGTCCGGGCCCGGCGCCACAGCCAGGCGCCCGCGGAGCGACCCGAGGTCAGATGAAGGGGTGGCCGCGGTCGACGAGGAGGGCGTACAGCGTCTGCTGGATGGTCTCGCGCACCTGGTCGGTCACGTTGAAGACGAGCATCGGGTCGTCCGCGGCCTCGGCCGGGTAGGCGTCCGTGCGGATGGGGTCACCGAACTCGATGATCCACTTGCTCGGCAGCGGGATCATCCCCAGCGGGCCGAGCCACGGGAAGAACGGCGTGACGGGCATGTACGGGAGGCCGAGCAGGCGCGCCAGCGACGGCACGTTGCCCACGAGCGGGTAGATCTCCTCGGCACCGACGATCGAGACCGGGACGATCGGGACCCCGGCACGCATCGCGGCCGAGACGAACCCGCCCCGACCGAAGCGCTGCAGCTTGTAGCGCTCGCTGTACGGCTTGCCGACACCCTTGAAGCCCTCCGGCCACACGGCGACGATGTGCCCCTCGGCGAGAAGGCGTTCGGCGTCCTCGTTGCAGGCGAGGGTCGCGCCCATCTTGCGAGCCACCTCGCCGACGAACGGGAGCGTGAAGACCAGGTCGGCGCCCAGGAGCCGCAGCGTGCGGTGCGCATGGTCGTTCACGACGAGCGTGGTCATCGCGGCGTCGACGGGGATGGTGCCCGAATGGTTCGCGACCACCAGCGCGCCACCGTCGGAGGGGATGCGGTCGGCGCCACGGACCTCGATGCGGAACCACTTCTCCGCGATCGGACGGATCGCGGCCATCCCGATCGCGTGGAGCTGCGGGTCCAGGCCGAACGTGTCGACCTCGTAGTCACCGGTGAGCCGGCGGCGCAGCTGCGCGAGGAGCTGCGCGGCCTTCGCCTCCCAGTCCTCGCCGAGGACGCTCTGCGCACCCTCGGAGAGCGCGGCGATCCAGTCGGACAGAGGGATACCGTTCCGAGGTGCTGCCCGAGCCTCGTCCGGCGCCTCCTCGTCGCGTACGAGGGAGAGGCGCGGTGCCGCGGGCTCAGGCTCCGGGCGCGGAGCGGACGGCTCCTCCGTCGAGGTCACGGTGATCAGCTCGACGGGACTGCCGATCGGCGGGACGTCCACCTTCGGGGCGATCTGCACGGAGGGCGCCTCGGGCTCGACCGGCGCGTCGGTCGGTAGCGCGGCCTCCGTCACCGGCTCCTCGACCACCGGCCTCGTGATCGCCGGCTTCTTTGCCGCGGGCTTCTTCGCGGCCGACTTCTTTGCCGCGGGCTTCTTCGCGGCGGCCTTCTTCTGGGCTGTCTTCTGGGCCGTCTTCTTCTGGGCCGCCTTCTTCGCCGGGTCGGCCAGCGACCGGGCAGCGGAGGACGGCGTGGCGTCACCGGTCCCGCGGCCAGGTCGTCCGCGGGTCCCGAGCGGGGCGTCGTCCTTCGGTGCGTCAGCCATGCGAGCCTCCCAGCGGCGAGAGCACACCGGGCTCGATCGCCTCAGCGAACGCGGCCACGGTCTGCGGGGTCGAGTAGAGGACCTCGTACTGGAGCTCGCGCTCCAGCTTGCTGCCGTCGACGACCCGGCCGTACATGAACAGGCGCGTCAGCTCCGGCGTGAAGTCCGAGCTCATCAACCGCACCATCTTGTCCGTCACCCCGTTGAACCCCAGCGACGGAAGTCGCAGCAACGGTCGGCCGAGCCGCCGGGCCAGCTGGCTCAGGGTGACGACCTGTGGGCCGATCACGTTGTAGGTCCCGGTCACCTCGCCGGTGGCGGCGAGCGCCAGGACGTTGAGGGCGTCGTACGGGTGGAGGAACTGCAGACGCGGGTCGTAGCCGAGGATCGCGGGCAGCACCGGGAGCTTGAGGTACTCGCCGAACGGTGACAGCACGTCTGCTGCCAGCACGTTGCCCAGCCGGAAGGTGGACACCGCCACGTCGGGGCGGCGGCGCCCGAACCCGCGGACGTACGCCTCGACGTCGAGCGCGTCCTTCGGGAACCCGACCGCGACGCCCGAGCGCGCGCCCATCTGCTCGGTGAACATCGCCGGGTTGCGCGCCGACGTCCCGTAGACGGCTGTCGAGGACTGCACGACGAGCCGTTCCACGGTCCGCGAGTTCTGGCACGCAGCGAGCAGCTGCATCGTGCCGATGACGTTGATCTCCTTGACCGCGCTGCGCGAGCCCAGCTGCCGCTGCGGAGGAGCGACGTTCATGTGCACCACGGTGTCGACGTCCTCGACAGCGAGGACCTTGCCGACGACGGGCGTGCGGATGTCGGCGCGCACGTACTTGATGCCGTGCATGTCGCCGCTCGGTGGCTGGACGTCGAGTCCGACCACCTTGTCCACGCCAGGCGTGACCACGAGGCGGCGCGCGAGCCTCGAGCCGAGATCGCGCGCGACGCCTGTCACCAGGACGACGCGGCCCATCGCGGTACGCCGAGGGCTACTTGCCGAGCTTGCGACGCTGCACGCGCGTGCGCTTGAGCAGCTTGCGGTGCTTCTTCTTCGACATCCGCTTGCGGCGCTTCTTGATGACAGAACCCACGGTCCACCTTCTCTGTGTGTCACGCGTGCCCCGGACGTGGGACAGCACCAGCCAAGGGTACGGGCAGCGCGGGCACGAGCGCCAAACGCCCCTGCCCGGACCGGTCGGGTCAGGGCATCGGGTCGAGGCCCCAGAGCGGGAAGATCTCGTTGCGGGTGGCGAGGATCTGCCGGTCCAGCCAGCTCGCGGGGTCGTAGCCCTGGGCCCAGTCCCGGTACGACGTCGAGCGCCCGTCGGTCATCCGCATGGGTGCGCTGCCACCGCTCTTGAGGTCGGCGACGCGCTGCCGCCACGCCTGCGGGGTGGGGGTCTCCGGGTCGATCGGACGCCCGGCGACGATCGCCATGAGGTGCGTCCAGGCCCGTGGGACCACGTCCAGGACGGCGTAGCCGCCCCCTCCGTACGCGACCCAGCGGCCGCCGCAGACCTCCTGCGCCAAGGCGCGCAGCGCGAGGTACGACGCGCGCTGGCCGTCGACGCTCAGCATGAGGTTGGTCAGCGGGTCGTCCATGTGCGAGTCGCACCCCTGCTGGGTGACGAGCACGTCGGGCTTGAACTCCCGGACGACCTGCGGGACGACGGCGTGGAAGGCGCGCAACCAGCCGGCGTCGGAGGTGCCGGGCGGGAGGGCGACGTTGACCGCGGTCCCCTGGGCGTCGCCGACACCGATCTCCGTCGCCAGGCCCGTCCCCGGGAACAGCGTCTGCGGCGTCTCGTGGAGCGAGACCGTCAGCACACGAGGGTCGTCGTAGAAGACGGCCTGCACACCGTCACCGTGGTGGGCGTCGACATCGACGTACGCCACGCGCTGTGCGCCGTGGTCGAGCAGCCAGCGGATCGCGACAGCGACGTCGTTGTAGATGCAGAAGCCGCTCGCGCGGTCCGGCATCGCGTGGTGCAGGCCCCCGCAGACGTTGATGGCGTGCACGCTGTCACCGGTCCACACGCGCCGCGCGGCCTCGACGGACGCCCCGACGATCAGCGCACTGGCGGCATGCATGCCCGCGAACGCAGGGTTGTCGTCCGTCCCGATGCCGGTCGACGGGTCCGGACGAGACGGGTCGGCACTGATCGCGCGTACCGCCTCGATGTATCGCGGCGTGTGCACGGTCGCCAGCAGCGTGTCGTCCGCGGGCTCGGCACCGACCTGGCGGAGATCGGGCCCGACCACGCCGAGCTCGCCGGCCAGCTCCATCGCCAGGTCGACCCGGATCGGGGCCATCGGGTGGGCGGCCCCGAAGTTGTAACCGGTCAGGCGCTCGTCACAGACGACGCTCGCGGTGCCGGGTCCGTGATCCATGCCGCCCAGCGTAGCCCGCAGGTGACGCAGGTCTCCCCGAACCCGTAGAAGGGTCGGGGCCCGTCAGCCGCCGATCTCGGCCGAACGGTCACGCGCGGCCCTGGTCGCGGCTAGGAAGGCGGCGCGCACCCCCCGGTCCTCGAGCACGCTGAGCGCTGCCGCGGTCGTGCCGCCCGGCGACGTCACGCGCTCACGCAGCACCGCAGGGTGGTCCCCCGTGTCGGCAGCCAGCCGGGAGGCACCGACGAACGTCTGCACCGCCAGCTGCGCCGACGTGGCCCGCGGAAGACCGAGGTGGACACCGGCCTCGATCAACGCCTCGATCGCGAGGAAGACGTACGCGGGGCCGGAGCCGGAGATCGCACCGGCCGCGTCCTGGAGCCGCTCGGGGACGCGGACGACGGCGCCGACCGCGCTCATGATCTCGTCGACGACGTCCAGCTGGGCGTCGTCGCAGGCGGACCCGGCCGAGATCACCGAGACTCCCGCGCCGACCTGCGCCGGGGTGTTCGGCATGACCCTGACGACCGGCGTCCCGGCGGGCAGCGCCGACTCCAGACGCGCCGTCGTGAGGCCGACGGCGAGGGACACGACGAGCGCGCCCGGCCTCAGTCGTGGCCCGATCTGCGTGAGGACGTCGTGCACGTCGTACGGCTTCACCCCGACGAGGACCACGTCGCCCTTCGCGGCGGCCGTGACGGCATCGGTCACCTCGACCCCGTACGACTCCCGCAGCGCCTCGGCGTGCTCAGGACGGCGGACCGCCAGGACGAGGTCGTCGGGCATCCAGCCACGGGCGAGCATCCCGGAGACGATCGCCTCCCCCATCGCCCCGGCACCGACCACCGCAACTGTGCTCATGGTCCGAGGATAGGGGGCCGCCCGCCGGTCGGGGGTGGGCCGGTCATGCCCCGGCGGAGCCGCTCGAGGCCTCCAGCGCGAGGTACCGCTGCACGGTCGGGCCCAGAAGCGCCGCGACGGAGTCGACGGGCATCGATGCCAGCGGCTCGACGTCGAGGAGGTAGCGCGACGTCAGCAGCCCGACCATCTCCATCACCAGCAGCGCCGACGTCACGGGCGGAGCGTCGGGGCAGTGCCGCTCGAGGACGGCGGCGATCTGCCCGTTGAGGACGAAGTCACGCGCGAGCAGCCCCTGCTCCGAGCTGCCGAGGCCGCTGCGGGCTGCCGCGACCACGGCCTCGCGGTTCGCGGGGTCGTCCCACGAGGCCAGCAGGGCGTGGACGAAGGTCCGGCCGACGTCCTCGTACGCGGCGTCGAGCACCGGCGCCATCACCTCGCCGACAGCGTTCGGGAGCTGGAGCGCAGCCGCGACGAGCCGCTGCTTGTCCTTGAAGTAGTGGTGGACGAGCGCGGGGTCCACCCCCGCCCGGCGCGCCACTGCACGGATCGAGGTGCCGTCGTACCCGCGCTGCGCCAGCTCTGCGCGCGCCGCGGCAACGATCTCGCCGCGCGTGTCCGGGGTGCCCGGCCTCCTACCCGCCATGCGCGAAGCGTACGACCGAGGAGGTCCGCCGACCCGTCGAAATGCAGCTCAGGACTCGTGGGGCACGATCGGGGAGGCCAGATGCAACCGGGTGAACGCGAGCGCCTCCGCAAGATCGGCCTCCCGCTGCGCGCGGTCGACGGCCTTGCGGGTCGTCACCTCGACGGCCACGTCTCCGGCGTATCCCTGCTCGGCCAGCAGGCCCAGCAGCTCACCGACGGGCTGCTCGCCCCGGCCGGGGACCAGGTGCTCGTCACGCGGCGAGCCGGAGCCGTCCCCCAGGTGCACGTGGGCCAGCCGGTCGCCCAGCTCGGTGGCCATCACCAGCGGGTCCGAGCCCGAGGTGGCGCAGTGCGAGACGTCCAGCGTCACGTGCTCGTAGCCGAACACCACCGGGTCCCATCCCGGCGCGTACGCCTGGAACTCCCGCTTGCCGGTACGCCAGGGGTACATGTTCTCCACGGCGAACACCACGCCGGTGTTCTCCTCCAGCTTGGCGACGCCCTCCTCGAACGCTCGGGCGTACTCGCGCTGCCACCGGAACGGCGGGTGCACGACCACGAGGCCGGCACCGCACGCCCGCGCCATCTCGGCGCTCTTCTCGAGCTTGACCCAGTGGTCCGTCCCCCACACCCGCTGCGTGATGAGCAGGCAGGGCGCATGGACGGAGAGGACCGGGATCTCGTGCTGCTCCTGGAGCGCGACGATCGCATCGATGTCGGCGCTGGTCGCGTCCGTGCCGACCATCACCTCGACACCGTCGTAGCCGAGCCGCTTGCCGATCTCGAAGCCGACCTCCGTCGACTCGGGATAGACCGACGAGGTGGAGAGCGCGACCCGTGCGGACGGCACGGAGACAGGTGGTGCGGGGTCGGTCACGGCTCCAGGTTACGCGGGTAGGTCACATGTGGTCGTGGCGTTCCAGCAGGACGCCCTCGCGGAGCGCCCACGGGCAGATCTCCAGCTCGGGGAGGTCGAACAGATCCATCACCGCGTCGGCGACGACGGCACCGGCCACGATCTGGTGGGCGCGGTTCGGCGAGACCCCCGGCTGCTCGGCGATCTCGGTCAGCGACATCACGCGGAGGTCGTCGAGGTGCGCGACGAGGAGCTCGCGGGTCAGCACCCGTTTGACGTACGGGCCGGCCGCCGAGGGCGACGCACCCGACAGCCGGGCGAGGGACCGGAAGGTCTTGCTCGTCGCGACCGCGTGGTCGAAGCCGCCCCCGCGGCGCAGCGCACCCAGGGAGTCGGCGATCTGCTGGCGGACGAAGAGCCGCAGGGCCTCGTACTGGGCGTCGCTCGGCACGCCGTCCGGGAACCAGTCCCGCGTCAGACGCCCCGCTCCCAGCGGGAGCGAGGTGCAGACGTCGGGTGTCTCGTCGCGCCCGGCGGCGATCTCGAGCGAGCCTCCGCCGATGTCGAAGACCCCGAGCCGTCCCGACGACCAGCCGAACCAGCGGCGTACGGCAAGGAAGGTCAGACGCGCCTCCTCGTCCCCGGCGAGAACCACCAGGCGGACACCGGTCTGCGACTCGACGGCGGTCAGCACCGCGTCGGCGTTGACCGCGTCACGCACGGCCGAGGTCGCGAACGCGATCACCTCGGAGCAGCCCTTCTCGGCAGCGACGGCGCGAGCCTCGTCGACGAACCTCACCAGCGCCTTGATGCCCCGGGGGTCGACGGCACCCTCGTCGTCGAGGTGCTCCGCGAGCCTCAAGGGCTCCTTGTACGTGAAGGCCGGCAGCGGAGGTGCCCCGCGATAGGCGTCGACCACGAGCAGGTGACCCGTGTTCGAGCCGATGTCGAGCACTCCGATGCGCATGGCGTCGAGCGTACCGATCACATCGGGCGATCCGTTCTAAGGTGGAGGGGTGCCCGAGGTGATGCTGGACTTCCCCCGTACGTGGGTCGAGTTCGCCGACCCCGCCGACGACGACCAGGTGTTCCGCTGCGACCTCACCTGGCTGACGTCGCGCTGGACCTGCATCTTCGGCAACGGCTGCCGGGGCATCTACGCCGACGCGCCGGACGTCGGGTGCTGCACCCTCGGGGCGCACTTCGCCGACGACGACGACTACGAGCGGGTCGCGCCCTACGTCGACGTGCTGGGTCCGGAGGACTGGCAGCACCGCAAGGAAGGTCGCAAGCGCGGCTGGACGGAGCGCGACGACGACGGCGAGCTCAAGACCCGCACGTACGAGGGCGCCTGCATCTTCCACAACCGCGAGGGCTTCGAGGGCGGGATCGGGTGCGCGCTGCACAAGTGGGCCCTCGACCACGGGGAGTCGCCGGTCGCGGTGAAGCCGGACGTCTGCTGGCAGCTGCCGATCCGCCGCCAGTTCCGTGAGGTCGAGCGCGGTGACGGCACCACCTACACGGAGGTAGCGGTCGGCGAGTACACCCGCGCCGGCTGGGGGCCGGGTGGCCACGACCTCGACTGGTACTGCTCGTCGAACACCGAGGCGCACGTCGGCCTCGAGCCCGTGTACGTCAGCAACGCCGACGAGCTGACCGCTCTGATGGGCCCCAAGGGCTACAAGCAGCTCGTACGCCTGTGCGAGGAGCACCTCGCAGGCGACCACCGTCGTACACGACACCGCGCCGACCCCGGGGCCTGAGCCCGGCGCCTGACCCCGGAGGCCTGCGGGCCCGTGTCGCGGGCCACAATGACGCATGCGACTGGACCATCTCTCGTTCGCCGCCGGCCCCGACGGGCTCGCTGCGACCACCGCCCGGCTCGGCACACTGCTCGGCACGGAGTTCGTGGACGGCGGCAACCACCCCCGCTTCGGTACGCGCAACATGATCCTGCCGCTGGTGGGCGACCAGTACGTCGAGGTCGTGAGCGTGCTCGACCACCCGGCGTCCGACAAGGCACCGTTCGGGCAGGCCGTGCGCGCACGCACCGATCTGGGTGGCGGGTGGCTCGGCTGGGTCGTGCGCGTGGACGACATGGCACCGGTCGAGCACCGGATGGGCCGGCACGCGGTGCCCGGCAACCGCCGGCGTCCCGACGGCTTCAACCTGGAGTGGAAGCAGATCGGCGTACGAGGGACCCAGGCCGACCCGCAGCTGCCGTTCGTCGTCAGGTGGGAGGTCCCTGACGAGGAGCACCCGTCGCGCGCTGCTGAGGCCACCGTCACGCTCGGTTCGCTCGAGATCGCCGGCGCCCCCGAGCGGGTGACGCAGTACCTCGGTGAGTCGGTCCTGGACGCGCTCACCGACGTCGATGTCCGGTGGGTCGCCCCGAACGGCATGCCGGGCATCGTCGCCGCGACGTTCGTCACCCCGACGGGTGAGGTCCGCATCTGAGCACGGCGGGCCGTCGCGGAGACCGAGACCGGGGACGAGACGGGCTCAGTGGTTGAACTGAGTACGACAGCGGATGGTCGCTGACTCGACTGGGTCACACCCTGGAGAGCATGAGCAGTGTCCTGCGAATCCCCGGCCACCTCGGGCCGGCGGCTGCCGTCGTGGTCTCGATGGGCGTCACCACGGTTCTCGGGGCCGGGGGCATCAACCTGCTCATCGTGCAGAACGCCGACGCCGCCGGGTACGACGCCGCGGCGGTCATGGCGGCCGTGGTCGCGCTCTGCTGCTTCGCCGGCGCACTGGCGCTGATGCGGCTCACGGGCAAGCTGCGCCCCGCGCTGTGGGGCTACCTGCCAGGGCTGCTCGCCGTACTCACGACCGGCCTGCTCGTGAGCGAGGGCAGTGCCCGGGCCGCAGCAGGGGCAGTGTCGCCGCTCCTCGGTGCGGTGCTGCTGGTGGCCCCGTCGACATGGCTCCCGATCTACGCCGCCGCCCGCGCGCACGTCGAGACACGCCGCGAGGACGCCAGCGCCCGGCCGTGGCGCGGACGCCTCTGATCCACCGCTTCCGCGCGAGCCGCGCCGTCGCTGTCACCCCTCTCGCCTAGCGTGTCCGTCATGGCGAGGAGCACGACGACGTACCGCTGCACCGAATGCGGCTGGACGAGCACCAAGTGGGTCGGCCGCTGCGGCGAGTGCCAGACGTGGGGCACGGTCGACGAGCGGGGCGGCGGTGCTGCCGCACCCGGTCGGACGGCGGCGACAGCGGTCACCCGCGCCGCCCGCCCCATCGGACAGATCGACGTCGAGACCTCGCGCTCGCGGCCCAGCGGCATCGCCGAGCTCGACCGGGTTCTCGGCGGCGGGTTCGTGCCGGGCGCGGTGGTGCTCCTGGCCGGGGAGCCCGGGGTCGGCAAGTCGACGCTCCTCCTGGAGGTCGCCGCGCGGTGGGCCCGTGGGCTCGCGACGACCCTCTACGTGTCCGGGGAGGAGTCGACCGCCCAGATCCGGCTGCGTGCCGACCGCACCCACGCGATCCACGACAGCCTCTACCTCGCCGCCGAGACCGACCTCGGCGCCGTGCTCGCCCACATCGACGAGGTCAAGCCGTCGCTCCTGGTCGTCGACTCCGTCCAGACGATCGGGTCGAGCGGCGTGGACGGCGTCCCGGGCGGGGTCACGCAGGTCCGCGAGGTCGCCTCGACGCTCATCCAGGTCGCCAAGACGCGCAACATCCCGACCGTCCTCGTCGGCCACGTCACCAAGGACGGCTCGATCGCCGGCCCCCGGGTGCTCGAGCACCTGGTCGACGTCGTGCTGCAGTTCGAGGGTGACCGCAACACGCGGCTACGCCTCGTCCGCGCCGTCAAGAACCGGTTCGGTCCCGTGGACGAGATCGGGTGCTTCGACCTGTCCGAGGAGGGCATCGTCGAGGTGCCCGACCCGACCGGCCTGTTCGTGTCCCGGCACCACCAACCGGTCTCGGGCACCTGCATCACGGTGACCATGGAGGGCAGGCGGCCGCTGCTCGCCGAGGTGCAGGCGCTGGTCTCCCCCACCGAGCTCCCGCAGCCTCGGCGGGCGACCAGCGGGCTCGACAGCTCCCGGATGGCGATGATCCTCGCGGTCCTCTCGCGTCGTTGCGGGCTCGTGCTGGGACGCAGCGACGTCTACGCGGCGACGGTGGGAGGTGCGCGGCTCAGCGAGCCGTCGGCCGACCTGGCGACCGCGGTCGCGGTGGCTTCGGCGGCCACCGACACGATCGTGCCCAGCGACCTCGTCGCTCTCGGCGAGGTCGGTCTGGCCGGCGAGGTCCGCCGCGTGACCCACCTCGGCCACCGCCTGCGCGAGGCCGCCCGGCTCGGGTTCCGTCGCGCGATCGTGCCCCGCGACGGCGCCGACGCGACCCCCGACGCGCGCAAGGTCCCGGGGCTGACGGTGGTCGCGGTCGACGACCTCGTGGGCGCGCTCCGCGAGCTCGGCATCGGCGCGGGGCCCAACCACTACACTGATCGCAGTCATTGAACCAATCTCGCGGGGGAACTGTGTCGATCAACGATCGAGCCGGCGACACATCGTCGATCCTCCGGGCGACGCTCGCCTCCGTCGCGCCCGGCACCGCCCTGCGCGAAGGACTCGAGCGCATCCTCCGGGGGCGTACGGGCGCGCTCATCGTGCTCGGCCAGGACAAGGACATCGACGCCCTGTCGACCGGCGGCTTCGTGCTCGACGTGCCCTTCACCCCGACCGCCCTGCGCGAGCTGGCCAAGATGGACGGCGCGATCATCCTCGACAAGGGCGCGACGCGGATCCTCCAGGCCGGCGTCCACCTGATGCCCGACCCGTCGATCCCGACCCACGAGACCGGCACGCGCCACCGCACGGCCGACCGGGTCGCCCGGCAGACCAACGTCCCCGTGATCTCGGTGTCCGCATCGATGCACATCATCGCGCTCTACGTCGACGGCACACGCCGCGTGCTGGAGGAGGCCGGGGCGATCCTCGGCCGCGCCAACCAGGCGCTCGCGACCCTCGAGCGCTACAAGCTCCGACTCGACGAGGTGTCCGGGGCGCTGTCCGCGCTCGAGATCGAAGACCTCGTCACCGTGCGCGACGTGGCCGCCGTCGCACAACGCCTGGAGATGGTGACGCGGATCGCGGTGGAGATCGAGGACTACGTGCTCGAGCTCGGCACCGACGGGCGCCTCCTGTCCCTGCAGCTCGATGAGCTCGTGACCGGGGTCGAGAGCGAGCGCGAGCTGATCGTCCGTGACTACGCACCCTCGGGACGCCGCGGCAAGCCGCCTGTCGAGGTTCTCGCCGACCTGTCCGAGATCGTCTCCGGCGACCTCGTCGACCTCGCGGCCATCGCGCGCGCGCTCGGGCTGGGCACCGGCGAGCACCTGGAGTCGGCCCTGTCCCCACGCGGCTACCGCCTGCTGGCCAAGGTCCCGAGACTCCCCAACAGCGTGATCGAGCGGTTGGTGGAGCACTTCGGCACGCTCCAGAAGCTCCTGGCGGCGAGCATCGAAGACCTGCAGACCGTCGAGGGAGTCGGCGAGCTCCGCGCCCGCAGCGTCCGCGAGGGTCTCTCGCGACTCGCCGAGTCGAGCATCCTCGAGCGCTACGTCTGAGGCACCGTCCTCCAGGCGGTCACGGAGCAGGTGGGGTCGCCGGACTCGCGTCGGGCTTGGTCGTCGGCTTTGCCGTCCCCGTGGGCGCGGGGGCGCCCGGTGTCGGACCGGGCGTTGCCGGCGGGGTCGTCGGCGGTGCTGTCGTGGGTGGTGCGGCGAGGGTGAACTCCCCGATCGCCGCCTCGCCGCCGAGCAGGGCAGCCTTCGCCTCGTACGAACCCGGCTTCGCGAACGGACCCTCCTTGTCACAGTCGTCGCCGTCGGCGCGACCGCTCCACGAGACGTCCACGACCGTCGCCCACGTGGGGTGGACGTCGACCGTACGGCCGTCGACGCGGTCACAGGTCTGGGTGTCCCAGACCTTCCCGCCGGAGTCAGTGACCGCCAGGACGAAGGTCGTGGGATCGATCCTGACCGTGCACGGCTTCTCCGCCGACGTGACGACGCGCAGGGTGACCGGGATGGCGCGGCCGGCGAGCGTCCCCGCGGCGACCGACGGGACGACCTGGACGGACTCGGGCGCGCAGGGGCCGGTCACGGCGCCCAGCCGGACTCCGACCTCGACGTCCCTCGCCTTGCGGTTGCGCGGCGCGGCAGCGGTCGGCGGCGGTGCACTGCCGGTCGGAGTCGCCGAGGGCGTGGACTCAGGCGCTCGCGCGTCGGCGTCGTCATCGCCCCCGCCGATGACCCGGGAGCCCAGCCAGACCAGCAGCACCACGACAAGGACGACGAAGGCCCGCCGACGCCAGTAGACACCGGGGGGCAGCTTGCCCGAGGGCCGCATGACTGCGCTCACGCCCCCACGCTAACCGTCACCGCACCCGTGGCAGGATCGACTCGCCATGGTCGCTTCGAGCTCCTCACTGAACGCCGCAGTCGTCGACTGGTACGCCCTGCACGCCCGCGCGTTGCCCTGGCGTCGTGACTCGACGACCGCCTGGCACGTGCTCGTGTCCGAGGTCATGCTCCAGCAGACGCCGGTCGAACGGGTCACCCCGGTCTACGAGGAGTGGACGTCGCGGTGGCCGACGCCGTCGGCCCTGGCTGCAGAGCCGAGCGGCGAGGCGGTCCGCGCGTGGGGACGCCTCGGCTACCCCCGGCGCGCCCTGCGCCTGCACGCCGCCGCCACCGCCATCCGCGACCGTCACGACGGCGTCGTCCCGGAGGACGTGGACGAGCTCCGCGCGCTTCCCGGTGTCGGTGAGTACACCGCCGCCGCGGTGGCCGTGTTCGCGTACGGGCACCGCCATGCCGTGCTCGACACGAACGTACGGCGCGTGCTGGCGCGAGTCCTCGACGGCACGGCCCTGCCGGCTCCGGGCCTCACCGCCGCCGAACGCGCCCAGGCGCTGGGCATCCTGCCGGACGACCGGTCGACAGCGGCGCGGTGGTCGATCGGCGTGATGGAGCTCGGCGCGCTCGTCTGCACCGCACGCTCGCCACGGTGCGGCGTGTGCCCGGTGCGGGAGTGGTGCCGCTGGTACGACGCCGGGCGACCCGCGTACGACGGCCCGTTGCGGCGCACCCAGACCTACGCGGGCACCGACCGTCAGTGCCGCGGCCGACTTCTCGCAGTGCTGCGCGAGGTGGAGGGCCCGGTCGGTGGCGAGGTCCTGCGCGCGGTCTGGGAGGACGCGACCCAGCGTGAGCGTGCGCTCGACGGGCTGCTCGACGACCGGCTCGTGGCCCTCGTCGGGGACGATCTCTACGCGTTGCCGGACTGACGGCTCAGCCGCGCGGTGACCGCAGCCGACGCACGACGGCACGCAGACCGCTCTCCCTGCCTGCCGTGCGGCGTACGCGGGCGACCACGGCCTCACGCTCTCGGCGGTAGTGGTCTGCCGCGAACGCGACGGCCGCGGCGTGCTGGGCTGCGTACGTGGCCGACAGCGCATCGAAGGTGTGCTCGACGTCGGTTCCGCTTCCGGGCTGGTCTCCGGATTCGGCACTGAGGGCGACGTACGCCTGCCAGACGGCCTCGGCGAGCTCGACCAGACCGGCAGGCAGCTCGAGGGCGGACCACTCGACGACGTTGCGGCGGAGCCCGGCGTCGAGGAACTCGTCGACGGGGTGCGGCACCACCGACGGGTCCGGGGTGTACGTGAGGTCGAGACCGGCGCGTACCCGCTCCGCCTGGGCCCTCCAGTCCTCCAGCAGATCCGTGTAGCGGACCACCACGCGCGGGGCCCCACGGGTGACGCGCTCGGACTCGAGGGCGATGTTCACCCAACCCCCGACCTGCCGGACCGCGAGGGCACTGCGGCGGTCCTCCTCGGCGGACTTCGCGTAGTGCATCGTCCGGCTGGCCGAGACCTCCGCCGGGTGACGCATCATCGTCACGAAGCCCGGCATCACCCCGACCTCGTCAGCCGTCTCGAGCCACAGACGCGACAGGAGGACCGTCCGCGGGTCCTTCACGATGATCTGTCGGGACTGGGCCAGGGCCTCGGTGAGCCACGCCCTGAGACGCTCGGCGTAGTCGCCGCTGCGGACCACGGCGTCGACGCGCGCCGGCGCATCGGGGGCGAGGTCGAGCGTACGGACGCCTGCGGTGTCGAGAATCTCCTTGTGCAGGTCCACGACCCACTGCGGCTCGTAGAAGCCCCGGGGGTTGCTCTTGTTGGGGCGTACCTCGGGTTTCGGCACGTCCAGCCCGAGGCGAGCGAGCGTGCCGGCCATCGAGCTCGTGCCGCTCCGCCCCGGTCCGAGGATGATCACCAGCCGCGCATCAGCGGGTGACGCGGGACCAGGCACAGGATCCACCTCCGGCACACGGAACCGGTCGACTGCAGGGTGGTGGCTCACGCTACCACGCAGCGCCGGACCCCAGAGATGCCGAAAGGGGACCCTTCGCGGGGTCCCCTTCCGGTCGTCGTCCTGTCCGTCAGCCTGCGGCAGTCCCGCCGCTGGTGCCGGGGTTGACGGTGCCCGCGGCCGCCTCGAGCGGCGTGTCGGGCAGCTCCGCCTTGGGCTCGCCCTTGAAGGTGAACGTCGCCGCTGGGCCCTCGCCCTCGACGTCGACGAGCACGATCTGCCCGGGCCGGATCTCACCGAAGAGCAGCTTCTCGGCGAGGGTGTCCTCGATCTCGCGCTGAACCGTACGGCGCAGCGGTCGAGCACCGAGGACCGGGTCGAAACCACGGCTAGCGAGCAGCTTCTTGGCGGCGGGCGTGAGCTCGAGCGCCATGTCCTTGTCCTTGAGCCGCTTCTCGACGGAGTCGAGCATCATGTCGACCATGTCGATGATCTCGTCCTGGGTCAGCGGCGGGAAGACGACGATCTCGTCGACACGGTTGAGGAACTCGGGGCGGAAGTGCTGCTTGAGCTCCTCCGACACCTTCGCCTTCATCTTGTCGTACGAGCCCTGGACGTCGCTGGCCTGGCTGAAGCCGAGGTTCACGCCCTTCGCGATGTCACGCGTACCCAGGTTGGTCGTCATGATGATGACGGTGTTCTTGAAGTCGATCACCCGGCCCTGCGAGTCGGTCAGGCGACCTTCCTCGAGGATCTGCAGCAGCGAGTTGAAGATGTCCGGGTGGGCCTTCTCG